>JAESGR010000117.1_pt1 | contig 152369 bp, 135 predicted proteins | sample 9269771 | NCBI WGS metagenome assembly JAESGR01 (sample SAMN15739572, study PRJNA653492) | algae metagenome | isolation source: Chroococcus sp. CMT-3BRIN-NPC107 and co-occurring heterotrophs from well... | place: USA: Clark Mountains Wilderness, California | collected 2010-04-18
CGGTCGACTGCGGCTCGAAGTAGGTGACGCCGGGGCGGCTCTTCAGGCGCTCGTAGCACTCGACGCCGCGGTCGGTGGCGTAGCCGAACTCGCATTCCTCGAAGGTGATCTTGACGCCGTTGATGCCGCCGTCTCGGGCATTGATCATCTTCAGGTAGTCCTGCTTGCCGTTCGCCCAGGGCGTGCCGTTCGGCGCGTACGCGCCGGTGCGGTAGACGAGCAGCGGGAAGAACTGCTCCTTGGCCTGAGCCAGCGCCGACGGCGCGCTGGCCATGGCGGCCAGCCCGGCCGCGGCGATCGTCGCGGCTCGGGCCATGCCGGTGAAGGTCTTGAGGTTCATGTCTGTCTCCGGGTGGTTGAAGCACTCGTGGGTGCGTGGATGAAAGGGGCAGTTCAGCGCAAAGGAAGCGGCATTTCAATCGGGACTATCAGTGAGGGAAGGGCCACAGGCGCAGCTTTTCCTTGGCCGTCGACCACAGGCGCGCCAGGCCGTGCGGCTCGACGACCAGGAAGAAGACGATCAGCGAGCCGAAGATGATGAATTCGAGGTGCGACGCGGTCACCACCGAGATCGGCACGCCAAGCCACCTCGGCACCTGGCTCAGCACCAGCGGCAGAATGGTGATGAAGGCGGCACCGAAGAAGGCGCCCATGATCGAGCCGAGCCCGCCGATGATGACCATGAAGAGGAGCTGGAACGAGCGGTCGATCGAGAACGCCGCCGGCTCCCAGGTGCCGAGATAGACGAAGCCCCACAGGGCCCCGGCGACGCCGATGATGAACGAGCTCACCGCGAAGGCCGTCAGCTTGGCGTAGACGGGACGGATCCCGATCACGGCGGCGGCGACGTCCATGTCGCGGATCGCCATCCACTCCCGGCCGATGTGGCTGCGCACGAGGTTCTTCGCGAACCAGGCGAAGACGACCACGAAGGTGAGGCAGAACAGGTAGCGGCTGACCGGCGAGTCGATGGCGACGCCGGCGACCTCGAGTGCGGCGACGCTGACCGAGCCCGAGCTGGAGTTCTTGGTGAAGAACGGGACGCGCAGGAAGGCCCAGTCGATGAAGAACTGGGCCGCGAGGGTGGCGACGGCCAGGTAGAGGCCCTTGATGCGCAGGGAAGGAATGCCGAAGACGACGCCGACGAGGGTGGCGAACAGGCCGCCGAGCAGGATCGCCAGGATGAGCGGCATGCCGTCGATGCGGGCCATGAAGTTGTAGGCCGCATAGGCGCCCACCGCCATGAACGCGCCGGTCCCGAGCGAGATCTGGCCGCAGTAGCCGACCAGGATGTTCAGGCCGAGGGCGGCGAGCGAGAGGATCAGGAACGGGATCAGGATGGCCCGGAACAGGTACTCGTCGCCGATCAGCGGCATGACGGCGAAGGCGAAGACGAGCAGCAGCGCGATGCCGATCCGATCCTGCAGGATGGGAAAGATCTGCTGGTCGGCCCGGTAGCTGGTCTTGAACTGGCCGTTTTCCCGGTAGAACATGCGCGCCCTCGCCTCAGACGCGGTCGATGATCTTCTCGCCGAACAGCCCCTGGGGGCGCACGAGCAGGAAGACGAGGGCGAGGACGTAGGCGAACCAGATCTCGATGCCGCCGCCGAGCATCGGCCCGAGGTAGATCTCCGAGAGCTTCTCGCCGACGCCGATGATCAGCCCGCCGATGATGGCGCCCGGGATCGACGTCAGGCCGCCGAGGATCACGACCGGCAGCGCCTTGAGCGCGATCAGCGAGAGGGAGAACTGGACGCCCAGCTTGGAGCCCCAGATGACGCCGGCGACGAGAGCGACGATGCCGGCCACCGACCAGACGATCACCCAGATGCGGTCCAGCGGGATGCCGATCGACTGCGCCGCCTGGTGGTCGTCGGCGACCGCGCGCAGGGCCCGGCCGGTCGCGGTCTTCTGGAAGAAGAGGGCGAGAAGCGCGACCAGCACCGCCGCGATCACTGCGGCGTAGAGGTCTTCCTTGTTGATGAGGATGCCGCCCTGGAACGTCTTCTCGAAGATGAACACCGGATCCTTGGGCATGCCGACGTTGATCTTGTAGATGTCGTTGCCGAACATCGTCTGGCCGATGCCCTCGAGGAAATAGGTGATGCCGAGCGTCGCCATCAGCAGGGTGATGCCGTCCTGGTTGACGAGCTGCCCCAGCACGAGCTTCTGGATCAGCCAGGCGAGCACGATCATCAGCAGCGTCGCCGCGGCGAACGCCAGCACGTTGGCCAGGATGCGGTCGTCGATGCCGATGATCTTCGGGATCCACTCGCTGAATCGAGCCATCGCGAGGGCGGCGAACAGCACCATCGCGCCCTGGGCGAAATTGAAGACGCCTGAGGCCTTGTAGATCAGGACGAAGCCGAGCGCGATCAGCGAATAGAGCATCCCGGCCATCAGGCCGCCGAGCAGGGTTTCGAGGAACGGGCCCATGTCGGTTGGCTCAGTGCGAGGTGCCGAGGTAGGCGGTGACGACGTCCGGGTTGGAGCGGACCTCGTCGGGCGCGCCGTCGCCGATCTTGCGGCCGTAGTCGAGGACGACGACCCGGTCCGAGATGTCCATCACCACGCTCATGTCGTGCTCGATCAGGACGATCGTCGTGCCGAACTCGTCGTTGACGTCGAGGATGAAGCGGCTCATGTCCTGCTTCTCCTCGACGTTCATGCCGGCCATCGGCTCGTCGAGGAGGAGTACCTGCGGCTCCATCGCCAGCGCCCGGGCGAGGTCGACCCGCTTCTGCAGTCCGTAGGGCATCTTGCCCACCGGCACCTTGCGGTAGGCCTGGATCTCGAGGAAGTCGATGATCCCCTCGACAACCCGGCGCTGCTCGGTCTCCTCGCGCTCGGCCGCGCCCCAGCGGATCGCCTGCTGGAAGAGGTTGCTCTTCATCTTCAGGTTGCGGCCGGTCATGATGTTGTCGAGCACGCTCATGCCCTTGAAGAGCGCCAGGTTCTGGAAGGTGCGGGCGACGCCCATCTTGGCGACCTGGCGCGAGTTCATGTGCCGGAAGGTGCGGCCGCGCAGGCTGATCGAGCCCTGCTGCGGCTGGTAGACGCCGCTGATGCAGTTCAGCATCGAGCTCTTGCCGGCACCGTTCGGGCCGATGATGGCGCGGATCTCGTGCTCGCGGACATCGAAGCTCACGTCGGTGAGCGCCTTCACGCCGCCGAAGGCGAGGCTGATCTTCTGGACGTCGAGCACGACGTCGCCGATGCGCGTATCCCTCACTCGCCGCGGCGACGCGTCATGCCGCCCTCCGGGCGATCGGGAAGGTCCGGGCGTCGACGATCTTCAGGTCGGCGGCGACTCGTCCCTTGCGGCCGTCCTCGAACTTCACCTCGGTCTCGATGTAGCGGTGCGTCTCGCCGCCGTAGAGCGCCTGCACGAGCTCGTCGTAGCGCTCGCTGATGAAGCCGCGGCGCACCTTGCGCGTGCGCGTCAGCTCGCCATCGTCGGCGTCGAGCTCCTTGTGCAGGACGAGGAAGCGGCTGATCTGGCTGCCGGCCAGCTTCTCGTCGGCGGCGAGGTCGGCGTTGACCTTCTCGACGCACTCCTTGACCAGCTCGAGCACGGCCGGCTTCTGCGCCAGGTCGGCATAGCTGCCGTACGGGAGGTTGCGCTTCTCGGCCCAGTTGCCGACCGCCTCGATGTCGATGTTGACGAAGGCGCAGACCATCTCGCGCTTGTCGCCGAAGGCCACGGCCTCCTTGATGTAGGGGAAGAACTTCAGCTTGTTCTCGACGTACTTCGGCGCGAACAGGGCGCCGTCGTTGGCGCCGCCGACGATCCGGCCAACGTCCTTGGCGCGGTCGATGATCTTCAGGTGCCCGGCGGCGTCCATGAAGCCGGCGTCGCCGGTGCGGTACCAGCCGTCGGCGGTCAGCACCTCGGCGGTAGCTACCGGGTCCTTGTAGTACTCCTTCAGCAGCCCCGGCGAGCGGACCAGGATCTCGCCCGACTCGGTGACCTGGATCTCGACACCCTCGATCGGCACGCCGACGGTGTCGGCACGCACCTCGTGATCGGGCTGCAGGCACACGAACACGGCCGTCTCGGTCGAGCCGTAGAGCTGCTTCAGGTTGATGCCGATCGAGCGATAGAAGACGAAGAGGTCCGGTCCGATCGCCTCGCCGGCGGTGTAGGCGACGCGCACGCGCGAGAAGCCGAGCGTGTTGCGCAGCGGCGCGTAGACGAGCAGGTTGCCGAGCCCGTAGGCGGCCCGGTCGAGCAGCGACAGCGGCTTGCCGTCCGTCCGCGCCGGGCCGACGCGGCGCGCCAGCGCCATGCAGCGGTCGAAGATCCAGCGCTTGAGCGGCGACGCGTCCTCCATGCGGATCATGACGCTGGTGAGCAGGCCCTCGAAGACGCGCGGCGGCGCGAAGTAGTAGGTCGGCCCGATCTCCTTCAGGTCGAGCATGACCGTGCTCGCCGATTCCGGGCAGTTGACGACGTAGCCGCAGGTCAGCCACTGCGCGTACGAGAAGATGTTCTGGCCCACCCACGCCGGCGGCAGGTAGGCGAGGACCTCGTCCTTCTCGTTCAGCTTGTCGAAGCGGGCGCCGGCCGCGGCCCTGTCGATCAGCGTCTCGTGGCTGTGGACGACGCCCTTCGCGTTGCCGGTCGTGCCCGAGGTGAAGAACATCGCCGCGACGTCGCCCGGACGCTTCGCCTCGACCTCGGCGGCGAAGAAGCCGGGGTTCGCCGCGGCGTGCGCCCGGCCGGCCTCGACCAGGGCGTCGAGCGGCAGCAGGCCGGCGTGGCTGTAGTGGCGAAGGCCGCGCGGATCGTCGTACCAGATGTGCGTGAGGCCGGGGCACTGGGCGCGCACCTCGAGCATCTTGTCGACCTGCTCCTGATCCTCGACGACGGCGAAGGCGACCTCGGCGTTGACGATCGGGTGGATGAACTCGCCGGCCGCCGCGTCCTGGTAGAGCGGCACCGGCACCGCGCCCAGCGACTGCGCGGCGAGCATCGAGGCGTAGAGCCGCGGCCGGTTCTCGCCGATGACGACCAGGTGCTGGCCGCGCCGCAGCCCCGCCGCCGCCAGCCCGCCGGCGAGCGCCTTGACGAGCTCGGCGAGGTCGCTCCAGGTGAGCGTCTGCCAGATGCCGAACTCCTTCTCGCGCAGCGCCGGCGCGAGCGGCCGCGCGGCGGCGTGTTCGAGGAGGAGGCGGGGGAAGGTCGTCTGCACGATGTCGCCGGAAAAAAGCGGGCGCGCCGAAGGCGCAGGGCCGGTCGCCACTTTAGGAAAGTTTTGACGCCGTGTTGTCGTTCTGACGACAAAGTACGGGACAACACCCTCGGGTGTATCCCTCTCCCGGCCCGCGTCAGGCCTTGATGTAGACCGTGCCGGTGAAGGTCGAGACCGGAACGTCCGGCGAGCCTGCGCGAGAGCGGACGACCTCGACGCGGTAGACGGCGATGCGCCGGCTGCGATGCACTTCGGCGGCCCGGGCGGCCAGCGTGTCGCCGACCCCGACCGCCGCCTGGTAGGTGAGGTGCGCATCGATTCCCGAGGCGAGCGGCCCGTGCGAGTTCGAGGCGAGGCCGAAGGCGCTGTCGGCGAGCGCGAAGATCGTGCCGCCGTGGCAGCCGCCGTTGAAGTTCAGATGCCTCGGGGCGATCGTCATCGCCACCTCGGAGCGGCCGGGGCCGCCGGCGCGGACCGAGATGCCGAGCGTCGCGCACAGGCCGTCGCGCGACGCCAGCGCGGCGAGCCGGGCGCGCCAGCCTTCCGCGTCGTCCGGATCCGGGACCGGCGACGCCCGGTACTGCTCGGCGGCCGCCAGGAGCTCGGCAGTGCTCGTGCCAGCCCCGCTGCTCTCTGCGGCCGCGCCTGCGCCTCTGCGCCCGCTGCTGTGCCTAGGGGCGACGGCACCACTGCCCTCCGCGCCGGCGCCGCCCCGTCGCCGCCCGACCCCGACCGCCTCGCGATGCGCGTCGAGCGCGAGGACCAGCTCGTCGAGCCCGGTGCGGGCGATCGCGCTCACGACGAGCACGCGCGGCCGCCAGGCATCGACGGCATCGGTGCGACGCAGCGTCAGCATGTCGCGCATCTCGCGAGCCGTCTGATCGGCGATCGGCAGGTCGCCCTTGCTGACGGCGAGGATGTCGGCGATCTCCAGCGTGCCGGCCTTGAGCGCCTGCACGTCGTCGCCGAGGCCGGGCGGGCAGACGACGACGCGGGTGTCGGCCAAGGCGACGATGCGCGTCTCCGACTGGCCGGTTCCCACCGTCTCGACGATCACCCGCTCGTAGCCGGCGGCGTCGAAGCAGTCGACGGCGGCGCGGGCCGCGCGCGACAGCCCGCCCAGCTCGCCGCGCGCCGAAAAGGAGCGGATGAAGGCGTTCGGATGCGCCCCGTTGAGGCCCATCCGGACACGGTCGCCGAGGACGGCACCGCCGCTGATCGGGCTCGAGGGATCGATGGCGATGACGGCGACGCGCAGGCCCTTCGCCAGCCAGTGCCCGAGCAGCGCGTCGACGAGCGTCGACTTGCCGCTACCCGGCACGCCGGTGACGCCGATCACCCACGCGTGTCCGGCCTTCGCCGCGACGGCGGCAGCAGCTTCGGCCGCGCCGGGCCCGCCGTCCTCGACCAGCGTCAGCAGCCGCGACAGGGCGCCGCGGTCGCCGCCGATGCTGCGCTCGACGAGGCGCGCCGCGAGGGCGGTGCTCACCCCGTCACACGACGACGAGGGGCTGGCCGACGCCCAGGTCGCGGCGCAGGCGGCTGCAGATCTCCTCGTTCGTCAGGCCGGCTCGCGCGGCGTCGACCACCGCGCCGAAGACGTTGCCGTCCTGGCTTTCGGCCGCGCGCGTCAGCGCGTCCAGCGCGCCGGCGACCTCGGATGCGGAACGCGCCGCCTTCATCGACGCGAACTCGGCGAGGTGGCGCGCCATCGCTTCGGCATCCGGGCGCTCGACGGCCGGTCGCGTCGCGCCGTCGTCCTCGGCGACGTACTTGTTGACGCCGACGACCACCTGCTCGCCGGAATCGACGCGGCTCTGGAAACGCATCGCCGAAGCGCCGACCATCCGCTGCACGAGACCCGACTCGACGGCCTTGTACATGCCGCCGGCGTCGTCGACGATCTTCAGGATCGAGACGATCTTCTCCTCCATGCGGTCGGTCAGGGACTCGACGTAGAACGAGCCGCCGAGCGGGTCGATGACGTCCGTGAGGTGCGCCTCCTCGCGCAGGATGTTCTGCGTCGCGATGGCGATGCGCGCGCCGGCCTCGCCCGGCGTGGCGTAGGCCTCGTCATAGGCGTCGGTGTGCAGCGACTGCAGGCCGCCGAAGATGCCGGCCATCGCCTGCGCCGTGACGCGGGCGATGTTGTTGAGCGGCTGCTGCCGCGTCAGGTCGACCCCCGAGGTCTGGGCGTGGAACTTGAAGCGCCAGGCGTTCGGGTTCCTGGCGCCGATGCGCTCGCGCGCCAGCCGGGCCCAGATGCGGCGGCCGGCCCGGAACTTGGCGATCTCCTCGAAGAAGCTGAGCGAGATGTCGAAGAAGAAGGTGAAGCGCGGCAGGAACTCGTCGGGGTCCATGCCGCGCGCGAGGCAGTCCTCGGCGTTCTGCACCGCCGTCGCGAGGGTGAAGGCCATCGCCTCGGCGGGTGTCGCGCCGGCCTGCTGCATGTGCTGGCCGACCACCGACATCGGGTTCCAGCGCGGCACGTGCTGGCGGCACCAGGCGATGTGATCCATCAGGACCCGGCGCGCGCCGGGCAGCGACAGCCGGTAGAACATGTGGTTGGCGACGTAGTGCGAGATGTAGTCGCTCTGGTTCGACGTTCCCGTGATGTCCTTCCAGTCGGTGCCGCGCCGCTCGGCGGCCACCAGCATGAAGGCCAGCAGGGTGAACGGTGACGGGTCGTTGAGGGCGCACGAGATCCGGCCCACGTCGACGCCCTGCAGGCAGCGGTCCATGTGCTCGACGTTGTTGACGACCACCCCGCAGGTGCCGAGCAGCTCGGGCTCGACCGAGTCGCCGTCGAAGCCGCGGTAGACCGAGTTGCAGGGGATCAGCGAGACGGCCGTCGTGCCGCGATCGAGCAGGCCGAGGACGCGCCGGTTGTAGTCGGCCGGCGTGCCGAGGCCGACGAGCTGGCGCTGCGTCCAGGTCCGGCCGCGGTGCATGCTGGCGTAGATGCCGCGGGTGTAGTCCGGTTGCCCAGGGTAGCCGAGCGACTCGTCGCTTCGCCCGCTGGCGGCGCGGTCGGCGCTCGTGTAGAGCGGCTGGATCGCGATGCCGGAGACGTTCTCGATCGCGCGGTCGTCGGCGACGCCGGCGCGGAACTCGCGCTCCCAGCGCGCGCGTGCCGGATCGTCGGCGGCGGCGCCGAGCAGCGGCGACTCGATGGGCTTGTTCATGCCTTGCTTTCCTCGTGTTCCTCGGCGGCACGCGCCTGGCGCGCCTCTCCGGCATAGGCGCGCATCCGCGCCGTGATGTCCTCGAGCTTGCTGCCGGGGTGGAAGACCTCGCGCACGCCGCTTTCGAGGAGCATCGCTTCCTCGTTGTCCGGCACGATGCCGCCGACGACGACGCGGACGCTGCCGAGGCCGGCCTCGCGCATGGCCTGCATCAGCTTGGGGACGATCAGGTGGTCGGTGGCGAGCGACGAGATGCCGACCACGTCCACGTCCTCCTCGAGCGCCAGCTTGACGACGGCGGCGATGCTCTGCCAGGGCGGCGTGTAGATCACTTCCATGCCGGCGTCGCGGCAGGCCGCGGCGACGATGCGGCTGCCGCGGTCGTGCCCGTCGAGCCCGATCTTGGTGACCAGCACGCGCGGCCGGAACGATTCGTCGTGGGTCATGGCTTGTCCGTCGTGGTGGTGGCGCCGACGCTCGTCTTCAGGAGGCGGACGAAGCGGCGCGCGATCTGCTCGGGCGTGTCGCCGCCGCCTTCGCGATACCAGGTCTGGCTCCAGTTGAGCGCGCCGACCAGCATCAGGCGGAGCAGGCTGCGGTCGGTCGGGCGGGCGAGGGGCAGGGCGGCGACGAGCTTCGCGAAGCGGGTCTCGTACGAGTTGCGCAGCTGCACGAGCTCGGCATGGGCGGCCGGCGCGTCGCTCGGCCGGACGCGGATCACGACCTGCGAGTAGTCGGTCTGGTCGAGCAGCGACGTCAGGTGGGCGATGCACGCGGCCTCGAGGCGCAGCCACGGGTCTCGGCAGGGTGCGACGGCGGCGTCGACGGCAGCGCCGATGCGCTCGACGCCTTCCTTGTAGACGGCGACGAGCAGCGCCTCCTTGGTCGGGAAGTGGCAGTACAGCGACCCGGGGAGCATGCCGACGGGCTCGACGATCTCGCGGATCGATGCCGCCGCGTAGCCGCGCTGCGCGAAGGCGCGGGCCGCTTCGTCGAGCAGGCGCGGCAGGCGGCTCGAGGCTCGGCGGGCGGCGGCCACTGGGGGGGGCAGGCCCGCCGGAGCGGCGGTGGCGGAGATCATAAGTAAGAGGGGCTGCGGAAAGCGCAGGCGGAGCGCTGGATTGGATAGACAAACGATTGTTTGGTCAAACGCCGGCGCGACAATCCCTTGGTGTCGCTCAGGACGACCTCCGCCCCCGCCAGCTTCCTGCTCAAGCGGGCACGCGTGCCCGACCGCGCCGAGCTGTCCGACATCCCCTGGCTCGAGGCGCTCGAGCCGCCCGAGCGGGCCCGCGCCTGCGCCGACCTGAAGGTGGTGCAGGTGGAGGTCGGCGAGCTGCTGTGCCGCGTGGGCAAGCCTGTGACCTACTGGTTCGGCGTCATCGATGGCCTGCTGAAGACGAGCAACGACACCTCCATGGGCATCCCGATCACCTTCACCGGCCTGCCGCCCGGCGGCTGGTTCGGCGAGGGCACCGTCATCAAGCGCGAGGCCTACCGCTACAACATCGAGGCGCTGCGGCCCAGCGTCGTGGCCGGGCTCACCGTCGAGACCTTCCACTGGCTGCTCGACCGCAGCATCCCGTTCAACCGCTTCATCGTCCAGCAGCTGAACGAGCGACTCGGCCAGTTCATCGCCGCGCGCGAGATCGACCGCCTGACCGACCCCGACGCGCGGGTTGCGCGCAGCCTGGCGGCGCTGTTCCACCCCATCCTCTACCCGCGCGTCGGAACGCTGCTGCGCATCACACAGCAGGAGCTCGGCTACCTGGTCGGACTGTCGCGGCAGCGCGTCAACGAGGCGCTGCAGGCCTTGCAGCGGCGACGGCTGATCCGGGTGGAGTACGGCGGGGTCACGGTCACCGACCTGGAAGGGCTGCGCGACTTTCGGTGATCGCAACAGGCCGGCCGCACCGCCGGGCGACGCCGATGCGAAGCGGCGCCACCGCGCCCGCTCAGGGACTCGCGGGGGGGCTCGGGTCGCCGTACTCGCCGCGGGGGGCACGTCGCCGGCGAACCCAGGCCTGCAAGCCCGCGCCGATGACGATGACGGCCGCGAGCGGCAGCACGATCACGAGGATGTCGAGCGCCGTGCCCGCGCCGAGCAGGATCGCGAGCAGCGCCGCCAGCTTCATGCTCGCGGCCCGAGGTTGCTGATGCCCGACGCCACGTGCCCGGAGGGCACGTGCGGCGCGGCGTTCTCGATGTGGCCGGTCTGGTCGTCGAAGAAGAAATCGGGCTCGAACTCGCGCAGGAACTCGCCCTTCGAGAGGCCGCCGAGGAACATCGCCTCGTCGATCTCGACGTTCCACTCCATCAGCGTGCGGATGGCGCGCTCGTGCGCCGGCGCGCTGCGCGCCGTGACCAGCGCGGTGCGGATGCGCATGCCGTGCACGCGCTCCTGCTGGAGGCGCTGCAGGGCCTGCAGCAGGGGCTTGAACGGGCCGGCCGCCAGCGGCGTGGCCGCCTGCGCCAGCTCGTGCGCCTGGAAGGCATCGAGGCCGTTGGCCTGGTAGACGCGCTCGGCCTCGTCGGAGAAGAGCACCGCGTCGCCGTCGAAGGCGATGCGCACTTCCTGCGGGTGCGCGTCCGACGCTCGCGCCGAGTGCGGGTACACGCGGGCGGCCGGCACACCGGCCTCGAGCGCCGAGCGCACGTCGGCGTCGTTGGCCGACAGGAAGAGGTTCGCCGCCAGCGGCTTCAGGTACCGCCACGGCGTGCCGCCGCGGGTGAACACGCCGCGCTGGATGGGCATGCCGTAGGCCTGCGCCGAGCGGAACACGCGCATGCCCGACACCGGGTCGTTGCGCGACAGGATCACGACCTCGACGCGCTGGGCCGTCGAGTCGTTGAAGGCCAGGAGCTTCTGCACCAGCGAGAAGGCGACGCCGGGCTTGGCCGCCGAGTCGAGCCGCTGCAGCTGCAGCTGCATGTAGGCGCGGTCGTCGTTCGCCTCGAAGTGCTCGTTCTCCTCCTCGAAGTCGAACAGGGCGCGCGACGAGATGGCGACGACGAGCTGGTCGGCGAGGGAGAGCGGCATGCGGGCGACTCTACCGCCGCCCGTACGGCAGCAGGGCAGCGTGACTTATGTGGCGTAAGCGGCCGCGCCGTGAGCCGATATCGAGCCGTAACTCCCACGGCCATGATTCCCGCCAGCAGCCACGACAAGGCCCCGCTCGTGACCTGCGGCAAGTGCAAGTGCTGCGCAAGAAGAGCGGCGGCGTGTTGCTCAGGATCAAACCTGACGCACTAGCATTTGATCATCGCCACCGGCAAGTAGCAGGCATCTGTTGATCGCACGTTAGACCTATCGTTCGTAACGCTAGATGAAGTTAATCGTCGACTCTTGTGTGTTCATTGACTCTTTCGACCGAGGTTCAGCGAACCATGTCGACTCACTGCGACTACTGGAGGAGCTGCTCCGGCGAAAACTCATCATCACGATGCCAGCGCATGGCTGGTTCGAAGTGCAATGCACGTTGCAGCGCCTCGTGAAAGAGAAGCGCTTTGCTGCACCATCGATTGCCAGCAGGCGCGAGTACCCCATTCGACTTCTACACATCGACAAATCGTTTATCGAGAAGTACGCCTGCACCGATTTGCCGTATCTCAGAGCCGGCGATCACATATTTGTAGTAGTGGCCAAAGTTAACAAGTGCCCATTGATTACTAGCGACGCAGCGATGACTGCGGTTTCGCGGCAGTGCGGGGTGCAAGTGTTGAGTCCGGCGGAGTTTCTGAGCGAACTCCTAAAGGAAGCCTAGCCGCGGCATCGATCGAGCCGTGGATCCGACCTAGTGTTCCTTGCTATGTGGCGCCGACGGGCTAGATCGCAGCGCCTTGACCTCGGCTACGGTGAGCCAGCGTTTTCCAAAGTGAATCATGCGATGACAGTTCGCACAAACGATGTGGAGGTCTGCGAGGCGCGTCTTTTCCCCAGGGATTAACTTCGATAGTGGCCGTCCGTGGTGACACTCCGCGTATCCCTGTCCGCGATCGCCGTATGTCTCAGCGAAATCGAAGCCGCATGCCTCGCACTCGAGAGCACCCCTTTCCCGCATTGCAGCCTTCTTCTTCTTGCTGGGTAGGGAGCCGGCACGCTCGCGATATCGATGGAGCTTGTAGAGGATGCGTCCCTCCTCCGCGCCCTCATCGTCCCCGTCGTCCCCTGAGGAAATACCTTCTCCTTTGAGGAACTCTGCGGCAGCCAAGATGGCGTCTGCTGTTCCTCGCAACTTCGCATGATCCGAAGCGAAGGTGTCCCATACCTCCTGTTCTGCCTGAGATCCGGCCGACAGCCCCTTGCCCGAGTAGCTCGGGTCGTACTTCAGAAAGTTGCTCAGCTTCATTGCCACGCCGTTTGGGTTTCGAAACGTCGTGCCGTGTGAAGCCTTTGCATGGATCGGAAGAGCGTTGAGGATTTCGCTGAGTCGAATGCACTCGCGGTGAGCCTTGCTACCCCGGGCACTAGGTTCCCTGAAGTAAAGGTCTAACGCCAGAATCAACTCGTCTCTAGTCCAGTCTGGGTTCGGGGCGCCTGCACTAGCCTTAACGTCATCTACGACAGGCCGGTCAATCACCAACGCTTCGAGGTCAGCGGCGACCGCGTCCGGAAGCACGATGCCACTGGCTTGTGTGTCCCATACGCCTCGTTCGCGGCTTATGGCATCTAGTTCGGGCCCAGTGGCTAAAACCTTGCCGCTGCTGGGTTCTAGAAGCACTTCGAATGCGACTCCGGTCCGATCACTTGCGGCTTTGGGCAGATCGGCAATGGACCCGTAGCCAAGGATCGCCTTACCTCTGCGGCCCTGTCGGAGAAGGAATACGCGCTCTCCAACTCGGACTCCTTTTTGGCGCGCGAATCGCCATGGTTCAGTCGCCTCGCCAGATGCTCTGACCCTAGCGGCAAGCGCGGCCAATTCCTCTTCTGGCCAGCCGCGTTCCTTGCTCTCCGACGCAGGTTTCCAGCAAATCAGATAGGACGCCATATCACTCCCGGCTGTTTGACTCGGTTCTACCCCAACGTGTGACCTGTGTACCGGCCAGACTCGGAAGCGAGCGAGCCATGTGCCGCGGGCCTAGACGAAAGGTGAAGTGCAAGACGTAGCTGAGCCGCGCGGCCAAGCCGCTGTCGTCACGCCATCAATCTGACGCAGCGTTCATCCCTCCACTTGCCCGATCCCAGCCACGCCACCAAGCTTCCGCCAAACTCTGCGCAAGGCAGTCGCCGCTAGCCACCGTTTCCGCCAGCTCGGAATACGGATTCTCATCGCGCTTTACCTCACCTCGCTGCGATGCAAAGCCCAACTGCTCGACGCGCTTAACAATTTCGGCTTGATCCATCCTCGACGTTCGAGCTGGTCGATAGCTACTTCACAAAGCTGTTCAGCTGAATGATCGGAAGCAGCACCGCCAGCACGATCAGCATCACCACGCCGCCCATCCCCACGATCAGCAGCGGCTCCAGGATCGTCGCCATCGCCAGCGCCCGCCGCTGCACCTCGCCGGCCAGCTGTTTGGCCGCCCGGTCGAGCATCGTCGGCAATTGCCCCGTTTGCTCGCCGAGCCGCGAGAACATCGCCAGGATGCCCGGAAACCGCTTCTTGCCCGCAAGCGCCGATGCGAGCGGCGCGCCTTCGCGCACCTGCACCAGCGCGTCCATCGCGTCGGCGCGCATGGCCCGGTTCGAGAGCGTCTCGGCGGCGGCCTGCAGTGCTTTGAGGATGGGCACGCCGGCGCCCGCCAGCATCGCCAGCGTGCCGGCGAAACGCGCCGCGTTGTAGCCGCGCGCGAGGCGGCCGATCAGCGGCACGCCGAGCATGCCGGCGTCGAACCGTTCGCGGAACTGCTCGTTGCGAAGCATCGCCATCAGCGTCGCGGCGCCGCCGATGAGGCCCAGCGCGAGCACCCAGCCGTAGCTGCGCAGGAAGCCGCTGATCGTCATCATTGCGACGGTGAGGCCCGGCAGGGCGCGCTTCGAGCTGCTGAAGACGGTGGCGACCTGCGGCACGACGTAGGTGACGAGGAAGATGACGATGGCGAAGGCGATCACCGAGACGATCGCCGGGTAGAGCGTGGCGCCGACGAGGCGGCCCTTCAGCTCCTGGCGCGCCTCCAGGTCGTCGGCCAGGCGCTCGAGCACCAGGCCGAGGGCGCCGCTCTGCTCGCCGGCGGCGACGACGCCGCGGTAGACGTCGTCGAACTCGCGCGGCGCGCTGGCGAGGGCGCGCGCGAACGGCGAGCCGGCGTTGACCTCGCTGCGCAGGTGCGCCACCAGCTCGCGCTGGCGCGTGTCCTCGGCTTCGTCGCCCAGGGCGGTCAGCGCCCGCTCGAGCTGCAGCCCGGAGCCGACCAGGCCCGCGAGCTGCCGCGTCCAGACGGCGAGGCTGGTCGCGTTGAAGACCTTGCGCTTGAGGCTGAAGCCCTCGGCGCCCGTGCCGGCCGACTCGACCTGCGTGACGGCGAGCGGCACCAGTTGCTGCGCGCGCAGCTGCGAGCGCGCGGCGCGCGAGTTGTCGGCGTCGAGCAGGCCGGTGGTGGAGCGGCCGGTGGCGTCGAGCGCCTCGAAGCGGTAGGCAGGCATGGAACGGTCAGGCGCGCGGGCGCGGAGCGGCGAGCGTGCGGCTTCGCATCTACTCGCGCGTCACCCGCATCACCTCTTCGGCCGAGGTGACGCCTTCGGCGACCAATCGCTCACCGTCCTCGCGCATCGACTTCAGCCCGGCCGCTTCGGCGGCGACGAAGATGGCCGACTCGGCGGCGCGGCCGTGGATCAGGGCCCGGATCGAATCGTCGACGTCCATCAGCTCGTAGACGCCGGTGCGACCCTTGTAGCCCGTCATGCCGCACTGCGCGCAGCCGACCGGATGGAAGCGCCCGCGCGCGTCTTCCTTGCGACAGGCGAGGCAGAGCTTGCGCACCAGGCGCTGCGCCAGCACCCCGATCAGGCTCGACGAGAGCAGGAACGGCTCGACGCCCATGTCGATCATCCGCGTCACCGTGCTCGGCGCGTCGTTGGTGTGGACTGTGGCAAGCACCAGGTGGCCGGTCAGAGAGGCCTGGATCGCGATCTGCGCGGTCTCGTAGTCGCGGATCTCGCCGATCATGATCACGTCGGGGTCCTGGCGGAGGATCGCGCGCAGCGCTTTCGCGAAGGTGAGGTCGATCTTGGCGTTGACCTGCGTCTGGCCGATGCCGGCGAGCTCGTACTCGACCGGGTCCTCGACGGTGAGGATGTTGGTTCCGGCCGTGTCGACGCGGCCGAGCGAGGCGTAGAGGGTCGTCGTCTTGCCTGAGCCGGTCGGTCCGGTGACGAGGATGATCCCGTGCGGCTGCTTGATCAGGCGGTCGAACTTGGCGAGCACCTCGCCGCTCATGCCCAGGCCTTCGAGCGTGAACTTCGACTCCGCCTTGTCGAGCAGGCGCAGCACGGCGCGCTCGCCGTGCGCCGAGGGCAGCGTTGAGACGCGGACGTCGACGGCGCGGCCGCCGATGCGCAGCGAGATGCGGCCGTCCTGAGGCAGGCGGCGCTCGGCGATGTCGAGCTCGGCCATGATCTTCAGGCGCGAGATGAGCGCCGCGTGCAGCGCCTTGTTCGGCTGCACGACCTCGCGCAGCGTGCCGTCGACGCGGAAGCGCACCGAGCTCGAGCGCTCGTACGGCTCGATGTGGATGTCGCTGGCGCCGTCCTTCGCCGCCTGCGTGAGCAGGGCGTTGAGCATGCGGATGATCGGCGCGTCGTTGGAGGCCTCGAGCAGGTCCTCGATCGCGGGCAGCTCCTGCATCATCCGCGACAGGTCGACGGCGCTCTCGACCTCGCCGATCACCGTGGCCGCGCTCGACTCGCCGCCGGCGTAGGCGGCGGCGATGCGGCCCGACAGCGTCGAGGCGGGCTCGCGCTCGAAGGCGTCGATGTCGTACAGGCGAAGCACTTCCGAGAGCGCCGGCAGGCCGACGGTCTCGGGTGCCCAGAGGACCATGCGGCTGCCGTCGTCCTCGAGCAGCAGCGTGTGCGCCTTGGCGTAGGCGTAGGGCAGCGGGTGGCGAGCTCCCATCGTGCGGGCCTCAGCGGGAAGGTGGGGTTGCGGGGACGGGAGACGGTACGGCCACCGGCGCGGAAGCCGGCGGCGCCGCCGACGCCGGCACGATGATCGGCACCACGACCGGCACGGTGGGCGCAGGCTCGGTGCCGCCGGGCGCCGGTCGCTGCAGCGCGCCGGGCTGGGTGCCCGGCGAGGTCCGCGTCGGCGCGAGCGGACGGTTGGTGTGGTCGACCACGGGAGCGGGCGGGATGACCGGCGAGTCGTTGATCGGGATGATCGCGCTCTGCCGCGGCTGCATGTCCTTCTGCGACGAGCGGATCAGGTCGTAGCGGTCGACCGACAGTCGGTTCGTGCTGTCGGCGTCGCGCATGACCGTGGGTCGCAGAAAGACCATCAGGTTGGTGCGCGTCTTCGAGCGGCTCTCGCTGCGGAACAGCGAGCCGACGTAGGGGATGTCGCCGAGCAGGGGCACCTTGGAGGTGTTGTCGGTGTAGCGGTCCTCGATCAGCCCGCCGAGCACCAGGATCTGGCCGTCCTCGACGACGACGTTGGACTCGATCGATCGCTTGTTCGTGGACGGCCCGGCGTTCGACGTGCCAGGCGCGGTGCCCGAGGCGAGGCTCGACGACTCCTGGAAGATGGCCATGCGGATCGAGCCGTTCTCGCCGATCTGCGGCTTGATGCGCAAGGTGATGCCGACGTCCTTGCGCTCGATGGTCTGGAACGGGTTGGTCAGCGCGCCGCCGGTCTGCGTGAACTGGCCGGTCACGAACGGCACGTTGCTGCCGACGATGATCTTCGCCTCCTCGTTGTCGAGGGTCACCAGGTTCGGGGTCGACGTGATGTTGGTGTTCGCCTGCGACTGCAGGAACCGGGCGATGGCCGCGAGCCCGTAGCCGCCGAAGAAGTTGCGGACCAGGCCGATGTTGAGGCCCTCGCCGATCGCGCCGGCGATCCCGGCGACGTCGCCGCCCACCTGGGCCGCCGTGATGTCGAGCAGGTTGCCGTTGGAGCCCAGATTGGTGCCGCCGACGACGATGTTCTTGTCGTTCTTGTTGCCGAGCACGCCCTGCCACTGGAAGCCGAAGTCGGCGTCGTTGCTGCCTGTGACCTCGACGATCATGCTCTCGATGTAGACCTGGGCGCGACGCTCGTCGAGCTGGTCGATCATCATGCGCACCTGGCGGTAGAGCGGCTCGGGCGCGGTGATGATCAGCGAGTTCGTCGCCGGGTCAGCCTGGATGAAGCCGCCCGTCGACGGCCCGGCCGAGGGCGTGAGGGGGGCCGCCGCCGCGGACGTGGCGCCGCCACCCCCCAGCGCGGCTGCGGTGCCGGCGGCGCCGGGCGCGTTGGGCATCGTCGAGGTGGCGCCCATCGGGCCGCCGGCACCGCCGCCGGTGCCGCCGCCACCACCACCGGCGGCGCCGAAGGCGGCGCGGATCACCGTCGCGAGCTTGGTCGCGTCGGCGTTCTTCAGGTGCACGACCCAGATGTTGCCGCTCGCCGCCTGGCCCTGCGGCTGCGTGTCGAGCCGGGCGATCAGCGAACGGATCGACGCCATCTTGGCGGCGTTGTTGCTGCGCACGATGAGCGAGTTGCTGCGCCCGTCGACGAGGATCGAAGGGGCCGCCAGCGTCGCGGCGCCGCCGCCGGGCGCAGGCGCCGTCTGCACGTTGCTGTCGGTCAGGCGCTGGATCATCGGCGCGATGTCGGCGGCGACGGCATAGCGCAGCGGGATCACCTCGACGTCGCCCGTCGACGGCATGTCCATCGTGGCGATGATCTTGCCGATGCGGTTCAGGTTGTCGGCGTAGTCGGTGATGATCAGCGTGTTGTTGCCCGGGTTCGCGTTGATCGTGTTGTTCGGGCTGATCAGCGGCCGCAGCACTGGCACGAGGTTGTTGGCGTTCTCGTGCGTGAGCCGGAAGATCTGCGTCAGGACCTGGTCGCCGCGCCGGTTCGTGTCGCCGATCGCCACGGTGCCCGCCTGCAGCTTGGCGTCCGCCTCGGGCACGATCTTGTACAGCCCCTGCACGTCGACGACCGTGAAGCCGAGCCCGCGCAGCGCCGCCAGGAAGTTGACGTAGGCCTCGCGCGGCGAGAGCGGCTCTTCGCTGTAGAGCGTGATGGTGCCGCGCACCCGCGGATCGACGACGAACTGCTGGCGCAGGATCGCCGACATCGCACGGGCCACGCCCTCGATCTCGGCGTTCACGAAGTTGAGCGTCACCGCCTGGCCGCGGAAGCGGGATGCGGCGGGCTGGGCGACGGCCGTGGGGAGCGGAGCGGCACCGACCAGGAGGGCCAGCGCCACGGCCGAGGCCGCCGCTTGCGAGGCCCGGTGGGTGCGCGGTGCGCGAGCTGCAGTCATTCTCATCCGATCGAAATGATCGACCGCGATCCGTCGCGCCGGCCGATGATGTTGAGCAGGTTCGACAGCGCTGCCTCGTCGACCGTGGCCGAGCGGGCCTCGCCGCGGAACTTCACGCCGCCCGGTCCCCAGGTGCCGCTGCCCGTGAGCTGCAGCGGACCGTCGACGGTCGAGACGGACAGCAGGGTGGCGCTGTTCGCGCCGCCGCCGCCGGTCAGGCTGACCTTGTAGCTGCCGAGCGTCTCGAGCGTGGTCAGACGCGAGGAGACGTTGTCGAGTTCCAGGTCGACCCGGCCGTCCAGGCGCCAGCGCCCCTCCACGCGTTCAATCGTCGCGCCTGGCGAAAGCAGCCGCACCGTGCCGCCGAGCTGCAGCGTGTTCCACGGCGTGCCGAGGCCGCCGAGCCAGGCGCTCGGCCACTGCCCGACGGGACCGGGCCCCGGCAGCAGGGTCGCACGGATGCGGCTGAAGCCAGGCCGCAGCTGGATGATCATCGTGCCGTTGACGCAGCAGTCCTGGCGCGCCTGCACCTGGAAGCCATAGGGTCGCGGCGAGAGCGTCCACTCCAGGCGGCCGGGCAGGAAGGCGGCGTCACGGCTCTCGGCGCCGCCGGTGAGGACCGGCACGGCACTGCCGGACCAGATCGTTCCGCGTGCATCGGAAAGGATGAGGCGCTGGTCCGTCGCCGAGGCGACGGCGCTGGCGAGCCACGCCGCCGGCGCGAACAGCACGACGCCGGCGAGGACGCCGAAGAGCGTGCCGGCGATGGCCCAGCGCACGGCCGCGCCGCGCGCTTCGGCCCAGCCGCGCTCGGCCAGCGTCGACTCGCTCCAGCCGGTGGAAGCGATGGTGGAGCTGAAGAGGGGCTTGCGCTTGCGGCCGATCATGAGGCGCCCGCCATGACGACGGAGATCGACCCGCTGTAGCCCGATGCTGCCTTGAGCAGCTGCGCCTCGACCGGCCGCGCCCGCGCGGCGCTGCGCGCTTCGCCGAGCCACGCGCGCAGGTCCTCGAAGGGCACGCCGGTGAACGTGACGGTGGCCCGGTCGCCCTGGAGGACGAGCTTGGCCTTGCTGCCGAGCCGCTCGGTGGCGGCTCGCAGCGCCTCGCCGGCTTGCGCGGGGGGCACGGGAGTCGCGTTGCGGAGCGTCTCGCTCTCGAAGGCGGCCAGCTGCGTCTGCTGCCATTGCTGATCGAGACGGGCGAGCTCGGCCGGTGCTGCGCGCAAGGTGCGCAGCGCCGGCTGGATGAAGATCATCCACACGGCGAGCACGGCCAGCGCGACGGCCATGACGGCGATCAGCTGCCGCTCGCGCGGGGCACGGGCCTGCCAGAAGGCGCCCGCCTGCTGACGCGCGCCGGCCATCGCCGGCGGCAGGGATGCGGCGTGATCGGTGCTCATGAAGCGGCTCCGGTTCGCGCGCGGGTGAGGACGAGGCGGCCCTCGCTGGCATCGACCTGGTAGCCGGCCGGTCGAAGGACGTTGCGGAACTGCTCGATCTGCGTGTTGCTCCAGCCGCTCGCCGCGAGCGTCAGCTTGCCCGACTCGAAGCGAAGGTTCTCGACCGGCGGGCGCTCGTTCGGCCAGGCGGCGGCGGCGGCCTGCAGCAGCGGCTCCAGGTCGGCCTCTCCGGCCTTGCCGGCGAGCGTGCGCAATGCCTGCGTCTCGCGCAGCATGACGGCCGCCGCGTCGCGCTGGATGTCGCCCTCGCTGACCCGCGGGAAGGTCTTCTTGACCAGCGCCTGGATCGAGGCGCGCCGTGCTTCGATCGTGCTCGTCTGGTGCCAGGCCCAGAGGTTGAGGCCGATGACGTGCGCGACGAGCAGCAGCGCGAGGCCGATGCGCGCCGGCCGCCAGGCCGGGCTCATCGCCTGCCGCACCCAGTCGCGCAGCGCGCGGGCGCCCTTGGTGCGTCGTGCCAGGTCGAACTGGCGCAGGTTCCAGAGGCTCCGGCCGGCCTGCAGCAGGCGCTGCTCGATCGGCATGACGGTCACGGGAGCGCCGAGCCACTGCTCAGCGGCGACCGCGGCCGTCGGCGAGGCCGACCAGCGGGTCGTCACCGGCGGCGGCTGCGGCACGAGGGCCCGCGCCAGCCCGCCGTCGAGGCTGACGGTGGCCACGCCGTCGGCGTTGGCCCAGGTGAGCAAGGTGGTCTGCGGCCCGCTGCCGTCGCCGGCCTGACCGATGTGGAAGTGACCGGACGGCGGATCGTCGGGCCATGCCATGGGCACGACCCGGTCGACGAAGACGCCTGCCTTCTGCAGCGCCGCGAGTTCCTGCTGCAGCCAGGCCTTGTCGACCGCTGCGACCCAGGTGGGCTGGCCGGCCACCGCCTCGGGCGCCACCGCGAGATGAACCGCTTCCGCGTCTTCGAGCAAGGCTTCCTCGAGCACACCGACGAGCGCCATGCGCAGTCGCGAAGCCGGTGCCTTGGGCAAGGTGATGCGATGCCAGCTGACATCGCACTCCTGCACGACCGCGATGACGACCGAGCGGCCGGGCAGCAGCGCTGCGGAAGCCTGCCCCTGCGCCTCGAACTCGATGCCGTCGTCGCTCGTGACATAGGGGTACTCACGGCGACGCCAGTTGTCGGCGTCGTCGTTGTCGTTCCGGGCACCGGCACGCAGGCGCCGATGCTCGGGCAATTGGATGACCAGGGTGGACATGGGCAAGCAGCTCGGGCTCGGGGCATTTTAGGGATGCCCATACCCGAAGCCTTGGCAATCAAGGACTTAGAAGCACGTCTTATAGCGGAATGGCTGTACTGGTTCTCGTTTTGCCCACTTTCACGGGCCGGTCACGAGCCGGTGGCGTCCCGGCTGGCGATTCGCTCGCGCTGCAGCACGGTGACCTCGAGCTGACGCCGAAAGACGAGCGAGCGCTGCTCGAGGACGACGTCGCCCAGGCGAAGCCGGCCGCGAACCTCGAAGTAGCTGGAGTTGGTGACGACCTGATTGGTGCTCTCCTCCGAAGCCCCCGGCGCCAGCGCCCGCACGTCGGCGACCGACTTCAGCGGAACGCGCTGGCGCGCCTGGACGATGCGCTCCGCGGTGGCCAGGTCGAGGTTGGCCATGGCGGCGACGAGCACCTCGCGCGGTGCCGTGTTGACGTTGACGTAGACCGGCGCGCTGAGCGCGGCGCCCGGCAGGATCGTGATGTAAGGCTCGAGCGCTCGCAGGGCTTCACGGTCGACGCCGAACCAGGCGAGCTGCGCCACGGTTGCCGGCATCAGCGGCGGATCGGCGGGCAACGGCGGCGCCGGTGCGGTGGGCGGCGCCGCACTGGCGCTCGGATCGGGCGGGCTCGGCGGCGCCGCGTTCCGGATGCCGATCGCGATGCGGTCCGCGACGTCGACCGAGAGGCCCACGGTCTCGCACAAGCGGCGCAGGACGGCGACCTGCTTCGGATCGAGGCGGTTGGTCCCCACGAGGAGGACGTTGTTGAGGACGAAGCGCGACTGCGCATCGGTGATGGCCCCGGAGAGAAACGCGTCCGGAGCGTCCTCGGTGTTCTGCTTGTCGGCGGCGAGGAAGCTCGACAGACGGGCCTCGGCCAAGGGCACGGCCCAGGGCTCGCCGAGATGGTCGGGGCCGCCGTTGCGCGCGTCCTCGCGCAGGATGAGTCGGGCCCAGTCGAGCGCGCCGGAGAGGATCCACGCGGACTGGGCGCGAGCCCGCTCGGCGGCCTCGACCTGGACCGCGCGCCACTGCTGCCACAGCATCGACGCCGCGAGGGTGGCGATGAGGGTGACGATCAGCATTGCGGTGAGGAGGGCGGCGCCGCGCTGGCGGGCGCCGGGCGCAGATCCTTGCAGCGGCTCGGCGATGTGCATCACGGCGCGATCCGCACGTCGCGCATCAGGCTGCCGTTCAGGCCGCTGCCCGGGGCGAACGACAGCACAATCCGCACGCCCTGCGGCAAGGCCAGGGTCGGCGGCGCCGCGCCGGCCACGCCTGTGCCGGGCGCCACGTCGCCCGTCGACTGGCAGTTGCTCCAGGCGTTGTTGCGGAAGAAGTAGACCTGCCATTGCTCGAGCCCGCCGAGGGCGCGCAGCTGGCCGGGCTCGTTGCCCTGGAACTGCTGCGTTCGCATCCAGTTCTCCTGCAGGCCGCTGGTGGTGGTCACCGGCTGGCTGGCCCAGCGCTGCCACATCGAGTGCGTCGCGTCGGGGCGCAGGGCCCAGGCGACTACCTGCATTCCGCCTTCGGCCCGACGCGTGATCCGAACGCTCTGGCCGTCGCAGGTGAGCGCCGGGACCGCCGTGCTCTCCTGCAGGGCGGCGAGATCCTGCTCCCACTGCGCGATCACCGTCTCCAGGCGCAGCGTCTGCTCGAGTCGCACCTGGTTCGACTCGCGTGCACGCACGATGCCGTCGACGCCTTGCCAGGCGATGAGCGACATGATGGCCATGATGACGAGGGCCACGAGCACCTCGACCAGCGTGAAACCGGCGGCGCGGAAAGGGCGCGGTGTGCTCACGAGCGGCCGAGGATGGTCGAGAGCAGGAGGATGGTGCGGCCGCTCTCGTCGACCATGCGGGCGTCGACCCGGCGGAAGTTCGGGTTCGGCGTCGTCCTGACGTCGAGCTTGCCGGCGTACGAGCGGCCGAGCTGCTCGCAGTTGAAGTCGCCGGTGCCGATGTCGGGGAACTGCCGCGCCAGCTTGAGCGCCGTCAGGCGGTTGTCCGCGCACCACTGCGCGGCGGTGATGTCGGCGAGCCGCGCGGTGTTGTCGGTCAGGGAACCGGCCGCCTTCATGCCCGCGCCGAGCGTGACCGCCACGATCGCCAGGGCGACCAGCACTTCGATCAGCGTGAAGCCACGCGGCGCAGGACGCTTCACGGCGGGCTGGCGCTGCTTTCGGCGACGACGAACGGGCCGATGCCGTCGGTCGCCAGGGTCAGGCGATGGTCTTCGAGACGCAGCAGGATGCGCTGCTCGCCGATCAACGGCTCGGGCCCCAGCAGGACCGCCCGGGCGCCGATCACTTGGGCTGCGGTCCCCGGCTCGAGCCAGCGCGTCGGCAGCTGCGCGCTCGGCGCGAGACCGACGAAGCGGAAGCCGCTTCCGTCCTCCTGCTCCGTCAGCGGCTCCCAGCGCGCCGCCACCCCGGAGGCCCGCGCGTCGGCACGCGCCGACTCGAGCAGGGCGGCCAGGCGGACCGCCTCCTGCTCGAGCTTGCTGGCGGCCGGGTCGCGCATCGCCAGGCTGGCGACGGCGCTGGCGATCGCGACCAGCGCCACCACCAGCATCAGCTCGATCAAGGTGAAGCCGCGCTGGCGCGGCCGGGTCGAGACCGGGCTACTGCCAGGAGCCGATGTCGGCATTCCTGCCCTCGCCGCCGACGACCCCGTCGGCACCGAAGCTGTACACGTCGATCTCGCCCTTCAGCCCCGGGTTCGCGTACTGGTAAGGGTGGCCCCAGGGATCCGCGGGCAGCTTGTCGAGATAGGCGCGCCAGTTCGGCGGGATGGTTCCGACCGTGGGCTTCGCGACGAGAGCCTGAAGGCCCTGCTCGCTGCTCGGATAGCGCAGGTTGTCGAGGCGGTACAGCTTCAGGGCCTGCATCAGGTTGTTGACGTCGGTGCGGGCGGCCGTGACGCGGGCGTCGTCGGCCCGGTCGAGCATGTTGGGGACGATCAGCGCCGCCAGAACCCCGATGATGACGAGCACGACCATGAGCTCGATCAGCGTGAAGCCGCGATGGCGGGAACCTCTTTTCATCGAATGGAGTCCGTGTAGTTCTACCGCTCGGACGCCTCGTGACGCCGAGCGTTCAATGATAATCGCCGCATGTTGGCTCGCCTCGCCGCATTCGTGATCTGGTCGCTTGTTGCGGCCACCGCCGTGTTCTGGGCGCTGCGCTTCGCGGCTCGCTCGCCCCAGGCGCCGCCGTACGCGGTTGCGGTCGGCAAGTCGGCACCGATCCGCGGCGACCTCACCAAGCTGTTCGGCGCTCCGCCGATCGTCGCCGCCGCGGCCGAAGCGCCCGCTCCCGAGGCGTCTTCCCGCTTCAAGCTCGTCGGCGTGATGGCGCCCCGGTCGAACCCGTCGCGGGAGACGCCTCCGTACGGCCTGGCCCTGATCGCCGTCGACGGCAAGCCCGCGAAGGCATTCTCGGTCGGCTCGCGGCTCGACAACGACCTGGTCCTGCAGTCGGTGGGTCACCGCAGCGCCTCCATCGGCCCGGCCCAGGGCGAGCGCAGCGTGCTGCTCGAGCTCCCGGCTTTGCCGGCGCCGGCCACGGGCGTCCTGCCGGGGGCCGGAGCACCCGTGCCGGCTCCACCGCCGGCGATGCGGATGCTGCCGGCGCCGGTACCGCCCGCCCTTCAGGCGCCGCCCCCGGCGATGCCCCCCCTCATGCAGCCGCCGGCGATGCAGCCCCAGCCGGTGCCGATGGCGGTCCCGCCGCCGGCTCCGGTGAATCCGGGCCTGCCGACGCCCGACAACTTCCGTTCGCAGTAGCGGCGCGCGGGGCGCCGGCGGCGTCGTGCGATCGACGCGACGGCTGGTTCGACAGCGAAGCCGCCCTAACCGAGAAACAGGCGATAGGCCGGGTTCGCGGTTTCTTCCGCGCAGGGGTACGCCAGGCCCGCGAGGAAGGCCTGGAACGCCTTCTCGTCGGCCGGCGGCACCTGGATGCCGACGAGGATGCGGCCGTAGTCGGCACCCTGATTTCGGTAGTGGAACAGGCTGATGTTCCAACCGTTCGGCATGCTCGAGAGGAATCGCATCAGCGCACCGGGCCGCTCCGGAAACACGAAGCGATAGAGACGCTCGTCTCGCGCGAGGGGGCTGCGTCCCCCGACCATGTGCCGGACGTGCTCCTTGGCCAGGTCGTCGCCGGTGAGATCCAGCGCGTCGAAGCCGTGCTGCGAGAAGTGACTGGCCAGGCGGGCTGACTCCGCGCGATCGACGGTGGCGATGCCGACGAACACGTGCGCCACCTTCGCATCGGCGATCCGGTAGTTGAACTCGGTGACGGCGCGCGGCCCGATGAGCTCGCAGAAGCGGCGGAAGCTGCCGCGCTCCTCGGGGATGGTCACCGCGAAAAGCGCCTCGCGCTCCTCGCCCACCTCGGCCCGCTCAGCGACGAAGCGCAGCCGGTCGAAATTCATGTTGGCGCCGCAGGTGATGGCGACGTAGGTCTCGCCGCGTGTGCGGTGCCGCTGCACGTACTGCTTGATCGCTGCGACGCCCAGCGCGCCGGCCGGCTCCAGGATGCTGCGGGTGTCCTCGAAGACGTCCTTGATGGCGGCGCAGGCGGCGTCGGTGTCGACCACGACCCACTCGTCCACGAGCTGGCGGGCGATGCGGAAGGTCTCGGCGCCGACACGCTTCACGGCCGTGCCGTCGGAGAACAGGCCGACATCGGGGAGCTGCACGCGTCGCCCCGCGCGGATGGACTGCACCATGGCGTCGGAATCGTTCATCTGCACGCCGACGACCCGGATCTCGGGTCGTACGGCCTTCACGTAGGCGGCGACGCCCGAGATCAGGCCGCCACCGCCCACGGCGACGAACAGGGCATCGATCGGTCCCTGGCGCTGCCGCAGGATCTCCATGGCGATCGTGCCCTGGCCGGCGATGACGTCAGGGTCGTCGAAGGGGTGCACGAAAGTCAGGCCGCGCTCCGCCTCGAGCTCGAGCGCGTGGGCGTGCGCTTCCGAGTAGCTGTCCCCATGCATCACGACCTCGGCGCCGAGGGCGCGGACGGCCGCCACCTTCAGTGACGGGGTGGTGACGGGCATGACGACCAGGGCGCGGCACTCCAGCCGCCGCGCAGCCAGCGCGACGCCCTGGGCATGGTTGCCGGCCGAGGCGCAGATCACGCCGCGCGCCAATGCCTCCGCGTCCAGATGCGCCATCTTGTTGTAGGCGCCCCGGAGCTTGAAGCTGAAGACCGGCTGCGTGTCCTCGCGCTTGAAGAGGACCTCGTTGCCCAGCCGTGCGGAGAGCGCCGGCGCCCGGTCGAGCGGCGTCTCGACGGCGACGTCGTAGACCTTGGCGGTCAGGATTTTCTGAAGATAGCCGTCTGAGACGAGTTGGCGTCGCTTCTGCGCGGGCTTGCGGGAAGAGGTCGCCATGCCTGTGGCATCTCCTGGGAGCGACGGATGCGGCAGCGCATCATAAAGGGCACCAGCGGCGCAGAAAAAAGCCCAAGGCATCGCTGCCTTGGGCTGAATCCACCATGAGGAGGTGGAGGAGACAATCGGTTCGCTTACCCGGCGTCGCTGCTGGCCCGGGCATCGAGTGAAACCCAGTGTAGGTGCTTTTTTGTTGCACTGCAATATTACGGAGACAGAGTCCATGGAGTGCACGATCGACTGGCTGGAAGCGAGCGGCATGGCCTTCATCGCCGAGACCGGCAGCGGCCATTTGCTGACCATCGACGGTGCCCCGGACGGTGGCGGCCGCGACCTGGCGCCGCGCCCCATGGAGACGGTGCTCGCCGGCACCGGCGCCTGCAGTGCGTATGACGTCGTGCTGATCCTGAAGCGCGGCCGTCACGACGTGCGCGGGTGCCGCGTCCAGGTCACGTCGGAGCGCGCGCCGACCGACCCGAAGGTGTTCACCGCCATCCACATGCACTTCATCGTGAGCGGAGCCGGCGTGCCACCGTCGGCCGTCGAGCGCGCCATCGCGCTCTCGCACGAGAAGTACTGCTCGGCGACGATCATGCTCGCCAAGAGCGCGGTGGTCACGACCAGCTACGAGGTCGCGGCCGAGGGCGCGTCGTCGCGTTCGGCCGGACCGGGCTCCCGACGCGGTCAGACGTAGTGCGCCGTCGTGGTCATGACGCGGGCGGCGGCACGCATCGCCCACCGGACCGGCAGCGGCAGTCGGGCCGCGCCGGCCTGCTCGGCCGCGAGCGCATGGCCGGCTTCGTCGTCCTTCATCTGCCGGACGATGGCGCGGGAGGTCGCGTCTCCGGCCGGCAGGCGCCCGAGGTGACCGTCGAGATGCCGCTCGACCTGCCGCTCGGTCTCGACGACGAAGCCCAGGCTGATCGCATCGCCGGAGCGGCCGGCGAGAAGGCCGATGGCGAAGGCGCCCGTGTACCAGAGCGGATTGAGGCGGCTCGGTCGCGCACCGAGCTGCTCCAGCCGCTCACGGGTCCAGGCGAGGTGGTCGGTCTCTTCAGCAGCCGCCCGCTCGAACTGCCGCCGCAGCGCGGCCTCGGGGGTCGCGAGCGCCTGCGCGCTGTAGAGGGCTTGCGCGCAGACCTCGCCGACGTGATTGACCCGCATCAGCGCGCCGGAGAGGCGGCGATCGGCCGGATCCAGCACGCCGTCGGGCCTTGCCGCGGCGGGGCTGGGCCGCGTCGCCACGGGCTCGCTGGCAAGCGCGCGCAGAGCGTGATCGGCGATGGCCAGGAGCCGGTCCAAGGGGCTGCGTGGAAGGGATCGCATGCGGGCTCAGGATAGCGCCGGCCCCTAGATCGAGCCGCGGAATCCTCGTTGTGCCAAGACAACAAACAGCCCCTTTTTTGTACGCCGAGGCTTTCCACCGCCGGGCCCCTCTGGTGCAATACATCCAACTTCCCGCTAAGGGGGTTGTGCCTGATCTGCTCCACGCGGGTTTCTCGAGATCGGGACCTCTTTTTCCAACTTAGGAGATAGTCGCAATGAAAAAATCTCTGCTCGCTCTCGCAATCCTCGGCGCTTACGTTGGCGTTGCGTCGGCGCAGTCCTCGGTGACGCTGGGTGGCATCGTCGACACGAACGGCCGCTACGTGAAGAACGACGGCGCCCGCAAGCGTCTGTCGATGGCCACGGACGGCATTAACAGCAGCCGCCTCTACTTCCGCGGCACCGAGGATCTGGGCGGCGGGCTCCGCGCCGGTTTCTGGCTCGAGGCGGGCATCAACCCTGACATCGGCACCACGAACTTCGCTACGACGCCGGGCAACGGCCTGGGTGGCGTCAACACCGTCGCCAACAACCAGAGCAAGTTCTTCAATCGTCGTTCCACCGTCAGCCTGATCAGCAACGCCGGCGAACTGCGTCTCGGCCGCGACTACGTGCCGACGTTCTGGAACCAGACGCTGTTCGATGCGTTCGGCACCAATGGTCTGGGCGCTTCGACGAACGTCGCGCTCCTGGTCACCCATGTCCGTCAGGACAACACGATTGGCTACTTCCTGCCCCCGAACATCGGCGGCTTCTACGGCCAGGCCATGGTCGGCGCTGCCGAAGGCGGTTCATCGCTCGATCGCCCGGGTCGCCACATCGGTGGCCGGATCGGCTTCGCCGCCGGCCCGTTCGATGTTGCCGCTTCGTATCACAAGCAGCGTTACGCCGTGGGGAACAACCTGAACTTGGGCGGCGAGACGCAGGACGTCTGGAACGTGGGCGGCTCGTTCAACTTCGGTTTCGCCAGGCTGATGGGCTACTTCCAGCACGACGAGCTCGAGCGTGGCATCGACCAGAAGCGCTTCTCGATCAGCGGCATCTTCCCGATGGGCCAGAGCGAGATCCGCGTCGGCTACAACCGCGCCAAGGCCGACCTCGGCGCCACGGACGCCACCGTGGACCAGATCGCGGCGACCTACCAGTACAACCTGTCCAAGCGCACGGCCATGTACGGCACCGTCTCCCGACTCGCCAACAAGGACAACACGACGATTGCCTTGGGCGGCGGCAACCCGATCCGTGTCGGCGGCAACTCCAAGGGCCTCGAGCTCGGCGTTCGTCACATCTTCTGATCACCGGCTCGCGAAGCGAGCTTCGATCAGCCTCAAGGCCGCCTTCGGGCGGCCTTTTTCATGGGATCGGCGAACGGCATCCGGACATTCCCTTTTGACGCATGGCGCAGCTTTTGCTCTCATAGGGCTCCGGCGAAGCGGGCACTCGGGCGTCGACCGGCCGGGTGGCGCCAAGCTCCCGGAAGCCTGACGGTGGACAAGCTGTCGTCCGTTGGCCCTGCCGTCCACGTTGCTTCATGCTCGCCTTCGTCCTTCGTCGCCTCGTCCAGGCCGTCCTCGTCATGCTGACGGTGGCCTTCTTCGCCTTCATGCTCTTCCAGTACGTGGGCGATCCGGTCACGAACATCCTCGGGCAGGACGCGACGCCTCAGCAGCGCCAGCAGCTCCGCGCCGATCTCGGGCTGGATAAGCCCTTTCCGGTCCAGTTCGCGACCTTCGTCGGCAATGCCGCGCGGGGCGAGTTCGGCCTCAGCCTTCGGCAAGGCCGCAAGGTGTCTTCGCTCATCGCCGAGCGACTGCCCGCCACGCTGGAGCTCTCGCTGCTCGCCGCACTCATCGCACTGCTGGTGGGCGTGCCCATGGGGGTCTACGCCGCCCTCAAGCGCGGCACCTTCATGTCCCAGGCGATGATGACGATTTCGCTCATCGGCGTTTCCCTGCCCACGTTCCTGATCGGCATCCTGCTGATCCTGGTCTTCGCCGTCATGCTCAAGTGGCTGCCCAGCTTCGGACGCGGCGAGGTGCTCGCCATCGGCCCGTGGACCACCGGCATGGCCACGGTGGACGGATGGCGGCATCTGGTCCTGCCCGGCATCACCCTCGCGATCTTCCAGCTCACGCTCATCATGCGGCTGGTCCGCAGCGAAATGCTGGAGGTGCTTCGCACGGACTACATCAAGTTCGCGCGGGCGCGCGGGCTGTCGAACCGGGCCGTCTACTTCGGACATGCCCTCAAGAACACGCTCGTGCCGGTAATGACGATCACGGGCTTGCAGCTGGGCGGTCTGATCGCGTTCGCGATCATCACCGAGACCGTCTTCCAATGGCCCGGCATGGGCCTGCTCTTCATCCAGGCCGTGCAGTTCGCCGACATTCCGGTGATGGCCGCCTACCTGTGTCTGATCGCGCTCATCTTCGTGATCATCAACCTCGTCGTCGACCTGCTGTATTTCGCGGTCGACCCTCGCCTGCGCGTCGAGCGGGTTGCCGGCGCGCACTGACCCGTTTTCTCCATGAAGGAACCAAGAAGATGAAACTGCTGCCTACTGCTCTCGTCCTGTCGATGGCGCTCGCCGCCACGATGTCGCAGGCGGTCACGCTGCGCGTCGCCAACCAGGGCGACGTCCAGTCGATGGATCCGCATTCCCTCAACGAGACGCTGCAACTGAGCTTCACGGCGAGCGTCTACGAGCCTCTGGTCGGCCGCGACCGGAAGATGAACCTGGTGCCGCTGCTGGCGACCAAGTGGACGCAGACCAGCCCCACCGTCTGGCGCTTCGACCTGCGCAAGAACGTCAAATTCCACGACGGCACGCCCTTCACCGCCGACGACGTCGTGTTCACGTTCAAGCGCGCCGCCGGCGACGGGTCCGACATGAAGGGCTACACCCAGGCGTTCAAGACCGTCCGCAAGATCGACGACCACACGGTGGAGATCGAGACCGGCGCGCCCTACCCGATCCTCCCGGACGTGATCTCCAACGTCTACGTGATGAGCAAGAAGTGGTGCGAGGACAACAAGGCCGAGATCCCGGTCGACCGTCGCAAGGGCATCGAGAACACCGCCAGCTTCAAGTCGAACGGCACGGGCCCGTTCCGGCTGCGCGAGCGCCAGCCATCGGTTCGCACCACGCTCGTGCGCAACCTGAACTACTGGGACAAGGTCGACACGAACGTCGACGACATCGTCTTCACGCCCATCGGCAACGACGCCACGCGCGTGGCGGCCCTGCTCTCGGGCGAGATCGACGTTATGGAGCCGGTGCCGCTCCAGGACGTCGAGCGGATCAAGGGGGCCGGCAACCTCACGGTCCTTCAAGGTCCGGAGCTGCGCACGATCTTCCTCGGCATGGACCAGAAGCGGGACGAGCTGCAGTTCTCGAGCGTGAAGGGCAAGAACCCGTTCAAGGACAAGCGCGTTCGGCAGGCGTTCTTCCAGGCCATCGACATCGAGGCGATCAAGGCGCGCACCATGCGCGGCGCCGCCACGCCGACAGCCCTCATGGTGGCGCCCGGGGTGCGCGGCTTCCAGGCCGACATGAACAAGCGCCTGCCCTATGACAGCGAGGCCGCCAAGAAGCTCCTGGCCGAGGCGGGGTATCCGAATGGCTTCGAGGTGGGAATGAACTGCCCCAACGATCGCTACGTCAACGACGCGGCGATCTGCCAGGCGGTGGCCGCCAACCTCGCCCGCATCGGCGTCAAGGTGAACCTGATGGCCGAGACGAAGGTGAGCTACTTTCCCAAGATCCTGCGTCGCGACACCAGCTTCTACCTGCTCGGCTGGACGCCCTCCACGGGCGACTCGCATGACGTCCTCTCGGCCATCATGGCGACGCCCACCGACAAGGGACAGGGTCAGTTCAATCTCGGCGCGTACAGCAATCCTCGGCTCGATGAGCTGACGCTCAAGGTGCAGTCCGAGACCGACGAGAAGAAGCGCAACGACATGATCCGGGAAGCCTTCAAGATCCACCAGGACGAGGTCGGTCACATTCCTCTGCACCAGCAAGCGCTGGCCTGGGGCATGAGCAACCGTGTGAGCCTGGTGCAGCTGCCCGACAACCGCATGTTCTTCAAGTGGATCACGGTCAAGTCGAAGTAGCCGAAGCCGTCGCGCTTGCACCGGCGGCGCCTGGCGCGCCGCCGGTGCGGCGCGACCAGCCGCCGGCGCCCGTCACCTCAGTCCCGGCCGGGCGCTGGGCCCGCTTCCTCGACAGCGACTTCTGGTACTCGTTTCGAAGCTCTCCGATGGCCGTGGGTGCGGCCGTCGTGGCACTGGTCTGCCTGGTGGCGGCGCTTTTCGCCGACTGGATCGCGCCGCACGATCCATTCAACCTGGCGACGCTCGAACTGAGCGACTCCATGCTGCCGCCCGCATGGATGGAAGGCGGCACGGCGAAGTACCCGCTTGGCACCGACGAGCAGGGCCGCGACGTCCTGTCAGCGCTGATGTACGGCGCGAGAATCTCGCTCTTCGTCGGCGGCGCCTCCGTCCTGCTCTCGCTGGTCGTCGGCGTCGGTCTCGGTCTCCTGTCGGGCTACGTCGGTGGGCGGCTGGACGCCCTGATCATGCGCGTGTGCGACGTGATGCTGTCGTTCCCGTCGATCCTGATCGCCCTCCTGTTCGCAGGCGTGGGACACGCGCTTTTCCCCAACGCCAACGACATGCTCGCCTTCGGAGTGGTCATCGTCGCGATTGCCTTGCCGGGCTGGGTGCAGTACGCCCGCGCGGTGCGCGGCTCGACCATGGTCGAGCGGCACAAGGAGTACGTCCAGGCGGCGCGGGTCATCGGTGTGCCGCCGCTCAGGATCATGCTGCGCCACGTGCTGCCGAACGTGATGGGGCCGGTTCTGGTGCTCTCGACGATCCAGGTGGCGGTGGCGATCCTCGCCGAGGCGACGCTGTCCTTCCTCGGCGTCGGCGTGTCGCCCACGTCGCCTTCGCTCGGCACCTTCATCAACGAAGGGAACAAGCAGCTCTTCAGCGGCGCTTGGTGGCTGGTGATCTTCCCGGGCGCGACGCTGGTCCTGATCGCCCTCAGCATCAACCTTTTCGGCGACTGGCTCCGCGATGCCTTGAACCCGCGCTTGCGTTGAGCGTCGAATACCTTCCTTCCTGAGCCTGGAGAAGACCATGCTTGCTGCCGCTTCCGTCGCCGGCCGTGTCGCCGTGTTCGTCCTCGCGGGTGGGGTCGTAGGGTGTGCGAGCACTGACTACCACTACTCGCAGCTTGTGGGTGAGCGTTACCACCGAACGGCCGTCGACACGTATCCGGTCAGCGTCGTCAAGATCGACGGCCGGGACACCATGCTGCGCATCCGACCGAAGGTGGTGGAGCCGGGCCGCCGAGTCGTCAGCGTGCAGGGCCCGCCCGGTGGAGCAGGTGGCGTGGGCGAGGTGCGCACCCTCGCGATGGATGTCGCGCCCTGCACCCGCTACTACCTCGTCGCGGTGAAGTCGCAGAAGCTGGCTTCCGATTTCACGGTCAAGATCGACCACCAGGAGCCGGTGTCCGGATGCACGCCGCCGAAGTCGAGCTGAGACGCGCTCGGGGCATGACCGGTCCCCTGCTCGAGGTACGCAACCTTCGCGTCGAGTTTCCGACTCGCCGCGGCACCCTGGTCGCGATCGACGACGTCTCGTTCGACATCGCCGCGGGCGAGGTCCTGGGCGTGGTCGGCGAGTCAGGCGCCGGGAAGTCGCTGACCGGCGCCGCGATCATCGGCCTGCTCGACCCTCCGGGCCGCATCGCCGGCGGCCAGATCCTGTTCGACGGCCGGCGCATCGACAACCTCCCCTACGAAGCGATGCGCAAGGTGCGCGGCCGCTCGATCGGCGCGATCTTCCAGGATCCGCTGACGTCGCTCGACCCGCTGTACACGGTGGGCCAGCAGCTGATCGAGACCATCCAGACGCACCTCGACGTCAACGCTGCCGAGGCCCGCCGGCGGGCGGTCCGACTGCTGCAGGAGACCGGCATCCCCGCGGCCGAGGAACGGCTCGACCAGTACCCGCATCAGTTCTCGGGCGGGATGCGGCAGCGCGTCGTCATTGCGCTCGCACTCGCGGGCGAGCCGCGGCTGATCGTCGCCGACGAGCCGACCACCGCCCTCGACGTTTCCATCCAGGCGCAGATCATTTCCTTGCTGAAGCGGCTCTGCAAGGAGCATGGCGCCGCCGTCATGCTGGTCACCCACGACATGGGCGTCATCGCCGAGACCTGCGACCGGGTGGCCGTGATGTACGCCGGACGCGTCGTCGAGATCGGCCCCGTGGACGCCGTGATCCATGCGCCGGCGCATCCCTATACGGTCGGGCTCATGGGTTCCATTCCGGCCATGGACGAGGAACGGGGCCGCCTGCTGCAGATCGACGGCGCGATGCCCCGGCTGACCGCGATTCCCCCCGGCTGCGCATTCAACCCGCGTTGCCCGCACGCGTTCGAGCGCTGCCTGGTCGAGCGGCCCGACCTGCTCGACGCCGGTCGGACCCGCGCCGCCTGCTGGCTGCACGACCATCAGCTGAAGGTCGCGGCGTGAGCGCCGTGCCGATCGATCGGGCGCTGCCTCGCGCCCCGCTGGTCGAGGTGCAGGGCCTCGCCAAGACCTTCGACGTGTCCCTGCCCTGGCTGAACCGGGTCGCCGAGCGCAAGCCGCGCCAGTTCGTCCATGCCGTCGACGACGTGGACTTCACGATCGAACGCGGCTCGACGCTGGCCCTGGTGGGCGAGTCGGGCTGCGGCAAGAGCACCGTGGCACGTCTTCTGGTCGGCCTCTACGCCCCGACGCGCGGCCGCGTCGTCTTCGATGGCGTGGACGCGGGCACGACGGGCAAGGCGCGGCCGGACAGCATCCGGCGGCGCATGCAGATGATCTTCCAGGATCCCTACGCGAGCCTCAATCCGCGCTGGAAGGTCCAGGACATCGTGGCCGAGCCCTTGCGCGAGCACGGGCTCGGCCCCGGCGGGCCGACGGGTGGCAACGAAGTGCGCAGCCGGATCCGCAATCGCGTCGACGAGCTGCTCGGATCGGTGGGGCTGGCCGCCGCCGATGCGGCCAAGTACCCGCACCAGTTCTCCGGCGGCCAGCGGCAGCGCATCTCCATCGCCCGCGCCCTCGCGACGCAGCCGGAGTTCCTGGTGTGCGACGAGCCCACGTCGGCGCTCGACGTGTCCGTCCAGGCCCAGGTGCTCAACATCATGAAGGACCTGCAGGCGCGACACGGCCTGACGTACCTGTTCATCTCCCACAACCTGGCGGTCGTGCGGCACGTGAGCAATCAGGTCGGCGTGATGTACCTCGGCCGCATCGTCGAGCTCGCGGACAAGTCACGGCTGTTCGCACGACCGCGTCACCCCTACACGCGCATGCTGCTCGACGCCATCCCCGACATCCACATGAGCGGGCGGGCGCGAACGCCGGTGCAGGGCGAGGTCCCCAATCCGCTGAATCCGCCGAGCGGCTGCACGTTCAACCCGCGGTGTCCGCACGCCAACGATCGGTGTCGAGCCGAGCGGCCCGCGCTGCTGGACGTCGAAGGCACGCGCGTGGCGTGCCACGCGGTGGAGGAAGGCAGGATCTGAGCCGGGGGGGCGGTTCAGGTCGCCGCGCCGGGCAGGAGACGCTCGCTGCGGAAGAGCTCGCTCACAAGCTCGCGTTCGCGGATGAGCCAGCAGCGGTCCCCCGACACGATGACCTCCGCGGCGCGCGGCCGCGTGTTGTAGTTGCTCGCCATGCTCATCGCGTAGGCCCCCGCGGAGAGGATCGCGAGGATGTCGCCGGCTTCGACGGCCAGGGTGCGGTCGCGCCCCAGCCAGTCCCCCGACTCGCAGATGGGGCCCACCACGTCGTAGCGTCCGGCCGATGCGGAAGATGGAGCGCATTCGACGATCCGCATCCAGGCGTCGTACATCGCCGGGCGCATCAGGTCGTTCATGGCGGCGTCGACGATGCAGAAGCTCTTGTCGCTGCCGTGCTTCAGGTAGAGCACCTCGGTCGCGAGCACGCCGGCGTTGCCGACCACCGAGCGGCCGGGCTCGAACAGGAGCTTGCGGTGGCCATGCCCGCGCTCGTCGACGCGTCGCAGGAGCGCGGCGATGAGGACGCCTGCGCCGGGCGGCGCTTCATCGGCGTAGGTGATGCCGAGACCACCGCCGACGTCGACGTGATCGATGGAGATGCCCTTCGCCTCGACGAGCTCGACGAGGTCGAGCAGCCGATCGAGCGCCTCCACGTACGGGCCGACGTCGGTGATCTGTGAGCCGATGTGGCAGTCGATGCCGACGACGCGAAGATGTGGGGACGCCGCGGCACGCTCGAAGGCGGCGACCGCGACCTCGTGCGCGATGCCGAACTTGTTGGCGCGCAGCCCGGTCGAGATGTACGGATGCGTCCCTGCGTCGATGTCCGGATTGACGCGAAGGCTGACCCGCGCCGTGCGGCCTGTTGCCGTCGCCACGGAGGCGAGAACATCGATCTCGGCGACGCTTTCCACGTTGAAGCACAGCACGTCGAGCTCGATGGCGCGCGCCATCTCCGCCCGTGTCTTGCCGACGCCTGAGAAGACCACGCGCGCCGGGTCGCCGCCTGCCGCCAGGACGCGCTCGAGCTCGCCGCCGGAGACGATGTCGAAGCCACAGCCTCGACTCGCGAACAGCTGCAGGACGGCCAGCGTGGAGTTCGCCTTGAGGGCGTAGCAGACGAGGTGATCGCGGCCGCGCAGGGCGTCTTCGTACGCCGCGAGGGCGCGCAGGATGGAAGCCTGCGAGTACACGTAGAGCGGCGTGCCGAAGCGGCGCGCGAGCTCGGCGAGAGGCAGCTCTTCGACGAAGAGCTTGCCGCCGCGAAGCGAGACGTCCGGAGCGCCCGGCAGGCTCGTCATGGCGCCGGGGCAGACGAAGGCGACGACGCGGCGCCGGCGGGCGGGACGACCGGCACGAGCGGGCCGCGCTGACCGCAGGCGCCGAGGAGGAGGGCAGCGATTGCGATCATGGCCATCCTCACGTGAGATGTACGAGCCGCCACTTACACTCGAACGCGATTCACCATGGCGTCATTCTAGAGAGCATGGATACGCGTCCCGCCGAGTTCGAGAAGATCGACGATGCCGAGTACGAGCGCCGCGCACGCGCGGTCCTCGAGTCTGTCGAGGCCGCCGTCGACCGCTTCCTTCAGGAGGACGTCATCGACATCGATGCGAGCCGCACGGGCGGCCTGCTGGAGCTCTCGTTTCCAGACGGCAGCAAGATCGTCTTGAACACGCAGCCGCCGCTGCACGAGCTCTGGCTCGCGGCGCAGCGCGGCGGCTATCACTTTCGGCCCTCCGCCGGGCGCTGGGTCGATGGTCGCGAAGGGCGCGAGCTTTTCGAAGTGCTGTCGGCCTGCGCAAGCGAGCAGGGCGGCAGGACGCTGGTGTTCGCGCCCGACCTCTGAGCCAGGGGCTACCGCGGCCGGAACAGGTCGAGGATGCTGTTCCGCTCTTCCTCGCTCGGCGCGGCCGGCGACTTGTCCTCGAGGCCGACGCTGCTCACGCCACCGCCCCGTGCGTACTCTTCGTAGTACCACTCGCCGTTGAGGTTCACGACGCCCTCAGGAGATGCCGGCTCCTGGACCGGCACGCCCTTCAGCATGGTGCCCATGTAGTCGATCCAGACCGGAAGGGCGAGGCCGCCGCCCGTTTCGCGATCGCCCAGCTTGCGAGGGGTGTCGTAACCCATCCAGACGACCCCGACGATGTTCTTCTGCCATCCGGCGAACCATGCGTCCAGCGAATCGTTGGTCGTGCCCGTCTTGCCGTAGACATCGACGCGCTTCAGCTCGCGCTGGGCCTTGGCCGCCGTGCCTGAGCGCGTGACCTCCTGGAGCAGGCTGCTCATGATGAAGGCGTTGCGCGCGTCGATGGCGCGCAGAGGCTCGTCAAGAACCGGCACCCGGGCTTCGTTGATGACCTGTCCCTTCGAGTCGGTCACGCGGCTGATGAGCAGCGGGTTGATCCGGTACCCGCCGTTGGCGAAGACGCTGTAGGCCGACGCCATCTGCAGCGGGGTGACGGAACCGGCGCCGAGCGCCATCGTCAGGTAGGCAGGGTGCTTCTCGACATCAAAGCCGAACCTGGAGATCCACTGCTGCGCGTACTGCGGCGTGATCGACTTCAGGATCCGGATGGAGATCATGTTCTTGGACTTGGCCAGGCCGCGGCGCATCGACATCGGCCCGTCGAACGTGCCGTCGTAGTTCTTCGGCTCCCAGGGCTGGCTGCCGGTCGATGCCGCGTCGAAGAAGAGAGGTGCGTCGTTGATCACCGTGGCCGGGGTGAAGCCCTTCTCCAGAGACGCGGAATAGATGAAAGGCTTGAAGCTCGACCCGGGCTGTCGCCACGCCTGCGTGACGTGGTTGAACTTGCTCTTCGAATAGTCGAAGCCGCCCACCATCGCGCGAACGCTGCCGGTACGCGGGTCCATGGCCACGAAGGCGCCTTCCACCTCGGGCAGCTGCGTGAGCGACCAGTCGCCCTTCGCGTCGCGGATCAGGCGCACGACGGCGCCGCGGCGGATCTGGATCTTGGGGTTGGCCTTGGCGGCGAGCGCCGACGCGGCCGGCTTGAGGCCCTCGCCCGTGATGGTGACCGTCTCGCCGCTCTGCAGCATGGCCGTCACCTTCTTCGGTGAGACGTCGACGGCCACCGCGGCTCGCAGCTCGTCGTTGTCCGGGAAGTCCTGGAGGGCCTCGGACACGCGCGCATCGACTTCCTTCGCGTCGGCGGGAAGATCGACGTAGTCTTCCGGGCCGCGGTAGAACTGGCGACGCTCGTAGTCCATGATCCCTTTGCGCAGGGCACGGTAGGCGAGCGTCTGCTCCTTGGAATTGAGCGTCAGGTAGACGTTCAGCCCTCGGGTGTAGGCCTCCGGGCCGTACTGGGTGAAGATCATCTGCCGAGCGGCCTCCGCGACGTACTCCGCATGGACGGCGACCTCCGTTGGCGTCCGGTACTTGAGCACCTGCTGGAGCGCCGCGTCACGCTGGGCGACGGTGATGAAGTCGTTCTCCAGCATCCGCTCGATGATGTAGCGCTGGCGGATCGTGGCCCGGTCGGGGTTGACGACGGGGTTGTTGGCGGAGGGTGCCTTCGGGAGGCCGGCCAGCATCGCCGCCTCGGCCACCGTGATGTCCTTGAGCGGTTTACCGAAATAGATCTCGCTCGCCGAAGCGAAACCGTACGCGCGCTGGCCGAGCGCGATATGGTTCATGTAAACCTCGAGAATCTGCTCCTTGCTCAGGGTTCTCTCGATCTTGAGAGAAAGCAACATTTCGTACAGCTTGCGAGTAAATGTTTTCTCGGTCGACAAATAGAAATTGCGCGCCACCTGCATGGTGATCGTCGACGCTCCCTGGGCGGTGCGCGCTTCGCCGAAGTTCGCGAGCCCCGCCCGGATGACGCTGACGTAGTTGACGCCGCTGTGCTTGTAGAAGCGCGCGTCCTCGGCGGCGAGCACCGCGTCCTGCATCACCTTCGGGATCTGACTGATCGGCACGAAGTTGCGACGCTCTTCGCCGAACTCGCCCAGAAGCACGCCATCGGCGGAGAACACCCGCATGGGCAGCTTGGGACGGTAGTCGGTGAGGCTGCTGATCTCAGGCAGGTTGGGGTATGCCACGGCCAGGGCGATGCCGGCGACCAGCACCGCCGCGGTCACCGCTGCGCCTGCCAGCCCGAGCAGGCCGAGCACCAGTCGCAGAACGAACTTCAGCGCGCGGGCAAGCGGGCCGCTGGCGGGCGCGCGGGGGCGCCCGTCCAGGCGACGACCGGGGGTGTTCTCGGAATCAGTCACGACACGTCCAGCACACGCCTCGCATTATAGAAACGAGGCCCGATTCGCTTGCGCCGCAACGTCGAACACGTCGAAAAGTGATGCATTGAACACTCGGATTCTTCTTGCAACAAAGCCGGCTTTGCGCCGGGCTCCGCGTGTGAGATTTGCAACGCGCACGAGGCATCGGCCGGGGTGTTTTGCGTTGGTTATCAAAGTCTTTGCTGCTAGCATCGAAATAGCTTATTAACAATCCAGCGCGCTAATTCTCGCGTCCGGAAAAGGGGCATCGTGAGCTTTCTCGACACGTTGATGGGGCGCAAGCACCCGCCGATGATCGGCCTCGACATCAGCTCGTCCAGCGTCAAGCTCGTCGAGTTGAACCAGAACAACGGCGGCGACTACGTGCTGGAGCGGTTCGGTTCCGAAAGCTTCGAAAAGGGCTGGATCGCCGACGGTCAGATCGAGAAGTTCGACGAGGTCGCCGAGGCCGTCAAGCGCCTGGTCAGCAAGAGCGGCACGCGTACCCGCCAGGTGGTGATGGCGATGCCGCAGTCGGCCGTGATCACCAAGAAGATCATGCTTCCAGCGGGGCTTCGCGAAGAAGAGCTCGAGCTGCAGGTCGAGTCCGAAGCGAACCAGTACATCCCGTTCTCGCTCGACGAAGTCAGCCTGGACTTCTGCGTCATCGGCCCCAGCCCGACCTCGGTGGGCGACGTCGAGGTGCTGATCGCCGCGTCGCGCAAGGATCGCGTCCAGGACCGGCAGGGCCTGGCCGAGGCCGCGGGCCTGAAGCCGGCCGTCCTCGACATCGAGTCGCACGCGTCGCGCCTCGCGATGAGCCGCGTCGTCTCGGCCTTGCCCAACGAAGGGCGGGACGCCCTGGTGGCGCTGTTCGAGATCGGCGCCGACACCACGAGCCTCAAGGTCCTGCGCGACGACGAGATGCTGTACGACCGCGATCAGGCGTTCGGCGGCTCGCAGCTGACCCAGCTGATCTCCAGGCAGTACGGCTTCTCGTACGAGGAGGCCGAGCAGAAGAAGCTGGCCGCCGACTTGCCCGACGACTACGAAACCTCGCTGCTCGCGCCGTTCGTCGACAGCCTTTCGCAGGAAATCGGCCGCGCGCTGCAGTACTTCTTCACCAGCACGCCGCATCACAAGGTTCACTACGTGATGCTCGCCGGCGGCACGGCCACCCTGCCAGGCCTGAAGGACCGCGTCACGGAGCTGACCGGCTTCGCGTCGATGGTGGTGAATCCGTTCGAGAACATGAAGCTAGGCTCCGCCGTCCGTGAAGCCAAGCTCCGGCGCGAGGCGTCGTCGTACCTGACGGCCTGCGGCCTCGCCATGCGGAGGTTCGTGCAGTGATCATGATCAACCTGCTCCCCCACCGGGAGGAGCGTCGCAAGCGCAAGAAGATCGCCTTCTTCGCGGGCCTCGGCGTGGCCGCGATCGCCGGCATCGCCATGGTCGGGGTCTGGTATCTGGTCGTCGAGCAGCTCATCTCGGGCCAGCAGGAGCGCAATGCCTATCTGCAGGGCGAAATCGCGAAGCTCGACGTCCAGATCAAGGACATCGCCAGCCTGAAGGCGGAGATCGCCTCCCTGAAGGCGAGGCAGAAGGCCGTCGAGGACCTGCAGATCGACCGCAACGTCCCCGTCCACGTGCTGAACGAGCTGGTCCGGCAGGTGCCCGAAGGCATCTACATCACGTCGCTGAAGCAGGATTCCCAGACCCTGAGCGTCGCTGGCGTCGCCCAGACGCAGGAGCGCGTTTCAGAGTTCCTGCGCAACACGGCATACAGCTCCGAATGGCTGGTCCGACCCGAGCTGATCGAGAGCAAGGCCACGGTGATGCAGGGCGCCAACCGCGAACAGAAGCGTCTGTTCGACTTTTCCGTCCGGCTCACCGTCAAACGTCCGCAGGACGCCGCGGCATCCGCACCCGTTGCCGCGTCGGCCGTTCCGGCCACGGCGCTTTCGGCCCCGGCGCGCGCGCCGGTGCCGAGCAAGACCTGAGGCACCATGGCAAGCAAAAGCAACACGGCCCACGTCGACCTGAATTCGGTCTTCGAAGGGGCGGCGTCCCAGTTCCGGGGCCTGAATCCGAACGAGCCCGGGCAGTGGCCGCTGCTGCCCAAGGCCATGACCTTCCTCGCGATCGCGCTGGCGATGGTGGTCGGCGGCTGGTTTCTGGTGCTGTCCGCCGAGCACGACGCGCTCGATGCGGCACACAACAAGGAACCGGAGCTGAAGACCGACTACCGGAACAAGCTGGCGCTGGCCGTCAACCTGCCGGAGCTGCGCAAGCAGAAAACGCAGGTGGAGGAATACGTCACCCAGCTCGAGAAGCAGCTGCCCGGCAAGGCCGAGATGGACGCACTGCTGTCGGACATCAACCAGGCAGGGCTGGGTCGCGGCTTGCAGTTCGAGCTGTTCCGGCCGGGCCAGGTCGTGGTCAAGGACTACTACGCCGAGCTGCCCATCGCCATCCGCGTCGGCGGCCGTTACCACGACATCGGCTCGTTCGCCGGCGACATCGCCAATCTCTCGCGGATCGTCACCTTGCACAACCTGACCATCACCACCGGCAGGGACGCCTCGGGCGTGCTGTCGATGGAAGCCACGGCACGGACGTACCGCTACCTCGACGCTGCCGAGGTCGAGGAGATGCGCAAGAACGCGGCCAAGGGCAGACCTGGGGCTGCGAAGCCGGGAGGCAAGCCATGAGCCATCGCCCGATGAGTTCCGCCGGGTGGACCGCCGTGTTGCTGGCGTGCAGCCTCGGCCTCACCGCCTGCACCGGCGACCAGGACGAGCTTCAGCAATGGATGGAGCAGCAGAAGCGCGAGGTCAAGCCGACCGTCGAGCCGCTTTCGCCGCCGAAGAAGTTCACGCCGCAGCCCTATGCGGCGCTCGGCGCGGTCGAGCCCTTTAGCACGCAAAAGCTCTCGGTCGCTCTCAAGCAGGAGGCCCGGCAGCCGAATTCGCTCCTGGCGGCGGAGATCAACCGTCGCAAGGAGCCGCTCGAGGCGTATCCGGTCGACAGCATGGCGATGGTCGGCAGCGTCACCCGCAACGGGCGTCCGTACGCGCTGTTGAAGGTCGACAACCTGCTGTACCAGGTCAAGCAGGGCGACTACCTCGGGCAGAACTACGGAAAGATCACCAAGATTTCCGAGACGGACGTGACCTACCGCGAGATCGTGCAGGACGCGGCAGGTGAATGGATCGAGCGCAACAGCGCCCTGCAGCTTCAAGAGAAGGCGCGATGAAAAGCATTCGGGAGAAATCGATGATTGGCTGGCGCTCGCGACTTCTGGTCCTTTCGTTCATAGCCTCGGCGGCTTTGCCTGCCTGGGCGCAGAACGCCATTCAATCGATCAACAGCTCGCAGCAGGCGGGCTCGGAGATCATCCGCATCGAGCTGAGCGAGCCTCTGGCCGCGCTGCCGGCCGGCTTCACCGTCCAGGCGCCGCCGCGGATCGCCATCGACCTGCCGAACGTCTCGAACGGCCTCGGCAAGTCGAACCTCGAGATGAACCAGGGCAACCTGCGGTCGGTGAGCATCGCCCAGTCCGGCGAGCGGACGCGCCTGGTCCTGAACCTGAAGCAGCCGGCCGGCTACCGGGCCCAGATCGACGGCAAGGTGCTGGTGGTCTCGCTCGACAACAACGCGCCGGCGACGCTGGCCAGCTCGAGCGGGCAGCCGACGCGGTTCGCCGAGAGCCTCAATCGCACGCAGCTCTCGCTGCGCGACATCGACTTCCGGCGCGGCGCCGACGGTGCAGGGCGCGTCGTCGTCGAGCTGCCCAACAACCAGGTCGGCGTCGACATCCGCCAGCAAGGCCAGAGCCTGATCGTCGAGTTCCTCCGCTCCAGCCTGCCGGACGCCTTGCGTCGACGCCTCGACGTGACCGATTTCGGCACACCGGTCCAGAGCATCACGACGACACAGCAGGGCGATCGGGTGCGCATGACGGTCGAGCCGCGCGGCTCCTGGGAGCACAGCGCGTACCAGAGCGACAACCAGTTCGTTCTCGAGGTGCGGGCCCAGAAGGTCGATCCGAACAAGCTCGTGCAGGGCGCCGGCTACGCAGGCGAGAAGCTGTCGCTGAACTTCCAGAACATCGAGGTCCGGGCCCTGCTGCAGGTGATCGCCGACTTCACGAACTTCAACGTCGTGACCAGCGACACGGTCACCGGCAACGTCACGCTCCGGTTGAAGGACGTGCCTTGGGACCAGGCGCTCGACATCATTCTGCAGGCCAAGAACCTCGGCCTGCGCAAGTCCGGCAACGTGATCCTGATCGCGCCGAAGGACGAGCTCAACGCCAAGGAAAAGATCGAGCTCGAGGCCAAGCAGCAGATCGCCGCGCTCGAGCCGCTCCGCACGCAGTCGTTCCAGCTCAACTACGCCAAGGCGCAGGACATCGCCAACGGCCTGACCGGCCAGGCGACCGGCGGCTCCGGCGGCGGCACGGCGACGCGGATCCTCTCCAATCGGGGCAGCGTCGTGTTCGAGACCCGGACCAACCAGCTGTTCGTCAGCGACATTCCATCGAAGCTGGAAGAGGTGCAGGCCCTCATCGCCAAGATCGACATCCCGGTGCGTCAGGTGCTGATCGAGTCGCGCATCGTCATCGCCGACGACAGCTTCGGCCGGTCGCTGGGCGTGCGGCTGGGCGCCGCCGACCTGCGCGGCCTTCGCGGCGGCGTGCCCGGCTACGGCATCGCCGGCGACACCCGGGTCACGGTGGGAGGAAACCTGAACGCCGTCGGCGCCCAGACCCTGCAGACCAACACGACCGGCGTCACGTTCAGCGACACGAACTTCCTCAACCTGCCGGCGACCGGCCAGAACGGCTTCGACCCGGCCACCTTCGCGCTGTCTCTCTTCGGCGCGTCGGCCAATCGCTTCCTCAACCTGGAGATCTCGGCGCTGGAAGCCGACGGCAAGGGCAAGGTCGTCTCCAGCCCGCGGGTCGTCACCGCCGACCAGCAGAAGGCGCTGATCGAGCAGGGCGAGGAGCTGCCGTACCAGGTCGCCACTTCGAGCGGCGCGACCTCGCTGCAGTTCCGCAAGGCCAACCTGAAGCTCGAGGTCACGCCCCAGGTCACGCCGGAAGGCAACGTCATCCTCGACGTCGACGTCACCAAGGACAGCGTCGGCCGAGCCACCGCGGCGGGCTTCGCCATCAACACCAAGCACGTGAAGACGCAGGTGCTCGTCGAGAACGGCGGCACCGTGGTCATCGGCGGCATCTTCGAGCAGAACGACCGCGAAGACATCACCAAGGTGCCTTTCCTCGGCGACGTGCCTTACCTCGGCAACCTGTTCAAGACGCGGACGACCACGTCGACCAAGACCGAGCTGCTGATATTCCTGACCCCGAAGATCGTCACCGACCGCACGGCGGCGCGCTGAGACCAAGACAAGGATCCCTCCGAGCTGCCGTATGAACAAGACGCTTCGCACTTACCTCGCCTTGCTGACGACTGCCCTGATCGCTTCGTGCGGCGGTGGTGGCCCGGACGCCGGCACCTCGCCGTTCGTGACCGACCCGAGCAACGGCGATCCGACGGCCGCCAACCTGACCCTCCTGCTGAGCTCGTCGAGCATCCAGAACAGCGGTGCCGCCACCGTCACCGCGACGGCGACGGCGACGACGTCCAGCGGGCAGGCCCTCACCGGCATCCCGATCACGTTTTCCGTGGACAACGGCGCGACCTTCACGCAGTCCAGCGCCACCACGACCGCCAGCGGGCAGGTCGTGGCGACGGTCTCCATCGGCGCCGATCCCTCCAACCGCGTCATCACCGTCCGTGCCACCAGCGGCTCGCTGTCCGCCTCGGCGCCGTTCGCCGTGACCGGCGCCAGCCTCTCCGCCACCGGATCGGCCGTGGTCGCGCCCGGAAGCACCGCGAACCAGGTGAGCTTCCGCCTGACCAATGCCAACGGCATCGGGCTTGCCGCCCAGCCGATCACCGTCGTGGCTGGAACGCTCGGCAGCGTCACCGGCACGACGGGGACGAACGGCGACTACGTCTACACCTACACCGCTCCGGCCACCACGGGCGCGCTCGACATCGTCGGCACGGCCGGCGGCGTGTCGCAGACCTTGAGCGTGCTGGTTCAGGCAGGGGCCGGCAGCATTCTTCCGGCAGTGGGTCCGATCAACTCGGCCTCGGTGTCGGCGAATCCCAGCGTGGTGTCCACCAACACGGCCTCGACGAGCAACCGCACGGAGATCCGCGCCTTGTTCGTCGGCCCCGGCAACGCGCCCATCCCGCGCGTGAGGGTCCGCTTCGATCTGAGCGGAGATCCGAATGCGATCGGCGGTACCTTCTCGACGGGCTCGAGCGTCATCTACTCGGATGCCGCGGGAACCGCGAGCACCGCCTACATCCCGGCTGATCGGGCGAGCCCGACCAACGGGGTGACGATCCGGGCCTGCTATGCCCTCGTCGACTTTCCGGCCAATACCTGCCCGAACGCGACGACGGCGACGATCACCGTCGTCGCCGACCCGCTGTCGGTGTCGATCGGCAGCAACAACCTGATCATCCCCGGCCCGGGCAACCTGACCTATCGCCGCCAGTTCGTGGTCCTCGTGGTGGACGCGTCGGGCAGGGCGAAGGCGAACGTCGACATCGTGCCGTCGATCGACCTGCCGGTCTACCTGAAGGGACGCTATGTTCGCGCCGGCACGACCTGGATCCAGGGGACGGCCGACACGAGCGTCACCCCGAACGTCGTGACCGCCCGCAACCCGGTGGCCTGCCTCAACGAAGACCTGCAGCGCAACGGCGTCCTCGAGAGCTCGGAAGACGCGCTGCCGCAGGGAAACCACAGCGGCTCGATCGAGCCTCGCAAGTCCGACGCGACGATCACCATCATCGGCACCGGCAAGACCGATGCGAACGGGTCGGTGGTCATCCAGGTGGAGTATCCGCAGAACGTCGGAAGCTGGCTCCAGGTCAAGATCCTGGTGTCGGCCACCGGGGTCAGCGGGACCGAAGGGCGGGCGACATGGACCGAAATCCTGCCCGTGCCGGTGGATGCGACCACGGCTCCCGCGGCTCCGCCCTTCCTCGTGAGCCCCTACGGCATCGCCATCGATCCTGCCGACGTCGTCGTCTTCCCCGACGGCACGCCCGGCGCCAGCAACGTCCTGCCCTGCAACAACCCGTACTAGTCGGCGCGAGCCGTGTCATCAGTCTGATCGGCATGCCCGGCGGTGGCAAATCCACCGTCGGGAAGCGTCTCGCGCAGCGACTCGGGCTGCCGTTCAACGACAGCGACGAGCGCATCGAGCAGGTCAGCGGCCGGACGGTGGCGCGCATGTTCGAGCTGGAAGGGGAGGCGGCCTTCAGGGATCGCGAGTCGCAGGTGCTGGCCGACCTCGTCGCCGAGGGACCGGGTGTCATCGCTACCGGGGGTGGCGCTATCCTCCGCGCCTCGAACCGTGCCCTGCTCCGCGAGCGGACCCTGCCCATCTACCTGCACACCTCGGTCGACGAACTCTGGCGCCGCGTCCGCCGGAACCGCCGCCGGCCCCTGCTGCAAGTGAGCGACCCGCGCGCGCGCCTCGAAACCATGTACCAGGAACGTCATCCGCTCTACCAGGAAGTCGCCGCTCTCACGGTCGGCACGGGCGCGCCGCCCTTGTCGGAAGTCGTCGATCTGATCGTGCAACAGCTCGCGACCAGCGACCTGTCCTCCGGCGCCCCGCGGCCATGACCGGCGCATCCATCGGCGCGCGGCCGCCCCCGAAGCGGGTGCCGGTCGCGCTCGGTGACCGAAGCTACGACGTGCTGATCGGCGCCGGACTGCTGGACGACGAGTCCGCCTTCGCAGCCGTGCGCGGCGGCGAGGCGGCATTGCTCGTCACCAACGATGTCGTCGGGCCCATCCTTGCAGATCGCGCCTTGCAGACCCTGCGGCGTCGGTTCAAATCCGTGTCCGCGGTCACCATTCCCGACGGCGAGCAGCACAAGCGCTGGGAGATCCTCAACCGCCTGTTCGATGCCTTGGTCGCGGCTCGGTGCGATCGCAGCTCGACCGTCGTCGCGCTCGGTGGCGGCGTCGTCGGGGACATCGCCGGATTCGCCGCGGCGTGCTTCATGCGCGGCATCGCGCACGTCCAGATTCCCACCAGCCTGCTCGCGCAGGTCGATTCATCGGTCGGGGGCAAGACGGCCATCAATCACCCGGCCGGCAAGAACATGATCGGCGCCTTCCATCAGCCCAGCCTCGTGATCGCCGACGTGTCGCTTCTGCGCACGCTGCCGGAGCGCGAGCTCGTCTCGGGCCTGGCGGAGGTGATCAAGTACGGCGCCGTCGCCGACGACGAGTTCCTCGGCTGGAGCGAACAGCACTTGGACCAGCTCCTGGGCCGGCACGAGCCCACGCTGGTCCACGCGGTCACCCGGTCGTGCGAGATCAAGGCAGACATCGTCGCGGCAGACGAGCTCGAAGCCGGCCGACGTGCGTTGCTCAACTACGGACACACGTTCGGCCATGCGTTCGAGGCCGCCCTCGGCTACGGCACCTGGCTGCACGGCGAGGCCGTCGGTTGCGGCATGGTCCTGGCGGCGCGACTCTCCGCACGCCTCGGCTTCATCGCGGCGGCGCGCGCCGAACGCATCGAGTCGATCGTCCGGCGCGCCGGCCTCCCGACGCAGGCCCCGCCGGTCGATGCAGAGGTCATCGTCGGCTGGATGGCCCACGACAAGAAGGTCGCGTCCGGGCGCCAGCGCCATGTGCTGCTCGAGGGAGCCACCGGCGCGACCGTCGTCCCGGTCGACCCCTCGGTGGTGCTCCGGATCATCACGGAAAGCCAAGCCGCCTGAGGCGCCGCCGCAGCTTGCAACGTCAAGGAGCCCCCATGAAGTCCGTCCATTTCGCACTGAGCATCGGCATGAGCCTCGTCTGCGGGGGGGCCGCCGCCCAGCCTGCGGGCGGCGGTGCGCCGGCGGCCGTGAAGCCAGGCCTCTGGGAGACGACCACCGTCGTCGAGAACCCGGCCACGAATTCGCGCCGCTCGGTCGTCGGCCGCACGTGCATTACTGCCGCCGATGCCGGCAATCCGCAGCGGATCGTTCCGCCTCAGCGCGAGCCCGGGATGCAGTGCGAGAACCAGGACATCAAGCGCGACGGCGCAGGCTGGGCCTGGAACATCTCGTGCAAATCGGCCGACGGCGGGCAGAAGGGCAGCGGGAAGATGTCGGTCTCGGCCGAGAGCTACATGGGGCGTGCAGAGGTCGAGCAGCAGAAGAAGGGTGCGAAGCCCGTCAAGGTGGCCCAGACCTTCTCCGGCAAATGGGTCCAGGCCTGCAGCTGAGACGCCATCGCCCTCTGGGCGAGGCCTGAAGCGCGCCACGGCGCCGGTCGACGAGGCGGGCGCGGCGCGATCCATGCACGGAGCGGCCGCCCCGTGCTCTAAGTCGCGAGAGCCGAAGCCGGCGTTCGAGGCGCCCCTGCCGTTCGCTGCCGACAAAGCTCCGTTCGTCGGTCGGGCCCGGCGGGCACCGAGGTGCCCTCCCTACACTTCTTTACCGCCGAGGATTCATATGCGCACGCAACGCGGATTCACGCTCATCGAGGTCATGGTCACCGTGGCGATCGTCGCCATCCTGGCCGCCGTTGCCTTGCCTTCGTACAGCGCCTACGTCATGCGCGCGAACGTCATGGACGCCGCCAAGGGCCTGTCCGAGATGCGCCTCAAGATGGAGCAGTACTTCCAGGACTACCGCTCCTGGCAGCCGGGCGGTGGGGCTCCGCTGCCTTGCACGGCAGGAAGTCTCGCCCCGCTTCCTGCCAACACGGACCGCTTCACCTTCTCCTGCACTGCCCTCAGCGCGAACGCCTACACCGTGACGGCCACCGGCGTCGGCAGCATGGCGGGCTTCGTCTACACGATCAACGAAGCCAACGTCCAGGCGACGACCGGCACCGGCGCCGGATGGCCGACCTGCGCGACGCGGTGGATTCTCAAGAAGTCGGAGACGTGCTCGTGAACTCTCGTTCGCAGCGCGGCTTCTCCATCATCGAGCTGTCCGTCGCGATGACGATCGCCGTGATCCTGCTCTCGCTCGGAGCACCGGCGATGTCCAGCTACCTCCAGAACGCCCGCCTCGGCACGCAGGCGCAAGGCCTGTACGGCGGCCTGCAGACCGCTCGCGCCGAAGCCGTCAAGCGCAACCAGGACGTCGAATTCGTCCTCACCAACTCACCGCTCGAGAGCACCACCGCTGACACCATCACGGCCGATGGGACCGGCAGGAACTGGGTCGTCCGCCAGCGCGCGAGCGCGTCCGCGCCGTACGTGCTCGTGGAGCAGAAGGCAGCGGCCACCGACATCGGCGGCGTGGCCGTGGCAGCGAGCGCGCCCGTGATCGTCTTCAACAGCCTGGGCGGGTCGAACGCCGGCGGTCCCGTCACGATCGCGCTCACGAATCCCACCCTGGGTGCCTGCGCGCCCGCGGGGCCGGTGCGCTGCTGGAGCATCGTCGTCGCCGCAGGAGGACAGGTCCGGCTCTGCAACCCGGACACCAGCCTCGCTTCCACCGACAGCCGAGCCTGCAACTGAAGCCATGAAAAAGATCCACCAGTCCGGCGTCTTCCTCCTCGAGGCCTTGATCGCCATCCTCATCTTCTCGCTGGGCATCCTCGGCATGGTGGCGCTCGGCGGCACCGCCGTGGCCGCGCAGACGGACGCGCAGTTCCGCACCGATGCGGCCAACTTCGCCGGCGAGATCGCGTCGCAGATCGCCCTCAACGTCAATTTCGCGGACACCCCGGCGAACATCTCGACCGCCGTCGCCGCATTTGCGCATCGCCCCATCCCCGCGGGCTACTGCAACTTCGCCGGCGCCACGTCCCCCAGCCCGATCGTCGCCACCTGGGTCAACCGCGTCAAAGGGGCGGTCGCCGGTGTGCAAGGCCTGCCGGGCGCCACCGATACCAGCGAATCGATCGCGGTCGACACCGCGGCCGGCAATCGAGTGACCGTCACCGTCTGCTGGAAGCCGCCGTCCACCAGCGGCACGCCGCTGGCCCCGTGGCACCGACACGTCCTTGTCAGCTACATCAACTGAGCGACGCCATGCGCAACACGCCACTTCGCAGCCGCCCGGCGCCGTACCGAGGCGTGACCCTGATCGAGGTGCTCGTCGGCATCGCGATCGGTCTGATCGGCATGCTCGTGATGTTCCAGGTGGTGTCGGTGTGGGACGCCCGCACGCGCGTCAGCACCTCGAGCGGCGATGCGCAGATGGCGGGAACGCTCGCCATGTTCAACCTCGAGCGCGATCTCAAGCTGGCGGGCATGGGCTTCAGCACGGCCGACACGCCCACCGCGGGCTGCCTGGTCAACGCCTGGGACAACGTCGCGAGCGGGCCGGCGAACTTCAACCTCACGTCGGTGAACATCATCGACGGGGACGGCACCGACGTGCCCGACCAGATCCAGGTGCTGCACGGCAACTCCCCCTACTTCTCGAGCGGCGAAGACTTCACGAACGGCTCGGCGACGACGCTGGCGACCAGCAACAAGTTCGGCTTCAAGCGCGGTGACCTCGCGGTCATGACCGACAACGGGAACACCTGTCGACTGATCCAGATCACCGACGACACCACCGTCGACAAGTTCATCCTCGCTTACGGGACCGGCACCTACTCCGACTTCTACGATGGCAATCCCGCCAAGCTGGTCCGGTGGAATTCAGCCACCGCCTCCATGCCCACCATCTCGGCGGGCACGCTGTACAGCCTGGGTCCGTCGCCACGGCTGAACACGTGGTCGGTCGACACGGCCAGCGCCACGCTCGGATTCATCAATTCACTGAGCACCGTGGACATCAACCAGTTCTTCGGCGTCGCCGAAGGCGTGATCGACATGAAGGCGCAATACGGCTATGACGCCGATCTGGACAACAGGGTGTCCGCCGCGGAGTGGACCAAGGCGGCGCCCGCCAACTGGAACCTCGTGCGTGCCGTTCGTGTGGCCCTGCTCGTCCGGGGCCGCGAGTTCCAGAAGCCGCGTGCGGCTTCCGATGCCACGGCGCCGAGCTATCGCAGCCCCGTCCCGGCGTGGTCCGGCGGCAACTTCGTCATGAAGAACGTCGACGGCACGGCAGACACGGACGTCATCGGCAGCCCCAACAACTGGCGCTACTACCGCTACCGCGTCTACGAGAAGGTCATCCCGTTGCGCAACGTGATCTGGGGTCAGTAAGTGAGGCAACCATCCCTTTCCGTCAGCGGCGCCCGCCAGCGCGGCGTCGTCCTGTTCGTGGCCCTGATCGTCCTCGTCGTCATGGCGTTGACGGGAATCGCCATGGTCCGCCAGTCGGGCACGGGCCTGTCGATCGCCGGCAACATCGGCCTGCGCCAGAACGCCCTCTCGGGCGCGGACCTCGGCACGGAAGCGGCCCTGGCCTGGTGGGCGCCCTTGCGCGATACGGCAGGAGCACTGGACAACCACCTGCCGACGCAAGGCTACTTCGCCGACTGGGGCACGAGCGATCCGACCCGTCTCTCGGGCGATCCGACCCGCTACGACTGGTCCAACGCCAACAGCGTCCTCGTCACGGCCGACGACGGAACCGGCAACGAGGTGCGCTACGTCATCGAACGGCTCTGCCTCAACGACGCGGCGCCGCCGACTCACGTGGACCAGCGCTGCGTGCAGACCACGAGCCGTGGCGGCACGGACATGAGCGGCACCTGCATGCACTACCCGCGAAGCTGTGATCCGCCCAATGCGATGGTTCACTACCGTGTGTCCAGCCGTTCCGTCGGGCCCCGCAATACCGTCAGCTATATCCAGGTGATGCTCACGTCCGTCAATTAGCTCCAAAAACACGACTGACCAGGGTCGAGACAAGATGAACAAGAAAAAAACCGTCGCGTCACAGGCCTGTCAGTCGTTCCGCCAGGCCTTGGTCTGGGCGCTCGTCGTGTCGTCCATGATCTCGACGCCGGTCCTCTCCGCGCAGACCGACATCTCGAGCTCGCCCATCACGAGCACGAACGCGGCGCAGGTGAAGCCGAACATCATGCTCCTGATGGACACCTCGTTCTCCATGGGGTGGGGGCACATGCCCGACGAGGTGGAGTCCCAGGTCGGCTTCGGCGCCATCGGCTACAAGGCTGCCGAGTGCAACGTCCTCTACTACAACCGCAACCAGACCTACGCCCTTCCCAAGAAGGCCGACGGCACGCTCTTCCCGAGCCCGTCGTTCACTGCCGCGCGCTACGACGCGTTCGACATCTCGTCATCGACACTCGTCAACCTGGCGACGTCGTTCAAGGCGTACGACAACCTGACGCTGCGCTTCTTCGGCAACAACGACACGCCGCAGCCGGCGTACTACTACTACAAGACGGGCGGCACGGTCCCGATCACCGCCTACAACTCGTCGCCGTGCCTCGACCCGGACGTCAACGCCACGACCACGTCTTCCGACAACGGCAGCTGGAACCGCGTCATCGTCGGGGCAAGCTCCGGCGTGAGCGGCAGCGACGAGCGAACCAACTTCGCGATCTGGTACGCCTACTACCGGACCCGCATGCTGCTGATCAAGAGCGCGGCGAGCCTGGCCTTCACGCCGCTCACCGACAGCTTCCGTGTCGGCCTCATCTCGGCCCGACCCAAGGACAACCCGACGGACGCGGCGATCAATGCCGACAAGTACCTGGCGATCGACGACTTCACCAGCACCCAGCGGGGGCTCTGGTACGACAAGCTCTTTGCCCAGAAGCCGGCCGGCTCCTCGCCGATGCGCGAAGGGCTGGCTCGCGTCGGCCGGCACTACGCGGGCAAGCAGGACGGCATCAACCAGGGCATGACCGGCGATCCGGTGCAGTTCTCCTGCCAGCAGAACTTCACCATCATGACCACCGACGGCTACTGGAACGGCCAGGAGGAGTCGACGGGACTCGGCGGCGGCTTCATCGGCGGCGGCGTCGACATCGAGGGCAAGACGCTGGTGGGCCAGCGCGACGGCAACCTCAACGCGCTCACGACGAACAATCCGTCGCCGGCTCCCGCCGTCGACTTCAACGGCACCCCGCGTCCGATCTGGGACGGCACCTTCGACGGCGTGCGGACCATCCGCACCCGGACCGTGCACAACGAGTACCGTGCCTGCGGCGCGTACTTCAGCATGACCACGTCGCAGCAGACGGTGAGCACGTCCCAGCTGCAGAAGACGACCTCCCAGACCCGTGAGGTCGTGACGCAGCGCCTGCAGTCGACGGTGCAGCGCCTGCAGTCAACGACGCAGACGCTCCGGGCCACCAGCCAGCCGACACGAAGCACGTTCCAGACGCTGCGCAGCACCCACCAGAACCTGCGCAACACCACGCAGCGCCTCGCCAGCACGGCACAGGCGACGGAGAGCACGATCCAGCATCGTCAGACGACGAACCAGAACCGGCAGAGCACGTTCCAGAACCTGGCGAACTCCAGCCAGGGCCTCCGTGTCGAGACCCGCACCGAGAAGGTCGTCTACATCCCCCGCCAGACCAGCCTGCAGAACCTGCAGTCGACGACGCAGCGGCGGCAGAGCACGTCGCAGCTGAACCACGGAACGGTGCAGAACCTGCAGAGCACCGCGCAGAACACCTACACGCGGACCTCGACGGCTCGGGACACGTCGCAGACGACGCGCCATTCGTCGCAGATGCTGCAGCGGACCGAGCAGAACCTGGGCAGCACGACGCAGATGCTGCAGCGCACGGAGCAGACGACGCAGTCGACGTCCCAGACCTCGGCCAGCACCTTGCGCCTGGACATGAGCACGTCGCAGCTTCGCATCACGACGAGCCAGACGAGACGCAGCACGTCGCAGCAAAGCACTTGCGACGGCGCAGGCGAGAACTGCGTCCCGGGGCCACCGGGGAGTTGCGTGGCCGGCGGCAGCATCACCTGCGAGACGGTCAGCACCGGTCCGACGCTCGTCGCAAGCTGCCTCAACGAACCCGCGGACTCCACGAACAACTATCGGGCGGTGACCTGCGCGACCACCGTCAACGCGCCGATCCCGGCCGGCGCCTGCACGGCCGCGACCGCCGATGCCAGCAACTCGTACACCACGACGACGTGCAGCACGGCGACGACGGGTCCGACGGCTGTCGCCAGCTGCAGCGACTCGATCGCGTACTCGGGCAACGCATACACGGCGACGACCTGCGTCGCCGTGGCCACGGGGCCGACCTACGTGTCGAGCTGCCTGACGAGCGGGCCCAACGGCGGTAACGGATACACGGCCACGACCTGCAGCACGAACACCACGGGTCCGACCGGGGTCGCGTCGTGCGCTCCGCAGACCGGCGACAGCACCAACAACTATCTGACCATCACCTGCGGCACGAACAACACGGTGAACACCGCCGTGGCGTCATGTTCGCCGGTGTCCGCGGCCTCCGGCAACAGCTGGAAAGCGACGATCTGCACGCCGAACAACACCAGCAACGTGCCGGTTGCGAGCTGCACCAACTCCGGGCCGACCGTCGGGAACGGCCATACGACCACGACCTGCTCGACCAACAACAGTGCCGACACGCCGGTGCAGACTTGCTCGGCCGTCGCGGCCACGGGGCCGTCCTTCATCGCCACCGTCTGCACCACGAACAACTCGAGCACCGCGTCGGGGAGCTGCGTGCCGGACGCGGCGACTTCGCTGAACGACTGGACGACGGTCACCTGCCCCACGGTCACGACCAGCACCCCGCTCGTGGACCCATACGGCACATGCGTCGCCGCGGCCGGCAACTCCTCGAACAGCTGGACGACGACCACGTGCACGGACACCGTCGCAGGTCCCTTCGTGTACTCCGTGCCCACCTGCTTCGCGGCTTACAACACGGGCCCGTACCGGTTCGTCTGCACGCCCGACATCACCACCGACGTGCCGGTCGCGACCTGCAACCCTGCCTCGCCGAATGCGGGGAATAGCTACACCACCACGACATGCACGGTGAACGCATCGGCACTGACACCCGTCGCATCCTGCACGCCGGTGGCGGCCGACGGCACCAACACGTACACCGCCACGGTGTGCCCAGTCGTCACCACGACCAATGTCGGCGTGAGCTCGTGCACGGCCGATCCGACGCCGACGCTCGTCAACAACTACACCGTCACGACCTGCAACCAGAACGACACGACGAACGTGCCGGTGCAGACCTGCACGGTGTCCGGGCCGACGCTCGGGAACGGCTACACCGACACAACCTGCTCGACCAACAATCCGACCAACGTCGCCGTCGCCTCGTGCACCCCCCAGACCGCGGCGGCAGGCAACAGCTGGATCGAGATCCAGTGCCCGCCGGAGACGCTCGTCAGCGGGCCGACCGTGGTCGGCTCGTGCACGCCCGACCCGGCGACGTCCGCCAACGGCTACCAGCGCACCGACTGCAACAGCGTCGTCGTGTCGACGCCGGTGCAGATCGGCACCTGCGTCCCGGATCCGCCCAGCTCGGCCAATGGCTGGATCGGGACGACCTGCACCACAGCGACGGCATCGACGCCGGTGCTCGCCTGCACGCCGCAAACCGCGGACGCGTCGAACAACTGGGTCGAGATCGTCTGCGGCACGAACAACCAGCTCGACGTCCCCGTGCTGTCGTGCACGCCGTCGGGCCCCACGTCGGCGAACTCGTGGACGAACACCACATGCCCGGCGCCCATCGTGACCGGTCCGACAGGCGTGGCCTCGTGCACGCCGGTCGCCGCCCAGGCCGCGAACAACTGGACCAGCATCGCGTGTCCGCCGCCGGTCACGACCGGGCCCACCGGCGTGCAGACCTGCACGAACATCCCGGGCGACTCGGCCAACTCCTGGGTCACCACCACCTGCGGCACCAGCAACACCAGCAACGTCGCCGTGCAGACCTGCGTCGACGAGGCGGCCAGCGGCAGCAACGAATGGCGATCGAGGACGTGCAGCGACAACAACACGGTCAACGAGCCCGTGGCCACGTGCACCGCCCAGACCGCCACCTCGTCGAACGGCTGGGTCACCATCACCTGCCCGGCCCCGGTGGTCACCACCGACGTGCCGGTCGCGAGTTGCGCTCCGGATCCCTTCCCGAGCGGGGTCAACAACTTCACGACGACGACCTGCCGGCAGAACGACGTGCTGAACACGCCGACCGGCAGCTGTGCGCCGATCGCCCCGAACCTGGGCAACGACTACACCACGACGACGTGCCCCACGCTCCTCGGGCCGGCGCTCGGCGCGAGCTCCTGCGCCCCGCAGACGGGTGACGGCACGAACAACTGGCTCACGATCACGTGCACGCCCAACGACACGACGGACGTCGGGGTGGCCTCGTGCACCGATTCGGGACCCACGTCGGGCAACGGGTACACGACGATCACCTGCCGCGACAACAACACCACCGACGTCGGCGTGGCCTCGTGCTCGGCCGGTCCGGCGACGGCCGGCAACGCCTACACGACGACCACGTGTCGAGATTCGAACAGCGATCTTCCCTCGGGTTCGTGCGTTCCGGTGACGGGCTCCAGCGGCAATGGCTGGCGCACGACGTCCTGCCCGGTCGTCGTGGTCGGGCCGGTCGGCGCATCCTCCTGCAGCGCCAGCGGGCCCAACGGCGGCAACTCGTGGACGACGACCACCTGCCCCGGCACGCACTCCACCGGCCCGACGCCGACCTCGAGCTGCACCAACACGCCGGCCGACTCGTTGAACTCGTGGACGACGACCACCTGCTCCGGCACGACATCGGCGCCGACGATCGTCACCTCGTGCTCCCCGAGCGGCCCCACCTCGGGCAACGGCTACACGACGACGACGTGCACGCCGGTGGCCGGCAAGGAGCGCTACACGACGACGTTTGCGCGCACCCAGGTGTTCAATGTCAGCGGCGGCGTCCAGGCGTCGACGGGCACGGACAACACCGTCACGACCGGACCCACGGCAGCCGGCACCTGCCATGCGCCGGGGGCCGAGCCGCCGCTGCCGCCCAACGGCGCCGACGCCTGGACCCTCGCCGATGCCGTCAGCTATCCCTCGTGCAGCGGCTGGCCGTGCACCATCGACGCGTCCACCGGCGATCCGCGCAGCATCAACTCGCTGGCCGACGTGGCCCAGTACTACTACGTGACCGACCTGCGAACGGCGGCCAACGAGCCGCGCGGCATCGACTATTACCGTGACGACGTGCCGGCCGTCGGCGGCGGCGCCGAGGACGACCAGGCTCGCTGGCAGCACATGACCACCATGGCCGTCGGCCTGGGCGTCTCGGGAACGCTCCAGTACCGGAGCGACTACCGCACCGCAGCCACCGGTGACTTCGCCGAGATCCGCACGGGCCCCAGGAACTGGCCGCTGTGGCCCGATCCGGCGCTCGACTACAGCATCCCGACCAGCTACAACAATCCGAAGTCGATCGATGACTTCTGGCATGCGGCGGTGGCCGGACGCGGCACGTTCTACAGCGCTGCCAACCCGAACTCCGTGATCGCCGGCCTGGCCGCCGCGCTGGCCGGGATCACGGCGCGCGTCTCGGCGTCGACCGGCGCGGGTACGTCCAACCTCGAGCCCGTGAACGGCGACAACTTCGCCTATCTCGCGAGCTACACGACGCAGAGCTGGACCGGCGACGTGCAGGCGCGCGAGATCAATGTGCTGACCGGCGCCATCGACACGACGGTGATCTGGTCGGCGCAGACCCTCCTCGACGCCGCGACCAGCGGCGCCTGCGACAACCGCAAGATCCTGCTGTTCCGGGCCGGAGCGACGGACAACCTGACCAACTTCAGCTGGAACTCGCGAGCGTGCGACCTCAGCGGCAACCCGACGGGCGCCGCCGACACGGGCCTCAACGCGACGGAGCAGGCGTTCTTCAACTCCAGCAACGTGGCCCTCCTGAGCCAGCATCCGTCGATGACCGATGGCTCGGGAGTCACCCCGAACCAGCGTGCCGACGCGGCCGGCGAGAACCTCGTCAACTTCCTGCGCGGCCAGCGCGGCCTAGAGGGCTTCGTGAGCGGCACCGCGAACAAGCTGTACCGGCAGCGGACGCACGTTCTCGGCGACATCGTGAACGGGCAGCCGACCTACGTCCGGGCTCCGTTCGCTTCGTATGCAGACAACGGCTACGGCTCGTTCAAGGCCAGCCACAGCGGCCGCACGCCGATGGTGTATGTCGCCGCGAACGACGGAATGCTGCATGCCTTCTATGCCGGTACGACCACCACCGATCCGATGGGCGGCAAGGAAGCGTGGGCCTTCATGCCGTCGTCCGTGCTCCCCAACCTCTTCAAGCTCGCGGACTTCAACTACAAGAACATCCACCAGTACTTCGTGGACGGCGCGCCGAGCGTCAGCGACATCCACGACGGCTCGAACTGGAAGACGATCCTGGTCGGTGGCTTGAACGACGGTGGCAAGGCCTACTACGCCCTTGACGTCACCGACCCCGTGGCGCCCAAGGCCCTGTGGGAATTCAAGTGGAGCAACACCTGCTTCGACCCGACGATTCCGGCCACGGCCACGGCCGACTGCCATCTCGGCAAGACCTTCGGCAAGCCGCTGATCTCCAAGCTCGCCGACGGCCGGTGGGTGGTCATGGTCACCTCCGGCTACAACAACGTCAACACGACGCCGAAGACGGGCGACGGCAAGGGCTACCTGTACGTGCTCAACGCCCTGAACGGCGAGATCATCTACAAGATCGCGACGAGCGCGGGCGATGCGACGACGCCGAGCGGCCTGGCGCAGATCAACAACTACGTCGAGAAGGCCGAGATCGACAACACGACCCGGCACGTCTACGGCACCGACGTGCTCGGCAACATCTGGCGCTTCGACATCAACGACAACACGGCGCCGTCCGGTCGGGAGGCGACGCTGGTCGGAACCGCGACGGACGCCAGCGGCGTTCCCCAGCCGATCACCGTCCGGCCGGAGCTGACGAAGCTCGGGGACAAGCCGATGCTGTTCGTGGCCACCGGCAAGCTGCTGGGCGCGACCGACACCACGGACCTCCAGCGTCAGTCGATCTACGGCATCGTCGACCCGGTCGTCGGGACTACGGCCTTCCCGGCCTTGCGGACGGCGCTGGCGCCGCTGCGCATGACGCAGGTCGGCAGCCGCCCCACTGCGCACCGGACGGTGGCCTGTACCGGCACCACGGCGCAGTGCGACTCCACCGACGGCTGGTACGTCGATCTGCCGGACACCGGCGAGCGGGTCAACGTCGAGATGAAGCTGCGCTCGCAGACGCTGATCATCGGCAGCAACGTGCCGCTGATCGGGCCCTGTTCCGCGGGCGGCTACAGCTGGCTCAACTACCTCAACTTCAAGACCGGTCTGGCTTCCACGGCCTCGATCGGCCAGAAGGTGTCGGTGTCCGTCGCCAACGCACTCATCGTCGGCCTCACTGTCATCTATGTGACCCCGGGCGGGCCAGGCACGCCGAAGGAGATGCGCTTCATCATCACCACCACCGAGGGTCCGATGGTGCTCCCGGGTGGGATCCCCACGCCCGACACGAGGCCGAAGCGGATCAGCTGGCGAGAGGTGCTTGGCCGGTGACCGGATACGGCTGCTGCACGGTGCCCTGCCGCCCTCGACTTCGACCGTCCTCCCAGAGGGCGGCAGGTCGGTGAGTTCGGTGCGACGCGGGCTGGCCGCGGCCGCCGCCGCCTCGCTCGCGGGTCACCTCCTGGCGATGGTGCCCTGGCAGCAGGGCGGGCAGCCAAGCCCGGCCTCGCCCCAGGCGCCGACGATGGTCGCTCGCCTCGTCCAGGCGCCCGAAGCGAGCCTCGCCGCGTCGCTCGCCGCGGCGGCCGTGTCGCCGCCAGCGGACGCGGCCGTGCTGCCGACGGCCGACGCCGCGCCGGCGCCGGTTCCCGCCATGCCGGCGCCCCTCCGGGCTTCGATGCCTGCCGCCTCCGCGCCCGAGGCCGTGCCCGTGTCGGCGCCCGTGTCGACGCCGATGCCCCCCGCCGCACCGGTGCCGGCGCAGGTGCCGGCGCCTGCACCTTCGGCCGAGCCCCCGCGGGTCTTCGTGGCGGAAGGGTCGCCGAGCCTGGACCGCAGCCCGCAGCCGCTGGACGACATCAGCCCCGCCGTGCCTGCGGCAGCGGGCCAGCGCGGCGGCACGGTCGTGCTCCGCCTCCTGGTCTCAGAGCACGGGGTGGTGGAAAGCGCCGTAGTCGTCCGCTCGTCGCCGCCCGGCCTCTTTGACGAGGCGGCCCTGACGGCCTTCCGGCAGGCTCGCTTTTCTCCCGGCCTGCGGGCCGGCATCCCCGTGCGCAGCGAAGTGACCTACGAGGTGGAGTTCGCGGCGCACGGGGGCGGAACGGACAGCTCCAGCCGGACGTACTGAAGCAGCCCGCGCGCGCTGCTTCTTTGCTGCACTGCGGTATTCTTCGTACCCAGCCGGCGCGAGAAAAGTCATGAGCGATATCCAGAACAGGCCTGTTCGCCTTGTCGAGCCCTGCGAGTCGCAGGAGCTCGCCGTCGCCGCTCGCGAAGGCCTCTATCAGCCCGGGACCGAACACGACGCCTGCGGGGTCGGTTTCGTCGCCCACATCGCCGGGCACAAGTCGCATGCGATCGTCGAGCAGGGGCTGAAGATCCTCGAGAACCTCGATCACCGCGGCGCGGTGGGCGCCGACGCACTCATGGGCGACGGCGCCGGCATCCTGATCCAGGTTCCCGACGAGTTCTATCGCGCCGAGATGGCGCTGCAGGGCATCGAGCTCCCGCCTCCCGGCGAGTACGGCGTCGGCATGGTGTTCCTGCCCAAGGAGCATGCCTCCAGGCTGGCCTGCACGCAGGAGCTCGAGCGCGCCATCCGGGCCGAGGGCCAGGTGCTGCTCGGCTGGCGCGACGTTCCCGTCGACCGCGACCTTCCGATGTCCCCGGCGGTACGCGCCAAGGAGCCGGTGCTGCGCCAGGTCTTCATCGGCCGGGGGCCCGACGTCATCGTGCCGGACGCGCTCGAGCGCAAGCTCTACGTCATCCGCAAGACGGCCTCGAGCGCGATCCAGCGCCTCAAGCTCACGCACAGCCGCGAGTACTACGTTCCGAGCATGAGCTGCCGCACGGTCATCTACAAGGGCCTGCTGCTCGCCGGCCAGGTCGGCAAGTACTACAAGGATCTCGCCGACCCGCGGCTGGCGTCGGCGCTGGCGCTGGTGCCCCAGCGCTTCTCGACCAACACCTTCCCGGAATGGCCGCTCGCCCACCCGTACCGGATGGTCGCGCACAACGGCGAGATCAACACCGTCAAGGGCAACTTCAACTGGATGCGGGCGCGCGAAGGCGTGATGAAGTCGCCGGTGCTCGGCGCCGACCTGCAGAAGCTGTATCCCATCACCTTCGAAGGCCAGAGCGACACGGCGACCTTCGACAATGCGCTCGAGCTGCTGACGATGAGCGGCTACTCGCTCGCGCACGCCGTGATGATGATGATCCCCGAGGCCTGGGAGCAGCACACCTCGATGGACGCGCGCCGGCGCGCCTTCTACGAGTACCACGCGGCGATGATGGAGCCGTGGGACGGCCCGGCGGCGATGGTCTTCACCGACGGCCGCCAGATCGGCGCGACCCTTGACCGCAACGGCCTGCGGCCGGCGCGCTACATCGTCACGGACGACGGCTTCGTCGTCATGGCCTCGGAGAGCGGCGTCCTGCCCATCGCCGAGAACCGGATCGTCAAGAAGTGGCGCCTGCAGCCCGGCAAGATGTTCCTGATCGACTTCGAGCAGGGCCGCATCGTCGACGACGAGGAGCTGAAGAACCAGTTCGCTTCGGCTCGCCCGTATCGCCAGTGGGTCGACAGCGTGCGGATCAAGCTCGAGGAGCTGCCTGCGCGGGACGGACGCCCGGCGTTCGCGGAGACGCTTCTCGATCGCCAGCAGGCCTTCGGCTACACCCAGGAAGACGCCAAGTTCCTGATGAGCCCGATGGCGCAGGCCGGCGAGGAGGGCATCGGCTCGATGGGCAACGATTCGCCCCTGGCCGTTCTCTCCAGCAAGAACAAGCCGCTCTACAACTACTTCAAGCAGCTGTTCGCGCAGGTGACGAACCCGCCGATCGACCCCATCCGCGAGGCGATCGTGATGTCGCTCGTGTCTTTCATCGGCCCGAAGCCTGACCTGCTCGACATCAACGCCGTCAACCCGCCGATGCGTCTCGAGGTGTCGCAGCCGATCCTCGACTTCGCCGACATGGACCGCCTGCGCTCGATCGCATCGCACACCGGGGCGAAGTTCCAGAGCTACGAGCTCGACATCACCTATCCGCTGGCCTGGGGTGCCGAGGGCATCGAGGCCAAGCTGGCCTCGATCTGCGCCGAGAGCGTGGACGCACTGAAGAGCGGCCACAACATCCTCATCATCAGCGACCGCAAGCTCGACCGCGATCACGTCGCGCTGCCGGCGGTGCTCGCGCTGTCGGCCGTGCACCAGCACCTCGTGCGCGAGGGGCTGCGCACGACGGCCGGTCTGGTGGTGGAGACCGGTTCGGCGCGGGAAGTCCATCATTTCGCGGTGCTCGCCGGCTACGGCGCGGAGGCGGTGCACCCCTACCTGGCGCTGGAGACGCTGGCCGCGCTGCACGACAGCCTGCCGAGCAGCCTCGGCACCGAGAAGGCGACCGGCAACTACGTCAAGGCGATCGGCAAGGGCCTCTCGAAGATCATGTCCAAGATGGGCGTGTCGACGTACATGTCGTACTGCGGCGCGCAGCTGTTCGAGGCCATCGGGCTCGAGAAGGATCTGGTCGACAAGTACTTCCGCGGCACCTCGAGCCAGGTTGGCGGGATCGGCATCTTCGCGGTCGCCGAGGAGGCGATCCGCATGCACCGCGCGGCCTTCGGCGACGACCCCCTGCTCGAGAACATGCTCGACGCCGGGGGCGAATACGCGTGGCGGGTGCGCGGCGAAGAGCACATGTGGACGCCCGATGCCATCGCCAAGCTGCAGCACGGCGTCCGTGCCAATCGCTTCGAGACCTACCAGGAATACGCCCGCATCATCAACGACCAGTCGCAGCGCCACATGACGCTGCGCGGGCTGTTCGAGTTCGTCGTCGACCCGGCGAAGTCGATCCCGCTCGACGAGGTCGAGCCGGCCGCCGAGATCGTCAAGCGCTTCGCCACGGGGGCGATGTCGCTGGGCTCGATCTCGACCGAGGCGCACGCCACGCTAGCCGTGGCCATGAACCGCATCGGCGGCAAGTCCAACACCGGTGAAGGCGGCGAGGATCCGGCCCGCTACCGCGCCGAGCTGAAGGGGCAAGCGATCGCCGAGGGAACGCATTTCAGCGACATCATCGGCAAGGGCGACATCGTCGTCGACTACCCCCTGCAGCAGGGCGACTCGCTGCGTTCGAGGATCAAGCAGGTCGCATCGGGCCGCTTCGGCGTCACCACCGAATACCTGGTGTCTGCCGACCAGCTGCAGATCAAGATGGCGCAGGGCGCGAAGCCGGGGGAGGGCGGCCAGCTGCCCGGCGGCAAGGTCAGCGAGTACATCGGACGCCTCCGCTACTCCGTGCCGGGCGTAGGTCTCATCTCGCCGCCGCCGCACCACGACATCTATTCGATCGAAGACCTGGCGCAGCTGATCCACGACCTGAAGAACGTGAACTCGCGGGCGAGCATCAGCGTCAAGCTGGTCTCCGAGGTCGGCGTCGGCACCGTCGCTGCCGGCGTGGCCAAGGCCAAGGCGGATCACGTCGTCATCGCCGGTCACGACGGCGGCACCGGCGCCTCGCCATGGAGCTCGATCAAGCACGCCGGCACGCCGTGGGAGCTCGGCCTGGCCGAGACGCAGCAGACGCTGGTGCTGAACCGGCTGCGCGGGCGCATCCGGGTCCAGGCCGACGGGCAGATGAAGACCGGTCGCGACGTGGTCATCGGCGCCCTGCTCGGGGCCGACGAGTTCGGTTTCGCGACGGCGCCGCTGGTGGCCGAAGGCTGCATCATGATGCGCAAGTGCCACCTCAACACCTGTCCGGTGGGTGTCGCGACACAGGACCCGGTGCTGCGGGCCAAGTTCCAGGGCCGCCCCGAGCACGTCGTCAACTACTTCTTCTTCGTCGCCGAGGAAGCGCGCCAGCTGATGGCGCAGCTCGGCGTGCGCACCTTCGACGAGCTGATCGGCCGCGTCGACCTGCTCGACACGCGCAAGGGCATCGCGCACTGGAAGGCGAAGGGGCTCGACTTCAGCCGCATCCTCCACGTGCCGGCTGCGCCCGCCGAGGTGTCGCGGCGCCAGGTCGAGACGCAGGACCATGGCCTCGGCAACGCGCTCGACGTCCGCCTGATCGAGAAGTGCGCGCCGGCGCTCGAGCGCGGCGAGAAGGTGCAGCTGCTCGAGCAGGCCCGCAACGTCAACCGCACCGTGGGCGCCATGCTGTCGGGCGAGCTCATCCGGCGTCGCCCGGAAGGGCTGCCGGACAACACCATCTTCATCCAGATGGAGGGCACCGGCGGGCAGAGCTTCGGCGCCTTCCTGGCGCAAGGCATCACGATCTACCTGATCGGCGACGCCAACGACTACACCGGGAAGGGCATGAGCGGCGGTCGCCTGGCGATCCGTCCCAGCATCGATTTCCGGGGCCAGGCAACGGAGAACATCATCGTCGGCAACACCGTCCTGTACGGCGCGACGGCCGGCGAGGCGTTCTTCCGTGGCGTGGCGGGCGAGCGCTTCGCCGTCCGCCTGTCCGGTGCGACCGCCGTGGTCGAGGGCACGGGCGACCACGGCTGCGAGTACATGACGGGCGGCACCGTCGTCGTCCTCGGCAGGACCGGGCGGAACTTCGCCGCCGGCATGAGCGGCGGCATCGCCTACGTGTACGACGAGGACGGCCAGTTCGCGTCGCGCTGCAACACCAGCATGGTGTCGCTGGGGCGCGTCCTCGCCGCCGCCGACCAGGAGCAGACGCTCGAGCGTTCCGTGTGGCACAAGGACCAGGCCGACGAGACGATCCTGAAGGCGCTGATCTCCGACCATCACAAGTGGACCGGCAGCCTGCGCGCCCGTGAGATCCTGGACCACTGGGCAGAAGCGCGCGGCCGGTTCGTGAAGGTCTTCCCCAACGAGTACAAGCGGGCTCTTGCCGAGATCAGCCTCAAGGCGATGACGGCGCTCGGAGAGATCCGCGCGAGCACCGCCGCCGAGGACGCGATCGCCAAGGCGCGGACCACGGGCAAGTCGGCCAAGGTCAGCGCGCCCAAGTAGCGCCTGGGCAGCAAACGAGGGATCGCTCGATGGGCAACGTGACCGGCTTCATGGACTTCGAACGGGTCGAGGAGGGGTACGACCCCGTGCCTCGGCGCGTGCAGAACTTCAAGGAGTTCGTCCACACGCTGAAGGAAGAAGACGCCAAGGTCCAGACGGCGCGCTGCATGGACTGCGGCACGCCCTTCTGCAACAGCGGCTGTCCGGTGAACAACATCATCCCGGACTTCAACGACCTGGTGTACCGCGCCGACTGGAAGATGGCGTGGGCAGTGCTCGATTCCACCAACAACTTCCCGGAGTTCACCGGCAGGATCTGCCCGGCGCCGTGCGAAGCGGCGTGCACGCTCAACATCAACGACGACCCGGTCGGCATCAAGTCGATCGAGCACGCGATCATCGACCGCGCGTGGGCCGAGGGCTGGGTGCTGCCGAAGCCGCCGGCCACCCGCAGCGGCAAGCGTGTCGCCATTGTCGGCTCCGGGCCGGCCGGACTGGCGGCGGCGCAGCAGCTCGCACGCGCGGGCCACGACGTCACGGTGTTCGAGAAGAACGATGCCATTGGCGGTCTGCTGCGCTACGGCATTCCCGACTTCAAGATGGAGAAGCTGCACATCGACCGCCGGGTCGCGCAGATGGAGGCCGAAGGCGTGGTCTTCCGCACGGGTGTTCGCATCGGCGAGCGCCCGCTCGAAGGCAGCATCACGGACTGGTCCACGGAAGTCGTTCCTGCCGGCGAGTTGCTGGCGCAGTTCGAGGCCGTGCTCCTGGCAGGCGGTGCAGAGCGCTCGCGCGACCTGCCGGTGCCCGGCCGCGAGCTCGCCGGAGTGCATTTCGCGATGGAGTTCCTGCCCCAGCAGAACAAGGTCAACGCGGGCGGCAAGGTCGAGCGGCAGATTCGTGCCGACGGCAAGAACGTGGTCGTGATCGGTGGCGGCGACACGGGCAGCGATTGCGTCGGCACCAGCAACCGGCATGGCGCCAGGAGCGTGACGCAGTTCGAGCTCATGCCGATGCCGCCCGAGCACGAGCACAAGCCCCTGGTCTGGCCCTACTGGCCCACCAAGCTGCGCACGTCCTCCAGCCACGAGGAAGGCTGCGAGCGCGAATTCGCCATCGCGACCAAGGAGTTCCTGGGCGAAAACGGCCAGGTCAAGGCGCTGAAGGCGGTTCGCGTCGAGTGGCAGGGCGCCAAGATGGTCGAGGTGCCGGACACCGAGCAGATCATTCCCGCCGATCTGGTGCTGCTGGCGATGGGCTTCGTCAGCCCGGTCGCCAGCTTGCTCGAGGAGTTCGGCCTCGAGCGCGATGCCCGCGGCAATGCCCGGGCGAGCGTCGAGCCGGTCGGCGGCTATGCGACGAACGTCGAGAAGGTGTTCGCCGCCGGCGACGTGCGGCGTGGCCAGTCGCTGGTGGTCTGGGCGATCCGGGAAGGTCGCCAGGCGGCGCATGCAGTCGACGCCTTCCTGATGGGCAAGAGCGAGCTGCCGCGCTGAGCCGATGACGGCGGAACACAGGCGGGCGGAGGAACCGGCGCGAGCGAGCAGCGACATCCTGGTCGACATCGAGAACGTGGTGTTCGGCTACGAGGGCGGCGGGCGGACCATCCTCAACGACATCTCGATGTCGTTCCAGCGCGGCAAGGTGACGGCGATCCTCGGCGGCTCCGGCTGCGGCAAGACCACGGTGCTTCGTCTGATAGGGGGCGTTCATCCCGTCACCAGCGGAGAGATCCGCTTCGAGGGCCGACCCGTCGACACGCAGGACCGCGAGCAGCTGTTCGCCTTGCGTCGACGTCTTGGCATGCTGTTCCAGTTCGGCGCGCTGTTCACCGACCTGTCGGTCTTCGACAACGTCGCCTTTCCGCTGCGCGAGCACACCGATCTCGACGAAGCGATGATCCGCGACGTGGTGCTGATGAAGCTCAATGCCGTCGGCCTGCGCGGCGCGGCCAGGCTCCGCATTTCCGAGATCTCCGGCGGCATGGCGCGCCGCGTCGCCCTGGCACGGGCGATCGCGCTCGATCCCGAGCTGATCATGTACGACGAGCCGTTCGCCGGACTCGACCCGATCTCGATGGGAGTGGCAGCCAACCTGATCCGCACCCTCAACGACACGACGGGGGCGACCTCCATCCTCGTCTCGCACGATGTCGAGGAGTGCTTCTCCATCTGCGACTACGCGTACCTCATGTCCTCGCAAGGAAAGGTGGTGGCGCACGGCAAGCCCAACCAGCTCGCCGAGTCCGACGATCCCGAGGTTCGCCAGTTCATCCGCGGCGAGCCCGACGGTCCGGTGCGCTTCCACTACCCGGCGGCGAGCCTCGCCGAGGACTTCGGAGTTCGCGCTTGAACGTCGTCGCGCGACTCGGGCAGGGCAGCCTCGAGATCCTCCGCATCCTCGGCCACCATGCGACCTTCTTCGTCGACCTGCTGCGCGCCTGCCCCGCGGCGCTGCGAAGGCCCTATCTGGTCGTGGCTCAGATCCATGCCATCGGCAACCTGTCGCTCGTCATCATCCTGGCGTCGGGGCTCGCGGTCGGGTTCGTGCTGGCGCTGCAGATGTACTACGCGCTCGTCACCTACGGCGCCGCCGAGTCGCTCGGCCTCATCGTCAACCTGTCGTTGACGCGTGAGCTCGGGCCGGTCGTCACCGCGCTCCTGTTCGCCGGCCGGGCGGGCACGTCGCTCACGGCCGAGATCGGGCTCATGAAGGCGGGCGAGCAGCTCGCCGCCATGGACATGATGGCCATCGATCCGAAGAGCCGGGTCCTGGCGCCGCGCTTCCTGGCCGGCATCGTCTCCATGCCTATCCTCGCCATCCTGTTCTCCGCCGTCGGCATCCTGGGCGCCTACGTCGTGGCGGTGCTGCTGATCGGCGTCGACGCCGGCAACTTCTGGTCAATCATGCAGTCGGGCGTCGACGTGCAGCGCGACATCGGCAACGGCATCATCAAGAGCATCGTCTTCGGATTCATCTGCACGTTCGTCGCGCTTTACCAAGGCTACGAGGCCAAGGCCACGCCGGAGGGCGTTGCCCACGGCACGACGCGGACGGTCGTCATCGCTTCCCTCAGCGTGCTGATGATGGACTTCGTGCTGACGGCGCTCATGTTCTCCACGCCGGGCAGCTGACAACCACGCACCGCCAAGAGGAATCCCGATGGGCAGAAAGAGCATAGAGACCTTCGTGGGGCTGTTCGTGTTGCTGGGCCTGCTGGGGCTCGTCTTCCTGGCCTTGAAGGCAGCCAACCTCGGCAGCTTCAGCTCCGGCGACAGCTATCCGCTGACGGCGCGCTTCGACAACATCGGCGGCCTCAAGGTGAGGGCGCCGGTGAAGAGCGCTGGCGTCACCGTCGGGCGCGTGGCGGCGATCACCCTGGACTCGAAGCGCTACCAGGGGCTCGTCCGCCTCGAGATCCATCGCGACGTTCAGTTCCCCACCGACTCCTCCGCTCGCATCCTGACGTCGGGCCTGCTCGGCGATCAGTACCTCGGCATCGAGCCCGGTGCCGAGGAGAAATCGTTCCAGCCCGGCGACGAGATCAAGCAGACACAATCCGCGGTGGTGCTGGAAAGCCTGATCAGTCAGTTCCTGTTCAGCAAGGCCGCGGATGCAGGCGCGACCGCGGCCCCTGCCGCGCCCGCACCGGCCGCAAGCGGAGGAAAGAGATGACGGTATCGACGGCGCTTGTCCGGAGCCGGGCCCTGGCGGTGGGGCTCGCCATCGTGCTGCTCACGGGCTGCACCACCATCCGTGACGCCCGAGCAGGCCCTGGGCAGCGCCTCGACCCCTGGGAGAGCTGGAACCGCAAGGTCTTCAACTTCAACGAAGACGTGGACAAGGCGGTGCTCATCCCCGTCGCGACGGCCTACACCAACGTCGTGCCCCAGCAGATCCGTCGAGGCGTGGGGAACTTCTTCAGCAACTTCGCCGACGCATGGTCCGCGGTGAACAACCTGCTGCAAGGCAAGTTCGAGGCGAGCCTTGAGGATGCCACCCGCGTCGGGGCGAACACGCTGTTCGGCCTGCTCGGCTTGCTCGACGTGGCCTCGGAAATGGGGCTCGAGCACCACTACGAGGACTTCGGCCAGACGCTCGGCCACTACGGCATCGGCGCTGGCGCGTACATCGTCCTGCCGGTGCTCGGACCCTCGTCCGTCCGCGATGCCGCGGCCATCCCGGTCAACCGCCTGGCGTCGCCACCGGGATTCTTCGACGGTACCCGCACCGAGCTCGGGCTGACGCTCTTGCAGATCGTCAATACCCGGGCCGGGCTTTTGGGGGCAACGCGCGTCATCGACGACATCTCGCTGGACAAGTACACCTTCGTGCGCGACGCCTACCTGCAGCGGCGGCGCAGCCTGGTGTTCGACGGCGACGCTCCGGAGACGCCCGCTGCGCCCGAGGCGGCCGCATCGGCCGCGCCAGGCGCGGCCGCCGGCAACCTCGCCCCGCCGGCCTCGGCCGCGCCTGCTTCGGCCCCGGCCTCGGCACCGAGGTGACGACCACCGGCGCGTCGTGAACCGAGGCTGCACCTCGCGCGTTAAGAAGGGAAGGCTCATTCACCTGGGCCGGGCAAGGTTCTCCGAAGTCGGGCAACCTGCCCCTTGACCCAAGAAAAGGAATCTCGATGTCTGCAACGCGAATTTTCGGCTGGCTCGTCGCCGCGGCGCTGTCGTTCACGACCTTCGGTGCTCATGCCCAGGCGGCAAAGGCGCCGGATGCCCTCATCAAGGAAGTCTCGACCGAGGTGCTCGATGCGGTCAAGGCCGACAAGACGGTCCAGGCCGGCGACATCCGCAAGGTGATCTCGCTGGTCGACCAGAAGGTGCTGCCGTACGTCAACTTCGAGCGGATGACGGCGTCGGCGGTCGGCCGCTACTGGCGTCAGGCCACGCCCGAGCAGCAGAAGCGCCTGCAGGAGGAATTCAAGCTCCTGCTGGTGCGCACGTACTCGGGCGCGCTGTCCCAGGTCAGCCCTGAGCAGACCGTCGAGCTGAAGCCCATGCGGGCGGCGGCCGGCGACGCCGAAGTCGTCGTGCGAACCGAGATTCGCGGCAAGGGCGATCCGATCCAGCTCGACTACCGCCTGGAGAAGGCAGGCACGGGCTGGAAGATCTACGACGTGAACGTGCTGGGAGTGTGGCTGGTCGAGAACTATCGCAACAGCTTCGCCCAGGAGATCGGCACCAATGGCATCGATGGCCTCATTGGCAAGCTCGCCGAGCGGAACAAGGCTGCCGCAGGCGCGGCCAAGAGCTGAGCGTGCTGCTCCTGCCGGCGACGCTCACATCCCGCGAGGCTCGCGACACGCTGCGCATGCTCAGACAGGTGCTCGAGAGCGAGGGCGGCGATGGGCCGGTGGTGGTTAATGCCGCGCCGCTCCAGCAGCTCGATTCCTCGGCGCTCGCGGTGCTGCTCGAGATCGAGCGGCTCGCCGGCGCCTGGGGGCGGGGCTTCGCGGTTCGCGGCGCGCCGCCGAAGCTGGCAGCGCTCGCCAAGCTCTACGGACTCGACGTGCTCCTGCTCAAGCCGGAGCCGCAGCCAGCCGTCTGAGGTTCAGCGCAGGCCGCCGACGTAGTCGGAGAGCGCCTTGATCTCCCGGTCGTTCAGCTTCGCCGCGACCTCGACCATGATGAGATTGTTCTGTCGGCCGCCGGCCCTGAAGGCTGCGAGCTGCGTCTCGGTGTACTCCGCGTGCTGACCGGCGAGCCGGGGGTACTGCGCGGGGATTCCTGCTCCCGAGGGGCCGTGGCACCCGGCACAGGCGGGCACGGTGCGGTCCGCGACGCCGCCCCGATAGATCTTCTCGCCGAGAGCGACCAGCTCCTTGTTGCGGGCGAATCCAGGCTTGGGCTGCTTGGACGCGTAGAACGCAGCCACGTTCCTCATGTCGTCCTCGCTGAGCGCGGCGGCGATCGGCTGCATGATCGGGCTCTTGCGCTTACCGCCCTTGAACTCCGCGAGCTGCTTGACGATGTAGTCCGGATGCTGCCCCTGGATGATCGGGTTCACCGCGGCGCCGCGGGAGCCGTCCGTCGCGTGGCAGGCTGCGCAAACCGCGGTCGCGATGGCCGCGCCCTTCGCCGGAACGGGCGCACTCGACGCAGTCTGAGCCGCAGCTGGCGCTCCGGACTGCGCAGCGACACCGGACACGGCCAGGGCGAGGCCGAGCGAGCAGATCGATCGAGCGAGGGGCTTCATGAGTGAGGCGACTTTTCGTGCCAAAGCCGCCGATTTTACAATGAGCGCTTTGGGCCAGACATGAGCGACCGAATGCCGCCTCCGGCGGCACCGCCGGCGTCCGAAAGCGACGACGCAGAAGCGAAGCTCGCCTTGGCATGGACGCACACGGCACGCTTCCTGACGACTGCCAGCAAGCTCTCGGAGCTGCCGGTGACCGAGCTTGCCGAAGTCGCCTTCGTCGGTCGCTCCAACGCAGGCAAGTCCACCGCGATCAACGTCCTTGCCCAGCAGAAGCGCCTGGCCTTCGCCTCCAAGACCCCAGGCCGGACGCAGCATCTCAACGTCTTCGAGCTCGGTCCCAAAGGAGCCGCCGACGCGATCTGGGTCGATCTGCCCGGTTACGGCTACGCCGCCGTCGAGCGCAACGCCAAGCTCCGCTGGCAGGAAGTCATGGCCGACTATCTCGACATCCGGCGCAGCCTGTCGGCCATCGTGATGCTGGTCGACAGCCGCCACGGCTTCACCGAGCTGGACCTGGCGCTGCTGCGCTTCGTGGGTCCGCGGGTCGAAACCGGCGCGGTGAAGCTTCTGGTGCTGCTCACGAAAGCCGACAAGCTGGGGAGAGCGGCAGGGCATGCGGCCTTGGCTGCCGCGCAGCAAGTGCTGGGAGACGTCGCGACGTCGGAGCAGGCCGACGTGGGGGTGACCCTGTTCTCCGCCCTTGATCGACGAGGCCTTGCAGACACCGCCGTCTGGCTCCGCGACCTCGTGAAGGGCTAGCCGCCGTTGTCCGGATGGGCGACGCCCTCCGGAATATTCCAGTCGAACTTGCCGGCCTGGGCGAGCTTTCCGGGTTGATCGGCGAGGACGCCCTGCTGGAAATACTCGATCTCGATCGACTTGAAGACCATCTCGACCTTCTGCAGGACGTTGCCTTCGTCGGTCGCCGCCTGATTCACCTTGGTGATGAACGCTTCCTTCATCAGGATCGAAAAGAACTTCTTGCGTCCTTTGTCGCCGGTCGCCTTGCACATCTCGAGCTTCACCGAAGGGAAGGCGCGCCCGGTGGAGATGAACGTGAGGATGGTGTTCGAGGAGCGGTCCCAGTTGTGCTCCCAATTCAGCTTGCCGGGAGCAGGCTTGCCCACTGCGGCGCCACCGCCCTTTGTCCAGCTCGTCTCGGCCTCGACCTCCCAGTCCCACGCCTGCAGTTCGATCCAGCCCTTGTACTGACCGTCGCCGGCATCGCTGTCGCCTTGCTTCGACTCGCCCTCTGCCTGTGGCTTGCCCCCCGCATCCAAGAATTGCATGAAGGCGTTCAGTGCTGCAGCCATGTCATCTTCCCCCCGTGAGTTTTGCTACTGCTATGCGCGATCTGGCGGCTCCGTCAGCCGGCGGCTGCGGAACTAGCGCGACAGGCTGCTCGATGGAAGAGGACCTGCCTGTGCCTTGCCTTCCGCGATGTCCCAGGAGTACTCGTTCGCGAAGGCGAGGCTGCCCAGCCCCTGCTGGTAGTACATGATCCCGATGGCCTTGAAGACCATCTCGCACTTCTGCACGACGTTGCCTTCCTCGGTGGCGCTCTGCGTCACCTTGGTGATGAAGGCCTCTTTCATCTCGACCTTGAAGAACGGCTTGCGTCCGGCGGCGCCGGTCGACTTGCACATGTGGATGATGACGTCGCCGAAGGCCGTTCCAGTGCAGATGTAGCCAAGGATCACCGTCGATGCGCGGTCCCAGGTGTGCTCGAAGCTCAGCTTCCCCGGGCTGGGTTTGCCGACCGAGGCACCTCCCCCCTTCGTCCAGCTCGTCTCCGCTTCGACTTCCCACTCCCAGGCCTGCAGCTCGATCCAGTCGGCATAGGGCGCCTGCTTCGACTCGCCCTTGGCATTTCCGATCTTCATGAACGCGTTCAACGCCGATGCCATGGACTGCTCCTTCGAGATGAGATCGCCCGTTGGGGCAGAAGGGAAAAGAGGCGAGGGTCGTTAGGTTGCCAAGCGCTCGAACGAATGTCAAACCCTCGTCGTGGTTGGTCACCCACCGCCTTGCGCAATACTGCGCCTTCGTCGCGCAAGCGGTCGAACGGGCAAGCGTGTGATCGAATCGTACGTCATCGAACTTCCGAGCGGCATCCAGCTGAGCTGCCGGGCCGCCGGTCGTGGCGACCGTCCGCTGCTCGTGTTCCTGCACGGCTTCCCCGAAGCTGCCTTCGTCTGGGACGCACTGCTGCAACAGTTCGGCCAACGGTTCCGCTGCGTCGCGCCGAACCTGCGGGGCTTCGAGCGTTCGTCCGCACCGGACGATGTCGGAGCCTACCGTGCGAAGCATCTCGTCGCCGACATCTCCGGCCTCATCGACGCCCACGGCGGCTCCGCCGAGGTGGTCGTGGCGCACGACTGGGGCGGGGCGGTGGCGTGGGCGCTCGCGGCGCAGCGACCCGAATGCATGAAGCGGCTGGTGATCGTCAACTCCCCGCATCCGGCCACCTTCCTGCGCGAGCTGCAAACGAATCCCGAGCAGCAGCGCGCCAGTTCTTACATGCATTTCCTCTGCCGGCCGGATGCAGAAGCACTGCTCAGCGCCGACGACTTCGCCCGGCTCTGGCGCTTCTTCGTCGACATGGGCGCGACCGATTCGGCGCACCCGGGGGGTGGCTGGCTGACGGATGCCGTCCGCGATCAATACCGCGCTGTCTGGAGCCGAGGCCTGCGTGGTGGCTGCAACTACTACCGGGCATCGCCGCTGCGACCGCCCACCGGCCCCGACGATCCGCTGCTGCGCATGGAACTGGCCGCCGAAGCCGTGACGATCCGGGTTCCCACGCTCGTGCTCTGGGCCGAGCGAGACCTTGCGCTGCTCCCGGCGCTGCTCGACGGCCTCGACGCTTTCGTAGCGGACCTTCGGGTGCAGCGCGTGCCCGACGCGTCGCACTGGATCGTCCACGAGCAGCCGGACCGCGTTGCCGCCGCGATCGAGGAGGCACTCGCTCGCTGATCTCGCTGCCATCGAACAAAAAAAGGGCTGCCGAGGCAGCCCTTTTCGCGTCGCGGTGCGACAGGTCACATGTCCATGCCGCCCATGCCACCCATGCCGCCCATGCCGCCACCCATGCCGCCGCCACCGGCGCCGGATTCTTCCTTCGGCGCTTCGGAGATCATGGCTTCGGTCGTGAGCATCAGCGCCGCGACCGAGGCTGCGTTCTGCAGCGCCGTGCGGGTGACCTTGGTCGGGTCCAGGATGCCCATCTCGATCATGTCGCCGTACTGGCCGTTCTGGGCGTTGTAGCCGTAGTTGCCCTTGCCGGCCAAAACGGAGTTCACCACCACGCTCGGCTCGTCGCCGGCGTTCTGCGTGATGATCCGGATCGGCTCTTCGATCGCGCGCAGGATCAGCTTGATGCCGGCGTCCTGGTCGGGGTTGTCGCCCTTGATCTCGCCGGCCGACTGCTTGGCGCGCAGGAACGCGACGCCACCGCCCGCGACGATGCCTTCCTCGACGGCGGCACGCGTGGCGTGCAGGGCGTCCTCGACGCGGGCCTTCTTCTCCTTCATCTCGACTTCGGTGGCCGCGCCGACCTTGATCAGCGCCACGCCGCCGGCCAGCTTGGCGACGCGCTCCTGGAGCTTTTCCTTGTCGTAGTCGCTGGTCGCTTCCTCGATCTGGACGCGGATCTGCTTGACGCGCGCCTCGATGTCGGCAGCCGCACCGGCGCCGTCGATGATCGTCGTGTTCTCCTTGGCGACTTCGACCCGCTTGGCCTGGCCGAGGTCGGCGAGCTGCACCTTCTCGAGCGTCAGGCCGACTTCCTCGGCAATGACCTTGCCGCCGGTCAGGATGGCGATGTCCTCGAGCATCGCCTTGCGGCGGTCACCGAAGCCCGGCGCCTTGACGGCGACGACCTTCAGGATGCCGCGGATCGTGTTGACGACCAGGGTCGCCAGCGCTTCGCCTTCGACTTCCTCGGCGACGATCAGCAGCGGCCGTCCCGACTTGGCCACCTGCTCGAGCGTGGGCAGGAGATCGCGGATGTTGCTGATCTTCTTGTCGAACAGCAGAACGAACGGGTTGTCGAGCGCGGCGACCTGCTTGTCGGGGTTGTTGATGAAATAGGGCGACAGGTAGCCGCGGTCGAACTGCATGCCCTCGACGACTTCCAGCTCGGAGGCGAGCGACTTGCCGTCCTCGACGGTGATCACGCCTTCCTTGCCGACCTTGTCCATCGCGTCGGCGATGATCCGGCCCACTTCCTCGTCGCTGTTCGCCGAGATCGTGCCGACCTGGGCGATTTCCTTGCTGGTGGTCGTCGGCTTGGACTGCTTCCTGAGCTCCTCGACGAGCGCGGTCACGGCCTTGTCGATGCCGCGCTTCAGGTCCATCGGGTTCATGCCCGCGGCTACGTACTTCATGCCTTCGCGGACGATCGCCTGGGCGAGCACGGTGGCGGTCGTCGTGCCATCGCCGGCGATGTCGGAGGTCTTGGAAGCGACTTCCTTGACCATCTGGGCACCCATGTTCTGGAGCTTGTCCTTGAGCTCGATCTCCTTGGCGACGGAGACACCGTCCTTGGTGACGGTCGGCCCGCCGAAGGAGCGCTCGAGCACCACGTTGCGGCCCTTGGGGCCGAGGGTGACCTTGACCGCGTTGGCCAGGATGTTCACACCCTCGACCATGCGCGCGCGGGCGTCGCCGCCGAATGAAACGTCTTTTGCTGCCATTTGAGTTCTCCGTTGCCTCTTACTTCTCGACCACGGCGAAGAGGTCCTCTTCGCGCATCACCAGGAGTTCGTCGCCGTCGACCTTCACGGTCTGGCCGCTGTACTTGCCGAACAGGACGCGGTCGCCGACCCTGACGTTCATCGACATGATGTCGCCGCGCTCGTTGCGCTTGCCCGGCCCGACCGACAGGACTTCGCCCTGGTCGGGCTTCTCGGCGGCGTTGTCGGGAATGACGATCCCCGAGGCGGTCTTGGTTTCCTGCTCCACGCGCTTGACGATCACGCGATCGGCCAACGGACGAAGTTTCATGGCATCTCCTAGATGGTTCGAACCTGCTTTTGGATGGAAAGGGTGCACGGCTGGACTAGGCCGAGCCGTGCCGGGGCCCTTGAGGAGTTAGCACTCCTCTGGATCGAGTGCTAGCAGGCATTATAGGGAGGAACGACCCGTTTTCAAGGGGCGGTGCGCGTCGTCGTGGCGGAGACAGCGTTCGCGCCGAGCTCTGGCTAGAGTTGTCGAATGGCGCGCGACATCATCGCCCTCGACGCCGACGGCGTCCTCCTCGACTTCCATCTCGGCTACGCCGGTGCCTGGCAGCGTGCCTTCGGAGCGATGCCTCGGGAGCGGGATCCGCTCGCCTACTGGCCGATGGATCGCTGGCATGTCGACCGACTGGACGATGTCGAGCGCCGGGCCCACTTCCGCAGGCACTTCGACGAGCAGTTCTGGACCTCCGTTCCTGCCATCGAGGGCGCCATCGAGGCATGTCATCGCCTTCACGACGCCGGCTTCGATCTCGTCTGCGTGTCCGCGCTGGAGCTCCCGTTCGAGGCGGCGCGCCTGCGCAACCTGCGTGACCACGGGTTTCCGATCGAACGCGTCATCGCCACCGGCAACGCCGCCTCCGACCGAAGTCCGAAAGCGGACGCCATTGCAGCTCTCGACCCACGGGCGTTCGTAGACGACTACCTCCCCTACCTGCGCGGCATGCCGGCCCACGTGCACACGGCACTCATCTGCCGGGCCCTGAACGGCACTCCCAACATCGGTGCCGAGCTGGCCCTCGCACGCTCGGTGCATCGCGATCTCCGCGACTTCTCGGAGCATTGGCTGAGCCGCTGAGACCGGGCTCGATGCTCGAACGACCGCCATTCACCGTGGCGCTAACGGGCCGTGACTTTCTTGCACATCCCCAATTGAGACTAGGCGCGTTGGCTTGACGCACCCAGACCCGCGCTATACAACCTCGCCGTGGGCGCGCTACGGCGCGACAAGCACCAACGGGGAGTGTCGGGCGGTCATGGCCGAAGAGCCGAGCCGTCCGCGGCGCGTGGGTCGTGGCGTGAGCCGGCGGCCCGTGCCTCGGTCTCAGGACGCGCAGCGCGCGACAAAACACGAGCATGGACGAGAGCACGGGCGGTGGAGCAATCGGGTCGGGTTCCACTGATCGGCCGACGATCGTCGATGCGTGGCTCGAGCCGCTGCCGGGGTCCTCATGCGGTGAGGATCTCGAGTACGACGACGACTTCCGGGAGATGGAGAAGGCCGCCGCAGGGCGCCCTCCCAGCCAGTTCGAGCTCAATGGCGTGCCGCCGGACTGGCGGGCGGTACTGAACCAGGCTCAGGCCCTCTTCGAACGCACGCGCGACCTCCGCGTCGCCATCTACTGGACGCGCGCCAGGGTACGAACCGAAGGCGCTGCGACGCTCGACGAAGGCCTGCGGCTCGTCCACGGGCTTCTGGACCGCTACTGGGACGAACTGCATCCGCAGCCGGATGAGGGCGACGCCTATGCGCGGATCAATGCGCTCAACGATCTGAGCAGCCCCATGGGCCTGCTCGGCGACCTGCGGGAATCCTTCGTCATCAACGATCGCGGCATCGGCGAGCTCCGCGGCCGCGACGTGGAGGTCGCGCTCGGCTCGCTCGAGCCGCGCAGCGGCGAGTCGCCGCAAGGCCGCGGGCAGATCGAGGAGATGGTGCGGGCGGCGGCGAAGGCCCATCCCGAGCTCCGCCAGTTCCCGTCGATCGCTGTCGAGCGCATCGAACAGCTCAAGCAGCTGATGCGCGACCGCGTCGGTTACGCGGCGGCGCCGGAGTTCAAGGGCCTCGTGACAGCCGTGTCCGGCTTGCGCAACCTGATGCCCGCCGACGAGGGGGCCGCGCAAGGCACCTTCGCAGGCAGCGGCGCCGGCGACGCTCCGGGCGTTTCCGGCCCCGACCGGTTTTCGCGTGCGGGCCTCACAGGCGCCATCGATTCGCGCGCCGACGCGTTGCGCGCCATCGACATGGTCTGCGAGTACCTGGAGCGTACCGAGCCGACCAATCCGGCACAGCTCCTGCTGCGCCGCGCACGCAGGCTGGTCAACAAGAACTTCGTGGAGCTGGTGCGTGAGCTGGCTCCCGAATCGCTGGGCGAGGTCGCCCGCGTCATGGGAATTTCCGCCGACGAACTTTCCGCATTTCCGACGCAGGAATGATGGCAAGATGATCGATCCTGCGGCGCTTTCCTTCACCGCAAGCCGGCATACGTATCGCAACGAGGAGTGAGCCATGGGAAGCAGTCAGAAGTTCATCGCACGCAACCGCGCGCCGCGCGTGCAGATCGAGTACGACGTGGAGCTTTACGGTGCTCAGAAGAAGGTCCAGCTGCCCTTCGTCATGGGCGTCCTCTCCGACCTCTCCGGCAAGTCCGAGGACCCGCTGCCCCCGGTCGCCGACCGCAAGTTCCTCGAGATCGACGTCGACAACTTCGACGCCCGCATGAAGTCGATGAAGCCACGCGTGGCGTTCCAGGTCGAGAACACGTTGACCGGCGAAGGCAACCTGCCGGTCGACATCACCTTCGAGAGCATGGACGACTTCTCTCCCGCTGCGGTCGCTCGCAAGGTCGACGGGCTGAACAAGCTCCTCGAAGCCCGCACCCAGCTGTCGAACCTGATCACGTACATGGACGGCAAGACCGGGGCGGAAGAGCTCATCGCCAAGGTGCTGGCCGATCCGACGCTGCTCAAGACACTGACCGACGAAGCCAAGCAGCCGGAGTGACGGCGCGCCCGTGACCCGGAACTTAGAACTGGAGCTTTAGATGGCTGAACTCGAAAGACAAGGCTCGGCACTCGCCGGCGTGACCCTGGGCGGCAACGACTTCGCGGCGCTGCTGAAGAAGGAATTCAAGCCCAAGACGGAGGAGGCGAAGAACGCCGTCGAGCTCGCGGTCCAGACGCTCGCCCAGCAGGCGTTGTCGACCACCAAGCTCATCAGCGGCGACGCCGTTCGATCCATCGAGGCCATGATCGCCTCGATCGACAAGAAGCTGACGGAGCAGGTCAACAAGATCATCCACCACGAGGATTTCCAGAAGCTCGAGTCGGCATGGCGGGGCCTGCACTACCTGGTGAACAACACCGAGAGCGACGAGCAGCTGAAGATTCGCGTCCTCAACGTCTCGAAGACGGACCTCGGCAAGACCTTGAAGCGCTTCAAGGGAACCGCATGGGACCAGTCGCCGCTGTTCAAGAAGCTGTACGAAGAAGAGTACGGCCAGTTCGGCGGCGAGCCCTACGGCTGCATCGTCGGCGACTATCACTTCGACCACACGCCGCCCGACGTCGAGCTTCTCACCGAGATGTCGAAGCTGGCCGCTTCGGCGCACGCGCCCTTCATCACCGGGGCGAGCCCGAGCGTGATGCAGATGGAATCGTGGCAGGAGCTGGCCAATCCGCGCGACCTGACGAAGATCTTCACGACGCCGGAGTACGCTGCCTGGCGCTCGCTGCGCGAGTCCGAGGACGCGCGCTACGTGGCGATGTGCATGCCGCGGTTCCTGGCGCGGCTGCCGTATGGCGCCAAGACGAGCCCCGTCGACGAGTTCGACTTCGAGGAGGACACGGCCGGCGCGACGCACTCCAGCTACAGCTGGGCCAACGCCGCCTATGCGATGGCCGTCAACGTCAACCGCTCGTTCAAGACCTACGGCTGGTGCTCGCGGATCCGCGGCATCGAGTCGGGAGGTGCCGTCGAGAACCTGCCCACGCACACGTTCCCGTCCGACGACGGCGGCGTCGACATGAAGTGCCCGACCGAGATCGCGATCTCGGATCGCCGCGAGGCCGAGCTCTCCAAGAACGGCTTCCTGTCCATGATCCATCGCAAGAACTCGGACTTCGCCGCGTTCATCAGCGGCCAGTCGCTGCAGAAGCCGCAGGAGTACGAGGATCCGGACGCGACAGCCAACGCGGCCCTCGCGGCCCGGCTGCCGTACCTGTTCGCCTGCAATCGCTTCGCTCACTACCTCAAGTGCATCGTGCGCGACAAGGTGGGCTCGTTCCGCTCGCGCGAGTCGATGGAGAGCTGGCTCAACGAGTGGATCCTGAACTACGTCGATGGCGACCCGCTGAATTCCAGCGAGGACACGAAGGCGAAGCGCCCGCTGGCCGCGGCCCAGGTCGAGGTCCAGGAGGTCGAGGGCGCCCCCGGCTACTACCAGTCGAAGTTCTTTCTCAAGCCGCACTACCAGCTCGAAGGACTGACCGTCTCCTTGCGGCTGGTGTCCAAGCTGCCGTCGGAAAAGGCCGCCGGCTAACGTCCCCCGCCCTCATCTACAGGAGATTCCATCATGGCAGTCAATGCATTCGTCAGCTTCTTCGACAAGGCCGATGGCGAGTCGATCCAGAAGGGCAAGGAGAAGTGGATCGAGATCCAGGGCTGGGACTGGGAAGTCGAGGCGGAGTCGAGCTGGACCAAGGGCGGGGGCGCGAGCGTCGGCAAGCCGAACCCGGGCAAGCTCAACTTCGAGCACTATTTCGACACCTCGTCGACCGTCATCCTGGGCTACATCTGCACCGGCAAGGCCTTCCCGAAGCTGCAGCTCGAGATGATGAAGACCACCGGCAAGGGCAGCCCCGAGACGTACTTCACCATGACCATGGAGGGTGCCTTCATCACGAAGGTGTCCAACAACGGCACGGAAGAGGGCAACGTGGTCCAGAAGGTCGAACTCGTCTTCAAGACCGTGAAGATCGAATACAAGCCGCAGGACAACAAGACGGGCTCGCTGCTCGCGGTCAAGACCTACAACTGGGACATCCCGGCAGGAACGGCTTCTCCGTCGGCATGATCCGAGTCGAGGGGGCGCTCGCGCTCCGTCGATCGGCCTGCAACCCTGCTCGCCACCCCAGGTGGCGTGAACCTTTGCGTGCGCGAACTCCCGTGGAGCATCGCGTCGGTGCGAGCTGAGGCGAGACGACATGGCGTGGTCGAACATCTTCTGCCAGATCATCGGCGCCACAGGCCCCGTCATAGGCGAGGGCTTGCTGTCGGGCTGGCAGACCTCCATCGAGCTGGAAGGCTTCGAATGGGGCATGGACGTCCAGCAGTCGCACGAAGCCGACCTCGGTGCGGGCGCTGCGTTGGCGCGCGCAGCGGAGTCGGCGTCGCCGGTCCGCCCGGTCAAGTACGAGGTCACCGCCAAAGAGCTGACCTTGAAGAAGCGATTCGACATCGCCTCCTCGGACATCCACATGCTGCTGGACCTGGAGCTGCCGATCCTGTCGGTGTCGATCACCGTCCTGCACATCTCGCCCAGCGGTCAGACCTTCCATCGACCCGGGTTCGTCATTCTGGCCACGGACTGCAAGATCAAGAGCGCGGACGTGAGCATGGTGAAGGCGGGTGACAAGGGCGTGGAGGTGAAAGAGACCATCGTCGTCGACTACCAGAGCATCACGATCACCTACCTCCGGTCGATCCCAGGGCCCACCGGAAGGGAGCCGATCCCGATGCCGCCATTCATCTATATCAAGTCGACGCCGGACGACCCCGGGCTGACGTCGCCGCTGTGAGCTTCGAACCATGACCGCTTCAGTCGCCGAAGCCTACATGCTGATCCTGCGGCCGGTGCCGATCGTTGGCGAGGCGTGGGCAATTCCGTTCAATGGCCAGATCTACATCGACGACTGGAAATGGTCGCTGACCCCTCCGACGAGCCAACGCGCGCAGCAGCCTTCGAGCCCCTCCGACGGGGAGCGGACGCCGCCAGACCGGACCGGAGACCCCGCCGAGCCGACCCGACCGGAGCTGGCTCGTCCCGATCCGCCGCCGCCCTTCGACGGCGACGCCCTGATCGAGGCGGTGCGGCGCATGCAGACGAACCGCCACTACACCCAGGTACAGCGTGACCGCCGTGTCCAGCTCCTGATCGAGCAAGCGGCCATGGAACATGCGCGCGCCCAGCAGGCCGCGACTCGCCAGCAGGAGGGGCGAGGCACCGGGGAAGCTGGGGGCGCCGGAGGGAACGACCAGGGCACGCTGACGTTCTCCTTCTCGAAGAACACCGATCTCGCCACATCGCAGATGCTGTACACGATGGCGAACAACGACCTGATCCCGACGATCATCCTCACGTTGTTCCATCGCTCCAGCACGTCGCCGGTCACGCTCATCATCACGATGGTCAACTGCCGCCTCACCTCGTGCACCCTGTCGTGCGACGGAGAAGAGACGATGAGCGACATCGTCGAGCAGTGGACAGCGCAGTACGAGCACATCTCCTACGTCTACCAGAACCGCCCGCCGGCCGGGATCCCGACGAGCCCCTTCGTCGCGGCCACCCAGGGTCGCGTCAAGACGTTCGTGATGGCACCGCGGGGCACGGGCGGCGGCCTGTTCTGACGTGAAGAGCACGAACTACCGCGACATCAGCACGCCGGCCGGCGATGTCGGCGCCGGCTTCCAGTGGGAGTTCGTCTGCGAGAGCTGCGGCGAGACGTGGAAGTCTCCCTTCCGGCCCTACCGGGCGGGCCAGGCGGCTGGCTTGTTCCGCCGCTTCGGGTGGGTGCTGAACGAGTTCTACAAGGTCGGCGCCCTCAGCGACCTTGTCTTCAAAGTGGGCCGGGCAACGGGCGGGGGCGCGGAGGTCGGCGGCAGCAAGCCGAAGGCTGCCGCGCTGCAGGAAGCACTGGCTCTCGCCAAGGACCGCTACCACGTGTGCAGCAACTGCCGCACCAGCGTGTGCGACAACTGCTGGGTGGAGGCCAGCGAGCTGTGTCTCAAGTGCGAGAAGGCGACCGCATCGGTGCAGCAAGCCTCGCCCGCGGCGGCGGGCTCCGCCATGGCGTGCCCCAACTGCCAGACGGCGTCACAGGGCGGTCGCTTCTGTCACGAGTGCGGCTTCGACATGGCGAGCACGCACAAGAGCTGCCCCGCCTGCGGCGCGACCATGGCGCGCCAGGCGCGCTTCTGCACCGACTGCGGGCACGGCTTCTGAGGCGCCCCTCGGACGCGAGCAACCTTCCGGCGAGTACCACGCCTTTCTCACTCCCGCAGAACACCATGGCCGATCCCCGCTCCGACGCCGAAGCTGCCATCAAGGCCGGCGATCCGCACCAGGCGTTGCAGCACTTGACTGCCGCTGTCCGCGCCAAGCCGGCCGACGCCAAGCTGCGCATCTTCATGGCCCAGCTCCTCTGCGTTCTGGGTCAGTGGGAGCGAGCGCACACGCAGCTCAACGTCGTCGCCGACATGGACGGCGAGACGTCGGCCATGCGCGAGACGGTGGGACACGCCATCCGCTGCGAGCTCATGCGAGCCCGCGTGTTCGCCGGCGAGCGCACCCCCATGGTGTTCGGGCAGCCCGACGAATGGCTGGCCTTGCTGATCGAATCCATGCTGCGTCAGGGCCAGGGGGACACGTCCTTGGCCGGCGACCTCGCGGCCCGCGCCTTCGACGCCGCTCCGACGATCGGCGGCAGCATCGACGGCGAGCGATTCTCGTGGCTGGCCGACGCCGACTCGCGGCTCGGCCCGGTACTGGAGGCCTGCGTCAACGGCCGCTACTACTGGGTCCCGTTCTCTCGTCTGGCGAAGATCGTCTTCGACGCTCCCGAGGACCTGCGTGACTGCGTCTGGACGCCGGCTCAGATGTTCTTCCACAACGGCGGCGAGACGGTTGCCCTCATTCCGACCCGCTATCCGGGCTCGGAGGCGAGCGACGACGGGGCGATCTGCCTGGCGCGCAAGACGACCTGGGTCGATGCCGGCGGCGATCGCTGGCACGGCCTGGGCCAGCGAGTGCTCGCCAGTGACGTCGGCGAGCACGACCTCATGGGGGTCCGGACCGTCGAGCTCGACGAGCCGCCCGCTGCATCGGGTGCCGAGGCGGCTTAGTGGCAAGCCTCACGTCGCAGGAGCGCCTCCAGCCGTCATTGCTCGATCGACTGACGGACGACGAGCCGTCGTCCGCTCGCGAGGCGGTAGAGGCCCGCGTGCTCAGCAAGCAGCAGCTGCGCGCGGCGGTCCTCCGCGACCTGTCCTGGCTGTTCAACACGACCCGCCTGGAGCCCGACGCCACCCGGGGTGATCCGGACGAGGTCCTGCTCTGGAAGGAGGCGACCCACGCCCGCCGCTCGGTGCTGAACTATGGTCTGCCGTCGCTCGCCGGCGTGACGCTCTCGCGCCTGCAGTTCCCGGCCATCGAGCTGGCGGCGCGAACCGCCATCATCGAGTACGAGCCTCGCATCGATCCCAAGACGCTGAAGGTCGAGGTCGCCCGGGACGGCATGAGCATCCAGCACAACAGCCTGCGCCTCATCATCCGCGGCCACATGTGGAACCAGCCGGTTCCGCTCGAGCTGCTGCTCTCGGCCGACGTCGATGTCGAGACCGGCATGGCGGCGGTTCGCGACATGCGCAAGTAGGCGGCCGTGGACCCGCGCCTGCTGCGTTACTACAACCAGGAGCTTCGCTACCTGCGCGAGATCGGCGGCGAGTTCGCGAAGGAATTCCCGAAGGTGGCCGGTCGCCTCGGCATGGAAGGCATGGAGGTCGCCGACCCGTACGTCGAGCGGCTGGTGGAAGGCTGCGCTTTCCTTGCTGCCCGCGTCCAGCTCAAGCAGGACGCCGAGTATCCGCAACTCGCGCAGCGCCTGCTCGAGATCATCAGCCCGAACCTGACGGCGCCCATCCCGTCGATGCTCGTCGCGCGCTTGTTGCCGGCCAGGGATCCGAACCTCATCAACGGCTTCCGCATCGCGCGCGGCTCCGCGCTGACCGGTCCGGCGACCGCGCTGAGCCGGACCCGATGCGAGTTCCGCACGGCCCAGGATGTCGTGCTGACGCCCGTGAAGGTCGTCGGTGCCGAGTATTTCCTCAGTGCGGCCGACCTGCCGCTGTCGACCTTGCCGCTCGCCGAGAGACCGCGGAGCGGCGCCCGCATCAGGCTCGAGCTGCCGGCAGGCCTGTCGTTCAGTCAGCTGAAGCTCGGTTCGCTCCGCTTCTTTCTCGGCGGCCTGTCGGACATTGCCCTGCGCCTTCACGAGCTGATCGGCGGTGCCACCGTCGGTGTGCTCGCCGGAGCACCGGGACGCGGTGCCGACGCGAGCCGGGCCTTCATCGAGCCCGGCGCCGTGCGCCCGGTCGGCTACAGCGACGACGACGCCATGCTGCCGGTGACCCTGCGCGGCCTCGCCGGCACCCGCCTGGTGCAGGAGTACTTCGCCTTCCCGCAGCGCTTCTTGTTCTTCGACGTGGCCGACCTCGGCGCCGCCTTCGCCAGGACGGCAGGCAACCAGTTCGAGATCGCGATCCTCTTCAATCGCTTCGTGTCGTCGCTCGAAGGCGCTGTCGAGCCCGACAACTTCCAGCTGCACTGCGTCCCGGCGATCAATCTTTTCGAGAGGCGCGCCGATCGGCTCCACCTCGACGAGGGTTCCAACGCGTACCACCTCGTACCGGAACGCACGGCGGCGCTCGACTACGAGGTCTTCGACGTGACCAGCGTGCGCGGCCTGCGCGACGACAGCGAGGAGCAGGTCTTCCTGCCGCTCTTCGCCGCGCCGCAGTCTGAGCCGGGCAGCCGCGAAGGTGCCTACTGGAGCGCCGCACGCGAGCCGCGCCTGCCATCGAACCGCGGCAAGCGCGAGGGGCCTCGATCAGGCTACATCCCGACGGAGGTGTTCCTCTCTCTCGTCGATTCGCGCGAGGCGCAGTTCCGCGGCGCCTTGCGCCAGCTCGCCGTGAGCATGCGGTGCACGAATCGCGACCTGCCGCTCTTCATGCCGACCGGACAGTCCGGCACCGAGCTGACGCTCGCATCCGGCGCGCCGCTGGAATCGATCAGCATTTCCGCGGGGCCTTCGCGGCCGCAGAGCGCGATGCGCGAGGGCGGCATCGCCTGGCGGCTGCTGGGCCTGCTCTCCGTGAACTACCTGTCCCTGGTCGACAGCACGCCGGACACCGGAGCCGAGACGCTGCGCGAGATCCTGGCCTTGTTCGCGGCGGGCGCCGAGCTCGGGATGAAGCGGCAGATCGAAGGCGTGCGCTCGGTGGGCGTCAAGCCCGTCGTGCGGCGCCATCCGATGCCCGGCCCGATCGCCTTCAGTCGCGGCCTGGAGATCCGGGTGACGGTGGACGATCTGTCGTTCGAGGGAGGCAGCTCGGCGCTGCTGTGCTCGGTGCTGCATCAGTACTTCAGCCGTCACGTGTCGATGAACAGCTTCGTGCAGACGGTGCTGACGTCGCTCAGCCGCGGCGAGATCATGAGCTGGGCCCCGCGGCTGGGTGCGAGGGCCGTGCTGTGAACGCCCCTGGCGAGCTCGACGGCCAACGCGACGCGCAGGCGCTTGCACGGGCTCTGCTCGAGAGCATGGCGCGCGACGCGCATCGATACGACCTGTTCCAGGCGATGCGGCGGATCGAGAACGCGCATCTCGACAAGCCGCGCCTCGGCGATGCGTTGCGCCCCGTCGACGAGCCGATCCGCTTCGCACAGGAGCCCTCGCTGATCTTCGCGCCGGCCGCCGTGGCCGCGGTCGAGCTGCGTGCCGGCAAGGCGGCCCGGCTCGTGCAGCGCGTGTTCGGCTTCCTGGGGCCCAACGGCGCCTTGCCGACCCACCTCACCGAGTACGCCCGCGAGCGCATGCTCTACAAGGGCGACCCGACATTCGCCCGCTTTCTCGATGCGCTGCTGCATCGGTTCGGCCTGTTCTTCTACCGGGCCTGGGCGCGAGCGCAGCCGGTCGTGGGCCTCGACCGTCCCGCCGACGCGCCGGTCGTCCGACATGTCGGGGCCTGGATCGGCGTCATCGAGCCCTCGACCCGCAACCGAGACGAGCTGGGCGACCTGCCGAAGCTGTACTTCGCCGGCCGGTTGGCCCGCTCGGTGCGCGATGCCGACGGACTCGAGGCGTGGCTGCGGCTCCAGTTCAACGTGCCGGTCCGGGTCCAGCAGTTCCAGGGGCACTGGATGCCGCTCGGGCGCGGCGAGCGGTCGCGCCTGCAACGTGACGGCCAGTGCGGCGTCGGCCGAGGTGCCGTGCTCGGGCGCAGCGTCTGGGACGTCCAGCACAAGTTCCGCATCGTCATCGGGGCCCTCGGCTGGGAGCGTTTCGCCTCGCTCCTGCCTGGCGGCGAAGCGCTTTCCCAGCTGCGGGCGCTTGTTCGCCAATACGTCGGCTTCGAGTTCGCCTGGGATCTGCGCCTGGTGCTGCAGCGCGAGGACGTCCCCACCTGGACGCTGCATGCCGGCCGCAACCCGCAGCATGGGCGGCTCGGCCGCACAGCCTGGCTGGGCGGCGCCGGCAAGCGTCGGCGCGACCGGGACGCGGACGAGCTGATCATGAACGTGGAGAGCATCCGCACTCGGGCGCCGGCCCCCCTGGCGGTCATGGCGTGATCGGCGCGCCGCAACGACATCGGAGGAACTGCAAGCATGAGTGAGATCAGTCGGGTCGCGCTGTTCGGCAAGCTTAATCCCGTGGTCTACAAGACCATCGAAGGTGCGACGGTCTTCTGCAAGCTCCGCGGCAACCCCTATGTCGAGCTCGTGCACTGGATGACGCAGCTGCTCGAGAACTCGGAAACGGACGTCCACGCGGTGGTCCGTCACTATGCGCTCGACGCCGCGTCGCTGGCCCGCGACGTGACGTCGGCACTCGACAAGCTGCCGCGAGGCTCGACCGCTCTGTCCGATTTCTCCGAGCACATCCCCGACGCCATCGAGCGCGCCTGGGTCTACGGCTCGCTGCAGTTCGGCGACGGCGCCGTGCGCAGCGGCTACCTGCTGCTCGGGATGCTGAAGACGCCGCACCTGCGCAACGCGCTGGTGGCGATCTCGCGCGAGTTCGCCAGGATCAAGGCGGACGACCTCGCGGACGCGCTGGAATCCCTCGTCGGCAGGACCGGGGAGCAAGGCCTCGGGCCGCAGGACGGCAGCGGCCTCTCGGGCGGGCAGCCGGGCGAGGTCTCGGGCGCGATGGCGCCCGCGGCGATGGGCAAGCAGGAGGCGCTGAAGAAGTACACGATCGATCTCACCGAAAAGGCCAAGAAGGGCGAGATGGACCCCGTGACCGGCCGCGACGAGGAGATCCGGCAGATCGTCGACATCCTCATGCGCCGGCGCCAGAACAATCCCATCCTGACCGGCGAGGCAGGCGTCGGCAAGACGGCGGTGGTGGAAGGCTTCGCGCAGCGCCTGGCCCGGGGCGACGTGCCGCCGCAGCTGCAGGGCGTGTCTCTGATCTCGCTCGACCTGGGGCTGCTCCAGGCCGGCGCATCGATGAAGGGCGAGTTCGAGCAGCGCCTGCGCCAGCTGATCGACGAAGTGCAGGCGAGCCCGAAGCCGATCATCCTGTTCATCGATGAGGTGCACACGCTCGTCGGCGCCGGCGGCGCGGCCGGAACGGGCGACGCCGCCAACCTGCTGAAGCCTGCGCTCGCCCGCGGCACCCTGCGCACGATCGGCGCGACGACGTGGGCCGAGTACAAGAAGCACATCGAGAAGGATCCGGCCCTGACGCGGCGCTTCCAGGTCGTGCAGGTGCCCGAGCCCGACGAGTTGAAGGCGGTGCTGATGCTGCGCGGCGTCGCATCGGTGCTCGAGAAGCACCACCGCGTGCAGCTGCTCGACGAGGCGATCGAGTCGGCGGTCAGGCTCTCGCACCGCTACATCCCGGCGCGCCAGCTCCCCGACAAGGCCGTGAGCCTGCTCGACACCGCGTGTGCGCGAGTGGCGGTGAGCCAGCACGCGATCCCGGCCGAGGTCGAGGACAGCCGCCGTCGCATCGAGTCCCTCGAGATCGAGTCCGGCATCATCGACCGCGAGGCGGCGGTCGGGGTGGACGTCGGCACGCGGCGCAGCGAGGTTGACGACAAGCTTGTCGCAGAGCGCGAGCGCCTGGTCGGCCTCGAGAAGCGCTGGGAGGAGGAAAAGACCATCGTCGACCGGATTCTCGAGCTGCGCGCGCAACTGCGGGACGGCGACAAGCCGGTCGACCGGCCGGCCGCGGGCGAGGGCGGCGACGTCGCGGCGCCGCTCGATCGCCAGAAGGTGCTCGCGGAGCTGCACGGCGAGCAGGCCAAGCTCGAAGCCCTGCAGGGCGACTCGCCGCTCATCATGCCGTCGGTCGACGCACAGGCGGTGGCGAGCGTCGTCGCCGACTGGACCGGGATTCCCGTGGGACGGATGGTCAAGAACGAGCTGCAGGCGATCCTGAGGCTGGGCGAGGCGCTCGGCAAGCGCGTGATCGGACAGCAGCATGGCCTCGACATGATCGCCAAGCGCATCCAGACCTCGCGCGCGCGGCTCGACAACCCCAACAAGCCGATCGGCGTGTTCATGCTCTGCGGCACGTCGGGCGTGGGCAAGACGGAGACGGCACTGGCCCTAGCGGAGGCGCTCTACGGCGGCGAGCAGAACGTCATCACCATCAACATGAGCGAGTTCCAGGAGGCGCACACCGTCTCGTCGCTGAAGGGCGCGCCGCCGGGCTACGTCGGCTACGGCGAGGGAGGCATCCTCACCGAGGCCGTGCGACGCCGGCCCTACAGCGTGGTCCTGCTCGACGAGGTGGAGAAGGCCCACCCCGACGTGCACGAGCTCTTCTTCCAGGTCTTCGACAAGGGGCGCATGGAAGACGGCGAAGGCCGGATGATCGACTTCAAGAACACCATCATCCTGCTGACCAGCAACGCGGGTTCCGAGCTCGTCATGAACATGTGCAAGGACCCGGAGCTGCTGCCGGGCCCCGAGTCGCTGGCGACGGCCATGGCCGAGCCGCTGCAGAAGATCTTCCCGCCGGCGCTGCTCGGACGGCTCGTCGTGATCCCGTACTACCCGCTGTCGGACGACATGCTGGGGCAGATCGTCCGGCTGCAGCTGAACCGCATCAAGAAGAGGGTCGCCGAGAACCACCGCATTCCCTTCGAGTACAGCGACGACGTGGTGAAGCTCGTCGTCAAGCGCTGCAACAACGCGGAGTCGGGCGGCCGGATCATCGATTCGATCCTCACCAACACGGTGCTGCCCAAGATCTCCATCGAGTACCTGACGCGGCTGTCGGAAGGTGATGAGCTGAAGGCGGTGATGCTCGGCGCGGCCGAGGACGACTTCACCTACGCCTTCCACTAGGCACGCAGGAGAAGCTGCCATGGCACTACCCGGACTCAGCCCGACCGACGCGATCCTGACGATCAAGGTCGACGAGGGCGGCTTCCTCGTCCTCGGCATGACGGGGTTCGAGCACCTCGGGCAGATGTTCGAGTACACGGTGGAGCTCGCTGGGTCGCTCAACCTGCTCGGCAGCGCCAACGAGGTCGACCTGCACAAGCTCGTCGGCACGCGCGCCACGCTGAAGATGGTCACCGACTCGGAAGGGGAGGATCGGTTGTGGGACGGCTTCATCGTTCGCGCCAAGCGCGGCGAGATGAAGGGTCGCTATCCCACGTTCAAGATCACGCTCAAGCCCTGGCTGTGGTTTGCGACGCAGCGCAAGAACAGCAAGGTGTTCCAGGAAAAGAACGTCAAGACGATCATCGACGAGGTGCTCGCCGACTACCCGGGAGCGACCAAGTCGTGGAAGCTGGACGACGAGTCCCAGTACAAGCCCCTCGACTACTGCATCCAGCACAACGAGACCGATTTCGACTTCATCAGCCGCCTCATCGAGGAGGTGGGCATCTACTACTACTTCGAGCACAAGCCTGGCGAGCACATGCTGGTGTTCACGAATGCGACCGGCAAGCACGAGAAGCTCAAGGTCAACAGGACCATCACGTGGCGCAACGCCATGCAGAGCGCGCCGACCATCACCCGCTGGCACGTGCAGGAGGAGGTGCGTGCCATCAAGACGGTGCTGACCGAGTACGACTATCTCGATCCGCAAGCTGCCATCAAGGGCGAGCACGACTTCAAGGACAAGATCGGGGAGCCCTTCGGCAAGATGGAATGGTTCGAGCACCCCGGGCTCGTCGTGCAGAACGGCGCCGAGGAGGAGAAGAAGGACGCTGCCTCGGACATCACCAAGCGCGCCGAGGTGCGGATGGAGGAGCTGACGGGGCTCTTCTCGGTGAGCACCGGACTCACCAACGTGCAGGACTTCACCGTCGGGGGGATCTTCAAGCTCGAGGGAGCGAGTGACGACGACAACCAGGAGTACCTGATCGTCAGCACGGTCTACCGCGCTGAATTCAACGACCACGCCAGCATCACCGACCTGCGCTCCGAACGTCGCCGGGAAGGGTTCCGTTGCGAGTTCATGTGCCAGAGCGTGAGCAAGGCGCCCAACTACCGGTCGCCGCGCATCACGCCCAAGCCGGTCATCGCCGGCCTGCAGACGGCGATCGTCGTCGGCGACTCCGGCAAGGAGATCGAGACCGACATCCACGGCCGCATCAAGATCCACTTCCCGTGGGATCGCGACGGTCCGAAGACGCGAGACAGCTCGTGCTGGGTCCGCGTCGCGCAGCCATGGGCCGGCAAGCAGTTCGGGATGTTCGGCCTGCCTCGGGTCGGCCACGAGGTCATCGTGCAGTTCCTCAACGGCGACCCCGACAAGCCGATCGTCACCGGCTCGGTCTACAACAAGGACAACATGCCGCCGTGGAAGCTGCCCGCGCACCAGACGGTGAGCGGCGTCAAGACCCAGAGCAGCAACGGCAGCGCCAGCCTCGACCACGCCAACGAGCTGCGTTTCGACGACAAGGACGGCAAGGAATACGTCTGGTTCCAGGCCCAGAAGGATTTCCACCGCTTGGTGCGCAACGATGCGTTCGACTACGTCGGCCACAACGAGTCGGTGAAGGTCGTTCTGACGCGCAACGAGGTGATCGGCGAGAACTGGTTCCTCGATGTCACCAAGGACGTGATGCACAACCTCGGCAAGGACCTGCACGTCAACGTCGCCGGCGACATCTTCTACACGGGGGCCGCCACCTACCAGATGAAGATCGACAAGGACGTGAGCGGCAAGATCGGCGGCGACCTGGGGCTGGATGTCGGCGGCAAGACGCAGCTCAAGTCGATGGGCGACATCGTCCTGCAGTCGGCCACGGGGAAGCTCTCGCTCAAGGCCGGCGACACCGGCGACATGCTGGCCGAGGCCATGACGATCAAGATCAAGGGCGCGATGACCGTGGCGCTGGAGGGCTCGGTCGGGGTGTCCCTGAAGTGCGGCGGCTCGTTCGTGAGCGTCGGGCCGGCCGGCGTCGACATCTCGGGTCCCCTGGTCAAGATCAACTCCGGCGGCTCGGGCGCGGCGGCGAGCGCGGCCTTGAAGGCCAGTCCCGCCGTGCCGGCGGATGCCAAGAAGGAGGAGCTGCTCACGGACGCGAGGAAGACCGAGTACGAGCAGCCCTTCAAGGATCCCCTGCCGCACCAGGAGGGCGGCAGCAACGGTCCTCCGGCGCCCTGATCCATCGCCGTCCTCGCTCGGTCGATGAGCGCCGTCTTCTTTTCGCCTGCGCAGCTGCGCGGCTCGCTTTGGGCCGGCGCTGGGTCGCGGGTGCATGCGGTCATCGACGGCCTCGTCGTTCCTGGCGTCGCGGCAAGGTTGCGATCGGCGGATACTGGCGGCTGGGACTGCCTCGAGCGCGGTGCCCTGTCGGCCGACGCGGAGGCGAAGGCCGCCTTCGTCGTCGAGCTGAAGGAGATCTCGCCCTTCACCGACTGGCTGCTCGACGTGGCGACCCCGACGTATCCGGGCTGGGGCATTCTCTTCGTCTCCCGGCATCCGCTGCTGCGCGTTCGCGAGCACTGCCGCTCGCTCGCCGAGGTGCTCACGCCGGACGGCGAGCGCCGCCGCTGGCGCTGGCACGATCCGGACGTGCTGCGCGAGCTGTTGCCGGGCCTGCTGGCGTCGCAGCTCGACGAGTTCTTCTCGCTCGGCCAGTCGATGGTCCTCGTGTCGAGCGCCGCCTGGACCTGGTTCTCGGTGGCGCATGGCGTGCTCGGCAGCGAGACGCGCACCGTCATGCAGCCGAGGTGACCGGCGGATGCTGAGACTCTCCTGGGAACAGGTCGAGCAGCTCGAGGCCATCGTCCTCAAGCGGCACGCGGCGAGCATCCACAAGGTGCTGGCCGAGTCCTGGCCGGCGATGACGGAGCTTCTGCAGGAGCGCTGGCCGGCGTTCGTCGAAGCTGCCGTGATGCAGGGCCGGCGGCACGGCTTCGTGGCGGCGCCGGAGCTCGCCGCCTACGCCAGCCTCTGGTGCATCTGGGGTCCGGCCTTCGAGGCGAAGCCGGCGTTCTCGTGGGCGGCCGAGATCCTGTCCGACAACCGTCGGAGCACGACCCTGAAGCTGCACCAGCTCGCCCACCGCACGCGCCAGGAGCTGATGCGCCTCGGCCCGGCCCGGACCGGCGAGGCGTCGACGGTCACGGCGCCGCAGTTCGACGCCGCGCTGGCCAGCGTCGACCGGAAGGTGCGCCAGCTCGCGGAAGCACGCTCGATCTTCATCAGCGACTCGCCTCCGATGGCCGTGCAGGCCTGCGACGTCGGCAGCATCGACATGATGCTCGCCGAGGCTGGCGACGTGCTCGAGTACCGGCACGCGGCCAACGGCTGGCAGCGCCTGCCGCCTGGCGGCGCGGTCGCTGCGCCCATCAGGTGGACGCGCGTTCCGGAAGATCCCGTGGAGCTGTCCGTCACCAGCCACGCCTTGCGCGCCGGCCCGCCGGCGCGGCTCAATCTGCGCGTCGATGCGCCCTCGGTCTGCGACGCGCGCGTCCATCCAGAGATCGTCCACGCCGGCGTCGGTGGGCGGCTGGCGTGGAAGGGACGCGACGCGGCGCGCCTCAGCCTGGCGCTCTACGCCTTGCCGCCCGCCTCGGAGCCGGGGGCGGCATTACCGGGGATCGGCGCCGAGACACTCGCCGATTCCCAGACGGTGAGCGTCTCGAGCTGCGGGCTTCGCGATGCCGGCGCGCCGTTCGGAGACCTCACGCTGCAGCTCCGGGTCTACCCCGCCACCCAGTACCTGGCCGAAGTGCGCCATGCCGCGTGGCCGGCCATGGCCTGGCCCGGAACCCAGGAGCCGCTGGCCCGGCCGGCGGCTTCGAGCACCCTGGAGGCCGACGGCAGGACGGTCGACGCGGCGGCGTGGCAACGCGCCTGGGCCGGTCTGCATGCGGCGTTCCGGCAAGGCATGGAGAGGGTCTACAACGAATGGAATCGTGCCCTCGGGGACGGCGGTGCCCGACTCGACGTCGAGGCCTCGCCGCTCGTCGGCCAGGCCGGCCTGGCCTGGGGCTGGCGGCGGACGTCGCCCTCGGCCGTCTCCATGGCCATCGCCGGCGCGCTCGACCTGCTCGCGCTGGCGATCGACATGCGCCTGTCCGGCGAGCTCGCCGAGGGCGCGGCGCGGGCCCGGATCGAGCTCCATTGCAAGGGCCGCAGCGAGCTGCGCATGACGATCGCGCAGCTCGCCGGACAGGGTCCCGACGGCCACGACCTGAAATCGGCGTCGCGCACCTGGCGCTTTCCCTTCGTCCTCGAGATCGAGCCTCTCGTCGGCTCCGAGCCGGGGACGCTCAGCGCGGCAGCGACGCCGGTGCCGATCACGGGGGCGCTCGTCGGCGAGTGCGGCCTTCGGCCCCGGGCCGACGGAGCGGGGCACCAGTGGTTCTTCGCCCTGCGCCTGGAGCCGGTGAGCGTCTCGCTGGGCCTCGCCGATCCGCTGCTCGGCAGCGCCCGACTGACGAAGAAGATCTTCCCGGCGATGTCCCTCGTCGACTGGAGCGGCGGATGAGTCGGAGCGGGATGCACGACTGATGGCCATGGATCGCCTGCTCATGGTCGAGCTGTCTTGCGGAGGCTGCGCCGCGGAGGTACAGCTGAACGGCGTGCCGCTGGCGGCGCTCGGTACCGGCGGCGGCAGCGTCAGCATGGCGGTGCACGAGTACACGCTCGCCGGGCGCAACCAGGTGTCGTTGGTGATCGCTCCTGCGCCGCCGGGCACGACCGTGCCCAGCCAGCCGCGGGTGGCGATCGGGCCGACGTGGGCGCGGGCCCGGCTGCTCCTGGTCGCCCACGGCCAGTCTCCCGTCGATCCGGGCGCCCGCGTTCTGGGCGTCGTGGAGTGGGCGGTGGCCGAGGGCAAGGCCTACGACGCACCGTCGACGCATCAGCGCGACGTCGATCTGCCGGTCAACTTCCCGCGCTGGCGCTGGCTCGATGCGCCCGTGATCGGCGTCAACGCGGCGCTGCAGCGGCAGGTGCTCGAGTTCGTCCAGCAGCTTGCCGTCGAGCTCGGGCGAGGCAACGCGGAGCCGCTCATCGCGTCGGCCAAGCTGCGCTTCGACGAGCTCGCGCTCGCCTACCAGACCGACGTGAATGCAGGCCTGCAGCGCTTCCGCGAGCACCTGCAGCGGCTGTATGCTGCCAAGTCGTTGAAGATCGTTCCGCCGCTGGCCGCCGAGCTCGTCCTGCGCCCGCTGGTCGACGGCCGAATGTTGGAATGCCTGGCACCGACGGGGGGGCCGGCCCTCAGGACGCAGAACGACGCGCCGGAGCTCGGCGAGCATGCATGGCCGATCCGCGTGGCGGTGGTCGAAGGGAGAATCTATGTCCTGCGTTGAACAGGGCGCGCGCACGAGTTCTTCCGCGCGCGGAGAGTCCGGAGGCGGACGACCGTGATCACTCTGACGGTCACCGCCTACAACGGCGCTGCCACGGCAGCGATTTCGGGACAGTTCGACGAGACGGGCGGCAACATCGGCCGGGCCGAGAACAACCAGCTGGTCCTGCCCGATCCGGAACGGACCATCTCGCGCGTGCATGCGCAGGTCGTTTATCGGAACGGCCGCTACGCCATCGTGGATCGCGGCAGCAATCCGATCGCGGTCAACGGCAGGCCGCTCGGCAACGGCAAGGAAACCTTGCTCCAGCCCGGCGACGAGATCCTCATCGGCGGCTACTCGCTTCGCGTCGAGGCGGGCGGCAGTGCGGCGGGTGCGCCGGCGGCCGACCCCTTTGCCGACTTCGCCGGTCTGGCCGCGGCCGCGCCGCGTCAGTCGCTCGCCGCGGCGCCACCGCAGGCGTCTGGCGCCGCCTTCGGCGACCCCCTTGCCGCGTTCGGCTCGGCGCCGCGCGCCGGCTCGCCGTCGCCGGCGTCTTCCGTCGCGTCGCCGGCAGCCGCCGCAAGCGGCATCCCGCTCGACTGGGACCCGTTCGCGCCCGATGTCCCGTCCTCGTCGACGGCACCCGACCTGGCGCGTTCCCTCGGTCAAGCGCCAGGGGACGCCAACTTCGGCCTCGACGTGGGCGGGCGAGCCCAGCCCCTGATTCCGGAATTCGGCGGCGCAGGGGCAGGCGGAGGCGATTCGCTCGATGCCCTGTTCGGACTCTCCGCCGCCCAGGGGCGCGACCCGCTCGCCGGTTCCGCGCTCAACCAGGCAGCGGCGCAGCCGAACATGTCGGCCAATGCCGATCCACTGAAGTCGCTCAACAGCATGACGAGGGCCAGCGCGTCGGCTGCGCCGGACCTCCTGCCCGAGCTGAACACGCCGTTCCAGCTGCCGCCCATGGCAGTGCCCGGCGCCGCAGCTCTGCCCGCCACCCGCAGGCCCGGAGCCGCCGCGGAGGCGCTGCCTGCGCCGGCCGCGGCACGTGCGCCGGCTGCATCCGAGCCGCCGCTCGCACGGCCGCCGGCCGCGGCCATGCCGCGCGACACCATTCCCGAAACCACGTTCGGGCTTCCGCCGCCGAGTGCCAGGCCGGCTCCGGCGGTGCGCACTGCCGACATCGAGGCGCCGGCCGACGCGGTGCTCTCGTGGTCCGACCCGTCGGGGGAGAGCCGGACCTTCATCCGGCCGCGCAACGGCGACAACGGCCAGCTCCGGACCCCGGCGGCGACGCCTACGCCCGACGTCGTCGATCTGTCGCTCGACTTCGCGGCGCCGGCGCCTGCCGCTGCCGCGGCGCCGGGCGCGGCCGTGCCGGCGCCAGCGGCTGCACCGCTCCAGCGGCCGCCCGGAGGGCAGCCGCCGGCCGTGCAGCCGCCGGCCATGCAGGGCGCAATGCAGCCCGCAGCGCAGGCGCACGCAGCGCAGCCTCTGCCGCGCGCGGCGGTGGCGGCGCCTCCGCATCTGCCGCCGCAGTTCGCGCCGGGTGCCGTGGCGGCGCCAGCGCCGTCGATGCAGGCACCGGCTGCAGCCTCGCATCCAGCCGCGGCGGCGCCGCGCAGTCCTGCGCCGGCTCATGCCGCGGCAGCCTCGGCTGGCTCGGACGCCGGCAGCGCCGACATCGCCGCGCTGACGGCCGCCTTGCGCGAAGGTCTTGGCGTGCACGGCCTGCCGCCGGAGGCGCTGGTGCTCACGCCGACGCTCATGCGCCTCATGGGGCGCCTCGTGCACGAGGCCACCCGCGGCACGGTCGACTTGCTGATGGCTCGCGCCGCGCTGAAGCGCGAGATCCGCGCCGAGGTCACGATGATCGTCTCGCGCGAGAACAACCCGCTCAAGTTCTCTCCCTCGACCGAGGTCGCGCTCGGGCACCTTCTCAGCCCGCCGGCGCGGGGCTTCATGGAGGCCGACAAGGCCATGCGCGACGCCTATGACGACCTGCGCGCGCACCAGTTCGCGTTCCTCGCCGGCATGCGGGCGGCCCTCGAGGGCGTCCTGAAGCGATTCGACCCGGCGCAGCTCGAAGGCAAGCTGACGCAGAAGTCCATGTTGGCATCGCTCATCCCCGCCAAGCGCAAGGCCGGGATGTGGGACGTGTTCACGCAGCTCTACGCGCAGATCTCGTCCGAAGCCTCCGACGATTTCCATGAACTTTTCGGCAAGGAGTTCCTGCGCGCGTACAACGAGCACATCGATCAACTGGCGCGGGATCGGCCATGATCGCGACCAGGCATCCAAACGGTCTGAGCCGCTGCCGGGGAGGGATCTGAACGTGCAGATGGAACTCGCGACGCTGTCGCGGCGCGGTGGCCGCAACTACAACGAAGACGCCTGCGGCCACTGGCATTCCGACAATCATCTATGCTGTGTCGTGGCCGACGGAGCCGGCGGCCACGGAGGCGGCGACAAGGCGTCCAAGCTGGCGGTGCAGTACATCCTGGGTGCCTTCGCGGCGACGCCGAAGAGCAGCGCCGAGGCCATCGAGAAGATGATCGTCGACACCAACCGGTCGATCATCCAGCACCGCGCCGACGAGCGCGCGCTGCAGAACATGCACAGCACCGTGGTTGCCTTCTTCATGGATCTCGACGACAACGTCAGCACCTGGGGCCACTGCGGAGACTCGCGGCTTTATGCCTTCCGCGGCGGCCGCATCGCCGCGCGCACCCGCGATCACAGCCTGGTGCAGTCGCTGGTCGACGGCGGCATGCTGGCCGCCGCCGACATGCGCTCGCATCCGCAGCGAAGCGAGCTGCTTTCAGCGCTCGGCGTGGACGAAGACGACCTGCAGATCGCCGTCTCCGCCGAGCCGTGGAACGTCGAGGCGGGCGACGTGTTCCTGCTCTGCACCGACGGTCTCTGGGAGTACGTCGACGATGCTCAGCTCGAGTCGGCCCTCGCCAGCGCGCCGAGCCCGCACGACTGGCTGCGCGAGCTCGAGCAGAAGGTCCTGCGCGGCGCCTCGCACAAGCCGCGTCACGACAATTTCACCGCCCTCGCCGTGTGGGTCGGCGAGCCGGGGCCCTGATCCGTTGAGGGGGAGCCATGCCGAAGCATGTCTGCATGGGCGCGATGTTGCAGTGCACGTTCGGCGTCGCACCGAGCACCTTGATGGTCCTGCCGGTCAACCGGGTCATGACCTCTTTCGTTCCCGCGGCCAACATCATGGACCACAAGCCGATGGTCAACATCATGCCCTTCGGCATGTGCACCAGCCCCGCGAACCCGACCGTTGCTGCGGCCACCGCTGCGGCGCTCGGCGTCCTCACGCCGATGCCCTGCATCCCGAACACCGTGGCACCGTGGGCGCCCGGCGCCGCAACCGTGCTGCTCGCCAACATGCCGGCGCTCGACGACACGTCGAAGCTCACCTGCCTCTGGGGCGGAATGATCTCGGTATCGATGCCCGGTCAGATGACGGAGGACATCCCCTGAGCGAGAGCCGCGGCGCTTCCGCGGCAGGACCCGGAGGGGCCGCTATGGCCCCTGCCGGCCGATCTCGACCCGGCGGTTTTCCGCCGCCAGAGGGTTCTTCGCGTTGACCGGATCGTTGGATCCCTTTCCGGCGACGATGAGCATGTCGGGATCGGCTCCCCTCCTTACCAGGTAGTCCTTCACCGCTTCGGCGCGGCGCACGGAAAGCACCTGGTTCACTTCAGGCGTGCCCGAGGCGTCGGCGTGGCCCACCACGCGAACCTGGCGGCCCGTGCCCTTCTTGCTGCGCAGGACATCGGCGAACACATCGAGCTGCTTCTTGAGGAGCTCGGGCAACTCGGCGGAGCCCACCTTGAATGACGACGCGGGCAGCGAATAGCGGATCGCCGGCTTGAGCCCCATGCACTTGAAGCCGCTCGCCTGAAGCTCCTTGCACGCGTCTTCCGGGAACAGCCCTTCCTTGACGGTGGCGACATCGGGAACCTCCGAACCGACGTCGACGGACGTCTGCGCCGAGGCGCCCGATGCCGCAAGCAAAGCCGCAGTGGTGATGCCGGTCAGGGCGCACCGGCGCAGGGAGACGTCATGCTTCATTGCGCACTCCTCGAGACAACCGTATCGATGCGCCGGCTCGGTACTCTGGCAGGCAGAGGCGGCTCGGCACACGCGTGTCGGAAGCGGTCGCGACAGCCAGTCGATCATAGCCAGTTTCATGTCTCGGCCGCGCCCCCACGAAGGGGCCGACGAGCAGCGCCAAAACGTTCGTGGCCTTGTGCTCGTCACGGCCAGAATCTGTGTCGATCCGCGCGTCATTCAAGTAAAGTGCGAGACGCACTTCAGCGAGCTGGCGTCGACGCGGCCGTTGAGCTTCGAGAAGAAGAACGGCGCCGCGGGCTTCCGCCACTGCCGGCGACTGGGAAGGCATCGAGTCACTATGACCTGGCACAACAAGGTGGTCTGGACGGAGGGGATGTTCCTGCAGCCCCAGCACTTCCAGCAGCACGACCGCTACGCCGAGTACCAGTTGCGCCAGCGTCTCGTTGCCACGATCGGCCATGGCTGGGGCTTCACCTCGGTGGCGATCGACGATGCCGCGCTGACCCTCGGCAAGCTGGCCCTGGCATCGGCGCAAGGCCTGCTCCCCGACGGCACGGCTTTTTCGATCCCCGGCAACGACGCCGCACCGGCAGCGCTCGACGTCCCCGCCGATGCGCGCAACGAGCGCGTCGTCCTGGCCCTCGTGCTGCAGCGTCCCGGCATCGTCGAATCCGACGCGGAGCAGGCCGCCGGATCGATGGGCCCTCGCTATCGCGTGGCCGAGGTTGAGGTCGGCGACAGCAACACCAACGTCGATCGCGACACCACGCTGCAGATCGGCCGGCTTAACTTGCGGCTGATGCTGGAGCGGGACACCGGCGAGGGCTACGCCACGATCGGCCTCGCCCGCATCGTCGAGCGGCGGGCCGACAACAGGCTCGTGCTGGACAACCAGTACATCCCGCCAATGCTGCACGCGCAAGGTCACCCGATCCTCGACGGCTACGTTCGCGAGCTCTGCGGCCTGCTGCACCAGCGTGGCGAAGCGTTGGCGGCGCGGCTGTCGCAGCCGGGCCGCGGCGGCGTCGCCGAGATCGCCGATTTCCTTTTGCTCGAAGCCGTCAACCGGTCGCAGCCCGTCTTCATGCAGCTGCAGCAGCGTTCGGTGCTGCATCCGGAGACGCTCTACGCGGCCTGTCTGAGCCTCGCCGGGGATCTGAGCACCTTCCGCGACAAGCGCCGGCCGCCGGCCTTTCCCGAATACCTGCACGACGACCTGCAGCGCTGCTTCCGCTCGGTCATCGACGATCTGCGCCAGTCGCTGTCGATGGTGATGGAGCAGACGGCCATCCCGATCGAGCTGCAGGATCGCAAGTACGGCATCCGCGTCGCCATCATCGGCGACAAGGAGCTGCAGCGAAACGCCAGCTTCGTGCTCGCGGTTGCTGCGCAGCTGCCGGGCGAAGCGCTGCGCGCGCGTTTCCCCACGCAGGTGAAGATCGGTCCCGTCGAGCGGATCCGCGACCTGGTGAATCTGCAGCTGCCGGGTGTCACGATGCGTCCGCTGCCGGTGGCACCGCGGCAGATTCCGTATCACGCCGGCTTCAACTACTTCGAGCTCGACACCCGCAACAACGAGCTCTGGAAGCAGCTCGAGGCATCGGGCGGACTGGCGATGCACATCGCCGGCGAGTTTCCCGGGCTCGAGCTTGAGTTCTGGGCCATCCGGGGCTGAGCGCCCGAGCGGCGTCGTGAGCGTCTCCGGCTTAGCGCGTCGCACCGTCAGCAGGACATTGCCATGAGCGATACCGGCCGCGAGAACGATCCCTTTTCGGCATTCGAGTCCGAGCGGACGGTCATCAAGCCCACGGGAGGCCGCCAGGCGCCTCCCGGCTCGGGCGGCGCCGGGGTGACGCTGCCCGGGCCGCCCGGTGCGGCGGGAGCGGCCGGCGGGCGCATCGAGGCGGGCGGCAAGGAAGCGCCCCTGCCGCTCGACGCTCTGATGAGCGCGAGCCTGAACCCGCTGGTCTCCGCGGCGTCGCCGCTGCTCAGCGCCGCCCCGCGCATCCGCGCGATGGTTCAGCACCCGAACCCGGCCGGCCTGAAGGACGCGCTTGCCGACGGCGTCCGCAAGTTCGAGGCGAGGGGGCGCGCCGACGGCCTGCCGAACGAGCAGGTCATCGCCGCCCGCTACATCCTATGCACGCTGCTCGACGAGTCGGCGGCGAGCACGCCCTGGGGCGGTTCCGGCGTGTGGTCGAACCAGAGCCTGCTCGTCCTCTTCCACAACGAGACCTGGGGCGGCGAAAAGGTGTTCCAGCTGATGTCGAAGCTGGCCGAGAACGTGGCCGCCAATCGCAACCTGCTCGAGCTCATGTACGTGGCGCTCGCGTTCGGCTTCGAGGGCCGCTACCGAGTCCTCAACGACGGCAAGGCGCAGCTGGAGAGCCTTCGCATCCGCCTTTCGCAGATGCTGCGCGGCAACCGCGGCGACGGGGACAAGACGCTTTCGCCGCGCTGGGAAGGGGTGCCGGTCAAGACCGCGAGCCTCGGCGCCGGCCTGCCGATGTGGGTCGTCGCCTCGCTGGTCGGCCTGCTCCTCCTCGGCGTCTATCTGGGCCTGAGGCTCTCGATCAACGACAGCTCCGATCCCGTCTTCGCCGGTCTGCAGGGCCTCGACGTCAAGCCCGCGCCCATCGCCGCACCGCCGCCTCCGCCGGTGCCGGCCGCGGTGCCGCGCCTGGGGACCTTCCTCAAGCCGGAGATCGACGCCGGACTGGTCCAGGTGCGCGACCTCGCCGATCGCTCGATCGTGGTCATCAAGGGGGACGGCTTCTTCGAGCCGGGCAGCGCCGTGATCTCGGACCGCGTCAAGCCGCTGCTCGGCCGCATCGAGCTGGGCCTGCTGCAGACCCCGGGCACCGTGCTCGTCACCGGCCACACCGACAACCAGCCGATCCGTTCCCTCCGCTATCCCTCGAACTGGCATCTATCGCAGGACCGCGCAACCGCGGTCAAGGCGCTCCTCACCTCGATGAAGCCGGAGCGCATCCGCGCCGAGGGGCGGGCCGATGCCGAGCCGGTCGAGACGAACGCCACGCCTGCCGGGCGGGCGCGCAACCGCCGCGTCGAGATCACGCTCGTGCTTCCGGCCGCCGCCTGAACCGCTGAGCCACCCCTCACCCGCAGGGAGCACCGAAATGAAGAAGCTGTGGCACTTCCTGTTTCACCCCGTGCTGCTGGCGCTCGTCGGCGTGATCGCCCTGTCGGCCCTGGTCTGGTGGGTCGGTCCGATGATCGCGATCGGAGAGACGCGGCCGCTCGACCCGGTCTGGGTGCGCGTCGCCGTGGTCGCCGCCCTGTTCCTCGCGCTCGCCCTGCGCCTCGCGATCGTTGCGTGGAACCGGCGCCGCACGAATGCCGCGCTCGTCAACGGCATGGCCAAGGGCCCGAGCTCGTCCGACCGCGAGCTGGCCACGCTGAACGAGCGCTTCAGCGAGGCCATCGCCGTGCTGAAGAAGGCACCGGCGGGCGGCAAGCGCTCGATCTTCAAGCGCGGCGCCTACCTGTACGAGCTCCCCTGGTACATCTTCATCGGCGCGCCCGGGTCGGGCAAGACGACGGCGCTTCTGAACGCAGGCCTCACCTTCCCCTTGGCGGAGAAGATGGGCGGCGGCAGCATCCGCGGCGTGGGCGGCACGCGCAATTGCGACTGGTGGTTCACGGACGAGGCGGTGCTCATCGACACCGCCGGTCGCTACACCACGCAGGAGTCGAACAGCGAGGTCGATGCGAGCGCGTGGGACGGCTTTCTGGCTCTGCTGCGCAAGTCGCGGCCGCGCCGGCCGATCAACGGGGTGCTGCTTACCGTCAACATCCAGGACCTGCTGCAGCAGTCGCCCGCCGATCGCAAGGAGCACGCCGCGAAGCTGCGCGCGCGGATGCAGGAGCTCGCCGACAAGCTGGGCGTGCGCGCTCCGGTATACGTGCTGGTGACCAAGGCCGACCTGATCGCCGGCTTCAACGAGACCTTCGGCGCGCTCAGCAAGGAAGAGCGCAACCAGGTCTGGGGCTTCACCTTCCCCTACGCCCCCGGCAGCCCCGACGATCCTTTGGCCAACTTCGGTTCGGAGTTCGCCGCCCTGGAGAAGCGCTTGCGCGACCGCGTCGTGCCGCTGATGGACGCCGAGCACGAGGTCCTCAAACGCGCCGCGATCTTCAACTTCCCGCAGCAGTTCGCCGGCTTGCGCGGCTTGCTGGGGGGATTCCTGGAGCAGGTGTTCAGCGCCGGCGGCACGATCGAGGAGCGGCCGGTGCTGCGCGGCGTGTACTTCACGAGCGGCACGCAGGAGGGCACGCCGATCGACCGGGTCATGGGCACGCTCGCCCGGACGTTCGGCATCGAGCGTCGCCTGGGCGCGCCGGCGGCGGCTCGCGGCAAGAGCTTCTTCCTCCATCGGCTGCTCAAGAACGTCGTCTTCGCCGAACAGGGACTGGTCGGCGAGAACCAGGCCATGGAGCGGCGCAGGAGCCGCTTCCGGGCGCTGGGCTTCACCACGATCGCCATCGCCAGCGCGGCCTTGCTGGCCGGCTGGGCGCTGAGCTACACCCGCAACAAGAGCTACGTCGCCGAGGTCGAGGCGCGTGTTCCCGACCTCAAGAAGGCGGTCGACAGCCTGCCGCCCGCGACCTCGGGCGACGTGACGCCCCTGCCGCCCGTGCTGTCGGCCGTGCGCGCCGGAGCGCAGCCGTCCGGGTTCCCGATCGACTCGCCGCCGTTCTCGATGACGCTGGGCCTCTATCAGGGCGACAAGCTCGACGCCGGCGCGCGGCTCGGCTACCAGCACCTGCTCGAACGTGCGCTGATGCCGCGTGTGGTTCGCCGGCTCGAGGAGCGGCTGCGTGCCGCCAACAAGGACAACCTCGAGCTCGCCTACGAGAGCCTCAAGAACTACCTGATGCTCTACACGCCCGACAAGTTCGACGCCGAGTCGCTGCAGGCCTTCGTGGCGGTCGACTGGGATGCCATGCTCGAGCGACGCCTGGCCCCCGAGCAGCGCCAGGCGCTCGACCAGCATCTCGCCGCCGTGCTGGAGCGCGGTGCGCCCGCGCCGCTGACCCCGCTGGACAAGAACCTGGTTGCCGGCGTGCGTGACATGCTCGTGGCCTTCCCGCTCGAGTACCGCATCTTCAGCCGCATCAAGCGGGCAAATGTCGGCGCCGACTTTCCGCCGTTCACGGTCGCCGGCGCGGCAGGCCCGGCGGCGCTCAGCGTCTTCGAGCGCGCGAGCGGCGAGCCGCTCACCAAGGGGATCCCCGGCCTGTACAGCCGAGAGGGTTACCGCAAGGCGTTCCAGCCGGCCCTCGACAAGGCATCGCGCCAGCTGGCCGCGGAAGAGACCTGGGTGCTCGGCTTGCGCCCGACGGAGGCGACCCGCTCGCTGCCCGTGGGCAAGGCCAACACCGAGCTGACGAATCGCGTCCGCCGGCTCTACTTCGAGGAGTACATCAAGGTCTGGGACCAGTACCTCGCCGACGTTCGCGTGGTCAAGCTCGACGGCCTCGAGAAGAGCCTGCAGGTGGCGCGCGCGCTTTCCGGCGTCGACTCGCCGCTCGCCGCCTTGATGCGCGGGGTGGCGCGCGAGACCACGCTCGTGCCGCCGCCCCCACCGGTGCCGGTCGGTGCCACGAGCGGGACCAAGGTCGGCCAGGGGGACCAGAAGGCCGAGCAGGCCAAGCGCGAGCTCGCCGCCGTGCTCGGCAAGGTCAATATCCCTGGGCAAGAGGCCGTCCAGGGGCCGCCGCTGGAGCAGATGGTCGACGATCACTTCGCGCCGATCCGCAGGATGATGGCCGGCCAGCCGCCGCAGATGGACGAGATCCTGAAGATGTTCAACGAGCTGTACGTGCAGTTCGCCGCGGTCGACGCGGCTCAGAAGAGCAAGTCCACGCCCCCGCCGGCGGCGGGCGCCGAGCGGATCAAGGCGGCGGCCGGGCAGCAGCCGGAGCCCATCCGCTCGATGCTCGAGAAGCTCTCGGGCGCGGCCGCCACCAGCGGGCGGGCGGTCGAGCGCGAGGGCCTCACGAGCGAGCTCAAGCCGATCAGCGACGTCTGCAATCGTGCGATCACCGGCCGCTATCCCTTCACCGCGAGCTCGCGGGCCGACGTCCTGCCCGAGGACTTCGCCCAGCTGTTCGGCGCCGGCGGGATGCTCGACGATTTCTACAACCGCAAGCTGGTCAACCTGGTCAACACCGGCACCAACCCATGGAGCTTCAAGCCGACAGGCGACGGCACGAAGCCCGTGAACGCCGCCGCGCTCGTCGACTTCCAGCGCGGCGCGCGCATCAAGGAGGTCTTCTTCCGCAGCGGCGGCAAGACGCCGTCGTTCAAGGTCGACATCCGCGCCCTCGAGATGGACGAGGGCCTGAAGGAGATCGTTCTCGACATGGACGGCACGGCCATGAAGTTCGTCGCCGGGAACACCACGCCGGTGACGATCCAGTGGCCGAGCGCGCGCGTCGCTTCGCAGATCAAGCTCAGCACCGTGCCGCCCAGCACGCCGCTCACCTTCGACGGCCCATGGGCGCTGTTCCGCATGTTCGACCGATTCGAGGTGCAGCCGACCGCCCAGCCGGAGCGCTTCACGGTGGCCATGAACATCGATGGCAAGCGGGCGCGGCTGGAGGTCACGTCGAGCAGCGTCTTCAATCCGTTCCGGCTGCGCGAGATCCAGCAGTTCCGTTGCCCGGGCTCGCTATGAGCCATTCGGAGCAGGCTGCCGCGGTGGAGGATTGAGCCGCCATGGTCGCCGCGGGCCGGGGTGTGGCGCAGAGCGACATCGCTCGCGTGCCCGGGTGGTACGGCAAGCTGCCGAGCCTCGGCGACTTCGCGTCGCGCCGGCTCGAGGGCGATTTCATCGAGCCCTGGGATCTCTGGCTCGGCGAGCGCCTCCAGGCCTTGCGCGACGCCCGCGGCGAGGCCTGGCTGCCGGCGTATCTGCACAGCCGGCCCTGGCGATTCCTGCTCACGCCCGGCGCACTTGCGGGTCTGGAGGGGAGCAGCACGCTGGCCGGCGTTCTGCTGCCTTCGGTCGACCGCGTCGGGCGCTACTTCCCGCTGACGCTGGTCGCCTCGCTCCCTCGCGTGCCCGCCGGCCCTCGTGCCCTCGGCGAGTTGCTCGCGTGGCTGCACCGTCTCGAAGACGCGGCGCTGGATGCCGTGCAGAACGAGTGGACGATCGATGCCCTCGAGAGCGCGCTCGCCCGGCTCGCGCCACCCGGGCATGAGGCCGCCGCGCCGGACGAGGGCCCGCTCGCAATGGCGCGCCGGGAGCTCGCCTCCGCCCTCGCTTCCCGCGGCGGCTCGATCGAGCTGGCGCCCGCGCTCGGCCGCGAGGACATCGCCGGGGTGATCTGGGGTGCCATGGATCCCGACGCGGCCCGATCGCCGGCGCTCTCCCACGCGGCACCGGAGCTGCGCCGTCTCGGTCTCTGGATCGCCGACGGCCCCGACCGGCAACGCCTCCTGGTGAGCGACGGACTTCCCACGATGCAAGACTTCTTCCTCATGTTCGGATCGGGCGTGCAGGTGCCTGCCCCGCCCGTGCAGCCGCTGATCCCGGCTGATGCCGACCTGCTCGGCATGTTCGACACGGCTTCGGCCGCAGCGGGCGTGCCGCCGGCGCCTGCCGGGCAGGGCAGCGAGGTGCTCGGTCTGTTCGCCGCGCCGGTCGTGCCGCCCGGCGCGGAGAACGACGACACGCGGCCCGGCGACGACGACATCCTCGCCCTGTTCGATGCGCTTCCGAACGCCGACCCGGCTTCCGGCGAGGAGAAGAAGTCGGCCGAGCCGGACATCCTCGATCTGTTCGGCGCCCGGCGAGCTGACGAGGACAAGGCCTCGTAGCGATGAGCACCGAGGACGACGAAGAGGCGACCCGCATCGTCGCCAAGACCTTGCAGGATCCACTGGGCGACGCCGCGCCGAGCGCACACGATGTCGGCAACACGCTGCCGATCGGCACCCGGCTGGCGGAGTTCGAGATCACTCAGGTGCTGGGCGAAGGCGGCTTCGGCATCGTCTATCTGGCCCGTGACCACTCGCTCGGCCGTCGCGTCGCGCTCAAGGAGTACATGCCTTCGGCCCTGGCGGCACGCCATGCCGGCCAGCACGTCTCCGTCAAGTCCGAGCGGCACCGCGAGACGTTCCAGGCCGGCCTGAAGAGCTTCATCAACGAAGCTCGCCTGCTGGCGCAGTTCGACCACCCGTCCCTGGTCAAGGTGTACCGCTTCTGGGAGGCGAACGGAACGGCCTACATGGTCATGCCTTTCTACGAAGGCATCACGCTGAAGGACACCCTGAAGGCGACGGGCCGGCCGCCCGACGAAGTCTGGATCCGCGAGCTCCTCGAGCCGCTCATGGAAGCGCTCGCGGTCATCCATGCCGAGCAGTGCTTTCATCGGGACATCGCGCCCGACAACGTCATCCTGCTGAAGGGCAGCGACCTGCCGCTGCTGCTCGACTTCGGCGCCGCGCGGCGTGTCATTGGCGACATGACCCAGGCGCTGACGGTCATCCTCAAGCCCGGCTATGCGCCGGTCGAGCAGTACGCCGAGGTGCCCGGCATGAAGCAGGGCGGCTGGACCGACGTCTACGCGCTGGCGGCCGTCGTCTACTACGCCATCGTCGGCAAGACCCCGCCGACGTCGGTGGCGCGCCTGATGAACGACACCTACGTGCCGCTGGCGCAGCTCGGCGCCGGCCGCTACAGCCCGGGCTTTCTCGCCGCCATTGATCGTGCCCTGCGCGTCAGGCCCGAGGATAGGACGCAGTCGATCGAGGCTTTCCGGCACGAGCTCGGCATGTCCGGCGAAGCGCTCGTCGAGGCGGTGAAGACGCAGCGGCGCGCGCGCGCCGTCGCTGCGGCCACGCAGCCGGCGCCGCTGACATCGCCGTCAGCGCCGTCGAGGGCGGGCGCCCACAGCCGTGCGCCGTTGCTCGTGGCCACGGCGGTGCTGGTGTTGCTCGGCGCTGCCGCCGGCGTCTACCTGGTGATGCCGGGCGCGCAGCCTTCGCCTCCGGCGGTCGCCGTCCAGCCGCCCGTCGATGCAGGCGTGCCGGCGAGTGCCGCCGTGGCTACCGGCGAGAAGGACGTCAAGCCTCCCTTGACGGACGCCAGCGCCGTCTCGGCTGCCGGCGCTGCGGCGAAGCTGGAGTTCTCCGCCGAGCGCGAGTTCGCGCGGGTGTCGGCCGCGCAGTCGCCCGACTATGCCGTCGAAGCCGCTGCCGACAAGCCGCGTCTGCGGATCCAGAAGGACAAGATGACGTTCAAGGTGAAGTCCGCCAAGGAAGGCCACCTCTACGTGTTGATGCACGGCACCGACGGCGCGCTGGTGCAGATCTACCCGAACGCCGTGGCGCGCAACAACCGCATCCGGGCCGGATCGACGCTGGCGCTGCCGCCGGCCCAGGGCGACTGGGACATCGGCGTCGCCGGTCCGCCGGGAACCGATCATCTGCTCGCGATCGTCTCGAAGCACCCGCGCGACTTCCAGGCGCTCGGCTTCAAGGTCCGCGACGGCTTCGCGCAGACGACCGTCGCCGCGGCCAAGCTGGCGGCAGAGCGCCATGCCGGCGCGACATCGATCTTCGCCGGCACGCCGATCTGCCCCGACGCATGCAACGACGACTACGGCGCGGCCGTGTTCACGGTCGAGGAAGTCGACTGAGCGGAAGGCGCGGCGCCGGCGAGGCACCGACAGGTTTGGAGGAAGCATGGACGACGACGATTGGGTTCCCGATTTCGGTCAGCTGGACGCGACGCCTCCCGCCTGGGCAGCGAAGCGACCGGTGCGCATCGCCGTGCTCGGCGACTTCAGCGCCGGGGCGGCGGCAGGTCGCCTGGAGACCGGCGACGATCTCGCGCGGCGCAAGATGATCCCCGTCGAGTTCGACAACCTGGAGGACACGCTCGCCCGGCTCGAGGTGAAGCTCGCCTTGCCCATCGGCAGCGGCGGCGAAGGTGTCGAGGTCGAGCTCGGCGAGCTCGACAGCTTCCATCCGGACTCGCTCTACCGCGAGCTGCCGATGTTCAAGGCGCTGGCCGACCTGCGCAAGCGGCTCAACAACACCGCCACCTTTGCCAAGGCCGCCGCGGAGGTGCAGGCATGGGGTGGAAGCGGCGAGCGTCGCGCTTCACGCAGCGGCAGGCGTCGCTCCAGGAGCGGTGCGCCCGCGGCCGATGCCCGGCTGAGCGACTTCGCCCGCCTGGTCGGCATCGCACCTGGCGTGAACGTCGACACCTCGGTCGACGACCTGCTCCGGCGCATCGTCGGTCCGTTCGTGCAGAAGGCTGCGGATCCGAAGCGCGATGCCCTCGTGGCTACCGTCGACAAGGCGCTCTCGGATGCGATGCGCACTGTCCTGCATCAGAGCGAGTTCCAGAACCTGGAGGCACTCTGGCGCGGCATGGACATGCTGCTGCGGCGGGTCGAGACGGGGCCGTCCCTGCAGGTCCTCCTGGTCGATGTGTCGGCCGAGGAGTTCGCGGCCGACCTCAGCAGCTCGAGCGACCTCGCCGATACCGGCCTCTACTCGATGCTCGTCGACAAGCCTTCGCACGACAAGAACGGCGGCGTCTTGCTCATCTGCGGGCTGTACTAGTTCGAGCCGACGCCGCCGCATGCGGAGCTTCTCGGCCGGATGGCCAAGATCGCCAAGTCCGCGGGTGCGCCTTTCGTCACGTCGATCAGCGCCGATCCGTTCCTCGACCGACGCGACCCACCGCACCCCTTGATGACCGCCGCCATGCAGGCCCTGCGCGAGCTGCCGGAAGCGTCGCATCTCGCACTCCTCGCGCCTCGCTTCATGCTTCGCCACCCCTACGGGAAGAAGAGCGATCCGATCAGCTCGTTCGCCTTCGAGGAGTTCACGCCGGAGGAGGGCTTGCGCGGCATGCTGTGGGGCCATCCGGCCTTGCTCGCTGCGGCGCTGCTGGCGGCGCCCTCCGGGAGCACGCTCGCGGTCGGCGACCTTCCATTCCACTACGTCGTCGACGCCGACGGCGACCAGGTCGCCTTGCCGACGACCGAGCGCCTCGTCAATCTCGCCGGCGCCGAGTCGCTGCGCCGGCTGGGGATCGATGCGCTGATGGCGCACAAGGGGCAGCCCGAGCTGCGGGTGGCCGGACTCGATGCCGTGAACGGCGAACCGCTGTCGCTGCCGGGCCTCGCCAAGCCGGCTGCTCGCATGTCGGTCCGCACCGAGCTGCAGGGGCGCATGCCCGAGGCCGCGAAGCCCGGCAAGGCCAAGGCCGGAGGCAAGGGCGCTGCAGCCGTCGCGACCTCGGACGAGGAGACGGCCGACGCCGACGAAGATGCCGAGACGGCCACTGCGGCGGCGGACGAAGGCGCCGATGCGACCGGCGCTGACGACACGAGCCTCGACGATCTGCTCGCCAGCCTGGGCGATGACGAGCCCGTGGCGGAGGAGTCCGCGGCCGCCGACGCTGCCGCCGAGGAGCCGGAGATGGACCCGGACCTCGCCGCGCTGCTGAAGTCGCTGGAGTAAGCCGAAGGTCCGGCGAGCGTCGGCCGGACTATTCGTTCGTCGGCCTGTCTTCCTCGTCGTCGGCCGCGGGAGCGGGTGCGACCCGGTAGCTCTCGCTGGCCCATGCGCCGAAGTCGGCACTGCGGCAGCGCTCGCTGCAGAACGGGCGCGAGGGGTTCGAGGGCGCATACACGCTGTCGCCGCCGCAACGCGGGCAGCGAACGACGCGGCGCGGGACGTCCGGGAGCGGATCTCCGCCAGACAACCGCCTCTCCTCAGGCACAGAGCGTCAGCTCGAAGGTCGTGTCGCCCGTCGTCGGCTTGAGCCGCCCGTCGGGCTCCTGCCGCATGAGGCGGATGAGCACCATCAGCCGATGGCCGCTGATCTCGGGAACGAGCTGCAGGCTCTCGTCGAGGCGGACGCGCATCAGCTGGTAGACACGGCCGGCCGGCAGGCTCTGCGAGTACTGGCCTCCCACCGCGGCGACCTTGTGCGGCGCCCCGGAGTCGCGCAGCAGGCCGAGCAGCACCTGGAGCGCCTCGGCCAGCGGCATCAGCGAGCCGACCCAGCCCAGCAGGTCGTTGCGCCGCCGCGGCGGCGGCAGCTTCTGCCACGCGTAGTAGGCCGGCAGGTCGAACTCGCACGTGCCGCCGGGAATGCTGATCCGGCTGCGGATGCTCATCAGCCACTCGTTGCTCGCGAGCGCGACCCCGGCCTTGCCCGTGACCTGGTTCAGGCGCGAGAAGGCGCCGTCGATGCGGCCGATGACCTCGTCCAGAACGGCTTCGGAGATCGACGGGTTGCCGCGGTAGCCCACCAGCTGCTGCCGGTGCCGCTCCAGTTCCTTGAGCAGATCCGACTTCAGGTCGGCGCGCGAGCCGACGTCGAGGATCTCGAAGATCGTCGCCAGCGCATAGTGGTGATCCACCGGCGCATCGCGCTCGATGAGCTGCCCGAGCCGGTCGAACAGGTGCTCGAGCCGCAGCATCGTCCGGATGCTCTCGTTGAACGGGTATTCGTAAAGGATCAAGGCAGCGACCGGTCCGGTATGCCGCGTCTGCGGCGAGCCGGCGCTAGGCCGGCAGCGGGGGCGATTCTTTCATAGCGATCCGTCGCGGCGCGGCTGCGAGGTCATGGCCCGGGCCGGGTCGTGGCCTCCCAGAGCCGCTCGACTTCGCGCTCGAGTTCGGCCAGCGAGATGCCGTCGTTGTGGATGACGGCGTCGGCGGCGGACCGCCGCGCCTGCCGGGTGGCCTGCTGCGCGACGACCGAGCGCGCCGCCTCTTCGCTCCACCCGGAGCGGGCCACGACGCGCTCGACCTGGACGGCCTCGGAGCAGTCGACCAGCCAGACCCGATCGACGCGCGAGCGCCAGCGGCCCGATTCGACCAGCAGGGGGACGTCGAACACGAGCGCCGTGGCGGTGGCGGCGCTCTCGGCCGCCAGACGCTCGACCTCCATGCCGATGAGCGGGTGCAGGATGGCCTCGAGGCGGCGCTTGTGGCCGGCGTCGGCGAATGCCGCCTCGCGCATGCGCGCCCGATCGAGGCCGCCGTCCGCGGCGATGAAGGTGTCCCCGAAGGCGGCGCGGATGCTGTCGATGGCGGCGCCGCCGGGCAGGGTCAGCCGACGCGCGATGAGATCGGTGTCCAGCAGGGTCGCGCCGCGGCCGACGAGGAGCGCGGCGACCGTGCTCTTGCCGCTGCCGATGCCGCCGGTCAGGCCGATGCGCGTCGGCGCCATGGCATGGGAACGAAGGTCCTCAGGCCCAGCCGAGCCAGCCGAGCACGCGCGACTGACCGGCGAAGAGCACGAGCAGGCCGGCACCGGCGAGGAAGGGGCCGAACGGCACGTAGCGACCTTCGCGCAGGGAGGAGGAGAGCTTCATCGAGATTCCCACCACGGCCCCGATGATGGAGGCACCGAGCACGATGGGCAGGATCATCTTCCAGCCGAGCCAGGCGCCGAGCGCGGCGAGCAGCTTGAAGTCACCGAAGCCCATGCCTTCCTTGCCCGTGGTGAGCTTGAACAGCCAGTACACCGACCAGAGCGAGAGGTAGCCGGCCACCGCCCCCCAGATCGAGTCCTGAAGCGGCAAGGTCCAGCCGAAGGCCGCGCTGACGATGCCGGCCCACAGCAGCGGGAGCGTCATGTTGTCCGGCAGCAGCGTCGTGTCCCAGTCGATGCCCGCGAGCGCCACGAGCACGGCGCAGAAGAAGCACCAGGCGAGGGCCACGGGCTGCGCGCCGAAGCGCCAGCCGACCAGGGCGAAGAGGACGGCGGTCGCCAGCTCCACCAGGGGGTAGCGCACGGGAATGCGGGTCTTGCATGCCGAACAGCGCCCGCGCAGCCAGAGCCAGCTGGCAAGAGGGATGTTCTCGTACCAGGCGATCTGGTGGCCGCAGGCCGGGCACCGCGATCGCGGCCGGTACAGCGTGATCGGCGCGGGTGCGTCGTGGCTGACCCCGAGCAGGTCCGCGCTCTCCTGCTTCCAGCCGTGCTCGAGCATCAGCGGCAGCCGATGGATCACGACATTGAGGAAGCTGCCGATGCACAGCCCGAAGAGGGCGAGGACGAACGGGGAGAGGAGAACCTCCGCGTAGGGCATCGGCACCCGGTCAGACCACTTGTCCGAGCTTGAAGATCGGCAGGTACATCGAGACCACGATGCCGCCGATGAGCACGCCGAGGATGACGATGATGAACGGTTCCATGAGGCTCGACAGGCCCTTCACGGCTTCGTCGACCTCGTCCTCGTAGAACTCCGCCGCCTTGCCGAGCATCGCATCGAGCGAGCCCGATTCCTCGCCGATGGCGCACATCTGCAGCACCATCACGGGGAACACGCCGGTGGCCTGCATCGAGGTCGTCAACGCCGAGCCGGTGGAGACGTCCTTCTGGATCTTCTCGGTCGCTTCGGCGAAGACCGCGTTGCCCGAGGCGCCGCCGACCGAGTCGAGCGCCTCGACCAGGGGCACACCGGCCGCGAACATGGTCGAGAGCGTGCGGGTCCAGCGCGCCACCGACGACTTGTTGACCAGCTCGCCGAAGACGGGCACGCGCAGCAGCAGCCGGTCCATGTACTTCTGCATCTTGATCGACCGGCGCCAGGACTGGAAGAAGAAGTAGATGGCCCCGCCGCCGATGCCGAAGATCAGGTACCAGTAGGACGTGAAGAACTTCGACATCGCGATCACGACCAGCGTCGGCGCGGGCAGGTCGGCGCCGAAGGACTTGAACACGTCCTCGAAGGCCGGGATGACAAAGATCATGATGACCGTCAGCACCACGAACGCGACGACCAGCACGGCGACCGGATAGATCAAGGCGGACTTGATCTTGTTCTTGATCGCCATCGTCTTTTCTTGATAGATGGCTAGGCGGTCGAGGAGCGTTTCCAGGATACCGCCGGCCTCGCCCGCTTCGACGAGATTGCAGTAGAGCGCGTCGAAGTGCAGGGGATGCTTGCGGAAGGCCGCCGACAGGCTGGTGCCGGTCTCGACATCGGAGCGGATGTCGATCAGCAGGCGCGTCATCTTGGGGTTCGTGCTGCCGCGGGCGACGATGTCGAAGGACTGGATGAGCGGCACGCCGGCGCGCATCATCGTCGACAGCTGTCGGGTGAAAACGGCGATGTCCTTCTGCTTGATGGACTTGCCGCCGCTCATGCGGCGCTTCTTCACCTTGTTGACCATCACGCCCTGGCGACGCAGGCTCGCGCTCACCATGGCTTCGCCGCCGGCGCGCATCTCGCCGCGGACCGGCTTGCCGTTCTTGTCCTTGCCTTCCCACTCGAAGACGATGTCCTTGATCCGCTTCGCAGCCAGTGCCGTTGCCATAGTCTTCGAGGTCGAACCCCGCCGTTGCTTTCGGTTGCTACTCGTTGGTGACCGAGATCACTTCTTCGAGTGTCGTCATCCCGGAGCGCACCTTGAGAAGACCCGACGTCCGCAAGTCACGAACCCCTTCCCGGTGGGCCTGCTCCGCGATCTGCATCGCCGAGCCCGACGCCAGGATGATCTTCTGAATCTCCTCGGTGATGGGCATGACCTGGTAAATGCCGACGCGACCCTTGTAACCGTTGTTGCACATGGAACAGCCGACGGCGCGGAAGGGCTTCCAGTTGCCGTCGAGATCCTCCGGCTTGAAGCCGGCCTTGAGCATCGCTTCGCGAGGATAGTCGGCCGGCGTCTTGCAGTTCTCGCACAGCTTGCGCGCCAGGCGCTGCGCCGTGATCAGCAGCACGCTGGCCGCGATGTTGAAGGCCGCTACGCCCATGTTGGACAGTCGCGTCAGCGTCGTCGGTGCGTCGTTGGTGTGCAGCGTCGACATGACCATGTGGCCCGTCTGCGCTGCCTTGAGGGCGATGTCGGCCGTCTCCAGATCGCGGATCTCGCCGACCATGATGATGTCCGGGTCCTGGCGCAGGAAGGACTTGAGCGCGACCGCGAAGCTGAGACCGGCCTTGTCGTTGACGTTGACCTGATTCACGCCGGGCAGGTTGATTTCCGCCGGGTCTTCGACCGTGGCGATGTTCACGCCGGGCTGGTTCAGGATGTTCAGGCAGGTGTACAGCGACACCGTCTTGCCGCTGCCGGTCGGCCCCGTGACCAGCACCATGCCGTACGGTCGCTGGATGGCCTTGAGAAGACGATCCTTCTCGATCTTCTCGTAGCCGAGGGCCTCGATGCCGACCTTGGCGCTCGACGGATCGAGGATCCGGATCACGATCTTCTCGCCGAACAGTGTCGGCAAGGTGCTGACCCGGAAGTCGATGGCCTTGTTGCCGAACTTCAGCTTCATGCGGCCGTCCTGCGGCACGCGCCGTTCGGCGATGTCGAGGCGCGAGATGACCTTGATGCGCGCCGACAGCTTGTCCTTGATGGCGAGCGGCGGCTGCGTGATCTCCCGCAGCTCGCCGTCGACGCGAAAGCGGACGCGGTAGTGGTACTCGTAGGGCTCGAAGTGCAGGTCGGACGCGCGCAGGTTGATGGCGTCGATCAGCATCTTCTGCAGGAAGCGGACGACGGGCGCGTCTTCGACGTCGGTGCTGACGCTGTCAGCTTCCGGCTGGGTGGTGGCCTCGTCGGTGACGTCGAAGTCGAAGTCGCCCGACGAGAGCGCCTCCATCGTCTCGGTCGTGCTGGCGCCGGTGCCCTCGAGCAGCTTGGCGAGCTTGTCGTGCTCGACGATCACCCACTCGGGTGCGAGCTGGGTGGCGAACTTGATCCGTTCGGCGGCCTCCTGGTCGGTGGGGTCGGCGGCACCGATGAAGAGGCGGTTGCCGCGCTTGCCGAGGACGACGACCTGGTACTGGGCCGAGAGCTTGCCGTCGATGACGTTCTTCGGCAGCTTCTGGGCGTCGATCGCCGAAAGATCGAGCAGCGGCAGGGCCAGCGCGCTGGCCAGCGTGTGGGCGAGGTCCGAGGGAGAGACCGCGCCTGCCGCGATCACGGAGGCGACGAAGCCCGTGCGCTTGTCACGGGAGCTGCGAACGAGCTCCTCGGCTGTCTTGGGATTGAGTTTGCCCGCATGGACCAGCACCCTCGCCACGCCTGAGAGGGCGGAGTGCGGCGCTTCGGCGAGAGTTTCCAACTGAGGAGTGCCCGATCGAGGATGAGAAAAGCGCGCGATCATCGCCGATCGCCTGGGCACTGTAAACGTGGCCTCCGAGGCATCGCGCCAACAATTCACGAGGCTTCCCGCACCGGCGCCGCGGACCTAGAACAAGGTCACGAAAGGACGTGGTTGGTCGGGGTGAGAGGATTCGAACCTCCGGCCTCTACGTCCCGAACGTAGCGCTCTACCAGGCTAAGCTACACCCCGATTTCGACCTGCCTTCGCACCACGGGTGCGGCTGCCGCCGGCTCCTCGGGAGGCCGGCCTTCCTGCTTCCGCTCTCGCGGTTGTCAGGAAGATCGCTCGACAGAACGAACCGACAAGTCTAGCAGAGCGTCGCGGTACGGCGACTCGGGCAGCGCCTCCAGCGCCAGCCGCGCCTGGTCCGCCTCTTTGCGTGCAGCCTCTCTGGTGGCAGCAAGCGCGCCCGTCGAGCGAACGATGGCGACGACGTCGGCCAGCCGGGCGATCTCGCCGTGCTCGATCGCGTCGCGGACAAGGGCGCGCTCGGCCGCGGAGCCGCGCTCCATCGCGATCAGAAGCGGCAGCGTCGGCTTGCCTTCGCGCAGGTCGTCGCCCACGTTCTTGCCGAGCTGCTCGGTCGCGCCTTCGTAGTCGAGGAGGTCGTCGACGAGCTGGAAAGCCGTCCCCAGCGAGCGGCCGAAGGAGGCACAAGCTTCCTCGATCCGGGTGTCGGCCTCCGCGAGCACGGCACCCAGGCGCGCGCTGGCTTCGAAAAGCTTGGCCGTCTTGAAGCGGATGACCCGGAGGTAGTCTTCCACCGACACGTCGGGGTCGTGCATGTTCATCAGCTGCAGGACCTCGCCTTCGGCGATCACGTTCGTGGCATCGGCGAGCACGTCCAGCACGCGCATGCGGTCGACGGCGACCATCATCTGGAAGGCCCGCGAGTAGACGAAGTCGCCGACCAGGACGCTCGCGGCGTTGCCGAACAAGGCATTGGCGGTGCGACGTCCCCGGCGCAGCCCGGATTCGTCGACCACGTCATCGTGGAGGAGCGTCGCGGTGTGGATGAACTCCACGGTGGCGGCCAGTTCGAAGCGCTCGCGCCCCGCGAAGCCGAGCGCCTTTGAGAAGAGGAGGACCAGCATCGGGCGGATGCGCTTGCCGCCGGCACTGATGATGTAGTGGGAGATCTGGTCGATGAGCGCCACATCCGACGCGAGCCGGCGCTGGATGACGCCATCCACCTGACGCATGTCCTCGGCCATCAATGCCGCGGCTGCGGCAAAAGGCTGCGGCAGCGATTCGACGGGGTGGGAAGCCTGGGTCGGCACGGGTGTTGCGGTCAACGTGCCGATTATAGAAACCGCACCTCGCCGGGCCGCACGCTCGTGCCCGGGCGGATCCGTCGTGCTGCGGCCAGCAGCGGGTGCCCTGGCGGATCGACCGCTGCGTGGTATAGTCGCGGGCTCACCTCAGGGCAGAGGCCAAGCGCGGGATGTCCGCCTGGCGGCCAGGGCAATCGATTGGAGCATGTGGCGGCAGCGGCCAGGCTCGTCGACAGGTGACGCCACAAAGGAATGGGACTATGTACGCGGTCATCAAAACCGGCGGCAAGCAATACAAGGTCGCTGCCGGGGAAACGATCCGGGTGGAGCGCCTTGCCGCCGACGTCGGCCACGACGTGACGCTTGATCAGGTGCTGGCGATCGGCAGCGGATCCGACCTCGTCACCGGCGCACCGCTCGTCGCCGGAGCGACGGTTGTTGCCAGCGTCGTTTCTCATGGTCGGCACGACAAGGTGCGCATTTTCAAGATGCGCCGGCGCAAGCACTACCAGAAGCGCCAGGGCCATCGTCAGTCGTTCACCGAGATCCGCATCAGTGCGGTCAATGCCGCCTGAGCGGGCTCAGCGGCAGGGGAGTTAGTCATGGCACAGAAAAAAGGCGGCGGCTCGACGCGAAACGGCCGCGACTCGCAGCCGAAGATGCTCGGCGTCAAGGTGTTCGGGGGGCAGGTCGTTCCTGCCGGCTCCATCATCGTGCGGCAGCGGGGCACGCAGTTCCATGCCGGCACCAACGTCGGCATCGGCCGGGATCACACGCTGTTCGCCCTCGTCGACGGCGAGGTGAGCTATGCGGTCAAGGGGCCGCGCAACCAGCGAACCGTGGCCGTCCGCGCCGTCTGACGCTCGCCGGCTTCGACGGCTCGAAAGCCCCGGTCAGCGGGGCTTTTTTCATGGGCGCTGAACTACCATCCGCGACGATCGTGCGCGCGGGACGAAGGCGCTGGAGCAAGCCATGAAATTCGTGGACGAAGCAACCATCGAGGTCGTGGCCGGAAACGGCGGCAGCGGCTGCATGAGCTTTCGACGCGAGAAGTTCATTCCCTTCGGTGGGCCCAACGGCGGCGACGGGGGTCGGGGCGGCAGCGTCTACGCCGTCGCCGACGCGAGCCTCAACACGCTCATCGACTACCGCTACGCGCGCAGGCACGAGGCCCGCAACGGCGAGAACGGCCGCGGCTCCGACCAGTACGGCGCCGCCGCCGACGATATCGTCATGCGCATGCCCGTGGGCACGATCATCAGCGACCTCGAGACGGGCGAGCGCATCGCCGAGCTCCTGGTTCCCGGCGAGCCGGTGCTGATCGCCAAGGGCGGCGACGGCGGCTTCGGCAACCTTCATTTCAAGAGCAGCACCAACCGTGCGCCGCGCCAGAAGACGCCCGGCTGGCCCGGCGAGCAGAAGAAGCTCAAGCTCGAGCTTCGCGTGCTGGCCGACGTCGGCCTGCTCGGCATGCCGAACGCCGGCAAGTCGACCCTCATCGCTGCCATCTCCAACGCCAGGCCGAAGATCGCCGACTACCCGTTCACCACGCTGCACCCCAACCTGGGCGTCGTCCGGGTCGCGGCGGAGCAGAGCTTCGTGGTGGCCGACATCCCTGGGCTCATCGAAGGCGCCTCCGAAGGCGCAGGGCTCGGCCATCTGTTCCTGCGTCACCTCCAGCGAACCAGCCTTCTCCTTCACCTCGTGGATTTCGCGCCCTTCGACGAGGGAGCAGATCCTGTCGCCCAGGTGCGCGCGATCGTCAGGGAGCTCGAAAAGTACGACCCCGAGCTCGCGGCCAAGCCACGCTGGCTGGTGCTGAACAAGCTGGACATGGTCCCCGCCGAGGCGCGCGTGGAGCGAGTACGCGAGTTCAAGAAGCGTTTGCGCTGGAAGGGACCCATGTTCGAGATCTCGGCGCTCACCCGCGAAGGTTGCGAGCAGCTGGTGCGGGCTGCCTACGAGCACATCGCAGCCACGCGTCACCCCACTCCGCCGGCGGCGGACCCGCGCTTCGACGCCGACCCTGCAGGCAGTCGCCCATGACCGAAGCCTTGCGGGCAGCCCGGCGGATCGTCGTCAAGGTCGGCTCCAGCCTGGTCACCAACGAAGGCCGCGGCGTCGATGCGGCGGCCGTCGGTGCGTGGTGCCGCCAGATGGCCGAGCTCGTGCGGCAGAAGCGGGAGCTGGTGATGGTTTCCAGCGGCGCTATCGCCGAAGGGATGAAGCGGCTGGGCTGGTCGGCTCGGCCACGCGCCGTGAACGAGCTGCAAGCCGCGGCGGCGGTCGGCCAGATGGGGCTGGCGCAGATCTACGAGTCGGCCCTGCGCGAGCACGGCATCGGCAGCGCGCAGGTTCTCCTGACCCACGCCGACCTGGCCGATCGCGAGCGCTACCTGAACGCCCGTTCGACGCTTCTGACGCTGCTCGGCCTCGGCGTGGTGCCGGTCATCAACGAGAACGACACCGTCGTCAACGACGAGATCAAGTTCGGCGACAACGACACGCTCGGCGCGCTGGTCGCTAACCTTCTCGACGCCGATGCTCTGGTGATCCTCACCGACCAGGCCGGCCTCTACTCCGCCGACCCGCGCAAGCAGAGGGACGCGCGCCTGATCGAAAGCGCCTCCGCCGGTGACCCCGAGCTGGAGCGCATGGCAGGCGGGGCCGGCTCGGCCATCGGCCGCGGCGGCATGCTGACCAAGGTGCTAGCGGCACGGCGCGCGGCGCGCAGCGGCGCCAGCACCGTCATCGCTTCGGGTCGCGAGCCCGACGTGCTGCTGCGACTTGCCGGCGGCGAGAACATCGGCACGGCGCTGCTGGCGACCACCGCGAAGGTCGCGGCCCGCAAGCAGTGGATGAGCGATCACCTGCAGCTGCGCGGCTCCGTGAGCGTCGATGACGGCGCCGCGGAGAAGGTGCGTGGGGCGGGCAAGAGCCTGCTCGCCGTCGGCGTGCTCGCCGTCGACGGCGACTTCCATCGTGGCGACGTCATTGCCGTCCGTCGGCGGGGCGGCGACGAGATCGGCCGCGGCCTCAGCAACTACAGCAGCGCCGAAGCGCGCCTCATCGCCGGCAAGAGCTCGTCGGAATTCCAGCGCCTGCTGGGCTTCACGGGCGAGCCCGAGCTCATCCACCGCGACAACTTCGTGCTGTCCTGACCACCGGTCACGAAATCGGGTCGTTGGTCAGCGTGCTGGACAAGGTGGAAGCGACGGCAGGCGCTGCGTTCAACGCCAGCTTTGGCTGCAGCGCGGGTACCCCGTCGATGGCGGCCGGCTGGCTCGGCTCGTCGTGACGCCGAGCCCGCTCGCCGAAGTCGTCCCGGTGGTGCGGCCGCATGCCCGAGCGCAGATAACGGTTGTGCTGCGTGCCGCGCGGCAGGAAGCGTGCGAGCTCGGTGAGCGCCATCTGGTACACGTCGCGCTTGAACTCGATGACGACGTCGAGCGGTATCCAGTAGTCGTTCCAGCGCCAGGCGTCGAACTCCGGGTGGTCGGTGGCGCGCAGGTTCATGTCGCTGTCGCGGCCGGTCAGCTGGAGCAGGAACCAGATCTGCTTCTGTCCGCGGTAATGGCCGCGTGCATCCCGACGGATGAAGTGCGTGGGCACCTCGTAGCGCAGCCAATCGCGAGTTCGCGCCACCACGCGCACATGGTCCGGCAACAGCCCCACTTCCTCGTGGAGTTCCCGGAACATCGCCTGCTCGGGCGTCTCGCCGAAATTGATGCCCCCTTGCGGGAACTGCCAGGAGTGGGTTCTTATTCGTTTACCCCAGAAAACCTGGTTTCTCTGGTTGAGCAGGACGATGCCGACGTTGGGTCTGAACCCATCACGGTCGAGCATAATCACCTCGATTTCTTGCGTTGACCGATTATTGCACCGGCATGGCGCGAGTCAAACCCTCGGGCAGCGCGCCCGCCGCATCGACGACCTCGCGCCGATGAAAGCCAGCCAGTTCTTCGTCTCCACCCTCAAGGAAGCCCCGGCGGACGCCGAGGTCAAGAGCCACCAGCTCATGCTGAGGGCGGGTTTCATCAAGCGGCTCTCGGCGGGCATCTACACCTACATGCCGATGGGCCTGCGCGTGATCCGCAAGGTGGAGGCGATCGTGCGCGAGGAGATGGATCGGGCGGGTGCCGTCGAGCTGCTGATGCCCGTCGTGCAACCGGCCGAGCTGTGGCAGGAGTCGGGGCGCTTCCAGAAGTACGGCCCCGAGCTCATGCGGGTCAAGGATCGCCACGACCGCGACTTCGTGATTCAGCCGACGAGCGAGGAAGTCATCACCGACATCGCCCGGCAGGAGCTGCGCAGCTATCGAGCCTTGCCGCGGAATTTCTATCACATCCAGACCAAGTTCCGCGACGAGCGAAGGCCGCGCTTCGGCGTGATGCGCGGACGCGAGTTCACGATGAAGGACGCCTACTCCTTCGACCGCGACCTCGACGGCGCCCGCGCCAGCTACGACAGGATGTATGCCGCCTACGTGCGCATCTTCGAGCGCATGGGGCTGGTCTTCCGTCCGGTGGCGGCCGACAACGGCACGATCGGCGGCATCCGCTCGCACGAGTTCCAGGTCATCGCGGAAACCGGCGAAGACGCCATCGTCTACTGTCCCGGGTCGGACTACGCGGCCAACATGGAAATGGCCGAGGCAGTCGCTCCGGCCGCCCCGCGCGGCGACCCCTCCGAGCCGCTGACGAAGACGCCGACCCCTGGCAAGAGCACTTGCGAAGATGTTGCGGCCCTGCTCGGCGTGCCGCTCACGCGCACCGTGAAGTCGCTGGTGCTCGCCACCGATGCGGTCGCTGCGGATGGGGCGGCGGCAACCACCACCCTCTGGCTTCTGCTCGTGCGCGGCGATCACGAAATGAACGAGGTGAAGGCGGGCAAGCTGCCCGGGTTCGGCGGCGGCTTCCGCTTCGCGACGGCAGCCGAAATCGAGGCTCACTTCGGCTCGCCCCCAGGCTACCTCGGTCCGATCGGCATGAACGATGGCGTGAAGCTGGTCGTGGATCGAACCGTGGCGGCGATGAGCGACTTCATCTGCGGCGCGAACGAGGTCGACTACCACTACACCGGCGTGAACTGGGGCCGCGACCTGCCGCAGCCGGGCGTGGTCGCCGACATCCGCAACGTGGTCGAAGGCGATCCGTCTCCCGACGGGCAGGGACCGCTCGCCATCCAGCGAGGCATCGAGGTCGGCCACGTCTTCCTGCTCGGCTCGTACTACAGCCAGAGCATGGACGCGACCTACCTCGACGAGGCCGGCAAGGCGCAGCTGCTGCAGATGGGCTGCTATGGCATCGGCATCACGCGGATCGTCGGTGCCGCCGTGGAGCAGAACCACGATGCGCGCGGCATGATCTGGCCGCAGTCCATCGCGCCTTTTTCGATCGTGCTCTGCCCCATCGGCTACGACCGATCGGCTGCGGTCAAGGAAGCCGCCGACGGATTGCACGCAGCGCTCTGCGAGATGGGCGTCGACGTGCTGCTGGACGATCGGGGCGAGCGCCCCGGCGCGATGTTCGCCGACTGGGAACTCGTCGGGCTTCCGCACCGGGTCGTGCTTTCCGACCGCGGGCTCAAGGCGGGCGAGGTCGAGTACCAGGGTCGGCGCGATGCCGCGCCCACGACGCTTCCGCGCGCCGATGCGTTGCCCTTCCTGAAGGGCAAGCTCGCGGCATGACGGAGCGACTCTCCCGCGCAGGGAGAGGCCGGCGCGCGCTCGTCGCGGCCACGCTCGCCGGGCCGACGGCGCTCGCCTGGCCTCGGCTCGTCCGCGCCGGCGCGCAGGTCGAGGAGCCGCTCGCCGATTCGGTCCGCTCCGCCCTGTCGGCAGCGGTGGTCGAGGCGGCGCCGCCGAAGCCCTCCTTCCTCACGGTCGAGGATCGGCTCGCCTATCTGCGCTGGCTCGCCGCCATGAGCGATCGGCTCACGCGCCAGAAGACCGAACTCGTGACGCGGGTGGAGTTCCTGCAGACGCTCTGGTACGAGAGCACGCGCGCCGGCCTCGAGCCGGCGCTCCTGCTCGGCCTGGTCCAGGTCGAGAGCGGGTTCCGCAAGTACGCGATCAGCATCGCCGGCGCCCGCGGCTACATGCAGGTGATGCCGTTCTGGGCGCGCCTGATCGGTGACGGCGACGTCGGTCGCCTGTTCCACATGCAGACTAACCTGCGCTTCGGCTGCGTGATCCTGCGCCACTACCTGGAGCGCGAAAGAGGCGATCTCTACATGGCGCTCGGCCGCTACAACGGCAGCCGGGGGCGCGCGGAATACCCGAATGCGGTGTTCGCCGCGAGGCGGCGCTGGGAGCTTCTGCCGGCCTGACTCAGAGGCCCGACCAGCCCTTCGGCCGGGCTCCCTCGACCTCGAGCAGCGCGAGCACACGCTCCACGGTGTCGTCGACGAGCTCGTCGATGCTTTGTGGCCGGTGATAGAACGCCGGAAGCGGCGGGAACACGATGGCGCCCATCTCCGTCGCCGCCACCATGTTGCGGAGGTGGGCAAGGTTGAACGGCGTTTCCCGGACCATCAGGATCAGGCGGCGGCGTTCCTTCAAAGCCACGTCGGCGGCGCGCGTCAGCAGGTTGTCGGACAGCCCGTGCGCGATGGCCGCCAGCGACTTCATCGAGCACGGCGCCACGACCATGCCGGCAGCGGCGAAGGAGCCGCTGGCGATGGCCGCGCCAATGTCGGCCGGGCTGTAGGCGGCGTCGGCGAGCGCCTCCAGCGCTTTGCGGTCGAGCCCGAGCTCGTGATGGACGTTGATGAGGCCGGCCGGCGTCGCCACCAGATGGGTCTCGCGAGCGGCCTGCCGCAGCCGCTGGAGCAGCCTGACCGCGTAGACGGCACCCGTCGCGCCGGTCACGCCGACGACGACGCGCCCGGCGTCTGCGGTGTTCAGGCGGCGATGCCCAGTGTCTGCTGCAGCTCGCCGGCCTGGTACATCTCCGTCATGATGTCCGAGCCGCCGATGAACTCACCGTTGACGTAGAGCTGCGGGATCGTCGGCCAGTCCGAGTAGCCCTTGATGCCCTGACGGATCTCCTGATCCTCGAGCACGTTGACCGTCTTCAGATCGTTAACGCCGCAAGCCTTGAGGATCTGGATGGCACGACCCGAGAAGCCGCACATGGGGAACTGCGCCGTGCCCTTCATGAACAGCACGACACGGTGGGATTTGACGAGATCGTCGATGCGCTGGTGAACGTCGCTCATGTTCCGGATCGCCTGGAATGCCTTCGATCAGCCGACTTTATCGCGATTCGCCGTGGTCGGCGGTCAGAAGGAATAGGAGACGCCGAGCTGCACGTGCGGGGTCAGGCGCATGTCCCGGACCACGTCGTCGAGGCTCTGCGAGCCGCTGAAGACGCGACCGAGCCGGACCGCGCTCCCCGGGCTGCGCGAGACGACGCCCAAGTCGGCGCTGAAGCTCCAGCCGCTCTTCGCGACGAGGCTGCTGTAGCCCAGGCCGAGGTAAGGCACGGTGGCGTGGTCGCTGCCGCCGTCGACCGCACTCGGCGTGACTGCCGTGGACCCGAGCAGCGGCTGGCGCGCGCCGACGATGATGCCGCTGGTGGCGCGGAAGCCGCGCGGCGTCCGATCGCGCTCGCTGGAGCTGCCGCCGAAGTAGACGTCGCCGACCAACCCGAGCGAGGCCACGCGCAAGCCCGTCCGCTCCATGGGCGCCAGCTCGGAGCGCCAGCCGGTGGTGGCGGTGAACGGCAGGACCCGGGCCTGGAAGCGAGCCCAGGGGACGCGATCCGGGTCGGCGACGAGGCCGCCCTCGGCGGCGAAGGCGTGCGCTGTCACGAGCGTCGAAGCGACGGCGGCGCACACTGACAACACGTATCGCATGGCGGGGCTCCTGGTCGAACTCGGAGACGGCTTGCGGCACGGGTGTGCCGGAGAGGAATGCTACGACTTGGCCGCCGCTCGCGTGTTGGCTTTGCGCTGCATTCGTCGGGAATGGGCGACCCTGCGCGGCATTTGCACGGGGGCGGCGCGTGCGTGCGTCCGCACGTCAAGGTTGTGACGGCAGGTTAGGCGGTCGCGGCGCGCCGACGAGCGGCAGTCACACGCGGCTGGTCCGCCAGGTCGGTGCGGGTCTGGGCGTCGGTCAGGCCGGCCGCGGTCATCCGGTCGCGGACGGCGCCGGCCTGGTCGAAGCCGTGCTCGACCAGCAGCCAGCCCCCGGGTTCCAGGTGGGCGTCGGCGCCGTCGATGATCTCCCGCAGTGCCGCCAGTCCGTCGCCGCCCGGCGTCAGCGCGCCTCGAGGCTCGTGCGCCAGTGCCGCCAGGTGGGGGTCGTCGGCGGCCACATACGGGGGATTGGCGACGGCGAGGTGGAAGCGCCGGCCGGCCGCCGGTCGCCACCATGCGCCGGCGAGGAACTCGAGCTCCAGGTCGAGCCGTTCCGCATTGCGTGCGGCGACGCGCAACGCGGCCAGGCTGATGTCCGTCGCCGTCACCCGCGCCGCCGGGCGCCGGTGCTTGATCGCCAGGGCGACGGCCCCGCTGCCGGTGCCAAGGTCGACGACCGTCGGAGCGTCGCTTCCGCCGGCCATCAAGGACAACGCCCAGTCGACCAGCAATTCCGTCTCCGGGCGCGGCACCAGGACATCGTCGGTGATCTCGAGGCCGAGCCCGTGGAATTCCTTCTCGCCGAGCAGGTAGGCGAGCGGCTCGCCGCTCGAGCGACGCCTGACCCACTCCTGCCACTGCGCCTGCTCCGCCGGCTGCAGCACGCGCTCGCCATGGGCGATGACGGCGCTGCGGCTGGTGCGCAGAGCCCCGGCCATCAGGAGTTGCGCATCGAGCGCGTCGATGCCGCTCCGGCGGGCCTCCAGAAGGGCGTCATCGCATCGCCGTGCGCTCATGCGTGTCCGCTCTCCATCAGGGCGAGCTGCTCCGCCGCCTGGGCGGCCTGCAGGGCGGCGATGATCTCGCCGAGGTCGCCGTCGAGGATCGCCTGCAGCTTGTAGAGCGTCAGCCCGATGCGGTGGTCGGTGACGCGGCCTTGCGCGTAGTTGTAGGTGCGGATGCGGTCGCTGCGGTCGCCCGTGCCGATCAGGCCCTTGCGCGTCGCCGCTTCCTTGGCGGCGCGCTCGTTGCGCTCCTTGTCCCGAAGTCGCGCCGTCAGCACGGCCAGCGCCTTCGCCTTGTTGCGATGCTGGGACCGATCGTCCTGGCATTCGGCGACGATGCCTGTCGGCAGGTGCGTGATCCGGATCGCGCTGTCGGTCTTGTTCACGTGCTGGCCACCGGCGCCGCTGGCGCGAAAGGTGTCGATGCGCAGCTCGCTGGGGTCCAGCGTGACCTCCTCCGCTTTGTCCGGTTCCGGCAGGACGGCAACGGTGCACGCGCTGGTGTGGATGCGGCCCTGCGTCTCGGTGACGGGGACGCGCTGCACGCGGTGGCCGCCGGACTCGAACTTCAGCGAGGCGTACACCGAGTCGCCCTCGATCCGCAGCACCATCTCCTTGTAGCCGCCGAGATCGCTCGCGCTCTCCGACATGACCTCGGTGCGCCAGCGCTGCCCTTCTGCAAAGCGCAGGTACATGCGGACCAGGTCGGCTGCGAACAGCGCTGACTCGTCCCCGCCGGTACCCGCGCGCACCTCCAGGAAGACGTTGCGCGAGTCGTCGGCATCGCGAGGCAGCAGGGCCTTCTGCAGCTCCGCGTGCAGGCGCGACAGCTCGGCGGAGGCGGCCTGCGCCTCCTCCTGCGCCATGCCCGCCATGTCGGGGTCGCCTTCGGATTCGCGCAGCATTTCCTCCGCGCTGTCGCGCTCGCGCTCGCGCTCCCGGTAGCGTCGGAACAGCTCGACCAGCGAGCTCGCCTCGGCGTGCTCGCGGCCCAGCTCGCGATAGCGCTTCATGTCCGACGCGACACCCGGGTCGGCGAGCAAGGCCTCGAGCTCGTCGAGCCGCAGGGCGAGGCGCTCCAGCTGCAGGCGAAGGGACGGCTTCATGGCGACAGAGAAGGCGGAGGTGCGTGCGCGAGCGCGGGCCGATCGGGGCGGCGGCCCGGCCGCTAGCGCTTGTCGTCGCCGGGCACGCGGCCGCTCGGCCGCAGGAACAGGCGCGAGACGGTCTCGGCCAACCGGCGGCGTTCGTCGCCATCGACGGTGCGGAGCTCGGTGAGCGTGCCGTGCAGCATCTTCTGCGTCAGGCCCCGCGACAGAGCTTCGAGCACCGCCTCGACGTTCTCGCCGCTGGCCAGGAGCTTGCGGGCGCGTGCGATCTCGAGCGACCGCCAGTCGTCGGCCTGCGCGTGCAGCGCCTGGATCAGCGGCGTCGAGCTGCGCCGGTCCATCCACTGCACGAAGCTCTGCACCCCGCTTTCGATGATGACCTCCGCCTGCGCGACGGCGGCTTCGCGCTTCTCGCCCGCGGTCTGCACGAGCGCCGAGAGGTCGTCGAGGGTGTAGAGGTAGACATCCGACAGGCGCGCGACTTCCGGCTCGATGTCGCGCGGCACGGCCAGGTCGACCATGAGCATCGGCCGGTGCCGGCGCACCTTCAAGGCGCGCTCGACCGCGCCCAGGCCGATGATCGGCAGCGAGCTCGCCGTGCAGGAGACCACGATGTCAAACTCGGCGAGTCGCCCCGGCAGATCGGCCAGCGGGATCGTCGTGGCGGCGAAGCGCGCCGCAAGCGCCTCGGCGCGCTCGAGGCTTCGGTTGGCGATCGCCACCAGCCGCGGCTGGCGTGCCGCGAAGTGCGTCGCCGCGAGGTCGATCATCTCGCCGCTGCCGACGAACAGGACGCTGGCTTCGCGCAGGTCTTCGAACAGCTGCGCCGCGAGTCGCACCGCGGCCGCGGCCATGCTGATGGAGTGGTTGCCGATCTCGGTCGACGAGCGGACTTCCTTGGCGACGGCGAACGAGCGCTGGAACATCTGCTGCAGGGTGCTGCCCAGCGTGCCGGCGCTGTCTGCCTCGCGGACGGCGAGCTTGAGCTGGCCCAGGATCTGCGGCTCGCCGAGGACCATCGAATCGAGCCCACTGGCGACGCGGAACGCGTGCCGGGCCGCCGACGGACCCTGCAGCACGTACGAGTGCGAGCGAAGCGTGGTGCTGGGCACGCCGCCCATGCCCGCCAGCCAGTCGACGGCCGGATCCACCGCGTCTGCTTCCGCCCCCATGTAGACCTCGGTGCGATTGCACGTCGAGACGATGGCGACTTCCTCGACGCGCTCGAGGCGCGACCGGAACGACTTCAGGGTATCGGCGAGCTGCTGCGGGGCGAATGCGAACCGGCCGCGAAGATCGAGCGGCGCGGTCGTGTGGTTGAGCCCCAGCGCAAAGACGCTCATTCCCGAATTATAAAATTCAACGTCCGTTCACGACTCGGAGCCCCTTGCAAGCCGCCCAGGCGTTCTGGCACATCGCCGGTTTCCTCGTCACCCCGCTCGTCCTCGGTGGCCTGTCGGCGTTCGCAGCACGCCTGCTGTGGCGCCGGGACATGTCGGGCTGCAGCGTCTGGCGCTTGTGGGCCTGGGCCAGCACGGCTGCCGCGCTCGCTTCGTTTGCCGGGCTGATGGTCTCGGGGCGCGACGGCCAGATGGCCACCTATGCCGCGATGGTCCTTGCCAGTGCTGTCGCCTTGTGGTGGATGGGATTCCGGAGCGCCGGACGCTGATCGAGCGGCGACTCGCCAGGGCCTCAGGCACCGACCCGCTGGCCGCGCAACGAGTGCCCGCGAACCTCGTCGATGCGCACATCGACCATCTGCCCGACCCATGCGGCCGGTCCGGGCAGGTTCACCACCCGGTTGCACTCGGTGCGACCCATCAGCTCCTCGGCATCGCGGCGCGACGGCCCTTCAAGCAACACCCGCTGCACGGTGCCGACGCGCGAGGCACCGATTGCCGCGCCGCGACTTTCGATGGCCGCCTGCAGGCGCTGCAAGCGGGCGAGCTTCACCTCGGCCGGGGTCTCGTCGACGAGAGCGGCCGCCGGCGTGCCCGGCCGCGGGCTGAACACGAAGCTGAAGCTGTGATCGAAGCCGATGTCCTCGACCAAGGCCATCGTGCGATCGAACTCGGCATCCGTCTCGCCCGGGAAGCCGACGATGAAGTCGCTCGAGATGGAGATGCCGGGCCGCACGGCGCGGAGCTTGCGCACAATGCGGCGGAACTCGAGGCAGGTATAGCCCCGCTTCATGGCCGCGAGGATCCGGTCGCTGCCGTGCTGCACCGGCAGGTGCACATGGTCGACGAGCTTGTCGATGCGCCCGTAGGCGTCGATGAGGCGCTGCCCGAATTCCTTCGGATGGCTGGTGGTGTAGCGGATGCGCTCGATCCCGGGCAGCTCGGCGACGTACTCGAGCAGCGTCGCGAAGTCGGCGATGTCGCCCGTGTCGCCCATGGGGCCGCGATAGGCGTTGACGTTCTGGCCGAGCAGCGTGACCTCGCGCACGCCCTGTTCCGCGAGGCCGGCGACTTCCACCAGCACGTCGTCGAACGGCCGCGACACTTCCTCGCCCCGGGTATAGGGCACGACGCAGTACGAGCAGTATTTCGAGCAGCCTTCCATGATGGAGACGAAGGCCGTGGGCCCGCTGGCGCCGGCAGGCGGGAGATGGTCGAACTTCTCGATCTCGGGAAAGCTGATGTCGACCTGCGGCCTTGCCTCGGCGCGCCGGCGCGCGAGCATCTCCGGCAGCCGGTGCAGGGTCTGGGGACCGAAGACGACGTCGACGTAGGGCGCACGCGCGACGATGGCCGAGCCTTCCTGGCTGGCGACGCAGCCGCCGACGCCAATGAGTACGCCCCCCGCCTTGAGATGCTTCACGCGACCGAGGTCGCTGAAGACCTTCTCCTGCGCCTTCTCGCGCACCGAGCAGGTGTTGAAGAGGATCAGGTCGGCCTCCTCCACGTCGCTCGTTTGCTCGTAACCCGCCGCGGCATGCAGGACATCGGCCATCTTGGCGGAGTCGTACACGTTCATCTGACAACCGAAGGTCTTGATGAAGACCTTCGGCTTGCCGGGAAGCCGGGCGGTCACGGCTTGATCCAGACCTGCGCCGCAGGGTCGAAGGTCCATGCCCGGGCTTCCCCAGGCGTGGTCGGCCAGGGGCGGACGGCGGCTTCGTCCGGCCGCAGGATCCACACGTCCTTGACCAGGCCGCTCGTGTCCACTGTGTAGTGGACGAGGAACTTGCCGCCCATCAGGCCGCTCGGGACCACCGACATGTTGTTCGCATCGCGGATGCGGGCTCCGGGCGCGAGCCGCGCCGGCCGGTTGTTCAGCGCGATCTCCGGCGCCTCGCCAATGACGATGGCGCCACGGAGGGCCGTCGCCGGGAAGACCCTCTGGACCTGTGCCGCGGCAGGGCCGGCGAGCGAGCAAGCAGCGACGAAGGCGAGCACGAATCGATGCATGGATGTCTTCCGGCTGGGCCGCCAGCCGGGTGCTCGGATCGGCTCGGCGGCGCCGACGTCGGCATCTGGTGGCGCTTCAGGGACTCGAACCCCGGACCTGCGGATTATGATTCCTACGAGCAATGCTCCTCCAAGCCATGTGGAGCAAGGAGAGAAGTTTCGCCTAGTGCTGACGGTGAGCGGAACAGGCTCAACTCACTGGGCCCGCCGGGGGAGCTACCGCCGTGCAAGAAGTCACCTCCGGGGAGGTGCCGTTCCGAGCGTTGAGGCTGGGACTTCCTATAGGCGTTCGAGCAATCGGCAGGCTCAGCACCGCTGCGCACTCCGGCGGAGCACGCCGCCGGCGCGGTGCGGGTGATCGCGCCCCGTGGCGCCCCAGACAGGGCCACGCTTTCTCACATGGGCGTTGAGTGGCCTTTCGAGCTCACGAAGAGGCCAAGCTCAAACCCTATGACAATTCTGCTGACGCTCGCTGACAAAACCGAGCGTGAGGGGAGCGGAGGTGTGATGTTGCTGCGATTGCCAATGATTTTCGCCGTCACGGCTCTCTTCGCGGGAGCGGCTCTCGGCGACGGGCCCGGACCTAGAAATCTGGAGAAGCCGTTCAATCCAGCGACTGCCGTTCAGACCCATTTCGGCATTGCGGGTGACCCGAAAAAGGTGACCGTCAGCATGGGGGTGACGATGCGCGACACCATGCGCTACTACCCGGAAGTGCTTGAGGTGAAACTTGGCGACACCGTCCGCCTGATGGCGTTCAACCAGGGAAAGGTCACTCACGAGGTCGTGCTGGGAACCCTGGCCGATCTGAGAGAGCACGCCAAGATGATGCGCCTCCATCCTGGAATGCAGCATGATCAGCCCTACATGGCGCATGTGGAACCAAGGCAGACGGAATGGCTCACATGGACATTCAACCGTAAGGGCACGTTCTACTACGGTTGCTTGGTCGCGGGACACTTCGAATCGGGCATGGTCGGCAAAATCATCGTGAGGTGACCTGCCATGACACCTGCCCGGCAGGTAGGTGAGCTGCGTCGCCGGCCGGCGCACATGAGCAGCGCCCTCGAACCGCCAACCCAAGCTTCGGCTGCATCTGGTGGCGCTTCAGGGACTCGAACCCCGGACCTGCGGATTATGATTCCGTCGCTCTAACCGACTGAGCTAAAGCGCCTGAGCCCACGAGTATAACGAGCCGATTCCGGACGTTTGCCGCAGTCCCGGAGACCCTTTCGATTCCGCGCGTGCGCCGCATCTACGCTTCCTCCATCCGGCTTGTTCATGTTCAGCTTCTTCAGGAAAAAGGCGCCGGCCGAACCGGGCCCTGCGGCCCCGCCAGCGGCCCCGCCCGCGGAGGCGGAGAAACCTGCGGATCCACCTGATGGCGGCCGGCGCAAAGGGCCCCTCGGCTGGCTCAACGCGGACGTCGGCGAGCTGTTCTTCGGAAAGAAGGACAAGGCGAGGCCGGAGTCTGCGCCGCCAGCCGCCGAGCCGACCGCGCCGCAGGGCGGCTCGACCTCGCCGGTCGGCTCGACGCCGCTTCCCACCGCGGCGTCCCCAGGTGGCGACGCGACGGCAGCGGCGCCGATGGCGGCTCCCGCCGAGCCGGAGCGGGTCTTCGAGCCCGCACCGACGCCGAAGCCCGTACCCACGGTCCCACGCGCATCTGCACCCGCGCCTGCGCCCGAACTCGAGCCGGAACCTGAACTCAAGCCCGAAGCCGAGCTCGAGCTCGAACCGGAGCCACCGCCGACCGAGGCCGCCAAGGCGGAGCGTGCGAGCTGGGTTTCCAAGCTCAAGAATGGCCTTCGCCGTACCGGGTCGACGATTGCCGATGCCTTCGTCGGCGCGGAGATCGACGACGAGCTGTACGAGAACCTCGAAGCGGCGCTGCTCCAGGCGGACACGGGCGCGCCGGCCACCCGCTATCTGCTCGACGATCTGGAGAAGCGCGTCACGCGGGCCGACGTCCGCGACCCCGCGGCCGCACGCCGCCTGCTCGCGCGCTGCGTGGAAGACCTGCTCGCGCCGCTCGAGAAGCCGCTCTTCATCGGCCGGTACTCGCCGACCGTCATCATGGTCGTGGGCGTCAACGGCGCCGGCAAGACGACCAGCGTCGGCAAGCTGGCCAGACACCTCATCGATGCCGACCGCAAGGTCCTGCTCGCGGCTGCCGATACCTTCCGCGCGGCCGCGCGCGAGCAGCTGCTCGCCTGGGCCGAGCGCGCCGGCTCGGTGGCGGCCGGCGCCGCCCGCACCGGCGGCAGCATCGAGATCGTCAGCCAGCAAGGCGGCGACCCCGCGGGCGTGACGTTCGATGCCGTCGTCGCGGGCAAGGCGCGCGGCTGCGATGTCGTCATCGCCGACACGGCCGGGCGTCTCGCCACGCAGGCGCACCTGATGGAGGAGCTGAAGAAGATCCACCGCACGATCGGCAAGGCGCAGGCCGGTGCACCGCACGAAGTGCTGCTCGTGATCGACGGCAACACCGGTCAGAACGGCCTGGCGCAGGTCCAGGCGTTCGACGCCGCACTGCGCCTCACGGGGCTCATCATCACCAAGCTCGACGGCACCGCCAAGGGCGGCGTGCTGGCGGCGATCGCCCTTTGGGCGCGCGAGCGTAGCGAGCCGCTGCCGGTGTACTTCGTGGGCGTCGGCGAGAAGCTCGCCGATCTGCAGACCTTCCGCGCCGGCGAGTTCGCCGACGCCCTCGTCAACTAGCGGTCAGCGGGGCTGGGCCGGCGGCAGTTCGGCCGTCACGGAATCCATGTCGTCGAACCAGGTGTTGTTGCTCGGCTCGAGCACCTCGATGACTTCGTCCTGGGTCCAGTCGCGGTCGGTGTCGGCGAAGGGGTCCGCGCCCGGGCCAGGCACGACGACGGCGCCGCCTTCGGCCACCGTGGCCATGGCAGCCGCCGTGACGCCGGCGGCCGCGAGCGTGGGCTTCTTGGCGAGGTGCGCCGGCACCGCCGGTGCGTTCGGCAGGATCTTCTCGCGCGCCGCCTCGATGGTCGGGAGCTTCTCCTCGTTCCAGACATGGAGCGGGATGTGGGCTGCCTTCAGGCTGCGCGCGACGCGCTCCTGGCGGACGCGGACCCGGTCGTTGAGCGCGTCGCCCGGTGCGCGGATCTCGACGACGCCGACCACCTGCGAGGTGACGTCGCAGATCACGAAATCGACGCACTGGCTGCCGATGCGACGCATCCATTCGGCATAGGAGTTGCGCTTCGGCACGGTCAGGAAGCGGGCGATCGGCACCTGCGCCAGGATCATGTAGCCGGGCAGGGCGAGCTTCAGGGTGCTGAAGGCGAGGCGCTCGGTCGAGCGCAGGACGCGCGTCGGCTCGGGCGGCCATCCGGCGAGCGTGTCCAGACGTTCGGCGGGTTGCTCGGGACGCTCGACGGGCCCCTGGCGACGTGCCAGCCACCAGACCAGCGCCACCGCGCAGAGCACGGCGACGAGCGACATCAGGTAGTAGGGGTTCATCGATGCGCTTTCGTGGCGGACGGTGCGGAGCAGGCGGGGGTTCGGCGCTTCAGCGCATGCCGCCGAAGCCCTTCATGGCGCCCATGCGCTTCATCATCTTCATCATTCCGCCGCCCTTCATCTTCTTCATCACGTCGCGCATCTGCTCGAACTGATTCAGCAAGCGATTCACTTCCTGCACCTGCACGCCGGCACCGCTGGCGATCCGCCGCTTGCGAGCGGCCTTGAGCAGGTCGGGCTTTCTTCGCTCCAGCGGCGTCATCGAGCAGATGATGCCTTCCATGCGCCGCACGTCCCGCTCGGCGCGCTCGATCTCCGCCGGCCCCAGACTGGCGGCCTTCCCGGTCATCTGCGAGGGTAGCTTGTCCATCAGGCCGCCGAGACCGCCCATCTTCTTCATCTGTGAAATCTGTGACAGGAAATCATTCAGATCGAAGCTGTCGCCGGCCTTGACCTTGTCCGCCAGCTTCTGCGCCGCGGCCACGTCGACGCCCTTGTGCACCTCCTCGACCAGGCCGACGATGTCGCCCATGCCGAGGATGCGCCCGGCGTGGCGCTCGGCATCGAAGACCTCCAGCCCGTCGATCTTCTCGCTGGTGCCGGCGAACTTGATCGGCGCTCCCGTAATGGTGCGGACCGAGAGCGCCGCGCCGCCGCGCGAGTCGCCGTCGGTCTTGGTGAGGACGATGCCCGTCAGAGGCAGGGCTTCCTTGAAGGCCTTGGCGGTATTGACCGCGTCCTGGCCCTGCATCGCGTCGACCACGAACAGCGTCTCGACGGGCCGCAGTGCCGCATGCAGCTCGCGGATCTCGGCCATCAGCTTCTCGTCGATCGCCAGCCGGCCGGCGGTGTCGACGAGCAGCACGTCGAAGTAGTGGCGTCTCGCGTGATCGAGGGCGGCCCGCGCGATCGCCACCGGCTGGTCGGCCTGCGTCGACGGGAACCACTCCGCGCCGGCCTGCTGGGTGACCACGCGGAGCTGCTCGATGGCGGCCGGCCGGTAGACGTCGGCGGAGACGGTGAGCACCTTCTTCTTGCGCTTCTGGACGAGGTGACGGGCCAGCTTGGCGGTGGTGGTGGTCTTGCCGGCTCCCTGCAGGCCGGCCATGAGGATCACCGCCGGCGGCTGGGCGGCCAGGTCGAGGTCGGCCACTCCTTCGCCCATCGTGGCGGCGAGCTCCCGGTTGACGACGCCGACGAAAGCCTGCCCGGGAGACAACGATCCCGCTACCTCGGCGCCGAGCGCCCGGTCCTTGACGCGAGCGATGAAGTCGCGAACCACGGGGAGGGCGACGTCGGCCTCCAGCAGCGCCATCCGCACTTCGCGGAGCATCTCCTGGACGTTGTCGTCGGTGATGCGGGCCTGGCCGCGCATCGTCTTGACGAGCCGGCTGAGGCGGTCGGTGAGGGCAGAAGCCATGGGGGGCGCACGCGCTGAACCGCGCAGGTGCGAAAGTACACTTGGCCGATGATTCTATCGTTCGGCCCCGACCGGGGCGGGCTCGGACCCATGGCTCTGGCGCTCGGCCTGCCGAGCGCTCTGGCTCTCGTTTTCTACGCCGTCGCCGCCTTGCGCAGCGAGCGTTTCTCGGCCGGCCTTCGCGCGGCGCTGGTCGCCGGATGGCTCGCCCACGGCGTCTCGATCGTCGTCGACATCGCCGGCATCGGAACGGGCCTGCCCGGGGCGCGCTTCGGCTTCGCGCCGGCGCTCTCGATCACGCTGTGGCTGGTGCTCGCGGTGTACGAGCTCGAGGCGCGCGTCGTGCCGATGCCGGGCGCCCGCCGCGCGCTGGCCGCCAGCGGCATCGTCGTCGTCGTCCTCGCATGGCTCTATCCCGGCCAGGTGGTCGCGCACGCCGCCTCGATCTGGGCACCGCTGCACTGGCTCCTCGGCATCGCGTCGTACGGCCTGTTCGGCGTCGCCGTGCTGCACGCCCTCCTGCTCAACCGCGCCGAAGCACAGATGCGGCGCACCGGCGCGGCGGCGCCGCATCCGGCCGGAGGCTTGCCCCTGCTGCGCCTCGAGCGGCTGACCTTCCGGTTCGTCGCGGCCGGCTTCGTCGCCCTGACGGCGGCCATCGTCCTCGGGGCCTGGTTCGCGGATCCCTGGCGATGGGACCACAAGGCCGTCTTCTCGGTGCTGGGCTGGCTCGTCTTCGCGGGCCTCCTCGCCGGTCGCCGCGCGTTCGGCTGGCGCGGCCCGACCGCGACACGGGTCGTGCACGCGGGAGCGGCGCTGCTGCTGCTCGCGTACGTGGGCTCCCGCTTCGTGCTCGAGGTGGTCCTGCATCGCTCGCCGAGCGCCTGAACCCCGGCTCATGAAGATCGCCCTGTTCCTGATCGCCGTCGTGCTCCTGCTGTGGCTGCTGCGCGGCAGCTTCGGTCGTCGCCGAGACCCCGGCGCGGCGAGCGCGCCGCGCCGCGAGCCGCAGACCATCGTCGCCTGCAGCCAGTGCGGCGTCCATCTGCCGCGCGACGAAGCACTGCCCGGCCGCGGCGGCGTGTTCTGCGGCGAGCCGCATCGGGTCGCCTACGAGAAGGCGCACGCGAACGACCCATGAGCAGCGACGCAGCCGGCGGCGCACCGGGGCCGACGCCCCACGAGGAATCCTGGTTCGGCAGCTTCCGCAGCACCGGCGACTCGCCGTCGCTCACGGACGACTCGCGCTTCGCCGCCTCCTGGCAATCCGAGCCGGAGGTGTCCGCACGAGGCGGGGCGGCCCGCACCAAGGCGATGGCGGGAACCACGTTCGAGCGCATCTATCGGGCCTTCATCGCGGCTCGGGCGGCACTCGGGCTCGCGGTGGCCGCGACGGTGAGCCTGGCCGGCGCCTTCGGCCTGCGGCCGCCCGGCGAGGTCATCGCCATCAGCGCTGCCTATGCAGTGCTCTCGATCAGCATGTGGCTGCTGCCGCGCCTGCGGCGCGGCGCGGCGCCTCACGCTTTTGCCCGCTTGCAGAGCCCGCAGTGGATCGCGACCGTCGGTGCCGACCTGCTGCTGTTCACCGCCCTGCACCTCGCCTCGCCGGCGCAGAGCATGAACTACGTGGCGCTGCTGGTGCTCCCGGTCCTCATGGCGGGCGTGCTGACGCCGAAGGCCATGGCCCTGGCCACCGCCGCCGTCGCGACCCTGGGCTTGCTGGCCGTCGGATGGCTCAAGGCGGCGAACGGCGGCGACGCGACCGTGCTGATGACCCAGGCCGCGCTGGCCGGCAGCGGCTTCTTCGTCATCGCCCTGCTCGCCGGCGAGCTTGCCGGACGCCTGGCGCGCGAGGAGCTGAGCGCACGCGGCAGCCTCGAGCTGGCTCGCCAGCAGGCCCAGCTCAATCGCCTGGTGATCGAGGAGATGGAGGACGGCGTCCTGGTCGTCGACCGGGCGGGCAAGGTGCGGGCCGCCAATCCCGCGGCGCGTCGCCTGCTCGCGCCCGAGGGCACGAGCCGACCGGCGCCATTCCAGCTGCGCGGCGTCCCCGCCTGGGGCGCGCTCGTCGCAGCCGTCGAGCGCGCCTTCGCCGAGGCGTCCTGGCCGGAGGTGGGGCGCGACGTGCCGCTGCAGTTCAGCCCCGACGCGCATCGGACCTTGCGCGTGCGCGTCCGCTTCACGCGCAAGCGCGAGCCGGCGGCCACCGAGGAGTTCTGCGTCCTTTTTCTCGAGGACGTGCGCAACGTGCAGGCGCGCAGCCGGCAGGAGAAGCTCGCCGCCATGGGGCGCGTGTCGGCCGGCATCGCGCACGAGATCAGGAATCCCCTGGCGGCGATCTCGCAGGCCAACGCGCTGCTCTCCGAGGACGCCACCGACCCGGCACAGCGACAGCTGATGCACATGGTGACCGAGAACGTCGAGCGGCTGAAGCGCATCGTCGACGACGTTCTCGAAGTCGCTCCCGGGCGTGTCCAGGAGGTCGGGGCGATCGACGCGACGGCGCAGATCGCGGCGTTCTGCAGCGAGTGGGCAAGCGCCGCCGGGATGCCCGCGGGGGCAGCGAGCGTGCTGCGGCTGGACCTGCCCGGACGACCGCTCGGCGTGCTGTTCGACGCCGAGCACCTGCGCCGCGTGCTGGTGAACCTGCTCGACAACGCCCGTCGCCATGCCAGCGACAAGCCGGGTGCCATCGTCGTGCGCCTGCAGGCCACCCTCGAGGGCGACGCGCGCGCTGCCTTCAGCGTCCTGAGCGACGGCCCGCCGATTCCCGCCGAGGTGGAACCCTATTTGTTCGAGCCGTTTTTCTCGACTCGGAGCCGCGGCGCCGGTCTGGGTCTTTACATTTGCCGGGAGCTCTGCGAACGATACGGGGCTCGCATCGACTATCGGCTCCTGCCGCCCGGTCAGCGGCACCGGAACGACTTCTTCGTCGACATGCGTCGGGGCACCTTGCAGCCCGCCGACGCGCGACTTCACCTCACCCCATGACCACTGCATCGCACTTCAGCCTGCTCGTCGTCGACGACGAACCCGACCTCCGCACGCTGTACGAGCTGACGCTGCTGCGCGAGGGCTACGACCTCGATACCGCCGGCACCGTGCAGGAAGCGCTGCTGCACCTGAAGGACCGAACCTACAGCGCCGTGATCACCGACATGCGCCTGCCCGACGGCACCGGACTGGACGTCCTGCGCTGGCTGGAGGAAGGCGGCCGGCGCGAGAAGACGATCGTGATCACCGCCTACGGCTCGTCCGAGAACGCCGTGGAAGCGCTCAAGTCCGGCGCCTACGACTACCTCACCAAGCCGGTCGACCTGAAGCAGTTCCGCGGCGTGGTCGCGTCCGCGCTGGGCCGCGGCGGCAGCGGCGGCCCGACGGTCGATCCGTCCACCCTGCCGTCCGAGCACCGCAACGGTGTCGCCCCGCCGCGCCCCGCTCCCCGCGTCGCCGTCGCTGCCGCACCGGCGCCGACGAGCCCGGCCCTCAGCCGCATGGCCGGTCAGTCGATGGCCATGCAGCAGGTGCGCTCGCTGGTCGAGAAGGTGGCGCGCAGCATGGCGCCGGTGCTCGTCAGCGGCGAGTCGGGCACCGGCAAGGAGCTCGTGGCGCGCGCGATCCACGAGGTCAGCGTCCGCGGCGCGATGCCGTTCGTTCCCGTCAACTGCAGCGCCATCCCCGAGCAACTGCTCGAGGCCGAGTTCTTCGGCTACCGCAAGGGCGCGTTCACGGGCGCGAACGACGACCGCGAAGGCTTTTTCCAGGCGGCGAACGGCGGCACCCTGTTCCTCGACGAGATCGGCGACCTGCCGCTCTCGATGCAGTCGAAGCTGCTGCGCGCCATCCAGGAGCGATCGGTCCGGCCGGTCGGCGCCGTGACCGAGCAGCCGGTCGACGTGCGGCTGCTCAGCGCCACCCACAAGGACCTCGGCGCCGAGGTGCACGCCGGGCTGTTCCGGCAGGATCTCTATTACCGCCTCAACGTCATCCAGATCCGCGTGCCGCCGCTGCGCGAGCGGCTCGAGGACCTGATGGGAATCAGCGAGCGGGTGCTCGAGCGCCTCGCCCGCGACGCCGGCGTGTGGCCGGCGCCGCGCCTGACACGCGACGCCCTGGTGCATCTCGCCCGCTATCCGTTCCCGGGCAACGTCCGCGAGCTCGAGAACCTGCTTCATCGCGCCGTCGCCTTGTCGCCCGGCGAGGAGCTCGACGTCTACGACCTCGGCCTGCCGGAGTCGGTGTTCACCGACAGCGCCGCGCAGGAGCTCGACCAGCTGGCGGAGGCGAGCCGCGACGGGTCGGCCGATGCGGCCAAGGCCGGCGTGCGCATGGCGCCGGTCGAAGAGCCGCTGCCGACGGACCTCGCCAAGTATCTCGACGATGTCGAGCGCGACATCCTCGTGCGCGCGCTCGAGCACCATCGCTTCAACCGCACGGCGGCCGGCATCGGCCTCGGCCTGTCGCTGCGACAGATGCGCTATCGCATGGCGCGCCTGAACGTGAACGTCGGCGGCGAATCCTCCAACGCCGACCGCGAGTGAGCGTCGGCGGCTGGAGCGACGGCTGGCTGACCCGCGCCCGTCGCTCGCCCTCGCCGAACTTCGGGCCGCGCCCGCCCGGCGCCGTCGTCGATCTCGTCGTGGTGCATTCGATCAGCCTGCCGCCGGGCGTGTTCGACGGCAGTGCGGTCGAGCGGTTCTTCGCCAATCGCCTCGACTTCGACGAGCATCCGGACTTCGACGCGATCCGCGGGCTGCAGGTATCGGCCCACTTCCTGCTCCGCCGGCACGGCGAGCTGCTCCAGTTCGTCTCGTGCGACGACCGGGCGTGGCATGCCGGCGAGTCGTCGTGGCGCGGCCGCGCCGGCTGCAACGACTACTCCATCGGCATCGAGCTCGAGGGCCTCGCGGGAGGACCGTTCGAGCCCTCGCAGTACGCCGCGCTTGCCGGGCTCATGGACGACGTCCTGGCGCGCTACCCGATCCGCGATGTCGCCGGCCACGAGCACGTCGCGCCGGGTCGCAAGGACGACCCTGGCGCGGGCTTCGACTGGTCGCGGCTGCGTCGATCGCTGACCGGCCGGGGGCTGCGTTTTCCGCATTGACGCGCCCGTCGTGCAGCGCTTTTTCCGAGCGCTCGGACGGGGTTTGGAGGACAATCGGGTTCGTGACTTCTGTACGGGTTGACACGCTATAGGTAGTGCTTGTTGCGCGCGGACACCCCAGATATAGTGTCCCGATGGTAAGCTGGAATTCACGAGATCGCCGTCGAGCCGATCCGTCGAGAAGCCCGCCAGGAATGCGCCGGAAGGCCGGGCCGAAACCAACAACGTCCTGAGCGCAACGCCAGCGCTCCGGAGCTCAAACAGGGGATGACATGCAAGCAACCACCGCCCAGGCGACGCCCGCCGTCGTGGCCGCGCTGCGGCCGACCACCCGGTCCGGCGCCGCGTCTTCGGCCTACCAGGGCTACCAGATCCTTCGCCGCAACGGCGCCGTCGTCTCGTTCGAGCCGAACAAGATCGCCGTCGCCCTGATGAAGGCGTTTCTGGCCGTGCACGGCACCCAGGGCGCCGCGTCGGCCAGCGTCCGCGAGACCGTCGACGGACTCACCGAGTCGGTGGTGCGCGGCCTGCTGCGCTCGCGGCCGGGCGGCGGCACCTTCCACATCGAGGACGTGCAGGATCAGGTCGAGCTCGGCCTGATGCGCGGCGGCCACCACGAGGTCGCGCGCGCCTACGTTCTCTACCGCGAGCGGCGCGCGCAGGAGCGTGCGAAGCAGGGCGCCGCGCCGGTGATCGCCATACCGGCGCTGATGGTCACCGACCGCGGCAACCGGGTGCCGCTCGACCTGGCTCGCTTGCAGTCGGTGATCGAGTCGGCCTGCGCCGGCCTCGGTGCCGACGTGCGCCCCGAGCCGATCTTCGCCGAGACCCGTCGCAACCTCTACGACGGCGTCCCCATCGACGAGGTGCACAAGGCCGCCATCCTGGCGGCGAGGACGCTGATCGAGAAGGATCCCGGCTACACGCGGGCCACGGCCCGGCTCCTGCTGCACACGATCCGCCGCGAGATCCTCGGCGAGGAGCTGCTGCAGTCGGACATGGAGTCGCGCTATGCCGAGTTCTTCCCGCAGTTCATCAAGAAGGGCGTCGGCGCCGAGCTGCTCGACGACAAGCTGCTCCAGTACGACCTCGGCAGGCTGGGCGCGGCGCTGAAGGCGGATCGCGACCTCCAGTTCGACTACCTCGGCCTGCAGACGCTCTACGACCGCTACTTCCTGCACATCGACGACGACCGGATCGAGCTGCCGCAGGCCTTCTTCATGCGCGTCGCCATGGGTCTGGCGCTGAACGAAATCGATCGCGAGCAGCGCGCGATCGAGTTCTACGAGGTGCTCTCCACCTTCGACTTCATGAGCTCGACGCCGACCCTGTTCAATGCCGGCACGCGGCGCTCGCAGCTGTCGAGCTGCTACCTGACGACCGTCTCCGACGACCTCGACGGCATCTACGAGGCGCTGAAGGAGAACGCGCTGCTGTCGAAGTTCGCCGGCGGCCTGGGCAACGACTGGACCAACGTGCGGGCCCTGGGCAGCCACATCAAGGGCACCAACGGCAAGAGCCAGGGCGTGGTCCCGTTCCTGAAGGTGGTCAACGACACGGCGGTCGCCGTCAACCAGGGCGGCAAGAGGAAGGGCGCCGTCTGCGCCTATCTCGAGACCTGGCACCTGGACATCGAGGAGTTCCTCGAGCTGCGCAAGAACACCGGCGACGACCGCCGGCGCACGCACGACATGAACACCGCCAACTGGGTTCCCGACCTGTTCATGAAGCGGGTCATGGAAGGCGGCGACTGGACCCTCTTCTCGCCGAGCACCTGCCCCGACCTGCACGACAAGTTCGGCCGCGCCTTCGAGGAGGCCTACACCCGCTACGAGGACAAGGCGGCGCGCGGCGAGGTCAAGCTCTTCAAGAAGGTGAAGGCCGCCGACCTCTGGCGCCGCATGCTGACCATGCTGTTCGAGACCGGCCACCCCTGGATCACCTTCAAGGACGCCTGCAACGTGCGCTCGCCGCAGCAGCACGCGGGGGTCGTGCACTCCAGCAACCTGTGCACCGAGATCACGCTCAACACCGGTGACACGGAGATCGCGGTCTGCAACCTGGGCTCGGTGAACCTCGCCCAGCACGTCGGCGAGAAGGGGCTCGACCAGGCCAAGCTGAAGAAGACCGTCGCTACGGCGATGCGGATGCTCGACAACGTCATCGACATCAACTACTACGCCGTCAAGAAGGCGCGCGACTCGAACCTCCGCCACCGCCCGGTCGGCCTCGGCATCATGGGTTTCCAGGACGCCCTCTACGAGCTGAAGCTGCCCTATGCCTCCGACGCCGCGGTCGAGTTCGCCGACCGCTCGATGGAGGCGGTCTGCTACCACGCGTACTGGGCCTCGACCGAGCTGGCCGAGGAGCGGGGCCGCTACTCGAGCTACCGCGGCTCGCTCTGGGACAAGGGCGTCCTGCCGAGCGACACCCTCGACCTGCTCGCCGAGCAGCGCGGCACGCTCAAGGACGGCTCGGCCGGCCCGCTGGTCGACATCGATCGCAGCTCGAGCCTCGACTGGGATCTGCTGCGCAAGCGGATCGGCCAGCACGGCATGCGCAACTCGAACTGCGTCGCCATCGCGCCGACCGCCACCATCTCCAACATCGTCGGCGTCAGCGCCTCGATCGAGCCGTCGTTCGGCAACCTGTCGGTCAAGTCGAACCTGTCGGGCGAGTTCACCATCGTCAACGAGTACCTGGTCCGCGACCTGAAGAAAGCCGGCCTCTGGGACGAGGTGATGGTCATGGACCTCAAGCACTTCGACGGCTCGCTCCGGCGCATCGACCGGGTGCCCGAGGACCTGAAGGCGCTCTACGCCACCGCCTTCGAGATCGAGACCCAGTGGCTGGTCGAGGCCGCGGCCCGTCGGCAGAAGTGGATCGACCAGGCGCAGTCGCTCAACATCTACATGGCGGGGGCGTCCGGCAAGAAGCTCGACGAGACCTACAAGCTGGCGTGGCTGCGCGGGCTCAAGACGACGTACTACCTGCGCACCTTCAGCGCCACGAACGCCGAGAAGTCGACCGTGAAGTCGGGTCAGCTGAATGCCGTCGCGAGCGGTGCGCGCGGTGGCGCGGCAGCGGGCAGCGCAATTGCCGCAGTGCCGGCGAGGGCCAGCGTGGCGGCCGCCGAAGACGCCGCGTCGGACGTGTCGTTCTGTGCCTTGGACAACCCGGATTGCGAGGCCTGTCAGTGATGGCGGCGGTCGATGCCGTTCGTGCAATTCGTCGCGTTGGAGCGAGCGTGCGATCGCACGAAGCACGATGTCGTGGAACAACAAAAATGCGGCGCGGCCCTTGATATGTCTTGGGTTTTCGTGTTCATCGCTCGGATAATCGGGCAGCAGAGGAATTAGTCGCAATGCTGGTTTGGGAAGAAGACAAGACCACCGAGAACGCTCCCGTCGCAAGCACCGCGCCACGCACGGTTTCCGCATTGCCGTCTGCCGTCGTCGCGCCGGCGGCACCCACTCTGCAGACGCGGGACGAAGCACCGGCGAAGTCGGCCAAGCCCGCCGCCGCGCGCCGCGTCAAGGCGGCCGACAAGCGGATCATCAACGGCGCGACCGACGTCAATCAGCTCGTCCCCTTCAAGTACAAGTGGGCCTGGGAGAAGTACCTCGCCACCTGCGCCAATCACTGGATGCCGCAGGAGGTCAACATGTCGCGCGACATCGCGACCTGGAAAGACCCGAACGGCCTGTCCGACGACGAGCGGCGCATCGTCAAGCGCAACCTCGGCTTCTTCGTGACGGCCGATTCGCTGGCCGCCAACAACATCGTCCTCGGCACCTACCGGCACATCACGGCCCCCGAGTGCCGCCAGTTCCTGCTGCGCCAGGCGTTCGAGGAGGCGATCCACACCCACGCCTACCAGTACATCGTCGAGTCGCTGGGCCTGGACGAGAGCGAGATCTTCAACGCCTACAACGAGATCGAGTCGATCCGCGACAAGGACGAGTTCCTGATCCCGTTCATCGAGGCGGTGATGGACCCGCACTTCCACACCGGAACGCCCGAGAACGACCGCACCCTGCTGAAGTCGCTGATCGTCTTCGCCTGCCTGATGGAGGGGCTTTTCTTCTACGTCGGCTTCACCCAGATCCTGGCGCTCGGCCGGCAGAACAAGATGACCGGCGCGGCCGAGCAGTACCAGTACATCCTGCGCGACGAGTCGATGCACTGCAACTTCGGCATCGACCTGATCAACCAGATCAAGGCCGAGAACCCGCACCTGTGGACCGCCGAGTTCAAGGCCGAGATCCGGGCCCTGTTCGAGCGAGCGGTCGCGCTCGAGTATCGCTATGCTGAAGACACGATGCCCCGTGGCGTGCTCGGCATGAATGCCTCGATGTTCAAGGGCTACCTGCGCTACATCGCCAACCGGCGGGCGACGCAGATCGGCCTCCCCGAGCTCTTCCCCAACGAGGAAAACCCGTTTCCGTGGATGAGCGAAATGATCGACCTGAAGAAGGAGCGCAATTTTTTCGAGACGCGCGTCATCGACTACCAGACCGGTGGTGCGCTGTCTTGGGACTGAGGTCGGCGCGCAGAGCGCACCGGTCTCGCCTGGCGACGGAATGAAGTCGCCGGGCAAGTGGCAGATCAAGATCCGCGGGACGAGACGCAGAGCCAACGAAGCGCTGCCCGGCCCGCACCCCGGATTCATCGCACCGAAGCGCCCCTCCTGGGTAGCCGAGGGTGGTGAATAGCCGCTCGAATCCGACGCGTCGGATTCGAGAGGTTCCATGTCAACTTGATCAAGGAGAAACGTAATGGCAACTGCGAAGAAGGCCGCCAAGAAGGCGCCTGCGAAGAAATCCGCCGCCAAGAAGGCGCCGGCGAAGAAGTCGGCGGCCAAGAAGGCGCCGGCGAAGAAGTCGGCGGCCAAGAAGGCGCCTGCCCGCAAGACTGCGAAGAAGGCCGCCAAGAAGACCGCGAAGAAGGCGGCCAAGAAGGCGCCAGCGAAAAAGGCGGCCAAGAAGGCGCCTGCGAAGAAGGCGGCCAGAAGGGCTCCAGCCAAGAAGGCGGCCAAGAAGGCGCCTGCGAAGAAGGCGGCAAAGAAAGCGCCTGCCCGAAAGGCGGCTCCCGCCGCCAAGAAGGCAGCGCCTGCGCCGGCCACGCCGGCCGCTGCGCCTGCCGCACCCGCGAAGACCTCCCTCAGCCCGCAAGCCGCCTGGCCGTTCCCGACCGGCAGCAAGCCCTGAGAGACACTTGGCGTTGAGACGTCAGCCCGGCTTCGGCCGGGCTTTTTGTTGCCGCAAGAGCCGTGCAGCCTAGGGCATCACCTGCGTATCGGCGAAGCCGTGCGCGACCGGAAGCGGCATCAGGCCGGAATCGGCCGGCGCGGGGGGCTCCGCGAGCGCGACGGCCTCCTCGAGCTCGCGCATGCGTTGGCGCGAGCTCTGTGCGTCGGCGGATGCCAGCTGGACGACGGCAAGCTCCTTCTTGAGCGCTTCGATCTGGCGCTTGGCCTGCTGGGTCTGCTCCTGCGAGAAGAGGCGGCCCTTCTCGCTCTTGCTCAAGCGGTGCGACGCGGCGGCGAGCTTGCGCCCGTACCACCAGCGGCAGGCGGCCGCGCTGGCGACCGCTCCCGTCGCGACACCGATGACGACGCCGACGGCGATCCAGTGGGCAAGGTCCATGACGGCGACTTCGGACGGCGGCCGTCCGACTTGAGGATCGCGGGTCTCAGACGCCCAGAAGCGTGCGATCCAGCACATGATTCTGGCCACCCCGGCTGGCGATCTTGAGGGCGCCGAGCCGATTGCCGAGGGCCGCGCAGCGCAAGAGCGGCCAGTCGCGCTCCAGCCCGTACAGCATGGCGGCCCGGAAGGCGTCGCCGCATCCCGTCGGATCGACGACAGCCTCGGCCGCCACGCCCGGAACCGAGGTCCTGCGCCCGTCCTCCCAGACGTCGCAGCCCTGGGCGCCGAGCGTCACCACCAGGCCCCGTCGCGGCGAGCGGGAGATCGCCTCGAGCGTCAGCCCCGTCCGCTCGCAGAGCATCTCGGCCTCGTAGTCGTTGACGGCGACCCAGGCGGCGCGCTCCACGAAGGAACGCAGCTCGGCGCCGTCGAACATCGGCAGCCCCTGGCCCGGATCGAAGATGAACGGCGTGCCGGCCGCCGCGAGCTGCTCGGCGTGTCGAAGCATGGCCTCGCGCCCGTCCGGAGCGACGATGGCGATGCGCACCTGGCCGCCGCCAGGAACGGGCGTCTCGTGCGCGCTCTGCATCGCCCCCGGATGAAAGGCGGTGATCTGGTTGTTGTCCAGGTCGGTGACGATGAACGCCTGCGCCGTGTAGCTGCCCGCGTCGACGCGCACGTGCTCGACGCTCGCGCCCCACGAGCGGAGCCGCTCGATGTACTCGCCACCGTCGCTGCCGACTGCGGCGAGCACGACCGGTTCGGCGCCGAGGCCGGCCAGGTTGTAGGCGATGTTGCCGGCGCAGCCTCCGAACTCGCGCCGCATCGTCGGCACCAGGAAGGACACGTTGAGGATGTGCAGTTGATGCGGAAGGATCTGGTCGGCGAAGCGACCGGGGAAGGTGGCGATGCTGTCGAAAGCCAGCGATCCGCAGATGAGGGCGGCCATGGGTGATGCGTTCTCCGTGTGGGTCGCGATTCAGGGGTAGAAGATCTCGACGGTGTAGCCCGCCACCGGTCGTGCCGTGGCGAGCGTCAGCTGCAGCGGCACCTCGGCGCCGGCGGCGAGGCGAGGCGCGACCCGGAAGTCGGCGGCCGACAGGACCCGTCGCGAGACCAGCCGGCCGGTTGAATCGGTGAGGCTCAGGTCGACGGCCGGCAGGGTCAAGACCAAGGCGCTGCGATTGCGCAGGCTGACCGAGAGCACGTAGGCGTCGAATCCGGGCGCACGCGCCAGCGCCGTGCTCTCGACGGTCACGGCGTCGATGCGGCGCGGCGCTTCGAGGGTGCACTCCGCGAGGCGGCACCAGGCGCCGAGCGCCGGCGCGAGCGACGGCCACTCGGCAGCGAGGCTGTCGCGAAAGTGATGACCCGATTGCAGGGCGAGGGCCGCGGTCGCGACAGCGAGCGCCACGACCAGCACCGCGCGCAAGGGCCGGCTCTGCCAGCGCGCGTGCCGGTCGGCGCGACGGATGAACTCGGGGCGCGTCGCGCTCTCCAGCGGCAGATCGGCGGCGACGGTCGAGGGCTCCGCCGCTGCCGGCTCGTCGGCGATCGCCGCCTCTTCGAACAGGTCGGAGTCGAAGCGGGCGTCGGAGAAGTCGAGCCGGTCGCGCGCGCCCAGCTGCCCGGCCGGCTTCGGCGCGCTCTCGGTGCGCTTGCGCGGCCCGAACAGATGCGCATCGATGGGATCGGCGAATTCACCCCGGCTGGCCGACGCCGAGCTGTCCTCCGGCCGATGCTCGTCGCGGCGCGGGCTCGGCGGCGCTGCAGCCGAGTCGAGCCGGTCCGGGGCGACTGCTGCGGCGGCTGCACCCGAGACCTCGCCGGCAGGCTCCGACGGCGGCGGCGACGCCGGCTCGGGCACGGACAGGGGACCCTGCACGCCGGCCTCGTCCCAGCCCGTCGGCGTCTCGCGCTCCAGGTCGAGCAGGCCCTCGAGCGCGTTGAACACCGACTCGCAGCGGCCGCATCGGACCCAGCCTTCCGAGACCTTGAGCTGATCCTGGACGACGCGGAAGACGGTCCGGCATGAGGTGCAGCGGGTCGCCAGACTCATCGCGAAATCATGCCATGCGGGTGGCGCGCGAGCCGGTCATCAGCACCCAGCCGTCGTCGCTCGCCACGACGTCGAGAGCGAGCCACGGCGCGTAGGCGGCACGCAGCTCGCCGGCTTGTCGCTCGAGGATGCCCGAGAGCACCAGCTCGCCGCCCTCGTCGACAAAGGCGCAAAGCACCGGCGCCAGGAGCTTCAGCGGTGTCGCCAGGATGTTGGCCAGGACCAGGGCATAGCGGCCCTGCGCCAGGTCGGGCAGGCCGCTGCGCAGGGCGACGCGGTTCGCGAGCGCGTTGTCGCGCCCCGTCACCACTGCCGCGCGATCGATGTCGACGGCGTCGATGTCGCGCGCGCCGAGCAGCCCGGCGGCGATCGCCAGCACGCCCGAGCCCGCCCCATAGTCGAGCACCCGCGGCCAGCGCCGGCCGCGCCGCGCGCGCTCGACGATCCAGCGCAGGCACATGCGCGTGGTGGGATGCGTGCCGGTGCCGAAGGCCTGGCCGGGGTCGAGGCGGATCACGTGCTCGGCCCGCGGCGGCACGTCCGCCCACGTGGGCACGATCCAGAAGCCGTCGGCGATCTCCTGCGGACCGAACTGGGCCTGGGTGAGTCGGACCCAGTCCCGATCGTCGACGGGGGCCAGCCCGACGATCGAGGCGCCCGCCGTCCGGGCGCTGGCGGCGAGCAGCGCCGCCGCGGCCGTGGCCTCGTCCTCGCTGTCGAACAAGGCACTGATCAGGGCCCGGCGCCAGGTGCCGGTGGGGCCGGTGCCGGGCTCGTCGAACACCGGCTGCTCCGCGGCGCTGCCGGCGTCGGCGTCCTCGACGCCGACGGCGAGCGCCGGCACGGCGTCGTCGAGCAGCTCGCAGATCGCCTCGACTGCCGCCGCGGGCGCGACCAGGGTCAGCGCGTGCATGCCGACTCGCGTCAGCGCTTGTGCTGGTCGAGCCAGCCTTCGAGGTAGTGGATGCTCGTTCCGCCCTCGACGAACTTGGCGTCGACCATCAGCTCGCGGTGCAGCGGGATGTTCGTCTGGATGCCTTCGACCACGGTCTCCGACAGGGCGATGCGCATGCGCGCCAGGGCCTGATGGCGCGTGTCGCCGTGGACGATGATCTTGCCGATCATCGAGTCGTAGTTCGGCGGCACGACGTAGTTCGTGTAGGCGTGCGAATCGACCCGCACCCCGGGCCCGCCGGGCGGGTGCCACATCGTCACCCGGCCCGGCGACGGCGTGAACTTGAACGGGTCCTCGGCGTTGATGCGGCACTCGATGGCGTGTCCGCGGCACGCCACGTTGCGCTGCGCGAAGGGCAGCTTCTCGCCGGCGGCGATGCGGATCTGCATCTGCACGATGTCGATGCCGGTCACCCACTCGGTCACGGGATGCTCGACCTGCACGCGCGTGTTCATCTCGATGAAGAAGAACTCGCCGTTCTCGTACAGGAACTCGAAGGTCCCGGCACCGCGGTAGCCGATCCTCTTGCAGGCGGCGACGCAGCGCTCGCCGATCTTCTCGATCACCCGGCGCGGGATGCCTGGCGCCGGCGCCTCCTCGATGATCTTCTGGTGCCGCCGCTGCATGGAGCAGTCGCGCTCGCCCAGCCACACGCCGTTCTTGTGCTGATCGGCGAGGATCTGGATCTCGACGTGCCGCGGGTTCTGGAGGAACTTCTCCATGTAGACGGCCGGGTTGCCGAATGCCGCACCGGCCTCGGGGCGGGTCGTCTGCACCGCCGACACCAGCG
>JAESGR010000118.1_pt1 | contig 151316 bp, 158 predicted proteins | sample 9269771 | NCBI WGS metagenome assembly JAESGR01 (sample SAMN15739572, study PRJNA653492) | algae metagenome | isolation source: Chroococcus sp. CMT-3BRIN-NPC107 and co-occurring heterotrophs from well... | place: USA: Clark Mountains Wilderness, California | collected 2010-04-18
GCCGGACGGGAGAACCTAAGCCACGCTGCACTGGCGCCCGGGCCGTAGTACCCGGAGGGCGGCGCTGGTCCGGCTCCCCGAGTGCGGGTTCGCGAAACCCGCCCGCAGGCGCCGCATCCTCTTCCGCTCTGTTGACGCCTCGCGAGAGCGCCCCTCGGCGAAGAGGACAATCCCGTTATACAGTATTTATTCCTAACTTGTCAAGCGAGGGTCGTCCAAAGCGACTCTCTCCCCGGGAGAGGGAGGCCACCTCGCTTTCAGGTACTCGCGAGCTAGGGACGGGGACGGCACTACGCCGAAGCCGCGCCTGGAGCCGAACCGAAGCGTTGCCGGCCCACGCAAGGGAGCGTACCGTTGCACCGCATGACCGTCTCCGGAGGAGGAAGATGCCGTACTTTTCTCCGGCCGAGCTGCGCGAACGAATCCTGCAGGCCCCGCTCCGCACGACCGAGATGCGCGTCTCCGCGCCCGTCATCAACCGCCACATCGCTGCGCTCGAGCGCGGAGTGCTCGTCCCGCCCATCAAGGTGGGAGACGGCACGATCGTGGAAGGCCTGCACTGGTACCTCGCGGCCGTCGTGCTCGGCCGCCCGCTGCCCGTCGAGAAGACGGATGCGCCGCCCGCGGAGACGATCCGCTACAGCATGCGTCAGGTGATCTTCGAGGGCCTCGACTGGGAGAACATGACGGGCCGGCGCGCCTGACGGCCGGCCCGCTCCGCGTGGCTACTGCGTCGCGGAATCGGGCAGCAGCTTCCAGGTGCCGTTCTCGATCGTGACCATCACGCGGGCGCGCTTGTCCTGGCCGACATGGTCGTCCTTCGTCATCGTCACGACGCCCTGGCTGTAGACCACATCCTTCAGGCCCTCGAGCGCATCGCGGAGGGCGGCGCGGAACTCGGGCGTGCCAGGCTTGGCGGCTTTCGCGGCAACCGGGATCGCCGCCTGGAGAAGGATCAGCGCGTCGTTCGCATGCGCCCCGAATGTGTTGGCCGAGCCGGCGCCGAACATCGCCTCGTAGCGCTGGACATAGTCAAGCCCGGCCTTCTTCACCGGGTTGCCCTCGGGGAGCTGCGCGGCGACGAGCACCGGGCCCGCGGGCAGGATCGTGCCCTCGACGTCCTTGCCTCCGACGCGGAGGAAGTCGGCATTCGCGACGCCATGCGTCTGGTAGATCTTGCCGCTGTAGCCGCGCTCCTTGAGCGTCTTCTGGGGCAGGGCGGCTGGAGTGCCGGAGCCCGCGATGAGGACGGCCTCAGGCTTCCCGGCCATCAGCTTCAGGACAGGGCCCGTGACGCTCGTATCCGTGCGCGAGTAGCGCTCGGTCGCGACGAGCTCGATGTTCTTGGCCTTCAGGGCAGGCGTGACGACGTTGAGCCAGCCGTCGCCATAGGCGTCGTTGAAGCCGATGAAGGCCACCGTCTTCACCTTCTGCGCGGCCATGTAGTCCACGAGCGCGTCCGCCATGAGGCGGTCATTCTGCGGGGTCTTGAACACCCAGCGGCGCTTGTCGTCCATCGGGCTGATGATCGCCGCCGACGCGGCGAGCGTGATCATCGGAGCCTTCATCTCGCTCGCGACCTCGATCATGGCGAGCGAGACGGGCGTCGTCGAGGAACCGACCACGACGTCAACCTTGTCGTCGGTGAGCAGCTTGCGGGTGTTCGCGACGCCCTTGGTCGTGTCGGACGCGTCGTCCAGCACGATCACCTCGATCGGGATACCGCCGATCTCCTTTGGCATGAGCTTCGCGGTGTTCGCTTCCGGAATGCCGAGCGAGGCGGCGGGGCCGGTGGTCGAGACCGTCATGCCGATTTTCACGCCTTGGGCGCTGGCGCCCGTGGCGAGCACAAGCGAACCCGCGGCGACAGCCGCAAACAGAACTCTCATTGCTTCCTCCCGACCCTTATGGGGCATTCAAGCCTGCGGGAGGTTTTAGCGGGAGAACAGCCCGAGTCGAGCCTGGAGGCCGGCCCGGCGACTAAGGTCGCATGCGGGCGCGCGCTTTAGCCTAATGCGCCGACGCAAGCGCCGGGAGGGCGACCTTACCGGCCGCCAGCCAGTGATCCAGGAAGGCGTCGAGCCACACACGTACGGCGGGATCGTGCATGAACCGGCCCTCGATCTGGCGAATCCGATCCTGGGCGCCCGGCGCGCTCAGCCGCTCGTGCCCACGCACGGTCCAACAGCACATCATGGCGTGCGTAACCTCCGGGTGGAACTGGAGGCCATAGGCGGCGGGACCGACCCGGATCGCCTGCGTCGGAAAATCGTCGCCGGTCGCGAGCGTCTGCGAGCAGGGCGGGCAGTCGAAGCCCTCGCGGTGCCAATGGTAGACATGGCCCGGCCAGGCCGCGCCGATCTCGTCCGCGAAGGCGCGGCCGCGCTCGGTCGGAAGCAGCGGGTAATAGCCGATCTCGGCCCGGCCCTCGGCATGGGTGTAGACGCGCGCGCCGAGGTGGCGCGCCAGCATCTGGGCGCCGAGGCAGAGGCCGAGAAGCGGCTTCTCCTCCTTGAGGGCGACCCCCATCCAGTCGATCTCGCGACGGATGTAATCCTCATCGTCATTGGCGCTCATCGGGCCGCCAAAGACGATCGCGCCCGCATGACCGGCGAGGGTGGCGGGAAGGGGATCGCCGAAGCGGGGACGCCGCAGGTCGAGCGGGTAGCCGCGGAGCTTCATGAGCCGGCCGAGGCGCCCGGGCGTTGAATGCTCCTGGTGCAGCACCATCAGGATCGGGAGCTTCCGCTGGCCGGAATCCTCCGCCATTTCCGCAAGCGCCCTCGTTCGATCCGCGTGTCCGCTCACGCTGTTCCTCTCAGATCATGTGCCCGGATCCGTCTCGATCCGGCCTGCGAGGCGCTCCTGAGCGCCCCTATGTGAACGCCACCTGTCGATTTCGCGTCGACATGGTTAATGTCCGGTATCTTATCCCCGCACGATTCCTGCGGCGAACATTGTAAATAATGTTCGCTCGCCAGGATTTTTAAAGGCTGTTCGGCCCCGCTTCTTGACGGCGGGATAACGGCAACTCATCAGCCCAGCCACGGCCACGCCCCTATGTGGATGCAGGTGCGGGCCAACGGAACGAAGAATGTCATCAACCGCCCCTGCGGCAGATCAGAAACTGACCGGGCTTCGCGTGCTCGTGGTCGAGGACGAGGTCGCGATCTCGCTTTTGCTCGAGGATATGCTGCTGGATTTCGGCTGTGAGGTCGTGGGTCCTGCCGGCCGTCTCACGGCCGCGACCGAGCTCGCGAGCAAGGAGAAGCTCGACCTCGCGGTGCTCGACGTCAACCTCGCAGGGCAGCCGATCTATCCGGTGGCCGAGGCGCTTGCGGCCCGCGGCATCCCCTTCGTGTTCTCGACCGGGTACGGCTCGGCGGGAATCGACGAGCCCTATCGCGATCGGCCGGTGTTGCAGAAGCCGTTTGCCCAGCACGAACTGCAGCGGGTTCTGAGGTCCGCGATCCCCTAAGTCGCGCTCAGGGGCGGCGGAAGGTCCGGACCTGGCTTTCGGTGCCGTCCGCGTAGGCGAGCCGCACCTGGACGGTCTCAGTGCCGTCCGGAAGCGCAATCACCGAGCGGGCATCAGGGGCGGCGGCGGACGCGCCGGGCTGGCATGCCGGCAGAGGCAGCGGCTGGTTCGGCGGATCGTCGCCGAACCCGATGAGAGCCTGCTTGATCGCGCACCGGTTGGCGACGAGCTGCGTGAAGGACAACACGTCGGGCAGGTCGGGCCTGAACGAAACCCAGGCATCCGGATTGGTCTCCAATGTCTCGCGTGCCGAGCCGACAAGCGCCGAGCCGGGATCGAAGGCGAGCGGGAATGGCCCCGCCTCGCGCCCGGAGAGGTCGCGATAGGTCAGGTAGAGGGTCGTTCGCCCGAGGGAGGGCGGCAGCGCGATCTCGGCGGTGTTCGTCGGCCGGCCCGAAGCGGGCGCCGAGGCGGTCTCGCTCGTCTCCCCGATCCGGGCGCTGACCTGCGTCGCGGGCTCCGGCAGGGTCAGGCGCGCCAGCCACGCGGCTTCGGTTCGCGTGAAGGTCGCCGATGGCCGGGCAGATGCGCTGGCGAAATAAGTCTCGATCTCGCCACGGCGGGCACGCGCGGCGTCGACCCAGCCGTCGAGGAAGGCCCTATCGATGAAGAGGGGCGCGAGGGTGCCGGCCTCGGCTCCCTCGATGAACCGATCTAGCGCCGCAAAGGCGAGGCGCCGGTCCGTGAGGGTCGGGCCGCCTTGGCGGCGCTCCATCAGGGCTTCGGCCAGGAAATAGGCCGCCGGCAGGAAGTCCTGGTTCTCGGTCGCCAGCGCTTCGAGCCTCGCCCGACGCTCCGCCGAATCCATCTGCATGGCCGCGACAAGGGCGACGGACTTGCTCCCGTTGGTGCGGGCGAGGTCCTGGATGGCCTTGCGGGCTGCCTCCGCGCCGGATGCGCTTCGGACGAGGGTCGCGTAGCGCATCGGCACGTCGACGGCGTCGCCCGCGATCGGGGCGGCGGCCGCGTAGCCGCGGAGCGCCGCGCCGCGATCGCCCCTCGCCTCATGGAGGCGAGCGTTGTGATAGATCTCGGGAAGGGTCTTGGCGTCGGTGACGATGCCCTGGCCGGCGAGCGCCGCGAAGGCGCGCGCAGCCTCGGCCGTGCTCATCGGCTTCGGGCCCGCCGCGGCCGTGGGCTTCTCCTCGGGCCGCGCGGGCTTCTCTGCCGCGACCGGCTTCTCGGTCGAGCCGTCGGGAGCCTTTTCGACTGTGCGAACCGGCGCCTTCGGCGGGGTTTGCGGCTTGGCCGCCGGCGCCGCCTGCTTGGGCGGCGGCACGACCTCGACCGGAGTCGAGCTCGCGAGATTGGAGGGCGGCTTCGCGGGCGTGGTGGGTTCCGCCGGAACGCGGCTCTCGAGAGCTTGCCTGAGCGCCGGCAATCCCGGCACGGCGGCGACGCCGGCCGCGAGCACGATCCCGAGCGCCCCAACGGGCCAGAGCCACCCCCGTCGGCCGGCGCGCGGCTCCACCCCCCCGGCCAGGCGCTCGCGCCGAGCCCCGAGCACGATCGGGTCGCCCGCCTGCAGCGACTCGGGCCTGCGCGACACCACGAAGGCATGGATCGGCTGCGGCAGGTTCTTCACCTTGCGGGCGCCGATGTCCTGGAACTCGACCGGGATCTTGTTGGCGACCGCCTCGTGCACCGAGCGCGAGATGCAGATCCCGCCGGGCGGGGCGATGCTCTCCAGCCGCGCCGCGATATTCACGCCGTCGCCGAGAAGGTCGTTGCCGCGCTCCACCACGTCGCCGATCGTGATGCCGATCCGGAACTCGATGCGCCGCCCCGGATCCACCGCGGCGCTCGCGGCCGCGAGGCTGTCCTGGATGTCGACCGCGACCCGGACCGCCTCGACGGCCGAGTCGAACTCGCACATCACCGAGTCACCGGCCGTGTTGAAGATGCGGCCGCCGCCGCGCTGGATCAGCCCGTCGAAGATCTCGCGCGCCGCCGCGAGCCCGCGGAGCGTGCCCTCCTCGTCGGTCGCGACCAGCCGGGAATAGCCGACCACGTCCGCCGCGAGGATGGCCGCGATCTTGCGCTTGAGAGGCGCGCCGCTCGGCGGCGTATCACTCTGTTGCATGGCGGAGAGCATGGACTTTCTTCGTCACGCCGACACGGCAATATGAAGGCGAAGTCGTCAAGGATCTCGCAATGCAGCAACCGGAGGGGATCGCAAGCATCCGAAACGGCGTTCTCCACCGCGACCCGATGCTTCGGAGATGCCTGTGACGGCTGAGATCACGATTGCCAGTTCCGCGCCGCTGCCGGCAAAAGCGGGCAACCTCGCGTGGAATGAAGCGGATCTTGCGGTGATCCGTGAGGCGGCGAACACGCTGGAACGCTCGACCCTGATCGGCCGACTGTCGAGCCTCGCCGGCCGGCCGCTCGAGATGATCAACCGCAACCTGCCGGCGCAAGCGCAGGAGGCGATCGGCAAGGCGACGGAACTCGCCATGAACGCGGCCCTGCGGGCGGCGCTGACGACAATCCCGAAGGAGAAGCGCTTCAGGATCCGCGGGCTCGACACGGCCGCAGCGGTGGCATCCGGCGCGCTCGGCGGCGCGTTGGGCCTCGTCACCCTTCCCCTGGAGCTTCCGGCCTCGACCGTGCTGATGCTGCGCACGATCGCGGACATCGCGCGCGAGAACGGCGAGGACCTTTCCGATCCGGAAACGCGGCTCGCCTGCCTGGAAGTATTCGCGCTCGGGTCCCGCACGGAAGCGGACGATCTGGCGAGCGGCGGCTATTTCGCCGTGCGGACGGCTCTGGCGAAGTCCATCTCCCAGGCCGCGAAGCTTGCAGCCGCCCAGGGGCTCGCGGACAGGAGCGCCCCAGCGCTGGTGCGCTTCATGGCGCAGGTCGCGTCACGCTTTGGCGTCGTGGTCTCGCAGAAGGTCGCGGCCGGCGCGGTGCCGATCCTCGGCGCGTTAGGCGGTGCCGCCGTCAACGCTGCCTTTTTGGAGCATTTCCGCGCGGTTGCCCGCGCGCATTTCACCATCCGCCGGCTCGAGCGGATCTATGGGCAGGAGGCCGTCAAGACCGCCTACCAGGCGAGCCTCGGCGGTCATCCGGGGCGGGACGAAGGCGCGGGCCAGAACGACCCTAAAAACCGCGAAGGCCTGGCGAGCTAGGCTATTTCAGGCCCACGCTCTCCGCGAGGGCCCGGCCCATGCCGGTCACCTTGCCGCCGACCTCGGCCGCGCCCTTCACGACGTCGCGGCCGTCCGGGAGGAGGGCAGGGATGCGGTCGGTGCCGGGCACGTGCCACCCGAGCACATACAGGCCGTCCTGGACGGGTCTCGCCGTCGCGACGCGCACGAGCGGCAGCGGCTCGCCGTCGGGCTCCGCGGCGGCCTTGACAGAAGCCGGCCGGCTCGGCGGCAGCACGGCGAGCTTGCGCCCTTCGCGTTCGGGCCGCTCGATCTGGGCGCTGCGCAAGCTGGCGTTCGGCTTCAGCGCTTCGGCATGGAGCGGCGTCTCGCTCCAGGCGGTCGGCTCGATCCGTGGCAGCGCGAACATGGCGAGCGAATCGTAGCTGCGCGTCGCCCGCGTCGGGATCTCCTCGACCTCCCAGCTCAGGCGGTCGAGATTCTTGCCCTGCGCCTGCTCACGGGCCGGCGGCGCCGGCTCGTGCGACAGGTGCGAGAACGCGACCGCCGCGATCCCGGTCGCCAGCACCGAGGCGAACACGTCCCGCGTGAAGCGCGCGGACCCGATCGACCACGAGCGGCGGCTCAGACCCGCTGCAACACCCGACATTCGATTCTCCGTCCCAATCACGGCCAAGGTTGCCGGGCTTTGGGGCGAATTGCGGGCGCTACTGCGGAGAAGCCGTCGAGGTCATCGGCCGGATGGTTCCGCCCGTGGAGAAGCCGCCGTCGATCGCCAGCACTTGCCCGGTCACGTAGCTCGATTGCTCGCCGTCGATCAGGTAGGCGATGCCGGAGGCGATCTCCTCCGGCTTGGAGTAGCGCCGCAACGGCACGTGCGTAAGCCACGTGTCGCGCTCGGCGGTGGTGTGCAGCGCCTCGACCATGGGCGTATCAACCGGCCCCGGCGAGACGGCGTTCACGCGAATGCCGCGCTCGGCGAGCTCGACCGCCCATACCTTGGTCATGGTGATGACGGCACCCTTGGAGGCCCCATAGGCCGTCCTGCCCACATTGCCCTGCATGCCTGACACGGAGGCGATGTTCACGATCGAGCCGCCGCCCGTCTTCGCCATCTCGGCCGCAACCGCCTGACCGACCAGGAAGGACCCGATGACGTTGACGTCGAGGATGCGCCGGAAGAGCTCGACCGTGGTCTCCTCGAGCGGGATGTTCGCTGCGATACCGGCGGAGTTCACGAGCCCGGCGATGCGCCCCTCGGCCGCGACCGCCGCGACGGCGGCCTTCACGCCCGCCTCGTCCGTGACGTCCAGCGGCCGCTGCAGGATGCCGCCGCCGAGCGCCGCGGCCTCGCGGGCGAGCGCCGCCTCGTCCCGCTCCAGCATCGCGACGCGCCAGCCCCCTCCCGCGAGCCGCCGGGCGCTTGCGAGCCCGATGCCGGACGCCGCGCCCGTGACGATGACGATACCCTTATCCGACATCTCTGCTCCTTCTGTGCCCTTTCGCCTGGTCGCCCCGTTCACAGGAAGGCGGTCGAGAACCAGGGCACGGCCGCGATGACAACCAGTCCGGCGAAGAGCGCGATGAGGTAGGGCCAGATCGCGCCGAGCGCCTCGTCCGGCGAGACGTTGCCGATCTTGCAGGCAAGGTAGAAGCCGATGCCGATGGGCGGCGTCATCAGGCCGATATTCATCGCCGTCACGATCACCATTGAATAGTGGACGTCGTTGATGCCGAGTCCCTTGGCGATCGGGAACATCAGGGGCGCCATCAGGACGATCGCGGGCAGCCCTTCAAGGAAGCAGCCCAGCACCAGGAACACGAGGATGCTGAGCCCGAGGAAGGCGAAGGAGCCGCCGGGCAGTCCCGTCATGAAGGTCGCGAGCTGCTGCGCGATGCCGGCCTGGGTGATGGCCCAGGCCATGGCGAGCGCCGTGCCGAGGATGAGGAGGATCGCGCCGGTGAGTGCGGCGGTCTCGACCAGCATGGCGTAGAAGCTGCGCCAGCTGATCCCGCCATAGATGACGATCCCGATCAGCAGGGCATAGAGGACAGCGACCGTCGAGACCTCGGTCGCGGTCGCGATCCCGTCCGCCACCGTCCAGCGGATCAGGAACGGGAGGACGAGGGCCGGCGCCGCGACGAGCAACGTCCGTACGATCAGGCTAGCGGGTGCGCGGCGCACGCCTTCCAGGCTCTCGTGCCGGCACTTCCAGCGGGCGAGCACGGCGAGCATCAGAAGCAGGACCATCGCAATCGCGAAGCCGCTCGTGAAGAGCCCCGCGATCGAGACGCCCGCGACCGAGCCCAGCACGATGAGCACGATCGAAGGCGGCACCGTGTCCGCCATGGCGGCCCCGGTCGCCAGGAGCGCGATCATCTCGCGCGGCGAATGCCCGCGCCGCTTCATCTCCGGAAAGAGCGCCGGCGCGACCGTCGCCATGTCGGAGACCTTCGAGCCGGAGATGCCGGAGACCACGAAGAGCGAGCCGAGAAGCACGTAGGACATGCCGGCCCGCACATGGCCGAGAAGCGAGGCCAGGAAGTCCACGATCGCCTTCCCCATCCCGGTCGCGTCCAGGATGCAGCCGAGCAGCACGAAGACTGGAACCGAGAGCAGGATGAGGCTCGACATGCCCTCGTCCATCCGGCCGATCATGACGAAGACCGGGACCCGGGTCGCGAAGGCAAGATAGGTCAGCGTGCCGATGCCGAAGCAGAAGGCGATCGGCACGCCTGCCGCCAGCGCGACCGCGACGAAGATCACGAGGAACAGGACGATCTTGCCCTGGCCCATCCGGACGAGGCTGGGGGACCAGAACCAGAGGGCGAGGCCTATGGCGGCAAGAAGGAGGGCCGCCAAGGCGAGGTCGCGCCAGCGCGAGGTCCGCACCGCATAGGCCAGGACGATGCCCAGCATCGTCATCATGCCAAACGGGATCGCCGAGACCCGATAGGTGTTCGGGATGTTCAGCGCAGGCGTCGTGATGAACCACTCCTCCGAGGCGTATTCGAAGGCGGACGGGATGAGCCCCACGAGGAAGACGGCGACAACGAGGGCCGCGAAGGCCTCGACGAAGCCGCGCCAGCGCTCCGGGATCATGCCGAGGAAGAGCGTGAGGCGGAGGTGCTCGTTGCGGTCCACCGCGATGGCGGAGCCCAGCATGGCGAGCCACAGGAAGCAGAGCGATGCGACCTCGTCGATCCACACCACCGGCAGGGAAAACACGTAGCGGGACACCACCCCCGCGAAGAGCAGGACCACGATTGCGACGAGCAGCCCCGAGGCGACCACCTCCAGGGGGCGGAGGAAGCGCGAGCCGCGCCGCGCGCCTTCCGTTTCCGTGAGGGCGATAGAGGGCTCGCCCGGAACGAAGGCGTCGGCTGGGACAGTGCTCGAAGATGTCATGCGCGGGCCGGACGGCGGGAGCCCGCGCCGCGGCGCGGGCCTGAAGAGGGCGAGGTCACGCCCCCGAGGAGGCTAGGCTGCCTCAGGCGAGTTTTCCGGTGCTCTTCTCGAGCAACGCCCAGGCCTCGTCGCCGTACTTGCCCTTCCATTCCGCATAGAAGCCGGCCGAGCGCAGCTTGTCCCGGAAGGCGTCGATCTTGGGCTGGTTGAACACCATGCTCTTGTCGGCGAGCTCCTTCTGCAGCGAGGCATTGAGCTGCGCCACATCTGCGCGCTCCTTCATGCCGGCCTCGTTGACGTGCTTCGCGACCACGGTGCGGAGGTTCTCAGGCAGGCGCTCCCAGGCGCGGCGGTTCGCCAGGAACCAGAAGCCGTCCCACATGTGGTTCGTCAGCGAGCAGTATTTCTGTACCTCGAAGAGCTTCGCGGTCGAGATGATCGCGAGCGGGTTCTCCTGCCCGTCGACGGTCTTGGTCTGGAGCGCGGTGTAGACCTCGGCGAAGTTGATGCTGGCCGGGGCGGATTCGAGCGCCTTGAACATGGAGGTCCAGAGCGGAGAGACCGGCACGCGGATCTTGAAGCCCTTGAAGTCCTCGGGCGTATTGATGGGCTTGGTGGAGGAGGTCGTCTGGCGGAAGCCGTTGTCCCAGATCTTGTCCATGGCGACGAGGTTCGCCTTAGCGATCTGCGCGCGCACATAGGCGCCGAGCTCGCCGTCCATGGCCTTCCAGACCGAGTCGTAATCCGGGAACGCGAAGCCAACGCCGTTGATGGAGGCGGCCGGGACAAGCGTCGACAGGATGAGGCCCGAGAGCGTGAAGAATTCGATCCCGCCAGAGCGCAGCTGGCTCAGCATGTCGGTATCGGAGCCGAGCTGGTTCGACGGGAAGATCTGGATCTCGACCTTGCCGCCCGTCTCGGCCTTGATCGCCTCCGCCATCTCGCGGGCACGCACGTTCATCGGGTGCGTCACGGGCAGGTTGTTGGCGTATTTGTAGGTGAACTCGGCAGATTGCGCGCGGGCGATCCAGGGCGCCCCAACGGCGCCGAGCGTCGCAGCGCCACCGGCCGCGAGGAGATCACGTCGGGATAGGGACATCGGTTTCCTCCAGCGAGCTTGGGCCGCCCTTGCTCTGTGACCCAGTTCTTTTCAGGCGGGTGACCGATAGTCCGACCTATCCTCGATGGGCAAGCATGTTGGAGCGACGGCCCGTCTCTCCGAGATTGAACTTTATGCGCGAATTGAGATGGCCTGCTGCGCGATCGCGTCTCCCGATCAGCTCAGCGGGCCGGCTTCTCGCGGAGGTGAGCGCGGCCGATCTCCTCCGCCCGCTTGAGTGCCCCGCCGCTGCTCTGGAGAGGTCGACGGGTTGGGGCGACTGCATCGAGCACCCTGGTTAGCGCGGCCTCGACCTGCGCCTGCGGTGGCGTGCCGCCCTCGCTGGGGATTCCGGCGAAGGCCTGCTGGTGCTCGTTACGCTTGCTCATGCGAATCGCGAATAGCCGATCCCGAAGGAGCTCCGCATTCGCATAAGTCAGGGAAGGCGCGCGCCCGGGCGGCTGGCTTGCGCCGGCCGCCCGTGATTTCCGCGCGAACCGCTCAGCGTTGCGCCTGGCCCTGCAGCAGCGGCGTGATCCGGCGCATGGTCACCCTCCGGTTTTCCCGGGAGGCCTCCTGCGTGTTCACCTTCAGGTACTGCTCGCCATAGCCCTGGGTGGTCAGGTTCTCCGGCGGCACGCGATAGACGCGCGTCAGGAGTTCCGCGACCGATTGCGCCCGGCGGTCGGAGAGCGACAGGTTGTCGATGTCCGGCCCGACCGCATCTGTATGGCCCTCGATGAGGAACACCTCCTGCGGGTTCTGCGTGATCGCCCGGTTGATGGCCTGCGCGAGCGCGGATAGGCGCGGCGCCTGGTCCTGCGTGACCTCCCAAGACCCGCTCTCGAAGTTGATCGTATCGAGGTCCACGCTGCGCATGCGGGCGCGCAGGTTGGGGCTGTAGCGCACCTGGTCGAGCGTATAGCGCTCCCGGATTGGCTCAACCGGCTCGGCCGAGAGCGTCTCGTATAGCAGCTCAGGCGGGGCGCTTTCGGCTTCGACGATGTAGCGTTCGCGCGGAATCCGGACCTGCGGCGGCGGCAGCTCGACGACCTCTTCGTAGATCTCGCGCCGGCGAGGACCCCTGAAGGCGTTGTCGATGATGACGACCTCGCGGCCCTCGGCCGAGCGGCGGATGCGCCGAACGAGACGACCATCGTCGTCGACGATCGTGATGACCTGGCCGCCGCCGGGCCGCTCGACGATCGTGACAGTCTCGCTGCCGCGGCGCTCGCGGCGGGATTGGCCGAGCTCCTCGAAGCGTGCCGCCTCGTCGTGCCGGATGAACACCCGGTCCCGATCGCGCACGATGACACGGCCAGGCTCCTGGATGATAGTCCGGCCGTTCTCCTCCCGTTCGCGGCGCCGCTCACGGACGGCCGCGATGCCGGCGCCCGCTGCCGCACCAGCGACGGCCCCGGCCGCTAGGCCGGGCAGGAACCCGCCTGGACGGGTCTCCGCGCCTGACCGGCCGTCACCGCCCTGACGGGTGTCGCCACCGCTTCGGCGGTCACGCTCGCCGGTCTGGGGCGGGGTTCCTGCGTCGCGGCCGGTCGGAGCAGGCGCGCCTGGCGAGGGTGGGGCCGGTGGCGTTCCTGCAGCGGGCGGCTCCGCCCGCAGCGGCGCGGTGCGGGTCTGCGGCTGTGTCGCTCCGGGTGCTGTCGGTGCAGGCGCCATCTGCGCCGGCGCGGTCTGGGGCGCCGGGGCGCTCCGCTGCGCTGGAGCAGCGTCGGGCGTGGTGGGAGCCGCGCCGGCCGGAGCGCTGCGGCGCTCACCCTCCGCCCGGGTCGGCGCGCCGGCCGGGGGCGTCTCCTGTCGGGAGCGCGCACCGCTCTCCGGCGCGGTCCGCGTGGCCGGGGCATCCGACGAGTTGGGGTCTCCAGGCCGGCGGTCGCCGGGGCGGGGATCTGTCGCGGGACCGCGGCGCGTATCGTCTTCCCGTCGGGACCGTTCCTCGCGACCGGGCGCGTCGCCGCGCCGTGGCTCGGCAGTGGGACGGTCGGGCTCCCGTGCGGGTCTCGTCTCGGCCGGACGTGTGGGCTCGGTGCGGCTCGGCTCGGGCCGTGGTGCGGCGCGCTCCTGACGCGCCGCAGGCGCTTCGTCCCGGGTCGGCGCCACTTGGGCCGGAGCGGGGCTACGCTCCGGACGGGGAGCTGCGTCGCGGTCGGCACCCGGCCGGCCTGACGGGCCGCCATCGCGCCCCTCGCGCAACGATCCGCCCGCGCCTGGAGCTTCGCGGGTCGGGGCTGCGCCCGCGGGACCGCGCTCGCGCGCTCCCGGTCCGGCGCCTGGCCCGTCCGCAGGCCCGCGGTCACGCGTCCCACCGCCGGGACCTCCGCGTTCGGGACCTCCGCGTTCGCCGCGCGGTCCGCCGCCAGGACCGGGATCGCCTGCCTGTGCTAGGCGCGTCGCGGCTGCGCTTCCGACCAGCGCGGGGCGGGCCGGCTCGAGAGCCTGCGCGGCGCAGGCCGGAATGACGATGCCGGCGAGAAGGAGCGTCTTCAGTCTCATCCAAGACCCTTTGTTGTCGCGGCCTCAATCCCGATCCCGCCCATCTGTTCCGATTCCGCTCCCGCACGGCTGAACGGCCTGGGACCGAACGGTTGCCGCGCGTTCATCTGGCGCGGGCTCCACGGCGAACCCTGCCCGCACGGGGCACGTTGACGAGAACGGAAGCGTCCGTGTCTGGAGGACCGGCGGGATGAGCGAAGGTGCGTATGATCCCCGGGACTCGGGTCCCGGAGGTCAGGTAATCGATCTCGCGGAGCGCGTGCGGGAGCGGGAGGAGCGGGCGGCTCGGCGGCGCGCGCCGGAGCGGGTGGCCTACAGCCTGTTTCTTGTCGTGTCCCGCCTGCCCGAACTGCGCGACCACGACCTGTTCTACGTTTTCCTGGAAGGCGCCCCGACGATGGTTGCGGCTGCCGCCTTCGCGCGCGAGCAGTCCCATCTTCTTGGTGAGGACATCGCGCTGATCGATCTGCACGAGCAGTTCGGGGACCCGATGGAGGTGATGGAAGCCGCGCGCCGCCTGCAGGAAACGGCGCCCGGCGCGACGATCCTCGCGCCGGCCCTTGGACTGGGGCCGCTGCTCGCCGGAAACGGCTGAACCGGCCCTCAGCTCCGGCCCACGAGGCAGGTCTTGGGCAGCATGCAATGCACGCCGTTGTTCCCGTTGACGAGCTGGGTGATGCGGAGATCCGCCGCCAGGCTGCAGAGCATGTACGCCTCGGCCCGGCTGAGCCCCGTGCGGCTGGCGATAAGCCCGATCATCAGGTCGAGCGCGATGCGCGCGCAATCGTCGAGATCCGGGTCGAATGCCATGGTCATGACATGCGTCGGCGTCTCCGCCATGGGCCAATCGAGCCGCATGTCGTCGCGCACCGAGAGCGTGAAAGTGCCGATGAGGCCCGTCTCGATCGCCGTGACGCAGACCTCGCCGTCCCCCTGCACACCGTGGCCGTCCCCAACGGAGAAATTGGCGCCCTCGACGTGGATGGGCAGGTAGAGCGTCGTGCCGGGGACGAGCTCCTTGTTGTCGAGGTTGCCTCCATTGCGCCGCGGCGGCAGCGTCGAGACCATGCCCCAGCCGGCTGGCGGCGCAACCGCCATGACACCGAAGAAGGGCTTGAGCGGAAGCTCCAAACCCCAGGGCAGCCGGCCGACCATGCGGTCGCGGTCCATTGGGACGTGGATGAGGTGGCGCTCGGTGACCTCCTCGGGCAGGGCGCCCTTTAGCGGCGCCGCATAGGTGTAGCCCCAATCGTAGTGGAGCTCGATCGCGTCGATCCGGACCTCGAGCACCTGGCCGGCCTTCGCTCCTCGCACGGCGATCGGCCCCGTGCACATATGCCCGGGCAGCTTGTTCGGCACATGCTGCTGGACGGCTTTCAGAGCCCCCGGGACTTGGAGCGGGGGAGGGGGCATCACGTCCGGCGGACCCGACACGGTCGAGATCGTAACCGTGTCGCCCGACTCGATCGTGAGAACGGGTGGGAGCGCTGCGTCGAAGTATCCCCAATGGACCGTCTCGGCCCCTGCTTCGATCCGATGTTGCGCCATGTCGTCGTCCCGGCCGTTCCGTTCTTGGCGTTCCTCGCACGACGCGGCCGTGCACCGCTATCCCGGCGCTTCGGTTTGACTTCCCAGGACGATTGACCGAGAGGGCGGCCCTGCCGAACAGCATGGCGGCGGGCGGGTGCTGGCCGTCCGGCCGCGTGAGGATTTCATGGCCGGCCTCGCCGCAAGCCGTACTGCTTCACTCGATCTTGCACGCGCGCCCTCGTGGTCGGAGCGGCTCCTCGCCTTCGTCGAAACGAGTCATGCGCGGGCCGCGGCGGTGCTTTTCGTGCTGTCCCTCCTCTGCTTCCTGCCGGGCTTCGCCTCCCTTCAGCCCATGGATCGCGACGAGCCGCGCTTCGCGCAGGCGACGAAGCAGATGCTGGAAACCGGCGATTTCGTCGACATCCGGTTCCAGGACGAGGCCCGCTACAAAAAGCCGATCGGCATCCACTGGATGCAGGCGACTGTGGTCTCTGCCGGCGAGGCGCTCGGGGTCCCGCGGGCCCGCACCACGATCTGGCTATATCGGGTCCCGTCGCTCCTCGGAGCGATCGCGGGCGTGCTTCTGACCTACTGGGCGGCCCTCGCCTTCGCGGGTCGGCGCGAGGCCTTCCTGGCCGCCGCCTTCATGGCCGCATCCGTCATCCTCATGGTCGAGGCGCGGCTCGCGAAGACCGACGCCATGCTCTTCGCCTGCTGCGTCGCCGCCATGGGCGCGCTCGCGCGGGTCTGGTTTGCGCGGACGCTGCAGCGCCAGCCGACCCGCACCGTCCTGATTTTCTGGATCGCTATCGCGCTCGGCATTCTGATCAAGGGCCCCATGGTGATCATGTTCACGGGGCTTGCCGCGACCGTTTTGTCGATCCGGGAGCGCTCGGCCGGTTGGCTCCGGGGCCTTCGTCCTTGGCTCGGTCTCGCCATCATCGTCGTTGCGGTGCTGCCGTGGTTCGTCGCGATCGCCTGGAAGTCCGGTGGCGAGTTCTATCGGCTCGCGGTCGGGGACGACATGCTCGGCAAGGTCACGACTGGGCAACAGAAGCACGGTGCGCCGCCCGGCTTCTACCTCGTCGCGTATTTCGCAACTTTCTGGCCGGCGGCGCTCCTCGCGTCGATCGCAGCGCCCTTCGCCTGGTTCCGCCGCCACGAGGATTGGGCGGCGTTCCTGCTCGCCTGGGCGGTCCCGGCCTGGCTGATCTTCGAGGCGGTGCCGACCAAGCTTCCGCACTATGTGATGCCGCTCTATCCGGCGTTCGCAATCCTGGCAGTCAGGGCGATGACAGAGGGCTTCGTCGGGCCGCATCGCCCCGGCGCCCGAATCGCATATCTGGCGATGCCCTTCGTCCCGGTCGGGCTGACGATCGGTCTCCTCTACGGCACCTGGACCCTGGACGGGACGCTCCCCTGGGTGGCGCTGCCGTTCCTGCTCGCAGCGTCGGCGGTCGCCATTGCGTCGTGGCTCTATTTTGCCCGCGGCGAGGTGAGCCGTTCGGCGCTCGTCGGCGTTGCCGCGGCGCCGGTCCTGGCGCTCGGCGTCTTCGGTCTGACGCAGCCCGTGCTCCAGTCCCTGAAGCTCTCACCCCGGCTCGCTGCTGCGGCAAAGGCGGTGGGCTGCCCCGGTGCGCCGGTCGCGACTTTCGGCTACCGCGAGCCGAGCCTCGTCTTCCTCGTGGGCACGTCGCTCGACATGGTCGAGAAGCCGGACGAGGCGGCGGCCTTCCTCGCCCAGCCCGGCTGCCGCGTGCTGTTCGTGGACAGCCGCTTCGAGCCGGCCTTCCTGCAGGTGCTCGGCGACCGAGCCAGCCGTGAGCCGGTGGCCCGGGTGACCGGGTTCAACATCAATGGCGGACGCCGGACCGATATCGGCATCTACAGGGCCGGACGGTGATCGAAACGACCATGTCGCCGAGCCATATGGACGAGGTCCAGCACGAGCCGCGGCTCACGGTCGTGATACCGGCCAAGAACGAGGCCGGCTCTGTCGCACAGCAGCTCGCCGAACTGGACACGGTGCTTGCGCCGCTTGCGCCGTTCGAGGTGGTCTATGTCGTCGACGGCTCGACGGATGACAGCCTGCGCGAGCTCACGCGTGCGGATCGCGATTGGCTGCGGGTGATCGTACACGAGGAGAGCTGCGGCAAGAGCGCCGCCATCCTGACGGGTGTACGGGCCGCACGGGCGGACATCATCTCGACATTGGACGGCGACGGCCAGAACGATCCGAAATACGTGCTCGACCTCGTGGCCGCGCTTGAGCGTGGTGGACCCGGCGTCGCTTTAGCGGTCGGCCAGCGCACTCGCCGCGGCGACGGCCGCTTTAAGAAGCTGCAATCGCGGATCGCGAACCGGGTGCGAAAAGCCATTCTGAACGATGACACGCGCGACACCGCCTGCGGGCACAAGGTGTTCCGCCGCGACGTGTTCCTGACGCTGCCCTTCTTCGACTCGCTGCACCGGTTTCTGCCGGCGCTGATGAAGCGCGAGGGCTACGGCGTCGTGCATGTCGACGTGGTGGACAGGCCACGGACGGCCGGCACCTCCCATTACGGCTTCTTCGACCGGCTCTGGAGCGGCATCCTCGACCTATTCGGAGTCTGGTGGCTCATCCGCCGCCGGCGACGGGTGCCGCAGATCAGGTATGACGGCTGATGATCTTCCAGCTCTCGAGCGACCTGAAAGAGTACCTCTACGACGTCTTTGTCGCGAAGTTCGACCTCTGGGTCCTGTTCGGCCTCGCCGCCCAGATCATCTTCGCCATGCGCTTCGTCGTGCAATGGATCGCGAGCGAACGAGCCGGCCGCAGCGTCATGCCGGTCGCCTTCTGGTTTATTTCGCTGTTCGGCGGCGGCCTGACGCTGATCTACGGGCTGGTGCGGCGGGAGCCGATCATCATCATCGGCCAGGTGCTCGCCGTCTTCATCTACGTCCGCAACCTGATGCTGATCTATAAGCCGCGGCGAGACGATGTGACGTGAGCCTCATGGGCTCTGAAGCGCATACGGGTTCCTGGCGAGGATGCGCCCGTCCACCTGCTTGGCATCGCGAAGGCCCGACATCGCCATGGAGACGTCGAGCTCCTTCCTGATAATGTCCAGGGCGAGCGTGACGCCATCCTCCCCGAGCGCGCCGAGCCCGTAGAGGAAGGCGCGGCCGATGAAGGTGCCCTTCGCGCCGAGCGCGAGCGCCTTCAGCACATCCTGGCCCGACCGGATACCGCCGTCGAACAGCACCTCCATGCGGCCGCCGACCGCGTCCACGATCGAGGGGAGGGCGGAGATCGACGAGAGCGCCCCGTCGAGCTGGCGGCCGCCGTGGTTCGAGACGATCAGCGCATCGGCCCCGCTCTGGACGGCGAGTTCCGCGTCCTCTGGGTCGAGGATGCCCTTGAGGATCAGCTTGCCGCCCCAGCGCTCCTTGATCCGCTTCACGTCATCCCAATTGAGCGTCGGGTCGAACTGCTCGGCCGTCCACGAGGAGAGCGAGGAAAGGTCCGTCACGCCCTTTGCGTGGCCGACGATGTTGCCGAAGGTGCGCCGCTGGGTGCCGAGCATCGCGAGGCACCAATACGGTTTAGTCGCGAGGTTGATGAGGTTGCGGAGGGTGGGCTTCGGTGGGGACGAAAGCCCGTTCTTGATGTCCTTGTGCCGCTGGCCGAGGATCTGCAGGTCGAGCGTCAGGACGAGGGCCGAGCAGCCTGCCGCCTGCGCGCGCCCGATCAGCCGGTCGATGAAGTCGCGGTCGCGCATCACGTAAAGCTGGAACCAGAACGGCCGGCCGGTCGCCTGCGCGACGTCCTCGATCGAGCAGATGCTCATCGTGGAGAGCGTGAAGGGCACGCCGGCCTTGGCCGCGGCGCGCGCCGCCAGGATCTCGCCGTCGGCATGCTGCATCCCCGTGAGGCCCGTCGGCGCGAGCGCGACCGGCATCGCGACCGGCTCGCCAATCATACTCGAGGCGAGGGTCCGGTTCGTCATGTCGACCGCGACCCGCTGCCGGAGCTTGATCGGCGCGAAGTCCGTCGTGTTCGCCCGGTAGGTGCCCTCTGTGTAGGAGCCCGAATCCGCGTAATCGTAGAACATGCGCGGCACGCGGCGTTCCGCGATGACGCGCAGGTCCTCGATGCATGTGATCGGGGAGGTGCGGGAGAGGATCTTCGCGAGGCGCGACGGCGGCCGCGAGGAGGGCATCTGGGTCGCGTGAACGGACATGCGTTTCCTCGGATCGTGTTCGTGCGGAAGGCGCGTCAGGCGGTTGCCCGGAGCCGGGCGAAGCCGGCATCGAGATCGGCCTTGAGGTCCTCGAGGTCCTCGAGCCCGATGTGGAACCGGAGCGCCGGGCCCTCCGGCTCCCACTTCGTCGCCGTGCGGTAGCTCGCCGCGTCGAAGGGGATCACGAGGCTCTCGAACCCGCCCCAGGAATAGCCCATGCCGAAGAGCTCAAGGCCGTCCAGCATGGCGGCGACCGCGGCCTCGCTCGCCGCATTCAGGATGATGGCGAACAGGCCGGACGCGCCCTTGAAGTCGCGCCGCCAGATCGCGTGGCCGGGATCCTCGGGCAGCCCTGGATGCAGCACGCGCGAGACCTCCGGGCGAGAGGCGAGCCACTGCGCCATGTCGAGCGCCTGGCGCTCGTGCTCCTTGAGGCGGAGGGCCATCGTGCGGAGCCCGCGCAGCCCCAGGAAGACGTCCTCCGGGCCGGCGCAGGGCGCGGTCGCGTCGAAGGTGTCGCGCAACCGCCTCGCCCAACGCTCGTTGGCGGATGTGAGGCCGAGCAGCAGGTCCGATCCGCCGGAGAGATACTTGGTACCCGCCTCGATCGCGATGTCGATCCCCATCTCGTGCGGCGGAAAGAGGAGCGGCGTCGCCCAGGTGTTGTCCATCAGGACCGGGATGTCCCGGGCGCGGGCCACCTCGACGATCGCCGGAATGTCCTGCATCTCGAACGTCTGCGAGCCCGGCGCCTCCGTGAAGAGGGCGCACGTGTTCGGCCGGATCAGCTCGGCGATGCCGGCGCCGATCAGGGGGTCGTAATAGGTCGTCTCGACCCCGAAGCGCTTCAGCAGCGTGTCACATAGGTTGCGGGTGGGCCGATAGACGGAATCCGTGACGAGGAGGTGGCTCCCCGCCCGGCAAACCGTTATGAGCGCGACATTGATGGCTGCAAGGCCCGAGGGCGTCAGCACCGTGTCGGCAGCGCCCGCGAGGCTCGACCAGGCGGCCTCGAGCGAGCGCGTGGTCGGCGTCCCCTTGGTTCCGTAGCTGTAGGTGCCTCGGCGGTGCTTCAGGTCGTCCGTCGTCGGGTAGAGGACCGTCGATCCGCGGTAGATCGGGGTATTGACGAAACCATGCTGGTCGAACGGGTCGCGACCCGCATGGACGAGCCGGGTGCGTTCGCGGAAGCGGTCGAGATGTGCGGAAGGGTGCTGAGCCATCGCCTCGGTCATGGCCGGCCCGGCTTCGCCGCGTCAAGCGAAGGTTGCATTGTGTCTCACTTGACCGAATGCCTATTGTCGCCTTCGATGCCATCAAAGCTGCGCAGGGCAGCGGCCGGTCGCATACGGCGCGCATGAACGAGACGCGCCGACGAACGAACAGGCATAAGCAGAGTGGAGAACCTCCGATCATGACAACGAAATCCGCGAAGCTCGCGCTCGGGCTGGCCTTTGGCCTGGCCGGCATGGGCCTCGGCGCGACCGGCGCGTCGGCGCAGGCGACGCTGAACAACGTCAAGCAGAAGGGCTTCCTTCAGTGCGGCGCGAATACGGGCCTTGCCGGCTTCGGCGTGCCGGACGCGCAGGGCAACTGGACGGGCTTCGACGTCGATTACTGCCGCGCGATTGCGGCCGCGATCTTCAACGACCCGACCAAGGTCCGCTTCACGCCGCTTGCCGCGAAGGACCGCTTCACGGCGCTTCAGTCGGGCGAGGTCGACGTCCTCATCCGGAACACGACTGTCACCATGTCGCGCGACACGACCCTCGGTCTCGATTTCCCGGCGGTGAATTACTACGACGGCCAGGGCTTCATGGTCCGCAAGAAGCTCGGCGTCGCCTCGGCCAAGGAACTCAACGGCGCGTCCGTCTGCACGCAGCAGGGCACGACGACCGAGCTGAACCTCGCGGATTACTTCCGTGGCAACAACATGAAGTACGAAGTCGTCGCCTTCGCGACCTCCGACGAGACCTTCAAGGCCTATGATACCGGCCGCTGTGACGCGTTCACGACGGACGCCTCCGGCCTCTACGCCGAGCGCCTGCGCGCCTCAGCGCCCGACGACCACATCGTCCTGCCCGAAATCATCTCCAAGGAGCCGCTCGGCCCGGGCGTGCGCCAGGGCGACTCGCAATGGGCGGATCTCGTGCGCTGGACGCACAATGCGCTTCTCACCGCGGAGGAGTTCGGGGTGACGAAGGCGAATGTCGACCAGATGATGAAGTCCGACAATCCCGAGGTGAAGCGGCTTCTCGGCGTCGAGGGCTCGTTCGGGGAGTCCATCGGCCTCAGCAAGGACTGGGCTGTTCGGATGATCAAGGGCGTCGGCAATTACGGCGAAATCTTCGAGCGGAACGTGGGCGAGGGCTCGCGGCTGAAGATCAAGCGCGGCCTGAATGGGCTCTGGAACAAGGGCGGCCTGCAATTCGCCGCTCCGATCCGCTGACGAGACCGGGGCGCCCGCGAGGGCGCCCCACCCCGCTCAGGCCCGGGTCTTGCGTCGATGACGGCAGAGCTGGCGGTTGAGCCAATAACCCCGGCCGGAGATCAGGCTTGTCAACCATAGCGCGGGCGCAACAGCCAGCCAGAGCATCGCTTCTGAACGATCCCAAGATCCGGGGCATCGTCTATCAGATCGTACTGGTCGTCGTCGTGGTCGGGCTCATCTGGACGGCGGCCTCGAACGCTATCGAGAACCTCCGCGCGGCCAAGATCGCGTCCGGCTTCGGGTTCCTCAACTCGACCTCCGGCTTCGACGTCAGCCAGACGTTGATCCCGTATTCGGCGACCTCGACCTATGGCGAGGCGTTCATCGTTGGCCTCCTGAACACGCTGCTGGTCGCGGCGATCGGCGTCGTTCTTGCGACGTTTCTCGGATTTTTCATCGGCATCGCGCGCCTGTCCTCGAACTGGATCGTTGCCCGAGTCGCTACGGCCTATGTCGAACTGATCCGGAACCTCCCGCTGCTCCTGCAACTCCTGTTCTGGTACATCGCGGTATTGCGCTCGCTGCCGGAGCCGCGGAACTCGGTCGCCTTCGGGGCGAACATCTTCCTCAACAATCGCGGCCTCTACATGCCGAAGCCGCTCTTCGCGTCCGACGCCTGGCTCGTGCTCGCAGCTCTGCTGGTCGGGATCGTCGGGGCGATCCTCTACGGCGTGCAGGCCCACCGCAAGCAGGCCGCCACCGGAGAGCAATCGCCGGTGATCCGGGCCTCGGTCGGCTTTGTGATCGGGCTACCGCTCCTCGTCTGGAGCATCCTGGCGCTCGTTGCGACGAACCCGATCTCGTTCGACCTGCCCATCAAGGGCACGTTCAACCTGCGAGGCGGGTTGCAGGTCTTCCCGGAACTCGTCGCGCTCACGCTCGGGCTCGTGATCTATACCGCCGCGTTCATCGCCGAGATCGTCCGCGCCGGCATCCTCGCCGTCTCGAAAGGCCAGACGGAGGCCGCGTCAGCCCTTGGTCTCCGTCCAGGCCATACGCTGCGGCTCGTGGTGATCCCGCAGGCCATGCGGGTGATCATCCCGCCGCTGACCAGCCAATACCTGAACCTGACCAAGAACTCGTCACTGGCCGTGGTGATCGGCTATCCGGATCTCGTCCAGGTCTTCATGGGCACCGTGCTGAACCAGACCGGCCAGGCCATCGAGTGCGTCGCGATCACCATGGCCGTTTACCTGACGATCTCGATCGCGACCGCGAGCTTCATGAACTGGTACAATGCCCGCAAGGCCCTGGTGGAGCGCTAGGCCATGGCCGTCCAGTCTCTCTCCGGTCCTTCGCTGTCCTACGTCCAGACGCAGCAGAGCGAGCCTCTGCCGCCGCCCAGCCTCGTTCGGGGGCCGCTCGCCTGGGCGCGGCAGAACCTGTTCTCGTCGATCCCGAACACGATCCTGACGCTCGTCGTTCTGTATCTGCTCTACCTGCTCATCCCGCCGCTCCTCCGCTTCCTCATCATCGACGCGGTCTGGACCGGGGCCGACCGAGCGGCCTGCCGCGAGGACATGACCGGGCATCCGGTCGGGGCTTGCTGGGCCTTCGTGGTCGACCGCATCAGCTACTTCACCTACGGCGCCTACCCGGTCTCGGAGCGCTGGCGCGTGGACATCTGGTTCGCGATGCTGGCGTTCGGCGTCGGCTGGCTCCTCTGGCTGAAGGCGCCGCGCCGTGATCTCGGCGCTGCCTATTTCTTCGTCGTCTTCCCGATCGCGTCCTTCATCCTCCTGACCGGGTGGCGTGCGATCGGTCTCGAGCCGGTCTCGACATCCTTCTGGGGTGGCATCCTGGTCACCCTGCTGGTTTCGGTCGTGGGCATCGTCTTCTCGCTGCCCTTTGGCATCCTGCTGGCGCTCGGGCGGCGCTCGAAGCTGCCGCTGGTGCGGCTCGCCTGCGTAGTCTTCATCGAGGTGATCCGCGGCGTGCCGCTCATCACCGTGCTCATCATGGCCAACACCATGCTGCCGCTGTTCCTGCCGGTCGGGATCACGGTGGACCGTCTGCTGCGGCCGCTCATCGGCGTCGCGATCTTCTCCGCCGCGTATATGGCGGAGGTGGTCCGCGGCGGCCTGCAGGCCGTCCCTAAGGGACAGTACGAGGGCGCGATGTCGCTCGGCCTCGGCTATTGGCGGATGATGTTCTTCATTGTCCTGCCGCAGGCACTGCGGATCGTGATCCCTGGGATCGTCAACACCTTTATCGGGCTCTTCAAAGATACGAGCCTCGTCTACGTGATCGGCGTCTTCGACCTGATGAAGACGATCGAGTCGGCGCGCATCGACCCGCAATGGGCGGCCCCGACAGTGTCGAACACGGGCTACGCCTTCGCGGCCGTGTTCTACTTCGTGTGCTGTTTCGGAATGTCGCGATACTCGCTCATGGTCGAGCGCCGTCTCGCGGCCGGACAAAAACGGTGACCCTGATGGCGGCCATGGCGCAACACACTTCAACGACGGCAAAGCCGGCCACGGGCCAGCCGATCGTCGAGCTTCTCGGCGTGAACAAGTGGTACGGCGAGTTCCACGTGCTGCGCGACATCAACCTGTCCGTTCGCAAGGGCGAGCGCATCGTCATCTGCGGGCCGTCCGGGTCCGGCAAGTCGACGATGATCCGCTGCATCAATCGGCTCGAGGAACATCAGAAGGGCCGCATCATCGTCGACGGGACGGAACTCACGAACGATCTGAAGAAGATCGACGAGATCCGGCGCGAGGTCGGGATGGTGTTCCAGCACTTCAACCTCTTCCCGCACCTCACAATCCTCGAGAACTGCACGCTCGCCCCGATCTGGGTGAAGAAGATGCCGAAGCGGGACGCGGAGGAGGTCGCCATGAAGTACCTCACGCGGGTCAAGATCCCGGAACAGGCGCACAAGTATCCGGGCCAGCTCTCCGGCGGGCAGCAGCAGCGCGTCGCCATCGCCCGCTCGCTCTGCATGAGCCCGAAGATCATGCTCTTCGACGAGCCGACCTCTGCGCTCGATCCGGAGATGGTCAAGGAGGTGCTCGATACCATGGTGAGCCTCGCCGACGAGGGCATGACCATGCTCTGCGTCACCCACGAGATGGGCTTCGCCCGCCAGGTGGCCGACCGGGTCATCTTCATGGATTTTGGTCAGATCGTCGAGGCGAACGAGCCGAACGAGTTCTTCAAGAACCCGCAGCACGAGCGCACGAAGCTCTTCCTCAGCCAGATCCTGCACTAGCTTCGCGCCGTCCGGAGCGGGGCCGAACCCGGCCCGGCCGCGCATTCGGGAGGCCCGCCTGCCACATCGCCTGATTGCATGGGCGTTCGTGGCCATGGCGCTCGATATCGGCGTCGCGCGGATCACGTACGGGACCGTCCTGCCTGCGCTCAGGCGCGACCTCGACCTCAGCTTCCTTGCGGGCGGCGTGCTCAGCGCCGTGAACCTCGCGGCCTACCTCGCAGGCACGCTCGTCGCCCCTCGGCTCGCCCAACGCATTCCGATGCGGTCCCTCGCACGCTGGGGGCACTTGGTCTTCGCGGCAGGCGCGGCCGCGAACGGGATCGCGCCTGACATCGTCACGCTTGGGTTCGGCCGCGTCCTGATGGGGGCTGGCGCTGGGGTCGGGCTGCTCGCGCTGTTCGTCATCGTGTTCGAGGGGACCCGGTCGGACCTGCGCCCGGTCGTGAGCGCGGCGGTCTGGTCCGGGATCGGGCTCGCGATCGTGCTGAGCGGCCTCGCAGCGCCGGTTCTGCTCGACGCTGCCGGAAGCTGGCGCGGGGCGTTCCTGCTGTCGTCCGTCCTCGCCCTTGTGGTTGCCGTCGAGGTGGGCCGCCTTCCGCCGTCCTCGGCGGCGATACCCCGGCTCGGGTCACCGGAAGGCGACGCTACCTCCCGTCCGGCCTGGGCCTGGATCGGCTTGTTCGGCGCTTATTTCATGTTCGGCGTGGGCTACATTGCCTACTCGACGTTCGTCGGCGGCCGCCTTGCGGCCGCGCATGCGCCGATGGGGACCGTGGTCTGGTCCTGGGTCAGCCTGGGCCTGGGCTCCGTTGCCGGGTCGGCGCTCGGGGCGGCCGTTCTCTGGTCGCGCCGCTGGAAGCCCCTCGCGCTGGTGCTCGCGAGCCTTTCCGGCGCTGCCGGTTCGGCCGCAGCGATCTCTACCGGCGACCTTCTCCCGCTGGTCGGGGCGCTCCTGGTCGGGCTCGGCCTCGCATCCACGCCTGCAATCGTCACGGCGTTTGTCCGCGAGCGCACGGCCGATATGGACTATCCCCGCCTCTTCAGCTTTGCGACGGCGGCGCTCGGGGTAGGGCAGCTTGTCGGGCCGGTCGCGGCGGGCGCGCTCGCCGATGTCCTCGGCCCGGATTCCGTGATGCTGTTTGCCGCCTCGGCCTATGCGGCAGGAGCCGTACTCGCGGCTGGTGATCTCGCGTCGCAGCGCGTCTAGGCCGGCCCGGTCGCGACGGGTGTATCGTCGCGCGAGCCCCACTCGGCCCAGGAGCCGTCATAGAGGGCTGGAGCGGGCCGCCCCGTCTGCTCGATGGCGACGACGAGGATCGCAGCGGTCACGCCGGAGCCGCAGCTCGTGAGGAGCGGCTTGTCCGGATCAATGCCGGCCGCCTTGAGCGCCGCCTCGATCGTCGCGGGATCGGCGAGCCGCCCCTCCTTCAGGACGTTGGCGTAATGGAGATTGCGCGCGCCAGGCATGTGGCCGGACCGCATGCCGGGGCGGGGCTCCGGTTCCTCGCCGGTGAAACGGGCGGCTGAGCGCGCATCGACGACCTGGGCCGTACCCTGGGCGAGCGCCTGCGCCACGTCGTGGCGATCCGCGACGGCGGATTCGTCGAAGCGGGCGGTGAAGTCGACCGGCTCGCGCTCCTCCGGCTCTCCGCGCTCGACCGGGAAGCCGGCCGCGCGCCAAGCCGGGAAGCCGCCATCGAGCACGGCGACGCGCTGCGCGCCGAAGGTGCGAAAGGTCCAGGCGACGCGCGGGGCCGCGAACAGGCCGAGACCGTCATAGGCGACGATGGTGTGCCGGTCGGAGATGCCCATCGCGCCGACGGCGGCCGCGAACTCGTCCGGCTCCGGCAGCATATGGGGCAGGGGGGAGTTGCGATCCTTGACGACATCGATGTCAAACCGGATCGCGCCGGGGATGCGAGCGGCGAGGAACTCCGCATCCGCGTCCCGCTTTTGGGTCGGCAGGTAGTAGGACCCGTCGAGCACGACGATGCTTGGGTCGCCGTGGCGCTCGGCCAGCCACTCGGGAGAGACGACTTCGATTGCGGACATGGGATCCTCGGGCTGGAACGGGAACGGTTCAGCGGACCGCCCGGGCTCAGCCGACGAGCAGGCGGATGACGATTCCGAAGCCACCTATGACGGATGCGAGCACGAAACCCAGCATCCATTTCAGGAGCTGAATGTCCCCCTCGATGGTCGCGATCTCATCCTTGAAGGTCGCGACCTCCTCGGCAGCCTTCTGCGCCTTGTCGTCGGGCACGCCGGCGTCCCGAAGCGCGCCGTTGAGGATGTCGAGCATCACAGCCATGCGGCTAATCTAGGAGCTAGGGCCGCCTTCGTCGAGTTGACCGCCGTCAGGCTAGCCTGATCCGCACGCGGCGGTTCTGTTTGCCCTTCTTCTCGACGTCGCTGACGATCACCGTCCCGATCTCGCCGGTACGCCCGACATGCGTGCCTCCGCAGGGCTGGAGATCGATCCCCTCGATCTCCACCAGCCTGACCCGGCCGGAGCCGCGCGGCGGCTTGACGGACATGGTTTTCACTAGGCCCGGATTGGCGTCGAGTTCCTCGTCCGTGATCCAGCGGAACGAGACAGGCGCGTCCCGGTCAACCAGCGCCTGCAGCTTCTCCGTGAGTTCCGCCTTGTCGAGCCCGGCCTCCTGGATGTCGAAATCGAGCCGGCCCTCGCCGTCCCCGATCGCGCCGCCGGTGACCGGATAGGGCAGGACGACGCTGAGGAGATGGAGCGCGGTATGGACGCGCATCCGCGGAAAGCGCCTGTCCCAGTCGAGCTCGGCGGTGACCGTCTCGCCGGGGGAGGTCTGCGCCGAACCGGGCGCAGGCACGTGCACGATCGCGGAGCGATCCGCCCCATAGACCGTGTTCGTCACGGGGATGGTGGAGCCGTCCACCAGGACGAGGCGGCCGACGTCGCCCGGCTGTCCTCCGCCCTGGGCGTAGAACACGGTCCGGTCGAGCACGACGCCCCCCTCAGGCGTGACCGCGACGACCGTAGCCGGGGTCGAGCGCAGATAGGCGTCGTCGCGGAACAGCGGCTCGGTCATCAGCCCGGAAAGGCCTTCACGTTCTGGCGCTGCTCGCCGAGCTTCTCGATCCCGAGTGTGACGACGTCACCGGGCTTGAGATAGCGCGGCGGCTTCATGCCAAGACCGACGCCGGGCGGCGTGCCGGTCGTGATCACGTCACCGGGCTCGAGCGTCATGAAGTGCGAGCAGTAGGAGACGATCTGGGCGCAATTGAAGATCATCGTGCTCGTGTTGCCGGTCTGCATGCGCTCGCCGTTCACGTCGAGCCACATGGACAGGTTCTGCACGTCCCCGACCTCATCGGGAGTGACGAGCCAGGGGCCGAGCGGGCCGAAGGTCGGGCAGCCCTTCCCCTTCATCCATTGCCCTGAGCGTTCGAGCTGATATTCGCGTTCGGAGACGTCGTTGCAGATCGTGTAGCCGGCGACGTAGTCGAGCGCCTCGTTGGCGTGCACGTAGGAGGCTCGCCGACCGATGACGATGGCGATCTCGATTTCCCAGTCGGTCTTCTCGGACGCCTTCGGAATGATCACGTCGTCATTCGCGCCGACGATGCAGGACGGGGCCTTCGAGAACAGGATCGGCTCGGCTGGGATCGGCAGGCCGGATTCCGCGGCGTGGTCGGCGTAGTTCAGCCCGACCGCGATGAAATGGCCGACCCGCGCGACCGGCGACCCGAGACGGGTGCCGGAAGGCACGGCCGGCAGGCTCGACAGGTCGATCCCTTTCAGGGCCGAGAAGCCGGACGAGAGCGCTTCGGCGTTGATGTCTGGGATCGTGCCGGAGATATCCCGGATCGTCCCATCCGGGCCCACAACGCCCGGCTTCTCCCGCCCCGGCTCTCCGTAACGCACGAGCTTCATTCGCTGGTCCTCCCGCTGTTTCGCGATCTGTAGCGATCATGCGGCCCACCGCAAGGGATGCGGAAGCGCTCTGTCCCGAGCAGCCGAGCATCAGCTTTGTGGCTGGGGTGCAACGGGGCCGGCGGAATCGCCTCGTCAGACGGGCGTGAGCGGCTGCTCAAGATTGCGGCGATCTGGTGGCTCGGACACAGTTGGAGCCTGGCGCTGCGATGCGATTCGCGTGCTGGCCAACAAGCGGGTCGAGGAAACGATGAAGCTCGGGCGGTACCTTCTTCTTGGCGCGGGATCGGCGGCGCTTGTGGCTGCCGCGAGCACGGCCGCGCAGGCCGGCGCCTTTGGGCTGCGCAGCCAAAGCACCATCGCCATCGGCCAGGCCTATGCGGGCGCCGCCTCGGGTGCCGCCGGTGTTTCCTCGATGTTCTGGAACCCGGCCACGATCACGATGCATCCGGGCCGCAGCAGCGAGTACAACATCACCTACGTGGATGCGTCCGCACGGATCAATGTGCTGCCGGGCACATCTCCGCTATTCGGTACTGCCGGCTCGGGCGAACTCGCGCAGGCGGCTTTCGTGCCTGCCACATACACGGCCTACCAGCTGACGGACCGAGTCTGGATCGGTCTCGCCAGCGCTGCACCCTTCGGCAGCATCACCAAGCCGAATGATGATTGGGCCGGCCGACTCTATTCACGCACCTCCCGCATCACGTCGCTGAACTTCGCTCCCATCGTGGGCGTGAAGGTGAACGAGTGGCTTTCTGTGGCCGCGGGCCCGACGGTTCAATATTTCAAAGCCAAGCTGAACAGCGCGGTTCTGCCCGTGCCGGCCACTGCTCCGACAGGGGTACTCAAGGGCGACGACTGGTCGGCAGGGTTCACGGTCGGCGCGACGCTCACCCCCGTCCAGGGCACCGTGCTCGGCGTCGGTTTCCGATCGAGCATCAATCACGAATTGACCGGCGCACGCTTCACACCGATCGGCGTCGCCCCGATCCGCGTGAAGCTCAACACGCCCGAGCAACTCACCTTCGGTGTCACGCAGTCGATTACACCTGACTTCAAGCTCAGCGCCGGGTTCGAGTGGATGAACTGGAGCCGGCTCGGGTCGCCGGCGATCATCAACAGGGTGACCGGTGCGAACCTCGGGCCGTTCCCGCTCAACTACAAGGACGGCTACCTGTTCTCGCTCGGTGGCGAATACCAGCTGAACCCGCAATGGGCGCTCCGCGCCGGCATCGGTTACGAGATCTCCCCGATCGACGTATCGAACCGGAGCACGCGTCTGCCCGACACCGATCGCGTTCACGCATCCATCGGCGCGAGCTACCAGTTCAACGACATGGTCACTCTGAACGCCTCCTACGCGCATTACTTTGCGGTTGGCAGCAAGCGGATCGCCATCACGCCCGGCAACCCCCTTCTCGTGCCGGGCCTTCCGTTCGTCGGCGAGGTCGCTGCGGACGTAAACCTCTTCTCGTTCTCCGCCACGATCCGCTGGGACAACCCGAAGGTTGCCGAGGCGGCGCCGATCATCCGCAAGTACTGATCCGGTAGCAGACGCCCTCGGGTCTGCATCCTAAGCACGAAAGCCGCGGTCTCACGAGCGCGGCTTTCTCTTTCGTGAGTAAGGGTCGCTAGCTGCCGGGCCGTGTTTCAGGCCGGCTTGACGGAGCTCCGCGAAAACAGGCGCTCGCCCTGTTCGTCGACGATCTGGCGGCCCTTTTGCAGCGAGACCTCGGCCGCCTCGTCCCGCGATGCGAGGCGGTCGGCGCGCACGAAGCTGTGCTGGCGTTCCTCGCCATCGATGACCTTCACGATCGTCCCGGCGACCTGGAACTGGCCGCTCTCCGACTTGTAGGGCTCGGCCCTGATTGTGAACCCGCGATGCTCGGCCTCGGCGGCGGGGACGGGGGAGGCCTTCGCCTGCTCCTTGCCACCCCCGAACAGGCGAGAGAGCCAGGACATCAATTGTCCAGGAAGCTCCGGAGCTTCCGCGAGCGGCTCGGGTGCTTCAGCTTGCGGAGCGCCTTGGCCTCGATCTGGCGGATGCGCTCGCGCGTAACCGAGAACTGCTGCCCGACCTCCTCGAGCGTATGGTCGGTGTTCATGCCGATGCCGAAGCGCATGCGCAGCACGCGCTCTTCGCGCGGCGTGAGCGAGGCGAGAACGCGCGTCGTCGTCTCGCGAAGATTGCTCTGGATCGCTGCGTCGATCGGCAGGACCGCGTTCTTGTCCTCGATGAAGTCGCCGAGGTGGCTGTCCTCCTCGTCGCCGATGGGCGTCTCGAGCGAGATCGGCTCCTTGGCGATCTTGAGGACCTTGCGCACCTTCTCGAGCGGCATCGCCAGCTTCTCGGCGAGCTCCTCCGGGGTCGGCTCGCGGCCGATCTCGTGCAGCATCTGGCGCGAGGTGCGGACGATCTTGTTGATCGTCTCGATCATGTGCACGGGGATACGGATCGTGCGGGCCTGGTCGGCGATCGAGCGGGTGATCGCCTGCCGGATCCACCACGTGGCGTAGGTCGAGAACTTGTAGCCGCGCCGGTACTCGAACTTATCGACGGCCTTCATCAGGCCGATATTGCCTTCCTGGATCAGGTCCAGGAACTGCAGGCCGCGGTTCGTGTACTTCTTGGCGATCGAGATCACGAGGCGCAGGTTCGCCTCGATCATCTCCTTCTTGGCCTGGCGGGCTTCGCGTTCGCCCTTCTGAACCATAGAGACGATCTTCCGGAACTCCTGGATCTCCAGGCCGGTCTCGGAGGCGAGCGTGTGGATGTTCTCGCGCAGGTCGTGAATTTGCGTCTTGCCGCTCGCGACGAACTCCTTCCAGCCCTTTCCGCCGAGCTTGGAGACGCGGAGCACCCATTTCGGGTCGAGCTCGTAACCCTGATAATGCTGAAGGAACTGGTCGCGCGCGACGCCGTAGGACTCGGCGAGCCGCATCAGCCGCCCTTCATGCGAGATGAGCCGCTTGTTAATGTCGTAGAGCTGCTCGACCAGCGCCTCGATGCGGTTACCGTTGAGCGAGAGCGACTTAACGTCGGCGATGACGTCGTTCTTCAGGCTCTTGTGCTTGCGCTCTTGCGCCGGCGTGAGCTGCTTGTTCTGCATGCGCTGCTCGACATGCTCTAGCTGGAGGCGGCGCAGCTTTTTGTAGTTCTCGGCGATGTTGTTGAAGGTCTCGAGCACGCGCGGCTTGATCTCGGCTTCCATGGCCGAGAGCGACACGTTGTTCTCCATGTCATCGTCGTCGAGGTCGCCTTCCGGCGGCCGGCCTTCGCCGTCGAGACCCTCCTCCTCGCCCTCGGCTTCCTCGCCCTCCTTCGGCGCGCCCTTGCCGTCCGGGCCGGCATAGGTCGCCTCGAGGTCGATAATGTCGCGAAGCAGGACCTTCCCTTCGACGAGCTCGTCGCGCCAGATGATGATGGCCTGGAAGGTGAGGGGGCTTTCGCAAAGGCCCGCGATCATGGCCTCGCGGCCGGCCTCGATGCGCTTGGCGATCGCGATCTCGCCCTCGCGGGACAGGAGCTCGACCGAGCCCATCTCGCGCAGGTACATGCGGACCGGATCGTCCGTGCGGTCCGTGGGCTCCTTGGCCGGGGCGTCGGGCCGCAACGCGACCGCGCGCGCCGGGGCAACCTCGGCGACCTCGGTCCCTTCGGCCTCATCCTCGTCGGCGCCCTCGGCGCCTTCCTTCTGGCCCTCCTCGGCCTCCTCCGGCTCCACGACATTGATGCCCATGTCGTTGAGCATCGCGTAAATGTCCTCGATCTTGTCCGAGGTGTTCTGGTCGGGGGGGAGGACCTCGTTCAGCTCGTCATACGTGACGTAGCCGCGGCGCTTGGCGCTCTTGATCATGCGTCGGACGGCGGCATCCGTCAGGTCGAGCAGCGGCCCATCGGTCTGCTGTTCGGGAGCCGCCTCGGCCTCTTGCCTTTCGGTCGTCTTCGTCGCCATGATCAGCCTTGCCTTAAGCCGAGCTCTCGGGCCAATTGCGCCGCCAATGGCCAAGCTCGAACGCGGATACGCACGAAAGGCGGCAAGGCGATAACCGCCTGCCACCGTTCAGCATCGTTCGATGATTATACGACCGATCTGCCTGACCGACCGTTAACCAAGATCTCCCCAAGCGGCCACGCTTTCCCGCGCGTTAGGCCGATTCGGGCGCGCCCCGCCAGGGTCTCTCCGCCGCGCGACGATGGGGGCGCATCGCGCTCACCCTTGCCTTGGCCGACCTGCCGGACCCGCTGCCCAGGACAGGTATTTAGCGCGCGGGGTGTGCATTGCAAGGTGAAGCCCTGACGCATCAAGGACGTAGGGCCGAAACGAACGTCAGGCGACCTCCCGCGGCGGCTCCAAACGGTCGGCGGCGAGGTGGCGGATCATCATGCCGCGCGGGTCCGCCGCGACCTGGTTGTCGTTCCCGGCCGAGCGGTAGAGCGTCGCCTCCTCGGCCAATTCGAGCTCCTTGCGGAGGATCCGTTCGCGGTTCTCGAGAATGTCGTGCTGCAGGTGCACGAGCCAGAGCGAATAGCTGTCATCCGCATCCGGCGGCATCGTGTCGACCCCGTCCTTCAGCTCGTCCTCGAGATCACGAAGCCAGAGAAGCTCCATGAAGTTGGAGAAGCATTCCTCGATGAACCGCTCCGGCACACTGCGCTGCAGGACGGGAAATCGCGCGAAGAGATTGTGCCCCCAGGGGCGGCTCAGGTCGCGGGCTTCGCGGCCATGCAGGAAGTTCAGCGACGGGAAGAACGAGTCCGACAGGAGGTTGTAGAAGTCACGGAAGCTGCGGGTGTCGTCCTCGTCGATCACGCGCAGGAGGTCGGCGACGAAATCCCGGAACGGCGTCCCGTCATGCTCGCCACGAAAGTTCATCGAGGCGATCCGGTCGCGGTTCTGCTCCACCAGGTCCGGATAATGCACGCACATCCCGAGGAACACGCGCTCGAGGCCGATGAGCCGCGTCGGCTCCCCCGAGAACAGGGTCGGCAGCGATGGCATCGCCACGCTGTCATGCAGCCGTGACTGCACCTTCCGTTTCCCGACCCGCCAGAGGAAGTCGGCCACCTGGAGACGCGCGGTCAGCTCGTATCGGCGGCGCAGCGTCGGGTCGGCGATCTGGCCGACGACCTCGTTAATGCGCTTTTCGAAGACCGCCTGCCCGTTCTCGTTGTCGAGACGAGCGGCCTCGGTTTCCCGCAGCCAGATCACGTCCCAGAACGATTTCGCTTCATCGACGATCGCCCGAAAGGCATCCGGGCCGGATTGCCGGACCGCGTCGTCCGGGTCCTGGCCGGGCGGCAGGAAGGCGAACCGGAAGGTGAAGCCGGTCTTCAGCGTCGGCACGATCCGGTCGATTACCCGGAAGGCGGCGTTCCGGCCCGCCTTGTCGCCGTCGAAGCAGATGACGGGCTCAGGCGCGAGCCGCCAGAGCAAGGCAATCTGCTCCTCCGTGAAGGCGGTGCCGAGCGTCGCGACGACGTTCCGGATCCCGGCCTGATAGACCGAGATCGCGTCGAGGTAGCCCTCGACCACGATCGCCGAATTCGCCTCATGCGCCGGCTGGCGCGCTCGGTGGCCGTTGAAGACGAGTTCGCCCTTGCGGAAGAGCTCGGTCTCCGGGCTGTTCAGGTATTTCGGCTGCTGGTCGGCCGCGAGCGCGCGGCCCCCGAACGCCACGACCTTGCCGCGCATGTCCTGAATCGGAATGATCACCCGGCCGCGGAAGCGGTCGTAGAGCGAGCGTCCGTCATCCGGCTCGATGGCGAGCCCGGCCCGCAGGATCAGGTCGCGCTCGATCCCCTCCTTCACGAGGTGATCGAAGAGCGCCGTCCGGCTGTCAGGCGCATACCCCATGCGGAACTCGCGCCGGGTCTCGGCCGTGATGCCGCGCCCGTCCAGATAGGCGAGGGCGTTCTGGCCGACCGGCTTCGCGAGTTGGGCCTCGAAGAAGCGGCAGGCCATCTCGAGGACGTCGTAGAGGTCGCGCCGGCGCTCGACGACGCGCTCCATCTCCGGGGTCGCCTTCGGCAGGTCGACACCGGCTTCGCCGGCCAGCCGCTCCACCGCCTCCGGAAACGACAGCCCCTCCGTTTCCATGAGGAACTTGAAGATGTCGCCGTGCTTCCCCGACGAGAAGTCGTGATAAAAACCCTTCTGGTCGTTGGCGTATAAGGAGGGCGTCTTCTCGGCGTTGAAGGGCGAGAGGCCACGCCATTCGCGCCCAGCCTTCTTCAGCCGAACCTTGCGGCCGACAACGCTCGAGACCGGGAGCCGTGCCCGGATTTCGTCGAGAAGGTGAGGGGGGTAGCGCACGAGGTGTCCTGCCTGCGGCCAGCCTTACCACGCGGAGCCGGCCAGCGTGTCAGGTTCGCGATCGGCATTATAGAACGTAAAGTGAACAAGCGCCAGCGTTCCCCAGCTTGTTCACAGGCCGCGCCATGCCTCTCCCGGGCACGTGCGCTATGGTGCGGGCATTCTGGAGTTCCTCGTGCGCCTCGCTTCCGCTCTCGCCCTTGCTGCTGCCCTGGCCGGCTGCGCGCCCGAATTCCCGCCCATCTCGGCGGGGCTCGCCGGCGATCACGCATTCAAGGCCCGCATTGCCCGCAACCACGGGCCGGGCTCCTCGGCCGCGACGCTTCGGGAAGAACTCATTCGCCAGGGCTTCACGCTGTACGCGGACCCGGTCACCCGGCTGAACACGGCCCTGTTTCGGCCGGAAAACCTGCCCTGCTACAGCGAGACCCGCATCGACTGGCAGGAGGACCGCCGCGGCCGGATCACCCGCATCCAGGCGCAGCGGAACGACTGCACCTGAGGCTCGGGCTGCGGTAAGCGCCAGCGCCGGGCAGGGAGTCGCCTTCGGGGTTAGTCGTTCGCCCGCTCGACCCGGCGGATCCGCTCGATTTCCTCCGGTTCCTCGTCGTCGAGGCCGGTCAGCGAGTTCCTGGCCTTGCCGTGGACGTGAAGAAGCTCGTCGAGCTTGGCATGGATCGCCTGCGTGTCACGATGCTCGGCGCGCTGGATGAAGAGGGTCATCGTCCAGGTCGCCAGCGTCGCCCATCCGTGCCAGTCGAGCGTCTCATGCTCGAATATGTACCAGAGGAGTGCATAGATCAGCACGATCGCGAAGGCCGCCGGATGGGCGGAAAGGGTGCCGATTCGCGTCAGCGAGCGGCGGGCGAACATGGCGGCCATCCAGACGCAAGCGGCACGTCTGCCGTTAGTTCCCGGACCAGCCCGCTGCCTGGGTCGACGTCAGGTAAAGAATGCTCCGGAGATGCGTGTCAGGCCACCGACAGCTTCTCCTTCACGCGCGGGCTGACCTTCGCGAAATCCATCCTGCCGGCATAATCTGCCCTGAGCTTCGCGATGACCTTGCCCATGTCCTTGATCGACGATGCGCCGATCTCGGCGATTGCGGACGCGATGGCGGCGTCGATCTCGGCCTCACCAAGCTGCTGCGGCAGAAAGGAGGAGATCACCTCGATCTCACCTTTCTCCTGCGCGGCGAGTTCCGGGCGGTCGTTCTGCTCGTAGATGGCGAGCGATTCCTGCCGCTGCTTCACCATCTTCTGCAGCAGGGCAAGGATGTCGTCGTCGGAGGTCGGCTCCTTGCCTTGTCCGCGCGCCTCGATGTCCTTGTCTTTCAGGGCCGCCTGAATGAGGCGGATCGTCGAGAGGCGGGCCTTGTCGCCGGCCTTCATCGCCGTCTTCAGGTCTTCGGTGAAGCGTTCGCGGAGCGGCATGGTTCTGGCCCAGGGATGTGCGGTCCGGCGCGTTGACGCGGCAAGGTCACGCTCCTAGATGTCCGGGAACGCGCGCGTGGACCAAAACGGTTGAGGTCGGCGCGACTTAATCCGGATCATCGCGATGTCGCAACATCATGACGCCCCCGGCCGCACGCCGGGACGGCAATCCCCCGCGCCCGCCGCCTCAGGCTGGGAGGAGCCGCGCCCGACCGCGCTTCTCGTGCTCGCGGACGGGACGGTCATCGAGGGGACCGGGATCGGCGCCGTCGGCGAGACCTCGGGCGAAGTCTGCTTCAACACCTCGATGACGGGCTACCAGGAAATCCTGACGGACCCGTCCTATGCCGGCCAGATCGTCACCTTCACGTTCCCGCATATCGGGAACGTCGGGGCGAACGAGGAGGATACGGAGACGGTCGATGCCGACAAGGCGTCCGGCGTGCGCGGGACGGTGCTCGGGGCGACCATCACGGAGCCGGCGAACTGGCGCGCGACCCGCCCGCTCGATGCCTGGCTCAGCGTGCGCGGCATCATCGGCATCACGGGGGTCGATACGCGGGCGCTCACCGCGCGGATCCGCGACCGCGGGATGCCGAATGCGATTATCGCGCACGATCCCGCCGGCCTGTTCGACGTGGAGGCGCTGAAGGCCCGCGCCGCAGGGCTCCCCTCGATGGAGGGTCTGGACCTCGTCCCGATGGTGACCCGGGACGAGAATGGCGAATGGACGGAGACGGTCTGGAAGCTCGGCGAGGGTTACGGCGCGGGTGAGGGCGGCAAGTTCCACGTGGTCGCGATCGATTTCGGCGTGAAACGGAACATCCTGCGCCTCCTGACGGATGCCGGCTGCCGGGTCACGGTCGTGCCTGCGACTGCAGCAGCCGAGGACATCCTGGCGCTCAACCCCGATGGCATCTTCCTGTCGAACGGTCCGGGCGATCCCGCCGCGACCGGGGCCTACGCCGTGCCGGTCATTCGCGAATTGCTGGACCGCAAGGTGCCGACATTCGGCATCTGCCTCGGCCACCAGCTCATGAGCCTCGCGCTTGGTGCCAAGACCGTGAAGATGCACCAGGGCCATCACGGCGCGAATCACCCGGTGCGCGACAACACGACCGGCAAGGTCGAAATCGTCTCGATGAACCACGGCTTCGCGGTCGATCCGGCGACGCTCCCGGCGAACGCGGCGCAGACCCATGTATCGCTCTTCGACGGCACGAATTGCGGGATCGAGCTGACGGATCGGCCGGCCTTTTCGGTGCAGTACCACCCTGAGGCGTCGCCCGGCCCGCGGGATAGCCACTATCTCTTCGCCCGCTTCGTGAAGATGATGGAGAGCCGCAACGTCGCGCCGGCTAAGTAGTTCCCTGCGACGAAAGAGCCCTGTTGCCGCAAGTCGGCTGAGCGCGGTAACCCTCTCTTAACGACGACGCGCAAGGTTCGACCGCGACAAGGTCGGCCGGCGGCCGATGGGGCAGGGCAATATGGCACTCCAGGCGATCAGGGGCGAGCGCGCGCCCGACGACTTCACGCGGCTGCACCGCGCCTTCGTCGAGCATCTCGGCATCGCCGTCGCCTTCGTGTGGGCCGCCTCCATCTACGCCGCCGCCTACGCGCCGTGGGTACGCAACATACGTGGCCTGATCGACCCGTTCGCTCGGACCGAGAGCACCGCCTCGTACCTTTTCGCACTTCCGGTCCTGATGACGGTCGCATGGCTCTGCGCGGCGTTCGGCGCCGAATCGTTCCGTCGTTCCCAGCTTTTCAAGAACCAGAGCATCGAGTTCGGCCTCGCCGGCCTCGTGGCCTTTGCAGTGTTCTGCATGGCGGTGTACCGGGCGGTAACGGCCTACTCGCTGGGCCTCTGACCACCCAAACGGCCGACCCATTCCAACCAAGACGACGACCCGGCGCCGCCCGAGCGCGCTGAACGAGACCGCACCCGACCTGCCCGCCGGGATCGAGGCTCTGCGCCTCGCGCCTGCCGGAGATGTGCCGAACAGCGCGCTCCCGCTCGTGCTGATGCGGGCGGCGATCGAGCCCGATCCCGAGGACGCGCCCGCCGCTTTCGAGCAGGCATTCCGTCAGAACGGCTGGACCGGCACCTGGCGGAACGGGATCTACCCGTACCATCACTACCATTCGACCGCGCACGAGGTGCTGGGGGTCGCGTCCGGCTCGGCGCGGGTCTGCTTCGGGGGCGAGGGCGGGACGGAGATCGAGGTCTCAGTCGGCGATGTCGTCGTGATCCCGGCCGGAATCGCGCACTGCCTCGTCCAGGAGCGCGACGGCTTGCTGGTCGTCGGTGCCTATGCGGGAGGGCGGCAATGGGACATTCTCCGCCCGCGCGCCGCGAGCCTTGGGGCAGCGCTCGAGCGCATCGCAAGCGTACCCCTTCCCGACAACGACCCCGTCTCTGGCGCAGGTGGCCTGCTGCTGCGACTCTGGACGGATGATCCCGTCCCATGAGCTGGCGCGACTTTTGGAACGCCGACACGCCGATCTACGTGAACGAGCGCCACAAGGCGCTCCATTACGGCCTCATCGCCCGGGACATCGTCGGGCTGATCCCGTCGCGTGACGCGGCCGTTCTCGATTATGGCTGCGGAGAGGCGTTATCCGCGGGCCGGGTCGCCGCCTGCTGCGGTCGCCTCTATCTTTGCGATGGCGCCCCGCTGGTCCGGGAGCGGCTGAATGCCCGATTTCGTGGCGAGCCCAAGGTGGTCGTCCTCTCGCCGGAGGAGATGGACGCCGTCGCGGACGCGTCGCTCGACCTGATCGTCGTCAACTCGCTCCTGCAATATCTGTCGGTCGAGGAGTTCGGGGATCTGCTCAGCCTGTGGCGCGGCAAGCTGAAGAGCACCGGCCAGCTGGTCTTGGCCGACGTGATCCCGCCCGACATCCGCGCCGTGGATGACGCGGCGGCGCTGCTCTCGTTTGCCTGGAAGGGCGGGTTTCTGACGGCCGCCTTGAAGGGCCTCGCCCGGACCGCTGTTTCCGATTACCGCAAGCTGCGCGCGGAACTCGGCCTCACGCACTATTCGCAAAGCGAGATGCTGGAGATCCTGCGTGGGCGCGGCTTCACGGCCGAGCGGCGCGACCGCAATCTCGGCCATAACCCGAAGCGGATGACCTTCGTGGCCCGCCCGCTCGGGGATGACTAGGGACCGCGCTCCAAGGCCCGCCAGCCGATGTCCGTGCGGTAGAAACCTTCCGGCCAGTCGATCGCTTTCACGGCCTCATAGGCCTTGCTCTGCGCCTCCCGGATACTCGGCGCGAGCGCGGTGATAGCAAGCACGCGGCCGCCATTCGCGACGAGCTTGTCGCCCTTGAGAGCCGTCCCGGCATGGAACACGGTGACTAGGTGCCGACTCTCCGCCTGTTCGACGCCCCGGATCTCGGATCCCCTCTTGAAGGCGCCCGGGTAACCCTCCGCGGCCATGACGACGGTGAGGGCGGCGAAGTCTGACCAGCTGATCTGGACGACGTCGAGGACGCCGTCCGCAGCCGCCACCATGGCGGCCAGGATGTCCGTCCGCATCCGGGGCAGGATCACCTGCGCCTCCGGATCACCGAAGCGGGCATTGTACTCGATGAGCTTCGGGCCTTCGGCCGTCAGCATCAGGCCGGCATAGAGGAAGCCCGTGAAAGGCGTCCCGCGGCTTCGCATTCCCTCCAGCGTCGGGCGGATGATGGTGTCCATCACCTGTCTCTCGATCTCCGGAGTCAGGACGGGTGCCGGCGAATAGGCGCCCATGCCGCCCGTGTTCGGGCCTCTATCGCCGTCATAAACGCGCTTGTGGTCCTGAGCCGTGCCGAGCGGGACGGCGTGCGTGCCGTCGCAGAGAGCGAAGAAGCTCGCCTCCTCCCCGACCAGGCATTCCTCGATGACGAGCTCCGCGCCGGCTTCCCCCAGGCTGCCGCTCAGCATCGCCTCGACGGCCTCCTCGGCTTCGCCGACGCTCGCCGCGACGACCACGCCTTTCCCGGCCGCGAGCCCGTCAGCCTTGACCACGATCGGGGCGCCGCGTTCGCGGATATAGGCCTTCGCCGCTCCCGCTTCGGTGAACCTTGCGAAGGCGGCAGTCGGGACGGCGAATTCGCGCGTCAGCTCCTTCGTGAAAGCCTTCGAGCCTTCGAGCTGCGCTGCCGCGCGGCTCGGGCCGAAAGCCCTGATGCCCGCGGATGCAAGGTCGTCCACGATGCCCGATACGAGCGGTGCCTCGGGGCCGACGACGACGAAGTCGATCGCCTCCCGCCGGCACAGATCGATGACAGCCGCATGGTCCGTGATGTCGATCGCGGCATTGGTGCCATGCTGCGCCGTGCCCGGGTTGCCGGGCGCGGTGACGAGCCGCGCGCAGAGCGGGCTCGCCGCGATGGCGCGGGCAAGCGCGTGCTCGCGCCCGCCGGAGCCGATGAGCAGGATGTTCAACCGCATATCCTCTGAGACGGCCCCGCCCTACGGAGTTTCCTCCCGGCCTTCAACCAGGACGGCTGCTTTGCTCCGTGAAGAGCGGGGCTTAAGTCTCTGACATGATTCCCGCTGCCGCCGAGCCGACCAACGCGCCGGAATGGACCGTCTCGGAACTGTCCGGGGCCCTGAAGCGCACGCTGGAGGATGCATTCGGCCATGTGCGGCTGCGCGGCGAGATCTCCGGATATCGCGGGCCGCACTCGTCCGGGCACGCTTATTTCTGCCTGAAAGACCGCGACGCGCGCATCGACGCCGTGGTCTGGAAATCGGCCTTCAGCCGCATGCGGTTCAAGCCGCAGGAGGGGCTGGAGGTCGTCGCGATCGGCCGGATCACGACTTTCCCTGGCAAGTCCACATATCAGATCGTGGTCGAGCAGCTCGAACCCGCGGGAATCGGCGCCCTCATGGCGCTGCTGGAGGAGCGTCGGCGCCGGCTGACGGCCGAGGGCCTGTTTGCCGAGGCGCGGAAGCGCCGGCCGCCTTTCCTGCCCCGCGTCATCGGGGTCGTGACATCTCCGACCGGGGCCGTCATCCGCGACATCCTGCATCGGCTGGAGGACCGGTTTCCCCGCCACGTCCTCCTCTGGCCGGTCCGCGTGCAGGGTGAGACCTGCGCGGACGAGGTCGCGGCCGCGATCCGCGGCTTCGGGGCCCTTTCGCCCGAGGGCACGATCCCGCGGCCTGACGTCCTGATCGTTGCCCGGGGCGGGGGCTCGCTCGAGGATCTGTGGGGCTTCAACGAGGAAGCGGTCGTGCGGGCGGCATCCGAGAGCCCGATTCCGCTGATCTCGGCCGTGGGTCACGAGACCGACTGGACACTGATCGATCACGCGGCTGACCTCCGGGCCCCGACCCCGACGGGCGCGGCCGAGATGGCGGTGCCGGTCAGGGCCGAGCTCGTCGTGCAGGTCGGCGGGATAGCTCGCCGGACAGGGGAGGCGATGCTCCGCGTTGTGGAGAGCCGGCGGACGGAACTACGCTCCGCCTCCCGCGCCTTGCCCACGCCGGAGGCGCTCGTCGGGATCAAGCGGCAGCGGCTCGATCTCGCCTGGGCGAAGGTGGCGCCCGGCCTCCTAGCCAACGCCCGGGAGCACGAGCGCGAGCTGAGGAAGGCGGCCGACCGGCTCGCGCGCCAGGCTCCCTATGTGAAGCTTGCCGAGATTCGCACCCGCCTGGGTGCGGTCGGCGAAAAGCCTCGCGACCTCCTCGCACGAGCGGTCGCAGAGCGGCGGAAGGCGCTCGCCGACCTGTCGGCCCGGCTCGCATCCGGGCGCGATGCCGTGATCAGGGCCGAGAAGACGCGCATCGAGACCTGCCGCGAGCGCGTGACCGGCCTCGCCGGCCGCGCAGAGCGGGCGGCCCGCGCTTCGGTGCAGCGGAGTGCCGGGCGGCTGGACGCCCATGCCAGCCTTCTCGCTAGCCTCGGCTACCGCTCCGTGCTGGCGCGCGGCTATGCCCTGGTCCGGGACGAGCGCGACCAGGTCGTCCGGGAGGCCGCCGGGGTCACGCCTGGGCAGGTGCTCACGATCGAGTTTGCGGATGGGAGCCGGCGGGTCCAGGCTGAGGGCGCTCGCCCGAAACGCCGACCGGACCCCCTTGTACAGACGAGTCTCTTCGATAACTGAGAGAAGGAGCGCGCGGCGGCGCCGGGCCCGGACGAATGCCATGAACAAGTACGAAGGTGGCGAGGCCATCATCGAATACCGCGACTCGAACATCCGGGTCGTGCGTCCTGGCCGCTTCGTGCGCTGCGCCGTGACCGGCGAGGCGATCCCGCTCGACCAGCTCAAGTACTGGAGCGTGGACCGGCAGGAAGCCTACGTGTCGCCGGAAGCCGTTCTCAAGCGGCTCGGCCTGCCGCAGCCAGTGAAGAAAGACTAATCAGGTTCTGGACAGGGCGCGTTCCAGCAGCGGCTGAAGCGGCGCGTCTTCGTGCAGCGCCAGCGAAACCGGAAGCAGGCCGATCGCAGCGATCCGTGGCTCGGTAGCCGCGAAGCCGATCAGCCGCATGAAATCCTTCTCCGTCGTGACCGGCGTCAGGGTTGCCTGAGCGGCGCTGTCGAGCAGGGCGAGGATTTCGCGCTCGGCATAGGCGTGGTGGTCGGGGAAGGATCGTGTCTGGACGACCTCCGCCCCGACCTCACGAAGGCTCTCGAAGAACTTCTGCGGCCGGCCGATCCCCGCAAAGGCCAGCACGCGGCGGCCCTGGAGGCGGGCCGCAGCCTCGTGATCGGGGCGCAAGCCGCCCCGGAGGACGGGGATGCTCCGGCTCATCGCTTCCGCTGCGATGCGCTCGCCGGGTTCTCCCCCGCCCAGAACCAGAACGGCATCGATGTTCGGCCATTGCGCGACGAGGGGGGCCCGGAGCGGACCGGCAGGAAGCGGCAGGCCGTTCCCGGCTCCGACGGCACCGTCGAAGACGGCGACCGTGAGGTCCTTTGCCAGGGACGGATTCTGCAGCCCGTCATCCATGACGATGACGTCGGCGCCGAGCGAGGCCGCGAGTGCGGCGCCTGCGGGGCGATGGCGTGAGACGATCGTCGGGGCGTGACGAGACAGAAGCAGGGCCTCGTCACCAACCTCGGCGAAGCCGTGGCGTGCCGCGTCGACCAGGACAGGCCCTGCGAGACGGCCTCCGTAGCCCCGGGTGAGAAAGGCCGGGCTTCGGCCCATGCTGCGCAGCAGGGCCGCAACATGGATCGCGGTCGGGGTCTTGCCGGAGCCGCCGACCGTAACATTGCCGATGCAGATTACCGGGACAGGCGCGCGTGTCCCAGCTCGGTCCATGCGACGCCTCGCGATCGCGCCGTAGACCAGCGAGGCGGGCTGCAGCAGGCGGGCAGCGAGCCCGGGCGCCCGCCACCAGAAAGCCGGTGCCCTCACCAGAACGCTTCGCGCGGGTCCGCGACCGGGGGGAGGTAGGGTCCGAGCGCCTCCATGGTCAGGTCCAGGGCTCCCCCGAGCGAGGCCGCCGTGTCAGCGGCGGCACGGGCCATGTCGCGCATCAGCGCGCCGTCGGCGAGGAGGGCACCCGCGGCCTTTGCCAGTTCCTCGGCATCCCCGACCGCGATCGCTCCCCCATTCTGGTCGAGAGACTCGAAGATCTCGGCGAAGTTCTCCGTGTGCGGCCCGTGCAGGATCGCAGTCCCGAGCTTCGCGGGCTCGAACGGGTTCTGTCCGCCGCGCGGTGCAAGGGTCCCGCCCACGAAGACAAGCGGCGCGAGCCGGTAAAACAGGCCGAGCTCGCCGAGCGTATCGGCCAGGTAGATGTCACCCGCTTCGTCGGGACCCTGTCGCAGCGACCGGCGCGCGGTGCTGAGACCGGCGGCCCGGGCCGCGTCCGCGATCTCACGACCTCGTTCGGGATGGCGTGGCGCGAGAATCGTCAGGAGGTTGCGCCTTCTGGCTGCGAGCTCCGCGTGAGCCGCGAAGATCGCCTCGTCCTCGCCGGGATGCGTGCTCGCGGCCATCCAGATCTCGCGGCCCGCGGCAAGGCCCGCGATGTGCTCCACGGCAGCCGGATCCGCCGGCGGAGGAGGGAGGTCGAACTTCAGGTTGCCGGAGATCGCGCCGACCGGGGCTCCGAGAGCTGCGAGCCGCTCGGCGTCCGGCCGGCTCTGAGCGACGCAGAGCGCGAAGCGTCCGAACAACGCGCGCGCCACTGCAGGGGCCTTCTGCCATCCACGGAACGAGCCCGGCGAGATGCGCCCGTTCACGAGCACCAGCGGGATCCCGGCACGCTCGAGCTCGATGATCGTGTTCGGCCAGATTTCGGACTCGGCAAACAAGGCAAGCCGGGGCCGCCAGTGCTCGAGGAAGCGGCGAACGAAACGAGGCGCGTCGAGCGGCAGGAACTGGTGGCGTGCGCCGGGAGGGAGGCGGCGGGCGAGCAGATCGGCAGAGGTGAGCGTACCGGAGGTGACGAGAACCTTCACGCCCCGCCGGATCAGGGCGTCGACGACCGGCAGGAGAGCATGGGTCTCTCCGACGGATGCGCCGTGCGCCCAGACGAGCTCGCCGGGAGGACGCTCCCGTCCTGCAAGTCCGAACCGCTCGGGGACCCGATCCGCGTCCTCCTTGCCGTTCCTGACCCGCCATTTCAGCCAAGCCGGCGCCGCCACAGGCCCAATGAGCGACGTTGCCGCGCGGTAAGCCATCAGCGGGACCGGCAGCTTTGCGCTCATGCCGAGACGCGGCGCTCCGTGGCTTCGACGAGGCGCTGGCGTGCTCCGGGGTCCGTACGCCCGACGAGTTCGCAGGCCCTGGCATTCACCCGGTCCAGCTCGCGCTCGACGGAGAGCCGGGCCTCCTCGGCCTCCTCGGCCCCGACATCCCGCTCGACGGAGATCGGCTCTCCGACGACGATCGCGCCACGTCCGAAGGGAAGCCCGATGCTGGCCCGGTCCCAGCTGCTGAAATCCTTTCGACGGCTTGTCGCGACCGCGACGGCCACAATGGGCCGCCCCGACATGCGCGCGAGCGTGACGATACCTTCGCCGCAGCGGCGGGCGATCTTTGGCACATCCGCCGTGAGAAACATGTTCTCGCCGTTCTCCAGTGCCCGCAGCATGGCCCTGAGCGCAGGCGCGCCTCCCTTCGCGCGCTGATCCCGGCCGCGCGCGCCGGACCCGCGGATCGCCCGGATTCCGAGATGGCGAAGCGCGATCGCGTTCAGCTCGCCGTCGCTCGAGCGCGAAACCAGGCTCGCGGCGCGATCCTGGGGCCGGCGCAGATAGGGAGCCATGAAGTGCTGGCCGTGCCACATCGCGCCGATGAACGGCGTGAGCGGGACGAGTTCGGCGTACGTGTCGGCCGGCTCGTACACGAAGCGGTTGGTGCTCCGGACGAGGTCCAGGTAGCGCGCAAAGACGAAGCCCAGGCTCTCCTGGGCCGCGCGCGTCCGGCCGATATCCTTGAGAAACCCCATCCCGGCTCAGGTCGCTTGTGGATCGAGAAGGCGGTGCAGATGCACGATGAAGTAGCGCATATGCGCGTTGTCGACCGTCGACTGCGCCTTGGCCTTCCAGGCCGCATGGGCCGTTGCGTAGTTCGGGTAGATCCCGACGATGTCGAGCCCCGAGAGGTCGCGGAACTCGGTCCTTTCGAGGTTGTCCAACTCCCCCCCGAATACCAGGTGCAGGAGCTGCTTTTCAGCGGCCATGCTGTTGTCTCCAGATTGTCCCGCCCGCGGGCTTCACCGCCCGGTGATGGCGGCGATGAGATCGCGATGCAAACGCTGCGGCCCAGCGGCGAGCTCGCCGTGGGAGGGCTCCGGCTGGTTGTAGCGCGGCGCATCCCCGGCGAGGCTCGTCAGCGCGCCGCCCGCTTCCTGCAGGATGAGATCGGCTGCCGCGAGATCCCAGTCCCGCGCGTCCGAGGTAACAAGGCCCACATCGACTGAACCCTCGGCCACCCGCGAGATTCGGAGGGCAAGCGAGGGGATGCGGGGAACTCGCTTGATCGAGCCGACCTCGTGCTCGAGCCGATCGACGAAGGGTTTGGGGCCCGCGACGCTGATGCCCTTGAGCGAGGTTGCAGGGGAAACCGCGATGCGATCCCCGTTCCGGAAGGCGCCGGCGCCATGCTCGGCCTGGTAGATGGTTTCGTGCGCCGGTGCGTAGACGATCCCGAGGATCGGCCTAGTGTCCCGTAGCAGGGCGATCGCAACCGACCAGTCGTGGCTGCCGGACAGATAGGCGCGGGTGCCGTCGATCGGGTCGACGATCCAGACGAATTCGCGGCCGAGCCGGCGCGCGTCGTCAGCGGTCTCCTCGGACAGCCAGCCGGCCCCCGGCAGAAGCGAGCTCAGGCGGATCTTGAGAAAGGTATCGACCGCGACATCGGCCTCGGTCACCGGGGAGCCGCCGGCTTTCGACCAGATGCGTGCGGAGGTGGAGAGCCCGGAACGGAAGAACCGCATCGCGATCTCGCCCGCCTCATGCGCGACGTCACGGACGACGGGCATCAGGTCGTGAGGAGCTGTGCTGGGGCTGGTCATGCGGCTGAGATTTCGGATGAAGCATTAGGTGCCGCTCTGTACAGCGGCAAGGAGCAGGCCGGCTGGCGCGGCAATCTTCTGTTGAACATGAGCCCGGATCAGGGCGAATCTACGGGTATTTAACCGTCCGTCTTAAGCTGTCGCCGAGCGTTGTCGTGGCAAGTTCGCCTTGTTCAGAGCGGCACCAAAAGCCGCCGACAGGGTAAGGCATCAGATATGTCGGGCTGCGACGGACGGGTCGGGGCCGCCTCCATTGCGAGGCGCGGCTCCGGCCCGCTCCGGACCGTCTTGGAGGGCGGTTTCGGAGCGACGATCTTCTTCGGTGATACTCGGAGCGAACTTGGCGGAGCGGTTCTCGACCTCACGCGCGGGACGAGTGACCTGCGCATCGTCCTCGTCGACAGAGAGGGTGAGGCCGTGATGACGCTCGGGCCATTCCCCGAGGAGGATGTCATCGCGATCTGGCGCTCGATCGTCGCCCACGCCTCGGTCACGCCCATGATGCGGGCGTGGAACGGCTACACGGAGCCGCTCGCGTGCCAGCTTGGAAAGCTTCGTCTCGGGCGATCGCAGGACCGGAAGCGCCTCGTCGTGCTGGCGCGGCGCCGTCCTCGGTTTCTGACCCGGCGCAAGAGCGCCAGGCTGCCGGTCCGGCCGCTGGTGTTCCGCGAGCGCGAGATCGCGCAGGGGCGCGGGGTTTAGAGCGCGCCTTGCGGTAGCCGGGTCGCGCCGGACAATCCGCCTCCACCAAGGAGGCCGCCGCCACCGCCGCCTTCGCGGGCCTGCTTCTCCATCTGGGCCTGTTTCGCGGCCGCACCGCAGGCCTGGCTGCGGATCTTGGTCGCGCGGCCGTGATCCGCCTTCACGCCTTCCAGGAAGCTGTCGGGGATCTGGCACCAATCCTTGTTCGTTTCAGCGAACTTGATCAGATTCTGTCCGTTCGACACGAGGGAGCCGAAGTCGGTGCAGGCACGCTTGGCGTCGATCTGCTTCTTGCCGCCGCCGGTCGCGGCCTGGATGCGCTCGCCGATCGACTTGCGTTGCATCAGCAGCTTCTGGATATCCCCGCAGCTCGAGGATTGCGCGAAGGCCGCACTCGCGCCGAGTGAGACGGACAGGAGCGTGGCCGTGAAAGCCGCGACCGTGACGGCGCTGCGGCCGGCCGGCCTCCACGGAGCACCTGGGCTGAGCATCATGAAACCTGTCCCCTCGTTCCGCCCGGGTTCCCCGGATTTTTCAGTTTCGCGCGCGATATGCCATGCCGGTGAGCGAACAGGCGACGCCCGCGCGGCCGCAGCTACCCGACGCATCCGAAAACATGGAGACCTGCCGGTAACCACAGGAATGTGGCGGCTTTGGTACAACATGGCCGGACTTGTCGAGGCCCTTCAAGGGCCAGGCGCCGTCAGAGCTGTTGAAGGCCGGGTCTGACGTGGCGCTCTACGACTTTTCCGCGCCCCGCCTCTTCGTCGAGGCGGACCTGTCTTCCGGGCGCGAGATCGAACTCGAGCGGGCGCAGGCGAACTATCTCCTCAACGTGCTGCGCCTGCCCTCCGGCGGATCGGTGCTGGTTTTCAATGGACGGGACGGCGAATGGCGGGCGGAGATCGCCGGATCCGGGCGAAAATCCGGCTCGCTGAAGCCGTTGGAGCAGGTCCGGGAGCAGCCGCTTTCCCCGGAACTCGACTACCTCTTCGCGCCCCTGAAGCACGCCCGGCTCGACTACATGGTCCAGAAAGCGGTGGAGATGGGCGCTGGGCGCCTGAAGCCGGTCTACACCCGCCGCACGGTCGCCACCCGCGTCAACCTCGAGCGCATGCGCGCGAACGCGATCGAGGCGGCCGAGCAATGCGGCATCCTGGCGGTGCCCGAAATCCTGCCGGACGAGGGCCTCGAGCCGGGACTCGGACGGCTCGAGCCCGAGCGGCTGCTGGTCTTCTGCGACGAGGACGCTCCGCTCTCGAACCCGCTCGAAGCGCTCGCCTCCGCCGGACGGGGTCGCCCGATGGCGGTGCTGATAGGGCCTGAAGGCGGGTTCGCGCCCGAGGAGCGCGCCATCCTGCTGGCTCGCGAGAATGTGCTCCGGCTATCGCTCGGGCCGCGCATCCTGCGCGCGGACACGGCGGCGGTCGCCGCGCTCGCCCTCGTGCAGGCCGCCATCGGCGACTGGCGCTGAGGCTCCGCTCCGGACAGGCCGGACGGGTGTCGTTGCGGCGTCGTGTCCGCCGCTCTATGTGACGCGCTCAACAACCCGCCGCCGCAAGGCCGGGCTTTCTGGGCCATGCGCCCGCTGTTTCGAGGAGCGCATGGCGCGCGACGTCACCGATGCGACGCCGATTTCCAGCCGCGACGAACTCGTCGCCTGGATTGCGGCCGGGGAGAAGCCCGCTTCCGAGTGGCGGGTGGGGACCGAGCACGAGAAGGTTCCGTTCTACAAGGGCTCGCACGCGCCCGTGCCCTATGAGGGCGACCGGGGAATTCGTGCTCTCCTCGACGGCCTCGCACAGCTGAACAACTGGGGGCCGATACTTGACGATGGCAATCCCATTGGTCTCGCCGACGAGGCGGGGGGCGGCGCGATCTCGCTCGAGCCCGGCGGCCAGTTCGAGCTCTCCGGCGCACCCGTGCGCGACATCCATGCGACCGCCCGCGAGCTCGCGCGTCACCTGGACGAGGTGAGGCGGGTCGCCGAGCCGCTCGGGATCGGGTTCCTGACCCTCGGGATGAGCCCGAAATGGACCCGGGCCGAGACGCCGGTCATGCCGAAGCGGCGCTACCGGATCATGGCGAACTACATGCCGAAGGTCGGCCGGCTCGGCCTCGACATGATGTTCCGCACCGCGACCGTGCAGGCCAATCTCGATTTCGGCAGCGAACAGGACATGGTGAAGAAGCTCCGCGTCTCGCTTGCCCTGCAGCCGGTCGCGACCGCGCTCTTCGCCAATTCCCCGTTCACCGATGGCAAGCCGAACGGCTTTTTGTCGATGCGGTCGGAAATCTGGCGCGACACGGACCGCGACCGCACTGGCATGCTGCCCTTCGCCTTCGAGGAGGGCATGGGCTACGAGCGCTACGTGGATTTCGCGCTTGGTGTCCCGATGTATTTCGTGAAGCGCGGCGACACGTACCACGACGTTGCCGGCGCATCGTTCCGCGACCTGCTCGACGGCAACCTGCCGCAGCTTCCCGGCCAGCGCGCGACGAGCTCCGATTGGGCGAACCACCTCTCCACGATCTTCCCGGAAGTCCGGCTCAAGTCATTCCTGGAGATGCGCGGCGCCGATAACGGCCCGCCGGAGATGATCGCTGCGCTCTCAGCGTTTTGGGCCGGCATTCTCTACGATTCCGACGCACTCGGGGCGGCTTACGACCTGATCCGTCCATGGTCGGCCGATGAACGGCAGGCACTGCGCGACGCCGTCCCGCGTGTGGCGCTTCAGGTCGAGATCCGGGGGCGGCCGCTTCGCGACCTCGCCGCCGAAGTGGTGGGCATCGCGAGGGCAGGGCTCGCCCGCCGGGCCAGGCTGGACGAGGAGGGGCGCGACGAAACGCGCTTCCTCGATCCGCTGCTTGCAATCACTGAATCCGGCCGCACCGGCGCGGACATATTGCTTGAGCGGTATCGCGGCGCCTGGGCGGGTTCGGTCGAGTCCGCCTTCGAGGAGTTCGTCTTCTAGGCCGTCAGGCGGCGGCCCTGGTCCGGCGGGCGAAGGGGACCACCTCCAGCGGGCCAGCCTCGTCGTAGATGTGGACGACCCAGTTGTCCCAGTCCCGGTAGGACGGAACGGCCTCCATGATCTCGGTTGCGACCTCGCGGGCGGTGATCAGCGCGTCGCCGAAAGCCTCGGTTTCCCGGCCGCGGCGGTCGAGGATCAAGTCGAAGCCGTCCGTGCAATGAAAGTAGTGGATCGCCATTCCCCGATCCTCCTTGCGCCCGCTTCTGAACGTGCGGGCACGCTTGCGCCCGGACGCGACAGCAGGATGACGATCTCTGCTTTGTGTTTCAGGCCTTGGGCGTCACGACGCCGCAACTCGTGATTGATCACCGCAATTCACAGTATCCACAGGACTTCTCACCTTGGAGGTAGTGTCTCTGTTCGCATTGGGGCCTCTGGCGACGGGTGAACCCGCTCTATGTGCATCGTGAGGGTCACGGTGCAGACGCGCTGCCTGTGCTCGTTCCGAACCTCGATGGTGATGTCCCGGAACTCCGGGTCCGGCAGAAGGTCGCGCCCGATCCCAGCCGCAGCGGTCGCTGCTGCGTGCTCCGCAGTGTCGATGTCCGGGAACTCAAGCCCCTCATCGTCAAGCGCAAAGCGGGATCCCTCGCGGGAATCGAAATAGAAGCGTGGCATGCCTGGACAATGCACAGGCCCGGCCGGCGCGCCTTAACATGGCCTGCCCCAAGCAGCCCGGGTTCGAAACCGGTCACAGGTCCTGAACGAAAGCGCCCCGCCAGCGGTGAAGCTGACGAGGCGGAGAGTCTAACTTTGGATGTCTTGCCAACGGGTGGCAGGGCTGAGAGGTTCCGGCGGACAAACTGAGACACTACTACCTTGGAGGTAGTGCCTCACCGCCGACCAGGAAGGGACCGGACACGACATCGTCGCTGTCGGAACTGTACTTGCCTAACTTATGTTTGAAGCGCGCGGCGGACCTGGTCCGGAATACGCCCCGCCAGCCGTTTGGGGGCCGATGGGCTGGCGGGGCGTTGCGGCTTTCTGGACCACGGAATCGCCGCCTCGGACAATCCGCCGACACTGCCTCCGTTGCGGTACGAACAGGCACCGCCAAGCGGAACCGACTTTCGATGTTCGGCTAGGCCACCGATCCGAGCCCGACGATTGCTCGGCCGATATTGTAGAGCCTGAGCGCATCCTCGCGCTCGCAAGCCAGGAAGTTTCTGACCCGCTCCTCGTCTCGCGTGCTCATCACGAAGCCGTTGTGAAGAGCGGCGCGGCGTCGGGCCGGGTCCTTCATCTGCAGTGCCTCGAACAGGACGTCCCGGCCATCGACCCCGCGGCCATCGACAAGGCACCAGCGCAGATCCTGCTCGGCCCGAAGCCAGTCCGGAGCGGGGTCGTCGTCGTCGGGCATGCGCACCTCCCGTGCTGCGGCTCACCGGATCGCCTGTCGGATCGTCCAGCTTCCGTTCCACAAACCGCGCTCGTTGCGGCGGGCATCCTCGGCGGCCGCGTCCAGCGCCGGATCGCCGCCGGTCGGCCGGGCGAAACCGGCCAGCACCAGCTCGCGCGCCACGTCGATCTCGCCGGTGCAGCGGGCCGGGACCGCCCCGGCGGCGGGCGGCGCGATCGGCTGGCAGGTGAGGTTCTGCCGCCGGGTCGCGTTGTTCAGCGCCGCACGAGCCTGGAGCCCGCAAGCCCAGGGCTGGCCGTTGCGGTCGTTGCACACGGCATCGCGCGACGGGCCTTCGAGCCCGAGGAGCCGGGTCTTCAAGGCGCCCTCCGGGCCGAATGTCAGGCCATCCGTGATCTCGAAAGGCCACGCGATCCGATACGGCTCGAGCTGCTGGCCCGCCTGCGGCGGCGAGACGGGCTCATCGCGGAGCTTCGCGGGCGGTAAGTGGCGGGCTGTGCGGCGGGTATCCTCGGCGGATGAAGCGACCGGGGGAGGTGCCGCCTCTGTCCGAGCGCTTCCCGTGGTCCTCGGCTCGACGATAGGCGTCGGTTCCGGGCCTGCAAGAAGGCGCGGCAGCGCCAGCGCGATCACAAGCGCAGCAAGGGCGACGGCGCCGAACATCGCAACCTCGCTGCCGATCCTGTGTCGCCGTCCCGACCGGAGGAGGACGGTCACAGCAGCCTCCCGCGAGGCTGGCTTGGCAGTAGTCGGTCGAAGTGGCGCGGAACGCCTCGCCGCAGGAGCGGGCGAGGGGACGTGGGCCGCTCTGGGCGGTGCGGCGAAGATGGTGTCGCCGCGCCGGAGTGCCTGCGGCCTCCGTCTTGCCGGGAGAGCCGCGGCCAACCGCGACCGGCGCCAGCGCCGTACCCGGCTCAGGCGGAGCAGGAGCGCCAGCCAGAGCGCGTCTCGGAGTGCGGCCCTATCGGTTGCCGCCAGCAGTGGATGGCTGCGCCGCCACGTTCGTGCGCGGCTGAGGGCCAGAAGAAAGGCGACCAGGGCGAGAGCGGCTGACGCTCTGATCGGGCTCAAGCGCGGGGTAGAGGCCGCACGGATGCGTGCGGTCCAGCCGGGCGCGGCCGAATTGGTGGCATCCTCCTCCGCGCGCCTGAGCGGGCCGGGCGCATAGCGCTCCGGTCGAGACGGAAGAACGGGCAGGAACCCGGATGCGAGGAGCGCTCGCGCGAGAAGTGTTCCGCGCCTGGCCAGCGGACCCGACCGTCCGGCATCTCCGGCCCACGCCCACCTCAAGCCCGCCTCCTCGAGCCAGCGGCCACTCTCGCCCGGGTTGAACACGAAACCTGCGCTCGTGCTAGGGTCCAAAAGCCTCACAAGCCGGCCCACGAGATGCGGGCGCGGCGGAGACCCGGATGGTCGTCAACCTCTTCGATATCGTACGCCAGGCCCAGAGCGGGTCGGCGATGGACAACTTCTCCCGCCAGTTCGGGTTGAGCCTCGATCAGACCCAGCGGGCAATGGAGGCGCTGCTTCCGGCCTTCACGCTCGCATTCCAGCGCAGCGTGCAGAATCCGAACGCGTTCGCGCAGCTGCTCGAGATGATGGCCTCGGGTCGCTACGCGCCGTTCTTCGACGGGGGCGGGCAGGCGAACCTCGCGCAATCGAACGGGCAGCAGATCCTCGACACGATGTTCGGCTCCAGCGAGGTCAGCCGGCAGATCGCGGCCCAGGCTTCGGCGATGACAGGCATTGGCGCGCAGGTCCTGCAGCAGATGCTGCCTGCCCTGGCTCCCGTGCTGATGGGTGGGCTGTTCCGCTTCACGAGCGTCGAGGGCCTTTCCGACTTCCTGCGAAATTGGAGCGATTGGCTGCGCATGATGGCGCCCCTGCAAGCCGGGAATCGACAACCCTCGAGCCCTGCGGCTGGAACGCCCTATGGTGCCTGGACGGATCTGATGGGCGCGATGCTCGGCCAGGGCGCCGCGCGTCCTACGCCCGCTCCGGCTCCCGCGGCGGATCCCTGGACCGGCTTCATGCAGGCCTTCCTGAAGGGCCTACCGCCCGGTGCTGCAGCGCCTCCGCCGCCGAAGCCGCCTGCTTCTCAGCCGAACCCGCTCGAGGTGCTCTCGCAGATGTTCGAGACGGGCCGTGACGTGCAGGCGCAATATCTCGGCAGCCTGCAAGCCATCCTGGATGGCTTCCGAAGTCCCCAGGGCCAGACGAAGCCCGGCGCGACCTGAGGGTATCGCGCCGGGAAGCATGGGATGGGGTGGCGGCTGACGGTCTCGGTTCAGCAGTCCGCCTCTGCGTGGGCGGAGTGTTTCATGCCCCGAGATGCAGGCGCGCTCGCTCGTAGCTGACTGCGCCGGTCGACGGATCGAACCAACAGGATGACGGAAGGGTCCTTCACGAGCGGCTGGGCGAGGGCGCCGATGATGTCATTCCGGATCAGCCCGATATCCCGCAGCGAGCGCTCGTCCAGCTCGAGCAACTGGTAAACCTCACGGCGATTCGCGATGGCCCGGACGAACGCCGCAATCGTCAGGAAGACGGATTGCACGACGCGGCGGATGGCCTGGGCCGGTCCGGACGTCTGAGTATAGGCTGTCTCGGTCGTGATCATCGCGCTCTCCTGGAGTTCAGGCTCCTTGCTGGCCCGCGCGGCGCGCCGGGCCCGAAGCACCTCGCTTCGCCCCTGGACCCTGCGCCCGAAGGTGATATTCTTGAAGCGAATGATTTAGATGCCTGAGATCACGGGCTTTGATGGAGGTCTCGATGCCCCATATGCTCGACAGCGATCAGCTCCGGACATTTCTGGCGATCGCGGATACCGGTTCGTTCACCCGGGCGGCCGAGATCGTCCACAAGACCCAGTCTGCCGTCTCCATGCAGATGAAGCGGCTGGAGGAGCGGCTCGGGCGTGACATCTTCGAGCGCGACGGCCGGGCCTCGAAGCTTACCGAGGACGGGGAGCGCCTTCTCGACTACGCGCGTCGGATCGTCCGGCTGAACAACGAATGTGTGGCGTCCTTCGCAGAGACCGACCTCCTCGGTCGCGTCCGGCTCGGCCTGCCCGACGACTACGCGGACCGCTACTTGCCTGAGATCCTCGCCACCTTCTCGCGCTCGAATCCCCGCGCTGAGGTCACGGTGGTCTGCGAGCCGACTCCGATGCTGGTCGAGCAGGTCCGGAACGGGGAGCTCGACCTCGCGATCATCACGCATGTCGATGGGCGCGGGAATTCGGAGGTCGTGCGCTCCGAGCAGCTTCTGTGGGTCACGTCAGCCCGGCACTGCGTCCACGACGAGGCGGTCGTGCCGCTGGCGCTCGGGCGGCCGACCTGCAACTGGCGCTCGTCGGCGGTCGAAGCGCTCGAGGAGAGCGGGCGCAGCTTCCGGGTCGCCTATGTCAGCTGGAACTCGACCGCGGTCGGCGCGGCAGTGCTCGCCGGCCTCGCCGTTTCCGTGCTGCCGGAGAGCGCCGTCCGGCCCGGGATGCGGATCCTGGGAGCGCGCGACGGCTTTCCGCCGCTCCCGTCATGCCGGATCGGGCTGGTGCAGGGCTTGCGCGAGCCGAACGAACTCGCCGACGCGCTGGCCGATCAGATCCGGCAGAGCCTCGACAACCTGAGTGCCGGCAGGCTCGTCGTGCCGCTCGCCGACGCGGCGGAGTAGCCGCGCTAGCGTGACGTGAAGCCGGACGAGACTTGGGTGAAGGAGCTGTTGAGGCCCGTGCCGATCAGGGTGGCGCCCCCGACGACCATGATGGAGAGGATCGCCGCGATCAGGGCGTATTCGATCGCCGTCGCCCCCTTCTCGTCGCGCAGAAACCGTTTCATCTCGCCCCCGGCATCGCTTGCCCACTCTGCCAGGAGGCTCTTCGCGTCCGGTTAACGGCGGGCGAGAATTGTACGTGTCGGGACGTCCGCGCCGAAACTTGACAGGGCAGGGGGGCTCTCGCAGGAGGGAACCGCTCCGGTCCAGAGGGGCTGCGAGCCCCTCGTCCCACCCCGTGCGCTGGTTTCGCTGACATGGCCGTCTACACCGAGGTCTCGGACGAGGACCTCCGCGGCTTCCTGGCCATGTACGATCTCGGCGACGTGCTCGCCTTCAAGGGGATCGCCGAGGGCGTCGAGAACTCCAACTATTTCCTGCAGACCGCGCGCGACCGCTTCATTCTCACCCTCTACGAGAAGCGGGTTCGCGAAGCCGACCTCCCGTTCTTCCTCGATCTGATGGAGCACCTCGCCGGGCGCGGCGTCGAATGTCCGCTTCCCGTGCGAAACGGCGCAGGCGCGGCGCTTGGGCGGCTCGCGGGCCGTCCCGCCGTGATCGTGACGTTTCTGGAAGGGCTCGCGGTCAAACGACCCGGGGTCGGCCATTGCCGCGCTGTCGGCGCGGAACTCGCCTCCCTGCACAAGGCCGGCAGCGACTTCTCCGGGCGGCGGCCGAATGCGCTGTCACTCGAGTCGTGGCCAGGGCTTTTCGCCAGCGCGGACGGGCAGGCGGACCGGCTGGCGCCGGGACTTGCCGGTCGGATCGAAACCGAACTCGGCGAACTGGAGGTTCTCTGGCCGAGGGGCCTGCCCGAGGGCGTAATCCACGCCGATCTTTTCACGGACAATGTCTTCTTCATCGGAGACAGGCTGTCCGGCGTGATCGACTTCTACTTCGCCTGCACGGATGCTTGGGCGTACGATCTCGCGATCTGCCTCAACGCCTGGTGCTTCGAGGCTGACGGCTCGTTCAACGCGACAAAGGGTCGGGCGATGATCGCCGGCTACCAGGGCGTCCGGCCGCTCGAATGGGAGGAGGTCAACGCGCTCCCGATCCTGGCGCGCGGCTCGGCTTTGCGCTTCATGCTGACCCGTCTCGTCGACTGGCTGAACGTCCCGCCCGGCGCGCTGGTCCGCCCCAAGGATCCGCTCGAATACGACCGCAAGCTCGCCTTCCACCGCAAGGTGGCGAGCGCATCTGAATATGGCTGGGAGCCCGCGGCTCAGGCAGCTATGCCCGTCCGCTCATCGTGAATCGAGGCGGCATGAGCGAGCGGGTCAAGATCTATACGGACGGGGCGTGCTCCGGAAATCCAGGTCCCGGCGGCTGGGGCGCGTTGCTCATGCTCGGCGACAAGGAAAAGCAGCTCTCGGGCGCGGAGCCGAACACGACCAACAATCGAATGGAACTGATGGCCGCGATCTCGGCCCTCGAGGCGCTCACCCGCCCCTGCAAGGTCGACCTCTACACGGACTCGCAATATGTCCGAAACGGCATCTCGAGCTGGATCAAGGGCTGGAAGGCGAAGGGCTGGCTCACGGCCGACCGAAAGCCGGTGAAGAACGAGGACCTGTGGCGGCGCCTCGACGAGGCGCGCGGGCGCCACGAGGTGGCATGGCACTGGGTCAAGGGCCACGCCGACGACGCGCTGAACAACCGCGTGGACGGAATGGCCCGCGCCGCCATCGAGGCGATGCGGGCCGGGACGAAGAAGCCCGAAGCTCCGGCGGTGAAGAGAGCGGGCGTCCGTTAGTTCGCCTGCTGCCCGGCGCCGAGTTCCTTCAGCAGGTTCTCGGCGCTGGAGACGTCCGCCTTCGAGGGCACGTCCTCCACGTTGAGCGACTTCACGACGCCGTCCTCGACGATCATGGAGTAGCGCTGCGAGCGCGTGCCGAGGCCGAAGCCCGTGCCGTCGAAGGCGAGCCCGACCGCCTTCGCGAAATCCCCGTTGCCGTCGGACAGCATCTCGACCTTGCCATCGGCGCCGGCCGACTGGCTCCAGGCCTTCAGCACGAAGACGTCGTTCACGGACGTGACCAGGATCGCGTCGATCCCGACAGCCTTGATCTCATCAGCCCGCTGCACGTAGCCCGGCAGGTGGTTGCGATCGCAGGTCGGCGTGAAGGCGCCGGGCACGGCGACCAGAACCACCTTGCGACCGCGAAAGAGATCGTCCGTGCTACGCGCGGCCGGTCCTTCCGGCGTCATAACCCGAAACGTCGCCTGAGGCAGGCTGTCGCCGATCTTGATCGTCATTCGTATGTCTCCCAGGCTCGCTCGAGCGTCATGGTCGATTAGCGCGGCCGCTTGAGCCAGTCGAGCCGGACGGTTCCGGACAGGAACTTTCAGCCGGGGTAGACAATCTTCTTCCCTGGCGTAGCATGATCACATGGCCCAGGCGCGAACCATGAACCGTGGTGGCGGAAGCGCGGGCTATCTCGATGGGCAGATGCTCATCGCGATGCCCGGAATGATGGACGAGCGCTTTCAGCGCACCGTCATCTATATCTGCGCTCACTCGGCAGAGGGGGCCATGGGCATCGTGCTCAACAAGCCCGCATCCGATCTGAGCTTCCCCGATCTGCTCGTCCAGTTGGACGTGATCCCGGAGAAGGATGCCATCCGACTCCCCCGACGGGTCGAGCAGATGAACGTCCTGGTCGGCGGCCCCGTCGAGACGAGCCGTGGTTTCGTGCTGCACACGCCGGACTTCTTCATCGATCAATCGACGCTGCCGATCGACGATGGCATTTGCCTCACCGCGACGATCGACATCCTGCGCGCCATCGCAAAGGGCAAGGGGCCGGAAAGCGCGGTGCTGGCGCTCGGCTATGCCGGTTGGTCGGCGGGCCAGCTCGAGAGCGAGATCCAGGCCAATGGCTGGCTCAGCTGCGACGCGGACCCGAACCTCATCTTCGGGCCGCTGCTCGACGTAAAATACGAGCTTGCGCTCCGCAAGATCGGCGTCGATCTCGGCATGCTCTCCGCCCAGGCCGGACACGCCTGAGACGAGACACCCGGTCGATCAGGCGGCTTCCGGGGCGGCTCCGACAAGTCGGCGCGCCTGCAGCGACGACATCGGCTCGCCGAAGACGAAGCCCTGCGCGTAATCGCAGCCCATGTGATAGAGCTCGATCGCCTCGCTCTCGGTCTCGGCGCCCTCGGCCACGACGTCCATGCCGAGCTCCTCGGCGAGCTTCACGATCGAGCGCAGGATGACCGGGCGGCCGTTCCCGAGCTCGCGCACGAAGGACTGGTCGATCTTGATCGTGTCGAACGGGAAGCGCTGCAGGTAGGAGAGCGCTGAGAAGCCGGTGCCGAAATCGTCGAGCGAGAGGCCGGCGCCGAGGTCCTTGATGCGGCTCAGGATCTGGGCCGCATATTCCGGATTCTCCATGACCAAGCTCTCGGTGAGCTCGAGTTTGAGCGAGCCCGGCAGCACGCCGGAGCGGGCGAGCACCGTCTTCAGGTCGTGCAGGAGATCGTGCTTCAGGAGCTGGCGGCTCGACACGTTCACGGAGGCGAAGATCGGCGGATCCACCTCGAGTGCGCGCTGCCATGCCGCGAGTTCGAGGGCCGTCTGCTCCATCGCGAAGACGCCGAGATCGACGATGAGGCCCGTCTCCTCGGCGACCGGGATGAAGGTCTGCGGCCCGATGGGCCCGAGCTTGGGGTGGTTCCAGCGGAGCAGCGCCTCAAAGCCTGCGATGGTGCGGTCCTCCAGCCGGACGATCGGCTGGAACGCGACGCGCATCTCGCCGCGATCGAGCGCGCGGCGGAGATCGCTCTCCAGACCCAGCCGGTCGCCGCGCTGCAACTGGCGCATGGAGGCGTCGTAGGCCTCGACGCGGTCGCCGCCGAGGCGCTTCGCGTAGGTGAGCGCGATCTGGGCGTTCTTGAGCAGCTCCTCAGCCTTGGCCGGCCGCGCCGGATCGTGCCGGACGATGCCGACCGACGCCGTGAGGAAGATCTCGCGCTCCGAATAGGTGATCGGCGTGGAGACGGTCTGGCGCAGCATGTCGGCCAGACGTTCGATCCGGTCGTCCTCGGTCTCGGACAGGATCAGAGCCGCGAACTCGTCGCCAGACACGCGGGCCAGGCTGTCCTGCGGTCGCAGAAGCCGCCCAAGCCGGCGCGAGAGAGTAAGGAGGATCTGATCGCCCGCCGTGTGTCCGATCGAATCGTTCACCTGTTTGAAGCGGTCCAGGTCGAGCGCGATGATCGTCGGCCGCAATGGCACCGCACCCGCCGGGAACGAGAGGGCCGCATCGATCCGGTCCAGGAAGAGCTGGCGGTTCGGCAGGCCGGTCAGATTGTCGTGCACGGCGTCGTGCAGCAGGCGCTCCTCCGAGGATTTCGCCTCCGTCACGTCCGTCATCGTGCCGATAATGCGGATCACCTCGCCATCCGCGCCGATCACTGGGCGCGCTTTGAGGCGGAACCAATGATAGGGCCCGGACACGGCCCGGAGCCGGAAATCGTGTGAGAGGCGGCCGCGCCGGTTTTCGATGATGGCGTCGAGCGCCGCCCTGAACCGGTCGCGGTCGAAGGAATGGACGTGGTCCATCCAGTCCGCTGCCGCGCCGCCGAGGCCGCCCCGCTTATGGCCTAGCGCGTGCTCCAGGTCGGGCGAGACGAAGAGATTGTCTCCGGCCACGTCCCAGTCGAACACCACATCACCGGAGCCGGCGAGCGCGAGGGCCCGGCGCTCCGCCTCGCCGGACATTCCGGAGGCGAGGGGCCCGGCCGTGAAGGCGTGCTGCATGACCGTGAAGCCGATCAGCATGACGATGAGCACGAGGCCGCCGATGAGGGCGGGCTGCACGAGATCGTTCCCGAGCCGTCCCATGATCGTGGCACCTGCAGCCGCGACCCAGGCGACGAGCAGCAGCCAGGTCGGGATCAGCATAATCGCGCGGTCGAAGCCGTGGATTGCGAGATGGACGATAAGGATGAGGCCGACCACCGCGAGGGCCGCGATGGAGGTGCGGGCGACGCCCGCCGCGATTGGCGGATCGACGATGGCGAGCCCGACCAGTGCGGTCAGGAACACGAGCCAGAACATCGCGACGTGGCTGTAGCGCACGTGCCAGCGGTTGAGATTCAGATACGCGAAGAGGAAGACGAGGAGCGTCGCAGCCAGCACCGCTTCCGCGCCGGCGCGGTAGATGCGCTCGGCCGCCTCCGGGAGCGGGAAGATGCGCTGGAAGAATCCGAAATCGATGCAGGCATAGGCAAGCACCGCCCATGCGAGCGCTGCCGCCGCCGGGAAGATCACCGCGCCCCTGACGACGAACACGATCGTCAGGAACAGGGCGAGCAGCCCCGCGATCCCGATGATGATGCCCTTGTAGAGGAGGAGGCCCGAGACCTTCTGCCGGTAGGCTTCCGCCTCCCAGAGATAGAGCTGGCCGACATTCGCGGAGGCGAGCTCGGCCACGAAGGTCACCGTTGTCCCGGGGTCGAGCGTGATCTGGAACAGGTCGGAGTCAGGCGACGGCTCCCGCTCCGGCCTTATACCCTCGGAGGCCGTAATCGCCGCGATGCGGGTCGCGCCGAGATCCGGCCAGACAAGGCCGGAGCCGACGAGCCGGAAATGCGGTGCGACGAGCAGGCGCTCGATCTGTTCGTCGGACGAGTTGGTGAGCGCGAAGACGATCCAATCCGGGCGCGATCCGGCCTCGCGCGCCTTCACGGCGATGCGGCGCACGATGCCGTCCCGGCCCGGGGCGGTCGAGATCTGCACGAGGTCGCCGTCGGAGCGGTAGCGCTCGATCATCGGCGTGAGGTCGATCGCGGACGCATCCGGCGACACGCGCACGGCCTCGACCGCCGCGGCCGGTAGCGGGGAGAGAAGCCCCGCAAGCGACGCGGTCAGGAGCCCGAGAACAAGAAGAAGAGCGCGCACCGGCTTCGTTGATCCGTGCCTGTCAGCCACGGCTGCTTCGTGTGGTCATTAGGAGCAAGGGGGGCGGCAAGGCAAAGGGCCTTGTCGGGAGAGCGGTTTGCGTTGTGGAGAACAGCCCGTCTGGAGAGGCTTTGCGGCTGAAACGAGGACGGCGGAGCGCCTGCGCCAACCTGTCCGGGCGTCGGTGCCCGTTCATGTTACGAACGCGGCTGCGACCTGCCGGAGCGGCTGAAGCGTCTTGATCGGTCCGATCGCCGCGATCGTCGGTGCGCCTGCGAGCGTCCGGGCGCCCGCCGCCCGCACCTCGTCCACTGTCACGGCGTCGACATGGGCAATCGTCTCCTCGGCCGCAATGATGCGACCCCAGGCGAGAAGCTGCCGCGCCGCCCGGTCGATACGGCCGCCGGGCGTCTCCAACGCGGCGAGCAACGCAACCTTGAGCTGCGCGCGGGCGCGCGCAAGCTCGGCCGGTTCGATCCCGCGCGCCGCCTCGCGCGAGGTGGCGGTCACGACATCCACCAGCCCCGCAAGGTCCGCCGCCGATGTCCCGGCCCCGATACCGAAGAGGCCGCAATCCGTGAACGGCCAGTGGAAGGCGTCGATCGAGTAGGCAAGGCCGCGCGTCTCGCGCACCTCGTGCCAGAGGCGGGACGTCAGCCCGCCCCCGAGCGCCTGGGCGAAGATGTGGGTCGCGAAATAGGAGGGGTCGCGGAAGGAAACGCCCGGCAGGCCGATCATCAGGCTTGCCTGTTCGAGCCTGCGCTTCATCCGCCGCTCGCCGCCCGTATACGTCCCGTGCGGAGGCTCGGGCGCCTGCGCCTCCGGAATGCCGCCGAGCGCGCGCCCGACCGCCTCCAGCACGCGTGTGTGGTCCACCTGGCCCGCGGCGGCGAACACCATGCGGGCGGGCGTGTATTCGCGCGCCATGAAGGCCCGGATGATCTCGGCGTCGAAGCTCGTGATCGTCTCCGGCCGGCCGAGGATCGGCCGCCCGATCGCCTGGCCCGAGAATGCGACCTCCATGAAGGCGTCGCCGACGGCGTCGTCGGGCGAGTCCTCGATGGCTGCGTATTCCTGCAGGATGACGTTCTTTTCCCGCGCAAGCTCGGTCGAGTCGAAGGCGGAGCCGGTCAGGATGTCGCCGAGGACGTCGATCGCGAGCCCGATGTCGGTGCCGAGCACCCGTGCCGTGTAGCTCGTGAACTCGGTCGAGGTGGCGGCATTGATCTCGCCCCCGACATTCTCGATGTCCTCCGCGATCTGGCGGGCGCTGCGCCGGGCCGTTCCCTTGAACGCCATGTGCTCGATGAGATGCGACAGGCCGTGCTCCGCCTCGCGTTCGTTACGCGAGCCCGCGGCCACCCACACGCCAAGCGTCGCGGTCTCCACGCCGGGTATGCTCTCCGTCGCGACCGTGAGCCCGTTCGGCAGGCGCGTGATCCGCACGCCTGCCTCCTGCGTTGCGGCCGGGCTCACGCTGCCCGGCCTGTGACGGCGCGCGCCTCGCTGCGGATGAACGCTTCGATCGCGGCCGGATCGTTCGGCAGCCGCGTCAGGCGCTCGGGTCGGTCCATCAGGTCCGCGAGATGCGGCGGGAGGGGAGGGCGGAGCCGGGTCGCGCGCTCGACCGCGTCCGGGAACTTCGCCGGGTGCGCGGTCGAAAGCGCCACGACGGGAGTCCCCGGGCTTTGGGCGAGATGCCGCCGGGCCGCACGCACGCCGATCGCCGTGTGAGGATCGAGGAGATACTCTGCTTCGCGCCAGGTGCGGCCGATCTCGTCCGTCACCTCGTCTTCCGGCACCGCGGCGGCTTCGAAGTCGCGCCTGATCGCCGCCAGCGGCTCCGGTGCCACCGTGAACGAGCGTGACTGTTGCAGGCTCCCCATCAGCCCGCGTACCGAGGCAGCATCCCGGCCATAGGCCTCAAAGAGAAGGCGCTCGAAATTCGAGGAGACCTGGATGTCCATGGAAGGCGAGGTCGTCGGCACGACGCCGCGCACCTCGTAGGTGCCGGTCGCGATCGTGCGGGCGAGAATGTCGTTCGCGTTCGTCGCGACCACGAGCCGCTCGATCGGCAGGCCCATGCTCTTGGCGACATAGCCCGCGAGCACATCCCCGAAATTGCCGGTCGGGACCGAGAAGGAGGCCGGCCTGTGCGGCGAGCCGAGGGCCAAGGCCGCCGTGAAGTAGTACACGGCCTGCGCCGCCACGCGTGCCCAGTTGATCGAGTTGATGCCGGAGAGCTGCATCTCGTCCCGGAACCGGGGATTTCCGAACATTGCCTTCACGAGCGCCTGGGCGTCGTCGAAAGTGCCGTCGATCGCGATCGCATGCACGTTCGCCTCCGGCACGGAGGTCATCTGTCGGCGCTGTACCTCCGACACTCGGCCGTGCGGGTAGAGGATGAAGACGTCGACCCGCGGAGAGCCCGCGAAGGCCGCGACAGCGGCGCTGCCCGTGTCCCCCGAGGTTGCGCCGACAATCGTGGCGCGCTGCCCGCGGGCGGCAAGCACATGGTCCATCAGCCGCCCGAGCAACTGCATCGCGACGTCTTTGAAGGCGAGCGTCGGGCCGTGGAAGAGCTCCTGGACGAAGAGGTTGTCGCCGATCTGCACGAGGGGGCAGACGGCCGGATGCCGAAAGGTGGCGTAGGCCTCGTCGATCATCCGGCCCAAATCGGCCGCCGGAATCTCGTCCCCGATCAGCGCGCCAAGGACCGCCTTTGCGACCTCCGGATAAGGCCGGCCGGCGAAGCGCGCGATCGCCTCGCCGCTCAACCTCGGCCAGGCCTCCGGAACGTAGAGCCCGCCATCGCGCGCGAGGCCGGCCAGGAGGGCGTCCGTGAAGGAAAGCGGCGACGCCTCGCCGCGGGTCGAGATGTGAAGCAAGATCGAAGCTCGTGAGGAGGCGCCAGGATAGAGTCTCGGGCTCCTGTTTCCAAGCTGGGCGAGGACAGGCTGCGAGAGCGTCGTCTCCATGAGCCGTTCAGCATGGCGGCGGGAACCAAAGGCTCCGTCCTGCGGAACCGAAACCATTCACCTGCCCGCGCGTATTCGCCTCTGTGCTTAGGCGGGCGCGCCATTCCGGCGTTCCCCCGCACGGGGCATCGGGAGAAGAAAGAATGCGTTCAACCCTGTCAGCTCTGGTGATCGCAGCCGGCCTCGTCGGCTTCGGTGCCAGCGCCCAGGCCGCTCCGGCCGTTGCCGTTCCGGGCTTCGCCACGGAAGCGCCCCTCGTGCAGGTCCAGATGACCCGGCGGGAGCGGATGATCATGCGGGATCGGATGGAGCGGCGCATGATGCGCCGTCAGATGGAGCGCCGGATGATCCGGCGTGAGATCCGCCGCGACATGCGCCGTGACATGCGCCGCCGCTACTGAAGTCCTACATGTCGCGCCGGTTCTCCGGCGCGACACCGCCCGGACGCTCAAATCCGAGGCGCTGATACCTGAATGCCCTGGTTCCTGCTGTTCGTCGCCGGCCTGTTCGAGATCGGCTGGGCCATTGGGCTGAAATACACGGACGGCTTCTCGCGCCCGGTCCCCACGATCCTGACCATCGTCAGCATGGTCGCGAGCGTCGCGTTGTTGGGACTTGCGCTGAAATCGCTGCCGGTCGGGACCGCCTATGCCGTCTGGACCGGGATCGGTACGGTCGGGACCGCAATCCTTGGCATGATCCTATTCGGCGATCCTGCGACCGCGCTCCGGCTCGCCTGCATAGGCCTGATCGTCGCCGGCATTCTGGGGCTGAAGCTCGTCTCCTGAGCCAGGGTGCAGGCGGTTCCAGGCGAAGCTCGCGAAGACTCCAAGCAGCGTGAGCGCGAGCCCGAACCAGGTCAGCGCGTAGCCCAGGTGGCTGTTCGGGATCGCGAGCGGTGTCTGCCCGAGGCGCGGCGGACTGCCTGGGCCGGCCGGCGGCGGGGCGAGGTAGAACGGAGCAACGTCCTCGTACAGCCCGAGATATTGCGCCATCGCGCCCACGTCCCGAACGAACCACTCGCCGCGCCCAGGGTCGTTGGCCGGGACAAACCAGCCGCGGCTCTCGGGCGCGCGCGCGACTCCTACGACAGCCTGGGGACTGGCCGGAGGCGCCTCTGCCGGAGCCCGCAGGCCAGGCGCGAAGTCGCGGAGGACCATTACCACGCTCCCGGATTCGAGGCGTAGAGGCGAAAACAGGTAGAAGCCCTGAACGGGCTCCCCGCGCCGGATTTCGGCAAGACCGCGCACGGGGATCGTGACGCGCGGCTCGTATTGCCCCGACGCCCGCAGAAGCCGGAACTCGTGCGCAGCCGCGCTCCAGGACCGCCACTCGGGGCGCGGTGGTAACGGGGCCGGCTCCCCGAAAGCCCGATCCTGGATCGAGGCGATGAGCGCCGTTTTCCATTCGAGCCGCTGGAGTTGCCAGAAGCCGAGCGCAAGGAGGATTGCGAGAGCGATCGCGGTCGCGAGGGCGGGGGCAAGGAGAGCGCGCCAGCCCGGGGCGCGCACGGACGCACTCACTGCTGCAGCCGGCCCTCCTCGGCCTTGTTGGCGAATTGCGAAGCGATCAGGAGACCTTTCGCGGGCCGGACGAGGAGAAAGCTCAGGATGAACGTGAGAGGGATCCAGAGCGCCATGTGCACCCAGATCCTGGGCTCGTAGGCGAATTCGACCCACATCGCGAGCCCGACCACGATCACGCCGACGATCGACATCACGAAGAACGCCGGGCCGTCGCCCGCATCGATGAACTGGAAGTTCAGGCCGCACGCTTCGCATTGCGGCCTGACGGCGAGAAAACCGTTGAACAGCTTGCCCCGGCCGCAGCGAGGACATCGGCAGGCAAGGCCGGCCGAGATCGCGGACGGACGGGCTTGATGGTCGTTCACGTGGGCTACCGAGGTGCTGAAACGAAGAGGGGCGGCTCGCGCCGCCCCCCCATGTGGTGTCTCCTGACGCTGTTTGTCAGTGACCGCCCGCGCTCGGTCCGGAACCCCAGACGTAGATGGCGGCGAACAGGAACAGCCACACGACGTCAACAAAGTGCCAGTACCAGGCCGCGAATTCGAACCCGAGATGCTGGGTGGGCGTGAACTGGTTCTGGTAGGCGCGCCACAGGCATACGGCGAGGAAGATGGTGCCGATGATGACGTGGAAGCCGTGGAACCCGGTCGCCATGAAGAAGGTGGCGCCATAGATGTGGCCCGAGAAGCCGAAGGCGGCATGGCTGTACTCGAAGGCCTGGCAGATCGTGAAGATGACGCCGAGGCCGACCGTCAGCGCCAGGCCTTGCAGCACGCCCTTGCGATCACCTTCGAGGAGAGCGTGGTGGGCCCAGGTGATCGTGGTGCCCGAGGTGAGCAGGATCAGCGTGTTGAGAAGGGGCAGGTGCCAGGGGTCGAAGGTCTCGATCCCCTTTGGCGGCCAGGCCCCGAGGAGTTCGGCACGCGCATATTGGATGGGCTCGCTCGCGTAGATCGCGGCGTCGAAATAGGCCCAGAACCAGGCGACGAAGAACATCACCTCGGAGGCGATGAACATGATCATGCCGTAGCGGTGATGGAGCTGCACGACCCGGGTGTGATGGTGGCCGGGGCCCGCCTCGCGGATCACGTCGCTCCACCAGGAGATCATCGTGTAGATGACGCCGAGGAAGCCGACGCCCAGCACGTAGGGACCGAGCTTCAGGCCGGCGACGGGGAGACTCTTCATGGTCAGCACCATGCCGACCATCATCACGAACGCGCTGATCGAGCCGACGAGCGGCCACGGGCTCGGATCGACGAGGTGATAGTCGTGCTTGATCTCGGCAGTCTCGGCCATGCCGGCTTGTCTCCGTTCGCTCCGCCCTCGTTACGACGCGGGCTTCGATCTTGTCACGTCTTTCCGGCTCAGAGTTTCGGCCTGGCCGAGCCCTGATCGACGGCAGCCAGGGGCTGCCCGTTCCGGGAAGCGAAATAGGTGTAGGACAGGGTCACCGATTCCATGCCCTCGAGGTTGCGGTCCTTGGCGATCGACGGATCGACATAGAAGACGACCGGGAAATCCATGGTCTCGCCGGGCTTCAGCGTCTGCTCATCGAAGCAGAAGCATTTCAGCTTCACGAAATAGGCGCCCATCTGGCCAGGCTGGACATTGTAGGTCGCAACCCCCGTCGTGGGACGCGTCCCCTCGTTCCGCACCTTGAAGAAGACGGTGCGGGTCTCGCCGAGCCGCGCCTCGACCTGGGGCGTCTCGGGCGTGAAGCTCCAGCCGAGGCCCGGGGCGACATTGGTGTCGAAACGGACCGTCATCCTGCGGGTCAGGGTCTCGCCCGGTGCTTCCGTCCCGACGACGGGCGTCCCGTCGAACCCGGTCACGCGGCAGAAGAGGTTGTAGAGCGGCGCCGACGCGAAGGCGGCTCCGACCATCGCGACCGCGAGCCCGAGACAGGCCAACCCAGTGTTGCGGATGCCGCGGGCGATCCGCTTCTCCCGTTTTTCTCTCTCCTGCAGGTTCATGCCGGCCTCACAACGGACGGTTCAGGACCTGCGGTCCGAGCTTCGCAATCGTGACCACATAGAACAGCAGCACGATGAACCCGAGCGCCAGGGCGATGGCGAGCGACCGCGCGCGCCGGCGTTTCCGGTCCGCCTCGGAGAGCTGCGGGGGCTGTGGCCGGACTGAGGACATCAGCCCAGTCCGGGAACGGCCCGGAACAAGCCAAGGCCATGCTCGGCCAGCAGCGCCGCGAAGAGCAGGAACAGGTAGAGCACCGAGAAGCCGAAGAGCTGCATCGCGATCCGGGCTGCCTGCTCGCCCTCTCGGACGCGGTACACCTGCATGGCGAGCGCGATCATCCCCAATCCGGACAGGACGCCGACCACCGCGTAGACGAGGCCGCCGAAGCCGAGCCAGACAGGCAGGAGCCCGAACGGGACGAGGACGAGCGTGTAGGCGAGGATCTGCGTGCGCGTGGCGTCCGGTCCACGGACGTTCGGCATCATGGGCACGCCGGCCTTCGCGTAGTCACCCGACTTTACGAGCGCGAGCGCCCAGAAATGCGGCGGCGTCCAGAGGAAGATCAGCGCGCACAGGACCAGGCTCGGCACGCCGACCGAACCTGTCACGGCGGCATCCGCGACGACCGGGGGGAGGGCGCCCGCGAGCCCGCCAATGACGATGTTCTGGTCCGTCCAGCGCTTCAGGCCCATCGAATAGACGACGACATAGAACGCGATGGTGAAGGCGAGGAGCCCGGCCGCCAGCCAGTTCGCGATCAGGCCGAGCGCCAGGACCGAGCCGACGGAGAGCGCAGTGCCGAAAGACAGCGCTTCCTCGGGCGTGATGCGGCCGGCCGGGATCGGGCGAGTGCGCGTGCGGGTCATCACCGCGTCGATGTCGGCGTCCCACCACATGTTGAGACAGCCCGAAGCGCCCGCTCCGACCGCGATCATCAACAGGGAGGCCGCCGCGAGCACGGGGTTCACGCTCGAGTGCGAGACGAGCATCCCGACCAGCGCCGTGAAGATGACGAGCGACATCACCCGCGGCTTCAGAAGGGCGATGAAGTCGCGGACTTCGCCGTTTGACACGCCCAAGCGGCTGTCGAAGGCCGGCCCGGTCGCGGCGGAGATCGTCTCGGTTGCGCTCGTCATGGTTTCAGGCCCCCGGCCGGAGGCGTCCGCCGCTTCTGCAAGCGCGCGGACTGGCCGAGGTTCCGTTCAGTGATGGTCGGTGTCCGCGATGCGCGGCAGCGTCTCGAACTGGTGGAAGGGCGGGGGCGAGGTCAGCGTCCACTCGAGAGTGGTCGCCCCGGGGCCCCACGGATTGTTCGCGGCACGCTCGCCCGAGGTATAGGCCCGGTAGACGCCGTACAGGAACACGAACAGCCCGAGGAAGAAGGCGTAGGCGCCGAAGGACGCGATGCGGTTCCAGTCGCCAAGCGCGTCCGGGTAGTCGGCGTAGCGCCGGGGCATGCCGGCGAGTCCGAGGAAGTGCATCGGGAAGAACAGCACGTTCGCGGCGACGAACGATATCCAGAAGTGGACGATGCCGATCCGCTCGGGAATGATCCGGCCCGTCATCTTCGGGAACCAGTAATAGACGCCGCCGAAGATCATGAACACGGCGCCGAGCGACAGCACGTAGTGGAAGTGCGCCACGACATAATAGGTGTCGTGCATGTAGCGGTCGACGCCGGCATTCGCGAGGACGACGCCGGTGACGCCGCCCACCGTGAACAGGAAGATGAAGCCGATCGCCCAGTGCATCGCGGCGGAGAAGCGGATCGAGCCGCCCCACATCGTGGCGATCCAGGAGAAGATCTTCACCCCGGTCGGCACCGCGATGACCATCGTGGCGAACACGAAATAGGCCTGGGTCTGCAGGGAGAGGCCGACCGTGTACATGTGGTGAGCCCACACAACGAAGCCGACGACCCCGATCGCGACCATGGCATAGGCCATGCCGAGATAGCCGAAGATCGGCTTCTTCGAGAAGGTCGACACGATGTGGCTGACGATGCCGAAGGCCGGCAGGATCATGATGTACACTTCGGGGTGGCCGAAGAACCAGAACAGGTGCTGGTAGAGGATCGGGTCACCGCCGCCGGCCGGGTCGAAGAAGGTCGTCCCGAAGTTGCGATCCGTCAGCAGCATGGTGATCGCGCCGGCGAGCACCGGGAGCGACAGGAGCAGCAGGAACGCCGTCACCAGCATCGACCAGGCGAAGAGCGGCATCTTGTGCAGCGTCATGCCCGGCGCGCGCATGTTCAGGATCGTGGTGATGAAGTTGATCGCGCCGAGGATCGAGGCCGCGCCCGCGAGGTGGAGGGCGAAGATGCCGAAATCGAGCGCCGGACCGGGGTGGCCCGAGGTCGATAGCGGCGGGTAGACCGTCCAGCCACCGCCGAAGCCGTAGGAACCGGGCGCACCCTCGAAGAACAGCGACAAGATCAGCAGCAGGAATCCGGCAACGGTCAGCCAGAACGAGATGTTGTTCATCCGCGGGAACGCCATGTCGGGCGCCCCGATCATCAGCGGCACGAACCAGTTCCCGAACCCGCCGATCAGCGCGGGCATGACCAGAAAGAACACCATGATCAGGCCGTGGCCCGTCACGAAGACGTTGAAGGTCTGCGGGTTGGAGAAGATCTGGAGACCCGGCTCCTGCAACTCCATGCGCATGAAGATGGAGAGCAGCCCGCCCACCGTGCCGGCCATGAAGGCGAACAGCAGGTAGAGCGTCCCGATATCCTTGTGGTTTGTGGAATACATCCACCGCCGCCACCCCGTCGGGGTGTGGTGATCAGCGTGGTCGGCGTGGGCAGCGTGAGCCATGGCGGACTTCTTCGTCGTCGGAATCAGCGGGTGGCGTCGGCGAACTTGGCGCCGTCACTCGCGGTGGATGCGAACTTCTGCTTCGCCTGGGTGAGCCAGGTGGCGTAATCCGCCTCGCTCACGACCCGGATGGTGATGGGCATGTAGGCGTGGCGCTGACCGCAAAGCTCACGGCACTGGCCATGGATCGTCGCCTCGCGGTCGGCCTTGAACCAGATCTCGTTCAGGCGGCCCGGGATGGCATCCATGGTAAAGCCGAGCGACGGCACGCCCCAGGAATGCATGACGTCTGCGGACGTCACCTGCACGCGCACAACCTTGTTCACCGGGACGACGACGTCGTTGTCGGTCGTGAGGAGCCTCAGCTGGCCGGGCTTGAGATCGGCCTGCTCGACGAGGTTCGAATCGAACTGAAAGCCCCCGCCCTGGTCGGCCGGGTATTCGTAGGACCAGTACCAGGAATGGCCCGTGACCTTCAACGTGAGGTCCGCCTTCGGAATGATGAGCTGGTTGCGCAGCAGGCGGAAGGACGGGATAGCGATAAGGAGAAGAATGAGGACCGGGACGACGGTCCAGGCGATCTCGATGGCCGTGTTGTGGCTGGTTTTCGACGGCGTTGGATTGGCCTTCTCGCTGAAGCGCACCACCACGACGACCAGGAGGGCCAGGACGAACAGCACGATGGCGGTGATGATCCACATCAGCTCCGTGTGGAAGCTCTGCATCTCCCGCCCGAGCTCGGTAATGGGCTGCTGCATGGCGACTTGCCAGTCTTCGGGCTTGCCGAGCCCGGCGGCGAATGCCCCTCCCGCATAGCCTGCGAACCCCGCCGCGATCAGGGCCGATGCCGTGCCGCGTAGCCGATTAACCATCCCCATCCTCGTCCAGAACTCCGAGGTCGTCGGGCCATCGAAGCCGCGGGCGCGGCGAGAGGTCCGGCGGACAAGCGCGGCGTGGCGCGCCTCGATTACAATCCGTCTAAGAACACATCCCCAAGACGGACGCAACGCCGCCAAGCTCCGCATTTCGTGCGTCATAAGGGCCGGGCTGAAGGGCCGATCCCGCAGCGCTGGCGCGACCTTGACAGGCGCACCTCCACCATGGTCCGAGTTCCGGCAATCCGCGGGCTGCGGCGAGCCTGCGGCGGGACCCGAAATGGCATCATCTCGAACCCTCGCGAACCTGGGCCTCTGTGCCGGCCTGCTCTGGGGAGCCCTGGGCGCGCTGGCGCCGGCTTCGGCGCAGGGCGTCGTCAAGAACACGTTCGGAGACTGGCAACTCCGTTGCGAGACACCTGCCGGGGCCAAGACCGAGCAATGCGCGCTCGTTCAGAACGTGGCAGCCGAGGACCGTCCGAACGTGACGCTCCTCGTGATCATGTTGAAGACGGCTGACGCGAAAAGCCGGCTGCTGCGTGTCGTCGCCCCGCTCGGCGTGCTTTTGCCGGCCGGGCTCGGCCTCAAGATCGACCAGACGGATGTCGGGCGGGCGGGCTTCGTGCGCTGCCTCACGACGGGCTGCGTGGCCGAGGTGGTGCTGGAGGACAACCTCCTCAACCAGCTCAAGACCGGAAAGACTGCGACCTTCATCGTCTTCCAGACGCCCGAAGAAGGCGTCGGAATTCCCGTGTCCCTCGAGGGCTTTGCGCCCGGTTTCGACGCCCTTCCCTGAGGTCTGCAATGCGGTTCATTCGTGATTTTCGCCGCGCGGCTCCGCTCGCCGGCGTGCTCTTCCCGCTTGCGCTCGGGGCCTGCAGCTCCACCGGATCCGGCGAGGGCGCCGGCACCACCCTGCAGAACTTCCTGCTCTATGGTGGCGCGACGGTCCCGCCGGCGCAGGTCGTTCCGCCGCTGGAAGTCCTGGATTGTCCCCCTGTGACCGTGACTGAGGGCGGGGCGGCCATCCGCGCCGTTGCAGGCGGCGGGGAGAGCGCTGCCGTGCGCAGCCAGCTTTCGATCGCGAATGTCGCGCGCGAATGCATCGGCCGGGAGGACGGCGCGGTCATCGTGAAGGTCGGAGTGCAGGTGCGCGCGCTGCTCGGGCCCGGTGGCTCGGGCGGACGCTTCGACACGCCCGTCAACTTCGTCCTGAAGCGCGGGGACCAGGTGATCGCCAGCCGGTCCCGCCGGGTGAACCTCGCGATCCCGGCGGGCCAGGCCGAGCAGAGCGGGATCGTGGTCGAGGACGGCATGGTCGTCCCGCCCGGCACGGGCGAGTTCGACATCGAGGTCGGGCTTGGCTCTGCCGGGCGCTCTGCCGCCCCGCGGAGCCGCAGGAACCGCAGCTAGCCAGGCCTGCTCAGCAATTGATCGTGCCGCACATTCTGGTGTTCGCCACGAGGCGCTCGAGCGTCCTTGGGCCCGGGTAGCCGAGCACCGTTGCGCCGCCGATGACGTAGGACGGCGTCGCGACGATCCCCAGCGATGCTGCGAGGCGCATCTGACGCCCGAGCGTCGCCTTCACGTCCGGGCCGTCCGCGACCCGCTCCACTTCGCGCCTATCCGCCCCCAGCTTCTCCGCCGCGTCGAGCGCGCGCGGGCCGTCGATCCTGCCCGGTGCCGCATAAAGGGCGTCGGTCAGCTTGTGGGCGGTGGCGGCGCCCTTCAGTTTCAGCAACGCCAGTTCGACCTTGGCGGCCTGCGCCGACATGGGGGATAGGATCGGGTTGTTGACGAGCCCAATCCTGAGGTCCCGGTTCGCGCGGAGCAGCGCGTTCACGCCGTCATAGGCGGCGCGGCACCAGGGGCAGTTGTAGTCGTAGAACTCGACGAGCTTGATTGCGGCGTCGGCCGGACCTCCCCAGACCGCGCCTGGCAGATCCTCGATCTCCTCCGCCAGTTCCACGGGGACCCGCAGGTTCGGGACCGGCTTGCCCTCGTCGCTTGTCAGCGGAAACCACTGGTTGGCGGCCGATGCCGCGAGCGCTGCGGCGCCTGGCAGGGCGCCGAGCGCGCCCGCACCGGCCAGGGCCAGCATCCGCCGGCGGTGGATCATGCGTCTCTCCATGCCTCGCGTGTCGACGGCAAGTTTGGCGGGCGCAAGGCGGCTGCCTCATTCTCGCAAAGCGACTCGAGGGCGGCGGACAGGTCCTCGCGGGAGAAGGGTTTCCGAAGGTACATGACACCGCTCATCCGGCGCATGTCGCTCGGCAGATCGTGGCCGGTGATGAAAATGATCGGCCGCAACGGATTCTGGAAGCGGAACTCGAACGCGACATGGACCCCCGACATGGCGCCGAGCTGATAATCCGTGATCAGCAGGCCGATCGAGCAGCCGGACTCCCGTATCATGTCGAGCGCCTCCGGAGCGTCGCTCGCTTGGCGCACGGCGAAGCCCGCGTCCGTCAACGCCTCATAGAGATCGTGACGCAGCAACGGATCGTCTTCCACGAGCAGGATGGTTCTGGAATCTGGAGCAAGCATCGCTTCGGGTTCGAGAGTGGCTGGTCGCCACAGATGGATTCTACGGTGCCATGCCCCCGGCCCGGAGGCAGCGTTGACACCCTGCACCGCCGCTCCTTAAGCTTCTCTCGTCAAATGCTCCCCGCGGGAGAGTTCGGGTCGGCTTCACGGCCAGCCCGACGCCGAAGGCGCAACCGCCCCGGAAACGCTCAGGCCTGAAGGACCGCGCGGGAGCTGACACTCTGGAAAGCGGCTGCGCCGAAAGGCGCCGCCCACCGACGGAGTAACCCGGAGGGCTTCGCCCAACGGGGAATCTCTCAGGTCCTTGGACAGAGGGGGCAGATGCCGGGCCGCTTGCGGTCGGGCCTTTGCGTTGTCCGGACCTGAGGAGCTTCATGGCCGACCAAACCGATCCGGACAATCTGCTGGAGACGCCGCTCGCGCGTCTGCACCGCGACGCGGGCGCCCGCATGGTGCCTTTCGCGGGCTACGCGATGCCGGTGCAATACCCGACCGGCATCATCGCCGAGCATACATGGACGCGCGAGCATGCCGGGCTCTTCGATGTCTCGCATATGGGCCAGGCGCGTCTCGTTGGGCCGGACCATGCGACCGTCGCGGCCGCCCTCGAGGCGCTCGTCCCGGCGGACCTCGCCGGCCTCGCCTTCGGACAGCAGCGCTACACGCTTCTCCTGAACGAGGAGGGCGGGATCCTCGACGACCTGATGGTTGCCCGTCCCGCGCGGAGCGAGGGCGGGGGTGAGCTGATGCTGGTGGTCAACGCCTCCACCAAGGAGGCCGATTACCGCCACATCGCAGCGCGCCTCCCCGACGGGGTCGAACTCCGCCGCGAGGACGATCGCGCGCTCTTGGCCTTGCAAGGTCCGGGGGCAGCGGAGGTGCTCGGCGCCATCGCGACAGAGGCGAGCTCGCTCGCCTTCATGACGGGTTCGGCCATGATCCTGTCGGGGATCCCCGCCTATGTCAGCCGGTCCGGCTATACCGGCGAGGACGGGTTCGAGATCTCCGTCCCGTCGGACCGGGCGGAGGAGCTCTGGGCGCTTTTGACCCGCTCGCCCGCCGTGAAGCCCGTCGGGCTCGGGGCGCGCGATTCGCTCCGGCTTGAGGCGGGGCTCCCCCTCTACGGCCACGACATCAATCAGGAGACATCTCCCGTGGAGGCCGGGCTCGCCTGGTCGATAGGGCGCCGCCGCCGCGAGGAGGGCGGTTTCCCGGGCCATATCCGGATCGCCGAGGAGATCGCCAACGGGCCGCTGCGCCGCCGCGTCGGCATCCGGGTCGAGGGTCGCGCCCCGGCCCGCGAGACGGCCGACATTCTCGACCTCGCGGGCGAGCTCATCGGCAAGGTCACGTCCGGCGGCTTCGGGCCGAGCGTAGGGGGCCCCATCGCGATGGGCTACGTCGTCCCGGAATTCGCCGCCCCCGGCACCCGCCTCGGCGTCCTCATCCGGGACAAGCGCGTCCCCGCCGAGGTCGTGAAACTCCCCTTCGTCCCCCACCGCTACCGCCGCTGAGGACCCGCTCCATGACGATCCGCTACACGCGCGACCACGAATACATCAGCATCGACGGCGACACCGGCACGGTCGGGATCACGGATTACGCTCAGGCGCAGCTCGGGGATGTGGTGTTCGTCGAGCTGCCTTCCGTCGGAAAGATGCTGACCAAGGGCGAGGAGGCCGCCGTCGTGGAGAGTGTGAAGGCCGCGAGCGAGGTCTACGCCCCGGTGTCCGGCGAGGTCGTCGCCGTCAACGATGCGCTTGAGAGCGCGCCCGGCACCGTGAACGAGGACGCCGCCGGCCGTGGCTGGTTCGTCAAGCTGAAACTGAAGGATCCGGCCGAGCTCGAGGGCCTCATGAGCGAGGCGGATTATTCCGCCTACGTCTCGTCGATCAGCTGAGGGCCGGCTCGATGGCGCACGATTACCGCGCGACGATCGAGTGGCGCCGAGATGGCGCAGTTTTCACGGACGGCAAGTACACGCGCGGCCATCGCTGGATCTTCGATGGAGGCGTCGAGGTGCCGGCTTCCTCGGCGCCCAGTTCCGTTCCGCTGCCGTATTCGCGCGCGGACGCGGTCGATCCCGAGGAAGCGCTCTGCGCCTCCGTCTCGAGCTGCCACATGCTGTTCTTCCTGGCCTTCGCGGCCAAGAAGGGATTCGTGGTGGACAGCTACCGCGACGAGGCGGTCGCCACGATGACCCGAAACGAGCGGGCGAAGCTGTACGTGTCGGCGATATCGCTCAACCCGGACGTGACCTTCTCCGGCGAGCGGCAGCCGAGCCCGGCCGAACTCGCCGACCTCCATCACCGCGCCCATGACGAGTGCTACATCGCGAACTCGATCCTCGCCGAGGTGACGGTCTCCGGCCTCGCGCATGCCGAAGCCGAGCCTGCCTGATGCGCTACCTGCCCCTGACCCAACCCGACCGCGAGGCCATGCTCGCCCGCATCGGAGTCGACCACATCGATGCGCTCTTTGCCGACGTTCCGGCCGATAAGCGCCTTTCCGCGGCGCCCGACCTGCCGCGCCACAAGGGCGAACTCGAGGTCGAGCGCATCCTGTCCCGCATGGCGGCGCGGAACGTGCCGGCATCGTCCGTGCCGTTCTTCGTCGGCGCGGGCGCTTACAAGCACCACGTCCCGGCGAGTGTGGACCACCTGATCCAGCGCTCCGAGTTCCTTACGAGCTACACGCCCTACCAGCCGGAGATCGCGCAAGGCACGCTGCAATACCTCTTCGAGTTCCAGACGCAGGTCGCGGCGCTCACGGGCATGGAGGTCGCCAACGCCTCCATGTACGACGGCTCGACCGGCACCGCCGAGGCGGTGTTGATGGCGCACCGGGTCACGAAGCGGCGCAAGGCCGTGCTCTCGGGCGGGCTGCACCCGCACTACGCCGAGGTGGTCCGCACGCTCTCCGACATGGCGGGCGACGAGGTCGTCTCGCTCGCACCCGACGTGACCGGCTCCGAGGACGTCGCCGCCGCGATCGATGCTGGCGTGTCCTGCGTCGTGGTCCAGAACCCGGACGTGTTCGGTAACCTGCGTGACCTCCGTCCAATCGCGGAAACCGCCCATCGGGAGGGCGCGCTTTTGATCGCGGTGTTCACCGAGGCGGTGTCGCTCGGCCTCGTCGAATCGCCGGGCGCCATGGGGGCCGACATCGTGGTCGGCGAGGGGCAGTCGATCGGGAACGCGCTCTCCTTCGGCGGGCCTTATGTCGGGCTGTTCGCGACACGGCAGAAATACGTCCGGCAGATGCCGGGGCGGATCTGCGGCGAGACGGTGGACGCGGAAGGGCGGCGCGGCTTTGTCCTGACGCTCTCGACGCGCGAGCAGCATATCCGGCGCGACAAGGCGACCTCGAATATCTGCACGAATTCAGGCCTTTGCTGCCTCGCATTTACCATCCACATGACGCTGCTCGGCGAGGCCGGCCTCCGGCGCCTCGCCTGCGTGAATCACGCCCATGCCGTGAAGCTCGCGGACATGCTGTCCGGCATCCCGGGCGTGGAGGTGCTCAATCGGTCCTTCTTCAACGAGTTCACGGTCCGGCTGCCGAAGCCGGCCGTGGAGGTGGTCGAAGCGCTCGCCGCGGAGGGCATCCTGGCCGGCGTGCCCGTCTCGCGCCTCGCGCCAGGGGGAGGGCTCGACGACCTTCTGCTCGTCGCCTCCACGGAGGTGAACACGGACGAGGACCGGGCGGCGCTGGTCGCGGGCTTCAAGGACATTCTGTGATGCTGAACCGCCAGGGACGACAGACCTCGATCGTGCAGCTGGCCGACGAGCCCGCGCCTTCAGGGGCGGCAGGGAGCGAGCGTCCGCCCGCAACCGCCTCGGGACCGGCGACGGCCAGTTCGGGCACCCGCCAGACCTTCACGGGCAATCGTGGGCTGGCGCAGGAAGAGCCGCTGATCTTCGAGATCGGCCGCCCGGATGTCACGGGGATCGACCTCGACGACCCCGAGCCGTTCGAACCGCGCCTCGGTGGTCTCGAGCGCAGGGATCCTCTCGGCCTGCCCGGCCTGTCGGAGCCGGAGACGGTGCGCCACTACGTGCGCCTCTCCCAGGCGAATTACGGCATCGACACGGGCCTCTTTCCGCTCGGCTCCTGCACGATGAAGCACAACGCGCGGCTGAACGAGCGCATGGCGCGGCTGCCCGGCTTCGGCGACCTCCATCCGCTCCAGCCGGTCTCGACGGTGCAAGGCGCGCTGGAGCTGATGACCGAGCTCGCCCGCTACCTCACTTCGCTCACCGGGATGCCCGCCGTGGCGTTGCAGCCGAAGGCGGGCGCGCATGGCGAACTGCTCGGCATGATGGCCATCAAGGCCGCGATTGCCGCGAAGGGCGAGGCCGAGACGCGGACCACCGTGCTCGTGCCCGACTCGGCGCATGGCACGAATCCGGCGACCGCCGCGCTGCTTGGCTTCAAGGTGAAGAGCGTCCCGGCGCGCGAGGACGGCTGGGTGCATCTCGCGGACGTGAAGCCGCTGCTCGGCCCGGACGTCGCGGCCATCATGCTGACGAACCCGAACACCTGCGGGCTCTTCGAGCCGCGTGCGGCGGAGATCGCCGAGGCGCTGCACGCGCTCGGGGCGTATTTCTACTGCGACGGGGCGAACTTCAACGCGATCGTCGGCAAGGTGCGGCCCGGCGACCTCGGCGTCGACGCCATGCACATCAACCTGCACAAGACCTTCTCGACCCCGCACGGGGGAGGAGGCCCGGGGGCCGGGCCGGTGGTCCTCTCCGAGCGCCTTGCGCCCTTCGCGCCGGTCCCGTTCGTACGCGCGAGCGGCGATGGGTTCGAACTCGTCGAGAATACGGAAAGCCCCGACGCGGTCGGACGCATGACGGCCTTCCACGGCCAGATGGGAATGTTCGTCCGCGCATTGGCCTACATGCTGTCGCACGGCTCGGACGGCATGCGGCAGGCATCCGAGGACGCCGTGCTGAACGCGAATTACGCTCGCGCCTGCCTGTCGGACCTCATGTCGCTGCCCTTCGGCGATAAGCCCTGCATGCACGAGGTGCTGTTCGACGATGCCTGGCTGAAGGACACGGGCGTCACGACGCTCGATTTCGCCAAGGCGATGATCGACGAGGGCTATCACCCGATGACGATGTACTTCCCGCTCGTTGTGCATGGGGCGATGCTGATCGAGCCGACGGAATCGGAGTCGAAGGCCTCGCTCGACCTGTTCATCGCTGTGCTGCGCGATCTCGCGATGGCCGCGAAGCGGGGCGAGACCGAACGCTTCACCGGCGCGCCCTACTTGGCACCTCGTCGGCGCCTCGACGAGACACGGGCCGCGCGTCAGCCGGTCCTCCGCTGGACGGCGCCCGCGCCGCTCGCCGCGCAGCAGGCGGCGGAGTAGACTCGCTCGCACAAAGAAAAAGCCGGCCAAAGGCCGGCTTCGATGGCTTCCCGCCGCTCGAGAGAGCGGCTTACGAGTGCAGCTTGCCCCGGACCTCGGCGAGGCTGCGGGCGAGCAGATCCTCAGCGGCCCCGCCGCGCATCTGGTCGCGCAGCACGGTCTCGGAGACGCGCACCGCAGCGTCGGCCGCTGCTGCCCGCACCTGCTGCATGGCAGTCGTCTCCGCCTGGGCGATCTTGCTCTCGGCCGCGGCCGTGCGCCGGCGGACGAACTCCGTCATGCGTTCCTGCGCCTCGCGTGCGACGCGCTCCGCCTCCTCGCGGGCCGCAGTGACGATGTCCTGCGCTTCGCGTTCGGCCTCGTCGCGGCGGCGCCTGTATTCGGCAAGAAGCGCATCCGCCTCGGCGCGCAGGCGCTGCGCCTCGTCGAGTTCGGCGCGGATACGACGGCCGCGCGAGTCGAGGCCCTCGATGATCTGCCGGAAGGCGCCGAGCCGCCAGGCGATCCCAAGGAAGATGAAGAAGGCGACGCCAACCCAGAAACTGGGGTTGCTGAACATGGATCCTAGCTCCGGGTGGCGCTGTCGTAGGCGGTCTCGATCGCGGCGGGATCGGGTGCGCGGCCGGTCAGCCGCTCCACAATCGCGCTCGCCGCATCGGTTGCGACCTCGCGCACATTCGCCATGGCGCTCTCGGTCCTCGCCCGGATGGTCGCCTCCGACTCCGCGAGCTTCGCCGCGAGTTCGGATTCGACCGCCTTACGGCGCACCTCGCTCTCGGTGGTGAGAGCCGTGCGGGTCTCCTGAGCGATCGCCTGCGCCTTGGCCCGAGCCTCCGCGAGCGACTGCTCGTAGGCCTGGCCCGCTTCTTCGGCGCGGCTGCGGGAGGCGGCCGCCTGTTCCAGATCGGCCCCGATCCGGTGGCGTCGGTCGTCGAGGACCGTCTGCACGCGCGGCAGCGCGATTTTCGACATCAGGTAGTAGAGCAGACCGAAGGTGATCGCGAGCCAGAGAAGCTGGCCCCCGAAGGTTTCGGTCCGGAAGGCGGGAAACGCGCCTTGCGGCTGGCTCGGAACCGCGGTTCCCGCCTGGTTGCTCGTTGGAGACGCCATTTGCGCTGACACCCGTCACGGTGAACGAGAGCCGGACTCGCCGGCTCGGGCCTAGTCCGCCCGTCTCAGCGGAACAGGAGCAGGATGCCGATCACGAAGGCGAACAGTCCGAGCGCTTCCGCAAAGGCGACGCCGACAATGGCGCGGGTGAACTGCGCGTCAGCCGCGGACGGGTTCCGCATCGCGCCCCCGATGTAGTTCCCGAAGATGTTACCCACGCCGATCGCGGCAAGGCCCATTCCGAGGCAGGCAAGGCCAGCACCGATGAGCTGGGCGGCGGTCGCGTCCATAAAAAAGTCTCCTGGAGGTCTGGTTTGGTTGGTGAAGTCTGCGGCACGCCCGGCCTCAATGGCCGGGGTGAAGCGCGTCGTTGAGGTAGATGCAGGTGAGGATCGTAAACACGTAAGCCTGGATGAAGGCAACCAGGAACTCGAGCGCGGTCAGCGCCACCGCCATGATCAGCGGAAGCACGGAGCCGAGCACGCCGAGGAAGCCGAAGCTCGCGAGCGTCACGACGAAGCCGGCGAACAGTTTAAGGGCGATGTGACCCGCCATCATGTTGGCGAACAGACGCATCGACAAGCTGACAGGGCGTGCCAGGAACGAGACCACCTCGATCACCGTGATGATCGGCAGGACGTAGATCGGGATCCCGGAGGGAGCGAAGAGCTTCAGGAAGCCGAGCCCGTGCTTAACGAAGCCGACGATGATGACGGTGGATATCACCACAAGCGCGAGCGCGAAGGTGATGATGATGTGGCTCGTCACCGTGAAGCCGCCGGGCAGGAGCCCGAGCAGGTTCAAAACGAGGACGAACATGAAGAGAGAGAAGACGAGCGGGAAGAACTGCATCCCCTCGCGGCCCGCGGTCGATTGGACCGTCGACGCCACGAATTCGTAGGAGATCTCGGCGAGCGACTGCAACCGGCCAGGGACCAGCTGCCGGTCGCGCATGCCCCACATCATCAGAAGGGAGATCACGCCCAGGGCGAGAATCATGAACACGCTGGAATTGGTCAGGCCGAGCCCGGTATTCCCCAGCGGCACCAGTGTGTTGATCTCAAACTGGTGGATCGGGTCGATCTTGCCGGCCGCCATCCCGCCGCTCTCGGTCCTTCACTGCATCCAGAGCGCCACCGCGGCTCCCGGTTGTTGCCGGGAGGCCATTGTCCGGCTTCGCCCCGGGAGTCAACCCCTTGGATCGCCTCGGTCGGGCTTCGACGGAGTGCCGCCGCGGGCAACGTTGCGGATCAGATTCATGGTGCCCGCCGCGAAACCGATGAGGATGAAGATCACAAGGCCGATCGGGGAACTGCCGAGCGCCCGGTCGAGAAACCAGCCCAGCCCGCCGCCGACGACCACGCCGGCAAACAGCTCGGTCGACACCCGCAACGCGACGCCGAGTCCCGAGGGCGGAGCCGCCGCGGACCGGCTGCGGTCCGCGTCCTCGCGCCGGCTCTGGGCGGCGTCGATCCGCGCCTTCAACGTGTCGAGCCGATCGGGGCTTTCCGGCGGAGGGGGCGGTGGTGTCTCGTGCTCGGGCATGTGCCGTTCTACCCGCTCCGCAGCGGAACGCGGAGCCTCGAAATCATGACGCTTCGCGGAGCTGCTCCGCTACCTCCAGGTCCACCGACACGAGCTGCGAGACGCCGCGCTCCGCCATGGTCACACCGAACAGCCGGTCCATTCGGGCCATCGTGATCGGGTTGTGGGTGATGACGAGGAAGCGCGTCTCGGTCTCGCCGGCCATTTCGCGCAGGAGGTCGCAATAGCGCTCGACATTCGCGTCGTCGAGCGGCGCGTCGACCTCGTCGAGAACGCAGATCGGGGAGGGGTTCGTCAGGAAGACCGCGAAGATGAGCGCGGTCGCAGTGAGCGCCTGTTCGCCACCGGACAGGAGGCTAAGCGAGGTCGGTTTCTTGCCGGGCGGCCTTGCCAGGATCTCGAGCCCGGCCTCCAGCGGATCGTCCGAATCGATCAGCGTCAGCTCGGCCTCGCCGCCGCCGAAAAGCCTCGTGAAGAGGCGGCCGAAATGGGCGTTCACGGTGCCGAAAGCGGCGACGAGGCGCTCCCTGCCTTCGCGGTTCAGGCTGCCGATCGCACCGCGCAGGCGCCGGATCGCCTCGACGAGGTCGTCGCGCTCGGCCGCGAGCTGGCTGCGCTTGCCCTCCGTCTCGGAAAGCTCCTCCTCAGCCCTCAGGTTGATGCCCCCGAGCCGTTCGCGATCAGCCTTCAGCGAGGCGAGGCGGGCCTCGGCGGCCTGCATGTCGGCTGCGCCATCCTCGTCCGTGAGACCGGCGAGCTGCATGAGCCCGGGCGGGTCGGTCTCGAATGTTTCAGCGATCAGGCGGGTCAGCTCGGCGAGGCGCTCCGCGGCGGCCTGCGCCCGGACCTCCGATCCGGCCCGCCGCTCGCGCGCGGCGGACAGGTTCTCCAGCGCCGTCCGGGCCGCCCGATCCGATTCGGCGAGCGTCGTTTCCGCCCGCGCGAGCTTGTCTGCCGCTTCGCTCCGCTTTGCCTCCGCGGCCTGAATCTCGCCGGTCAGGGCACGCCGGCGGGTCAGGAAGGTGTCCGGCGCGGAGGCGAGCTCCGCATGCTCCGACTTCGCGGCCCAGAGGCGGGACGCAAGGTCCGTGGCGGCGTGGCTCGCGCGCTCGGCGCGCTCGGTCCAAAGCTTGATGTCGGCGGCGAGCGCAGCGCGGCGCTTGGCGGCAAGCTCCGCCTCTCGGGTCAGCGACCCGACAGCCGCCCGCGCATCGGCCGCGGTGGCGCGGCTCTCGGCGGCCGCAGCGCGCGCTTCGAGGAGCCGCGTCTCCGCCTCGCGCGATTGCGGAAGGGCGGCCAGGCCGGCCTCTGCTTCCGCGATCCGGGCCTTGGCCTCTGCTTCGGCCGCCCCGATCCGGGCGAGCGCCTCGTCCAGCGCCGAGCGGCGGGCGGCCGCCTCGAGGTCGCGCTTCTCGGCCCGGGCGAGCGCGTCCCGCGCCGTGTCGAGGCTGGAGCGAGCCCGGCGCGCGCGCTCGATCGCCACAACCTCTCCGGCGACGAGTTCCTGCAATCGCGCGGTCGCGGCGGCGGTCTCTGCTTTGCGCTCGTCGGCAGCGGCGCGCGCCGCTTTGGCTGAACGTTCGAGACCGGCGAGTCGGTTCTTTTCCGCCAGGCGCCGCGCCGCCGCAGAAGGCGCTTCGGCCGCAGCCTTCAGGCCGTCCCAGCGCCAGAGATCGCCCTCCGGCGAGACGAGCCGCTGCCCCGGCTCGAGCAGAGCCGCCAAGCGCGCGCCGTCCTCGCGCGACACAATTCCGATCTGGCGCAGGCGCCGGGCCATCGCGGCGGGCGCCGTGACCTTGTCTGCCAGGGCCGGCACGCCTTCCGGCAGCGCCGGATCGCCGTGGCCGTCGCCGCTCACTGTCCAGTGCACCGGCGCGGCGGGATCGGGCGAGGCTTCGAGGTCGTCACCGAGCGCCGCCGCGAGCGCCGCCTCGTAGCCCGGCTCCGCCGTGACCTGGTCGAGGAGGAGCGGCCACCTTCCCGTGCTCGGGGCGAAGAGCTTCGCCAGCGTGCGCAGCTCGGTCTCGAGGCGGCTGGCGGTGCGGTCGGCCTCGTTGGTGGCCGCGCGGCGTCGCCCTTCCTCCTCCCGGGCTGGCGCAAGACCGGCGCGGGCGGACGCTGCGGCTTCCTCAGCCTCCCGTGCTGCGATCTCGGCCGCGGCGAGCGCAGCTCGAAGGTCCTCGAGCGGTGGTACGTCGGGCCCCGCGCCGAGCCGGGCGAGGTCGCGCTCGACCTCTTCTCGTTGCTTTGCGGCACGTCCGGCGCGCTCGGTCCCGTCCCGGCGCGCGGCTTCGAGGGCCTGCCGGCGGGCGGTCAGGTCCGAGACCTCGGCCTGCGCAGAGGACAGGCGCGCTTCTGCAACAGCGAGTTCGGCTTCGGCCGCCTTCTGCCGGGTTTCCAGCACCTCGCGTCGCCCCGCGGCCTCGTCCGCGCCCTGCGTGATCTCGGCCGCTTCTGCGCCGAGCCGCACGATGGTCGCGGCCGCGTCCTGCTGCAGGCCGGCCTGGCGGCCGATATCAGCCTCGATCTCGCGGATGCGCCGCTCGAGATCCGTGAGCTTTTCCTTGGCCCGGCGCTCCTCGTGCTCCAGCTCGTGCCGGGCGCCCGAGAGCCGCCGGAGCGCGGCCGCGGCCGCCGCCTCCGCCTCGCGCAGCGGCTGCAGCTCGTGCGCGGCGATCGCCTGACGCTTGGCGGCCTCGGCCTGGATGGCGGTCTGCTCGGCGACCGCGTTCAGATCCGCCCGCGCCGCGGTCTCGGCCGCGAGCGCGTCGCGCTCGGCGTTGCGCCAAGCGACCGCCTGTAGCCGCGCTTCCAGCTTGCGGATCTCGGCCGAGAGGGTGCGGTAGCGCTGTGCCTGCCGTCCCTGGCGGCGCAGGCCCTCGGCCTGGCTGTCGATCTCGCGCAGCACGTCCTCGACCCGGGCCAAGTTCTCGTCGGCGTGCCGCAGTCGCAGCTCGGCCTCGTGCCGGCGCGCATGGAGCCCGGCGATGCCGGCCGCGTCCTCCAGGATGCGCCGACGCGCCTGGGGTTTGGCGTTGATCAGCTCGCTGATCTGGCCCTGGCGGACGAGGGCAGGGGAGCGGGCGCCGCTCGCGGCATCCGCGAAAAGGAGCTGGACGTCGCGCGCCCGCACCTCGCGGCCGTTCACGTGGTAGCTCGACCCATGCTCGCGCTCGATCTTGCGCGAGACTTCGAGGGCGTCTGTGTCGTTGAAGGCGGCCGGCGCGGCGCGATCGGTGTTGTCGATCGCGAGCATCACCTCGGCCGTGTTGCGCGCCGCGCGGCTGCCGGATCCGGCGAAGATGACGTCGTCCATGCCGGCGGCCCGCATGTTCTTGTGCGAGCTCTCGCCCATGACCCAGCGCAGGGCCTCGACGAGATTGGACTTCCCGCAGCCGTTCGGCCCGACGACGCCCGTCAGGCCCGGCTCTATATGAACCTCCGTCGGCTCTACGAAGGTCTTGAAGCCGACGATGCGAAGGCGCGTCAGCTTCATGCGGAGGCGAAGCTCCGCCGCCCGGCCCGAAACGGGCCGGTTCGCGTCAGATCAGGCGCCGAGGATCGGCTTGATGATCTTCTCGAGCTCGTCAATCGAGGCTGCGCCCTTGATGCGCTGGCCGTTCACGAAGAAGGTCGGCGTGGAATCCACCTTGAACTTCTCCGCGCCCCGGTTCTTCACCGCATTGACGGCGTCATAGAGCTTCTGGTCTTTCAAGGTCGCCTCGAACTTTTCCTGTGAAAAGCCGGCCTGACGCATGGTTTGCGAGAGTGCGTCGAGCGGCTTGTTCACGAAAGCCCAGCTCTGCTGCGTCTCGAACAGCATGTCCGTGATCGGATAATAGCGCGCGCTGTTGTCGGTCCGAGCGAGCATGAAGCCGGCCGTCGCGAGCGGGTCGAGCGGGAACTCGCGGAGCGTAAAGCGCACCTGTCCGGTGTCGATGTAGCGCTTCTTCAGCTCGGGATAGGTTGTCTTGTGGAACTGCGCGCAATGCGAGCAGGTCAGCGAGGCGTATTCGATGATCCTGACCTTCGCGCCTTCCGGACCCTGCCAGACGTCGCCGAGCGGCCCGGGTTGGGCGAGCTCGGATGCAGACACGTCCTGCGCGAAGGCGGGAGCGGAGCGCAGCAGGACGGCCGCGCCGGGGGCAGATAGGAGCGTGCCCAGCGCTTCGCGCCGTGACAGCATGTGCAATCTCCAGTTTCGATGTCGCGTGAGTATCAGGACGAATGTGGCATGGGCGGGCTTCCCGTGCCACCTCGGTCGCGACGCTCCGCCGCAAGCACGGCCGAGCCGAGCCGCTCCAGCGCATCGCGAAGGTGCTCATCGTCGACGCTCTTCGCGGCTTCTGCGGCCTCGGCCCGCTCGGTGGGGCCGGGCTCCGGGGGCGGCGCGGGTGCCGCGGGGCGGATCACCGGGCCCTGCTTCAGCACGAGCCGGCCGACGCAGCGCCAGCCATAGAACGCGTTCACCCGCTCGATGATCACGGGCGCGAGGTGCTGCAGTTCGAGCGCGAAGGCGCTCTCGGTCCGGATCACCAGCGTGGATGGATCAGCCGGCCCGTCCGGGCTCGCCCGTCGCGGCCATTCCACCTTCACGGGCTGCGAATAGGCCGCGAGCCGCTCGCCGACGATCTCCGGCCAGGAGACGATGATGTCCGAGCCCGAAAAACCCTGCTTGGCGATGGTGGGCCCGAGGCAGGAATCCAGGAACTCGGCGAGAGGGGCGGGGCGCTTCATCGGAATACAAGCGTTAGGGTGGCTGCTCGGGAGGCCGCCGGCAAGTCAGGCGCGGAGCTGCAGGGCTGCGACGAGGTCGCGCCAGCCAGCGCCTTTCCGCCCCTTGGCGGCGAGGCGGCGCAGTTCCGCCGGCGTCGGGAAGCCCCGATAGGGGAGGGTGGGCAGCGGCCGCTCCGCCGAACGTCCCGCCGCGATGTCGGCGAGCACCGCTTCGAGAGCCGGGAGCGCGGTCTCGTGCAGCCGGGCGGCCGCTTCGAGCGCGGTCAGGCCCGGCTCGTCCGGCATGCCGAGCTGCGCCAGCAGCGCCCCGGCATCGATCTTCTGCACGAGGCGATGGATCGAGACACCGAGCTCGACCGGATCGTCGAGAAGGGCGTGAATGGTGGGAACGGGACCGCGATGTTTCGGCAGCAGGCCTGGATGAACATTGATGCCACCCGCGGCCACACTGCCGATGGTCTCCGCGCGCAAGATCTGGTCGAAGTGGAACGTCAGAATCAGCTCGGCGCCGCTCCGGGCAAGCCGTTCCCGGAAGGCCGGCGCGTTCACGTCGGGCACGTCGGTCACGGGCACGCCGAGTTCGCGGCAGAGACGCGGGATAGGGGTTCGGTCCACGTCCCCTTTCGGCGCACGCGGCAGCACAGCCCCGGCAATCCGCGGCGCCGAGAAGTTGAGGAACAGGTAGGGGATGATCCGCGGTCCCGAGTGGCTGAGCCGCTTCACCGTCTGTCCAAGCGAGCCGCCGGCCTCGCGCCGGAACGGGTCGGAGAGGGCGACCAGTGCGAGACGTCCGGGATCGGCCGCAATGAAGCGGCGGACGGCCCGCGATGACGCGACTCCTTCCAGCGTGAGAAGCGCGATGCGCATCAGGTTGTCCGGCTCGGCTCAGGGCGCCGGCCCGGCATGAAGGCTGTTCGTGCGAAACGGAGGATGGCGGAGGCTCCTGCACCGGGTCGGCCGGAGCCGGCGCCAGCCCCGGTCCTAGTCCGCCCGGCCACGGAGGCCAAGCCGCAGGCGACCGACCTGCTCGTCTGGTACGACCGGCACCGGCGCGACCTGCCCTGGCGTGCGCGCCCCGGCGATACCGCGGACCCGTATCGCGTCTGGCTCTCCGAGATCATGCTGCAGCAGACGACGATCGCGGCGGTCCGGCCCTATTTCGCCGCCTTCCTTCAGCGTTTCCCGACGCTCGAGGCGCTCGCTGCCGCCCCGAGCGAGGCCGTGATGAGCGCCTGGGCCGGTCTCGGCTATTACTCGCGGGCCCGTAACCTGCATGCCTGTGCGCAGGCGGTGGTGGCGCAGCATGGCGGGCGCTTTCCGGACACGGAGGAGGGGCTGCGTTCCCTCCCGGGCATCGGCGCCTACACGGCAGCCGCGATCGCGGCGATCGCCTTCGAGCGCCCGGCCGCCGCGGTGGACGGCAATGTGGAGCGCGTCGTTTCGCGCCTGTTCCGCGTGGACGAGCCGATCCCCGCCGCTAAGCCTGCTATTCGCGCGCTGACGCAGGACCTCGTGCCGACAGACCGGCCCGGCGATTTCGCTCAAGGCTTGATGGATCTCGGCTCGACGATCTGCACGCCGAAGCGACCGGCCTGCGCACTCTGCCCCTGGATGCGGCCGTGCCGCGCGAGGCAGGCCGGCCTGCAGGAGAGCTATCCCTTGAAGGCGCCGAAGCGCGAGGGCCTGCTCCGGCGCGGCGCCGCCTTCGTGGCCGTGAAGCCGGACGGCGCAATCCTTCTGCGAACGCGGCTTCCCAAGGGTCTTCTTGGCGGCATGGCCGAGGTCCCGACGAGCGAATGGCGCGGCGACTACGACGTCGCGAAGGCGATCCTGGATGCGCCCTTCGAGGCGCGCTGGCGCCGCGCAACCGGCATCGTGCGCCACGTCTTCACGCATTTTCCGCTGGAGCTGACGGTCCTGGTCGGCCGGGCAGAAGCGGAGGAGGCGCCGCCGGAGGGCATGCGCTGGACGGCGCGTGCGGACCTTTCCGCGGAGCCGCTGCCGAAAGTGATGAAGAAGGTGCTTTCGCTCGCGCTCGGTGAGGTTCACCAGGACCGGCCGAAGCCGAGGCGGGCGAAGCGGGCGACTGGCGCCTGACCGGGCGGGTTTATTGCAGACCGATCCCGGCCGGAATGCCGGGCCTTAACTGGGCAGCAACCATGTGGAGCGACACTCCTGCTCGATCAGGAGCGAGTCTCCGTTGCGCGATCTTCAGACCCACCTCGAACTGATGGACGCCTTTTTGGGCCGCGCCGCTGCTTCGCCCGTGTTGCGGCCAGTTGTGGCGACGGCCCTGCGGTCGCACATCCACGAGATCACGGCCCTGAAGCTGAAGACCGGCTTCTCACCCGAGCTCCACGACGCGGACGTTGCGCTCACGAAGTCGATCTCGCGCTTTCAGTTCAGTCACAGCGACCGGGCGCTCGCCAATCTTTGCGAGCACCTGAGCGCGTATCATGCGGCTGCTCTCGCGCCGACCCACAGCCACTCGGCGATCGAGCCGATGGTGGAGCTGACGCGCTAAACAGCCTGACGGTCGCACGCCCTAGTGCGCGATCCCGAGGACAATCAGCCAGATATAGATGACCGTGCCCAGCGCGTAGCTGGCAAGATCGGTCAGGCTCCAGGAGCGCCGGCGAGCTTTCGAGGCGGACATGGTGTGCTCGGGATCGGGATGCGTCCGCCGGGCGGACGCGATCCCGGGCTTTTCCGAGCCGAGTGTTTCCGCCCGATGTCGCAGCTCGAGCGCGATCAGCGCGCTGCGCGGCGACGGCCGCTGGTGCGGGCCGGCGCATCTTCGCGCTTGCGCCCGAGGCCCGCGGCCTTCGCGAGGTCCGAGCGCTGCTTCGCGTAATTCGGCGCAACCATCGGATAGTCGCCCGCGAGGCCCCACTTGCGACGATACTGCTCGGGCGTGAGCCCGCGGCCGGCGAGGTGGCGCTTCAGCGACTTGTACCGACGCCCGTCTTCGAGGCTCACAAGGTAATCAGGCGTGATCGACTTCTTGATCGGCACGGGGGGAACAGGACGTTCCGCCTGCGCGACAGGCTGCTGAGTACCAAGCGCGCTGAGGGACGCATGCACCGACGCGATGAGCTGCGGAAGATCGTTCTGCTGGACGACGTTGTTGCCGACATAGGCAGATACGAGTTCGGCAGTCAGCGAAGCGAGTTCGCTGGCGGTCGTCGGAGAGTCTGTAGCCATTCTATGGAGCCTCGTGGAAATGCTTGGCGCATGCGGAAGCACAGCGCTCGGCCCCACCAACCCTGCATTGATGCAACGGTCAAGCTTAGAACGATTTTTGTTTGATCAGACGAGGCCGGCGCGGATCTCCGAGCGCAGCGTATCGAGCACGGTGCGCGTGCCGTTGCGCTCGACATGCCAGAACGTCCAGCCGTTGCATGCGGGCAGGCCTTGCACGAGGGCGCCGATCTTATGGATCGAGCCGATCGCGGGCCCAGCCTTGAGGGTGCCGTCGGCCCGCACGAGAGCCGAGCGCCGCCCTGACGCGCAGACGAGCGTTTCGCCGGCCCGGATGCGGCCGGATTCGATAAGCGTCAGGAAGGGGATGCGCGGCTCTGCGCGCTTCGCCGGTGGTGCCGAGATCGCGGCGAGATCCAGCGGCTCGACGAGCGCGATCCGCCGTCGCGCCGCGTCGGCATAGACCTCCTCGCGCTCGATCCCGACGAATCGGCGCCCGAGGCGACGCGCCACTGCGCCGGTGGTGCCGGTGCCGAAGAACGGGTCCAGCACGACGTCGCCGGGGCTCGAGGCTGCCATCATGATTCGCGCGAGCAGCGCCTCCGGCTTCTGCGTCGGATGCGTCTTCCGCCCCGCCGCGTCCTTCAGGCGCTCCTCGCCCGTGCAGAGCGGAAACAGCCAGTCGGAGCGCATCTGCAGGTCGTCGTTGCCGGCCTTAAGCGCCTCGTAGTGGAAGGTGTAGGATTTCGCGCGCGCATCCTTCGCGGCCCAGATCAGGGTCTCGTGCGCGTTCGTGAACCTCCGGCCGCGGAAATTCGGCATGGGGTTCGCCTTGCGCCAGACGACGTCGTTCAGGATCCAGTAGCCGAGGTCCTGGAGGGTCGCGCCGACGCGGAAGATGTTGTGGTAGGAGCCGATCACCCAGAGAGTCGCGTTCGGCTTCATGATCCGGCGGCACTCGCCGAGCCAGGCGTGCGTGAACGCGTCGTATTCGGCGAAGCTCGCGAACTTGTCCCAGTGGTCGTCGACGGCATCGACGAGCGACTGGTCCGGCCGGGTCAGGGCGGACTCGAGCTGCAGGTTGTAGGGCGGATCCGCGAAGACGAGATCCACGCTCTCCGACGGGATCTCCCGCAGGATCTGCAAACAATCACCGACGAGAACATCGTCGAGCCGAGGGGCGACGCACCCCCTCCGGGGCGTCGGAGCGGCCTGCCCGGTACGCGAGACCTGTTTCCGGGAGGCGGCGCCGACGGCCCCGGTACGCTGGGTACCCATGGCCAACACCAATTACGCAACTGACGCTGCGTTTATGCCCGGGCAGGGTAAAGGTCAGGTTTCGCGGCGAAGAAAAAGGCGTCTCGTTTTGGGGCTGCAGTTTTTGCCTACCCCCTTGATTCGATTTGGCTTTTAGCCGCCTGTCAAAGGGTCTCGAGGGTGAGCGAGGCCGCTCGGACGGGCGCGAAGCTGCGTCGGTGGAAGGCGCAGGGGCCACTGTCGGTGAGGGCTGAAAGATGCGTGCCCGTCGAGTAGCCCACATTCTGGCCGAAGCCGTAGACGGGATAGATCTCGCCCAGTCGACGCATCATCCGGTCGCGGACGACCTTTGCCACGATCGAGGCCGCGGCGATGGACGGAATGTTCGCGTCGCCTTTGACGATCGTATGCACGGGGCAGGGGAGGTTCGGCGGATCGTTGCCGTCCACGAGCGCGACATCCGGCAGGCAGGGCAGGGCCTCGAGCGCCCGGCACATGGCGAGGAGCGTCGCCTGGCGGATGTTGATGCGGTCGATCTCGGCCGCCGAGAGCGATCCGATCCCAACCTCGGCGGTGGCGAGGATCTCGAGGAACAGCTCCTCGCGGCGGTCGCGGTCGAGCATCTTCGAATCGGCAAGGCCCGCCGGGACATTCTTCAGATCGAGCACGACGGCCGCCGCCACGACCGGCCCGGCGAGCGGCCCACGCCCGACCTCGTCGAGTCCAGCGATGGAGCCGTGGCCGCAGCGCTTCAGCTTGCGTTCGCGGGTGAGTTTGAGCGGGGCGGGAGGCATGGAGGGCAGCGATTCGGCTCCGCCCAGAGGAGCGCCGATCGCCGCCGCTGTCACGCCTGCCCGTGCAACCGTCACCAGCGTCAGAACAGCGCGAGCTGGGCGGTCTCCTTGGCGGGCTTCCGGAACAGGTCGGTGCGAAGCTCGCGCCGGACCCGGTTGAGTCCGAAACGCTCCGCCGCCTTCTCGAAGCGGCGCCCGATCATCCAGGCATAGGGTCCGACGCCCGTCTGCCGCTGGCCCCATTTCGAATCGTAGAGCTTCCCATCGCGCGTCCCCTCGACCAGCGAAAGCACGTGCTTCATCCGGTCGGGATAGTTCTCGGCGAGCCAGTCGCGCACGAGCCCCTTCAATTCGTGCGGCAGGCGCAGCAGCACGTAGCCGGCCTCCCGCGCGCCGGCGGCGTAGCAGGCCTGGAGGATCGACTCGATCTCGTGGTCGTTCAGCGCCGGGATCACGGGCGCGACCAGCACGCTCACGGGGATCCCGGCCTCGGCCAGCATCCTGATCGTCGCGAGCCGCTTCTGGGGCGTCGCGGCCCGCGGCTCCATGCGGCGGGCGAGCTTCGGGTCGAGAGTCGTGACCGAGATCGCGACCTTGGCGAGGCCGCGCGCGGCCATCGGGGCCAGGATGTCGATGTCGCGCGCGACGAGCCCCGACTTCGTGACGATCCCGACCGGGTGGTTCGTCTCGGCCAGGACCTCGAGCACGCTGCGCGTGATCCGGTACTGCTTCTCGATCGGCTGGTAGGGGTCGGTGTTCGTCCCCATCGCCATCGTGTCGGCCTTGTAGCCGGGCGCTGAAAGCTCTCGCCGCAGCAACTCGGCCGCATTCGGCTTCGCGAAGAGCTTGGTCTCGAAGTCGAGGCCCGGAGATAGCCCCTGATAGGCATGGCTCGGCCGCGCGAAGCAGTAGACGCAGCCGTGCTCGCAGCCCCGGTAGGGGTTGATCGACCGATCGAAGGAGATATCGGGCGAGTCGTTGCGCGCAATGATCGTGCGTGGCTTCTCGAGCGTGACCTCGGTCCGGATCGGGGCCGGCTCGTCCTGCAGGTCCCAGCCGTCGAAGGCCGCCTCGCGCTGGATCGGCTCGTAGCGGCCGTCAGGGTTCGCGTTCACGCCGCGGCCGCGGCGCCGCTCGTCATCGATGGTCGCGTAGGTGCGCAACTCCGGCCGGCGGCGCTCGACATCGGCCGGCGCCGGAACCACGGGGCCGGAGCGCGTGGCGTCGCGCTGAGCTCTCCTGAGACGAACACTCGCCATCTCTGCCTCACGATTCGTGACGTCGAGGAACAGAGATAAGAACAAAAAGGGAACAACGCAAGTGCTTCAGGATGCGTCGATCTGCACCGCCGGCATGTAGCCCGCCCGCACGGCGGCCACGGACGGAGCTGGCGTGAGAACAGCGACCACCGACGCGGGATCCGCAGGCCTTGGCGCGCCGTATCGCTCGCCGAGATAGGGATGGAGGGCGCCACGCCAAAGAAGGGCGGGCTCGGGCGCAGCGTCGCGGACGAAAACCCCGTCGGGGAGTTCGGCCAGCTTTGCCGCGAACGATCGTTGGCCCCGGGTGAGCGGGTCGACCCGCGCGGAATGCAGCGCCCGGTCCATCGCCTCAGCCGTCGGTAGGGCCGCGCCCTGCGCTTCCGCCCAGGCGGCGCGGAAGGCGTTGAAGGCGTCGCGCCGGCACTCGGCGCAGGGTCGGTGCCCGGCGGCGAGAGCGACGGCCTCGTCGAAGAAGAATAGCTCCGTGTAGCGGCGCGGCGCCATCACGGCCCGGCGGCGGCCCTTGAACGCCAGACGGCAGATGATCCAGTGCGGATGACGCCAGCGCGCCCGCCCCAGCCGGCCGTCCTCGTCGTGCAGGATGCCGCGATTGCCCATGTAGGCGCCTCGGACGGGGAGGGCGACGATGTCGCCCGTCGGCAGAACCCGGTTCTGCCGGGTCACGGCTACCTCGCCTTGCGCCGGAGGTGCTCGTCGAGCCGGGGCATGATCTCGACGAAGTTGCAGGGCATGTGCCGGTAATCGAGCTGGGAGGCGAGAATGCCGTCCCACGCGTCGCGGCAGGCGCCGGGCGAGCCCGGCAGGCAGAAGATGTAGGTCGCGCCCGCGACCCCGGCGGTTGCCCGCGACTGCACCGTCGAGACCCCGATCTTGTCGAACGAGATGCGGTGGAACACGGCCGAGAACCCGTCCATGCGCTTTTCGAAGATAGGCTCCAGCGCCTCAGGCGTGACGTCGCGCCCGGTGAAGCCGGTGCCGCCCGTGGTGAGAACGACGTCGACCGCCGGATCCGCGATCCAGGCCCGCACCTTGGCGCGGATCGCCTCGACGTCGTCGGGCACGATCGCCCGGTCGACGAGCCGGTGCCCCGCATCCGTCAGCCGCCCGACGAGCGCGTCGCCGGAGCGGTCGTCCGCGAGGGTGCGCGTGTCCGACACAGTCAGCACTGCGATCGCGAGCGGGATGAAAGCGCGCGGCTCCTTCGTCTGGGTCACGGCGCGAACCTCAGAGCCGGCTTGCCCGGAACGTGTCGCAGCTCTGCACCTGGCCGCTCTTGAAGCCGGTCAGGAGCCAGCGGACGCGCTGGGCGGAGGAGCCGTGCGTGAACGAATCCGGCATCACCTCGCCGCCGCGCTTCCCTTGGAGGCGGTCATCACCGATCGCCTGGGCGGCCGCGACCGCCTCGCGCATGTCGTTCTCGTCGATGGCGTTCCACTTCGCGTTCGAGTGCTTGGCCCAAACCCCGGCGAGGCAATCTGCCATCAGCTCCACGCGGACGGAGAGCTGGTTCGACTCGCGCTCGCCGACCTCGCGCTGGCGCGCCTGCACCTTCGGCAGGATGCCGAGGAGGTTCTGGATGTGGTGGCCGACCTCGTGTGCGATGACATAGGCATAGGCGAAGTCGCCGCCCGCATTGAACCGCCGCTGCATCTCCTGGAAGAAGCTCGTGTCGAGATAGATCTTGCGGTCGAGCGGGCAATAGAACGGACCCATGGCGGATTGGGCCGCACCGCAGCCGGAGCGCGTCCCTCGGGTGTAGAGGACGAGCGGCGCCGGGGTATATTGCCGGTTCACCTGGGAGGGCAGGACCTCCTTCCAGACATCCTCGGTGTTCCCGAGGATCGCGGCGACGAAGCGGCCGCTCTGGTCGTCGGGCGCGCCGCTCCGGCTCGGGGCCGGCGGAGCCTGCCGCTCGTAGCCGGAGCTTCCGCTTCCGCCACGCGTCACCATCTCGGCGCCGCCGATCAGGATGCGCGGATCGATGCCGAGCGCCCAGCCGACGAGGCCGAGCACGATCACGGTTCCAATGCCGAGGCCGCCTCCACCGCCCATCGGGATGCCGAAGCCGCCACCGCCGCCGCCCTGGCCACGGCGGTCCTCGACATATTCGGAGGTGCGGAAATCTTCCCAGCGCATCGCGCGTCCTTGGAGCTTGGCTGGCGCCGATTAAGACCAGCGCGAATGCGCTATCAAGTCGAGCTTGATCGTGGCGGTTCCTCATCAAGGGCTCGCCGGAGGAGGCGCAGGTCGCGCCAGGCGAGCCGCTTGTCGATCGGCTGCCGCAGCAGATAGGCAGGGTGCAGCATGGGGAGGGCCCGCACCGGGTGCGCGAGGGCGGGGTAGTCCACCCAACGCCCGCGGACGCGCTTGATGCCTTCCTTCACCCCGAGCAGGGTTTGCGTTGCCGGCGCTCCGAGCGTCACAAGGAAGCGCGGGGCGCAGAGCTCGATCTGGCGCAGCGTGAAGGGCAGGCAGATCGCGACCTCCTGGGGTGTCGGCGTGCGGTTACCGGGTGGGCGCCAGGGCACGACGTTCGCGATGTAGACCTGGTTTCGGTCCAGCCCGATCGAGGCCAGCATGCGGTCGAGCAACTGGCCCGCCCGGCCGACGAAAGGCTTGCCGGCCCGGTCCTCTTCGCCGCCCGGGGCCTCGCCGACCAGCATGATGTCGGCCTCGGGGTTCCCGTCCGCGAAGACGAGTTGCTTCGCCGTTCGCTTCAGCGCGCAGCCTTCGAAGGCGGCGACCATCGCCTCGAGCTCGGCGAGGCTGTGGGCCTCCTTCGCACGGAGGCGGGCATTCTCGGCCACCTCGTCGGGCGGCGCAGTCGCGGCAAGGGGAAGGGCGCGCGGCGCCTGATCCGGAGCGGGCGAGACCGCCGACGGCAGGGTCCTGACCGCCGGGGCCGGCGGCGCAGCCGGGCGCGCATCCTCCGCGAACCGGTCGTGCGCAGTCTCGTCCAGCGCAAGGTCGATCCCGGCCGCGACATAGAAGTCGAACAGCGCGACAAGCTGTGCGTGGTCCGGCCCGGCCTCGATCATCGCCGCATCCTATCGGGCCGGCGCGGTCGGACCAAGGCCGCGAGCCGTGGCAAAGCTCTTGACATATATTCCTGATAAGCTTATCGTCCTAGTGCTCGTCTCCGGCGAGGGAAACGGCGGTCGCGAACCGGGCACCGTTGTCGGAGAGGAGGGACGGGTCCCGAGGTCTCGGCCGGTAACCGAGGCTCCCGGGCGGCTGACCGGGCGTATGCTTTAGGGGCCGAAAAGACCGTCCGCGGGATGCCGGGAGGGACCTGAGCACCCACCCGACAGAGCGCTATACAAATCGAGGCCGGTGAACCGGCATCCCGCTCCCTCATTGGGACCGAGACCGCTATTTGAACCATGTGCGATGACCGACCCCGGACCGGGGACCGACGGCGCGTGCCCGCTCGTCAGTCCCGGCCGCAGCGGAAGCCGGGATCCAGTTCAAAGCCCGGCTGCGGCACCGGCTTGCTCATCGGCGGCGGAGGCTACCCCGCCTCCGCAAGACCGGAGTGGCAGGAGGGAGCCGCTCCCGGCCTCAAATCCCGCGGCTCAACAGCCATCCCAAGGCGCCTAGCGGGGCGACGATGCCGAGCAGCGTCGGGATGATGTGAACGACCATGCGGACCTCTTCGTGCGAGAGGCTTCTCGCCGCGCCGAATTGCCCGCCCATGTCGCGCCGGGCGTTTTCCGTTTCAGCGCGGTTGCGACCGGTGGAAAATCGACGAGCGGCTGCCTGGATGTTAGGCAGCGCGCGACTCGCCCGGCGGGTCTCACCGGGCCCGACGCGTGTTCCTCGCCCTTCTCTTCCCGTACCTGCTGAGTCAGTTCTACCGCGCCTTTCTGGCCGTGGTGGCCGGCGATCTCTCGCACGATCTCGGACTGGACGCGGCGGGGCTCGCGAGCCTGCAGGCCGCGTTCTTTCTGGCCTTTGCGCTCGCTCAGATACCGGTCGGTCTTGCCCTCGACCATTTCGGGCCGCGCCGGACCTTGGTATTCGGGATGTGCTCCGCAGTCATCGGCGGGGTGCTGCTTGCCTTCGCCGGGCGCCTCTCGCACGGGATTGTTGCGATGGCGCTGATCGGGGCCGGCTGTGGGCCCGTGCTGATGACGGGCTTCTACCTGATCGCCCGGACCCATCCGCCGGCGCGTTTCGCCACGATCTCGTCCCTCCTCCTCGGCCTCGGCTCGCTTGGTGACCCCCTGAGCGGGGCGCCGCTCGCGCTGGCCGTCTCAGCTTTCGGCTGGCGGCCCACGATGCTCGGGATCGCCGCCCTTACGGCCGCAAGTCTCGCCTGCGTCGCGATCGTGCTGCGGGACCCGCCCCGGATCGTTGCACCGGGCGGCGCGGTCTCGCCCATCGCGGGTGCCAGGCAGATCCTCGCTATCCGGGCGCTCTGGCCGATCTTCCCGATCGGGCTCGTCGGCTATGCTTGTGTCATCGCGACAAGAGGGCTCTGGATCGCCCCCTATATGGAGGCCGTCCACGGCTTCGGGCCGAAGGCTGTGAGCCTCAGCGCGACCGCGATGGGCCTCGCGATCGCCCTCGGCGCGCTGCTCTATGCGCCCTTGAACCGGGCGGTCGGCAACGCGAAATACACCGCCGCGGCTGGCGTCTCCGTGACCGTGGTTGCCTGGCTCGTTCTCGGCATGGCGGGTGAAAGCTCGGCGGGCCTTGCTCTTTCCATGCTGATCCTGGTGGCCTGCCTGGGCACGCCATTCGCGATCGTCATGGCGCACGCCCGATCCTTCATGCCGGCGCATCTTCTCGGCCAGGGTGTGACGATCATGAACCTCGCCTTCATGGGCGGCGCCGGGCTCGCACAGTGGCTGTCCGGGCATTACGTGCGGGCAGCGGAACTCGCCTCCGTCCCGCCGGCCGACATCTACGGGCGGCTCTTCACGGCCTTCGGGCTGGTGCTCGCCGTCGTGCTCGCCATCTATCTTCTGGCTCCCCGGGAGCAGCGCTAAGTCTGCTCGCCGGGTGCCCGTGCCCGGATCGCGAGTGCGTGGAGGCCGTCGCGGGCGAACGCGTCCGCCAGAAGCTCGTTGACCATTCGATGGCGGGCCACGCGGCTCTTGCCCGCGAAGGCCTCGGATACGACATCGATCCTGAAATGGGTCTCCCCGCCTTCCCGCGAGCCGGCATGTCCGGCATGAAGATGCGACTCGTCCACGATCTTCAGTTCTGTCGGACGAAGCTCCCGGGTCACGATTTGGACCATCCTGTCGTGTAGGCTCAATGTCCCTGCTCCCCGCCGGCGCGCCGCCTTCCGCGGCTTGCCGCTTCGTCGCGCCCCATCAATAATCGGTTCCTCATGGGTCTCAACTCGCCGCTTTTCGACAAGGTCCGCATCAAGCCGCGGTGCGACGAGCCGCGCCGCGAGGAGCCGACGTGCGAGCGCGCGGGTTGCGTCCAGCCGGGCGCTCATCGCGCTCCGAAGGGGAGGGGCCGCGAGGGCCAGTACTGGCGCTTCTGCCTATCGCATGTTCGCGAGTACAACGCCTCGTACAACTACTTCTCGGGCATGTCGGACGAGGACGTCCAGCAATACCAGAAGGAAGCCGTGGTCGGTCACCGGCCGACCTGGAACATGGCCCAGGGCGGGCGCCGGAAGCGGGACGGGGCGGCGAACCCGGAGGAATTCGACTACCTCGATCCGCTGGGCGTCATGCGCTCGGCCGGTTTCGAGGGGGTGAGAGCCGCTCCGGAGCCCGCGAAGCCACGCCGGCCTGGGCCGGTGCTGCAGGCCCTGGAAACGCTCGGGTTGGACGAGGGCGCCGGGGCCGTGGAGATCAAGGCGCAGTACAAGGTCCTGGTGAAGCGCTTCCATCCCGACGCGCATGGCGGGGACCGCTCGTACGAGCCACGGCTGCGCGACATCATCAACGCTCACGACACGTTGAAAGCGGCCGGCCTGTGCTGACCGCCATGGAACGGACGCCGGCGCTCCGAGAAATTGCGCCGGCCGTGGGCCCCCGTTAAGGACAGGGCGTATCCCGGCCACCCACTCCAGGATCGCTGCACAGAGCGCGGCAGGGCTCTTGCGTGAGCCGCCGCCGAAGAGGCTTCTCGATGCTCGCCACTGACAATAACGCTCCTGGCATGCCGGACATGAAAGTGTCCGTCCGGCAGGTCTTCGGGATCGATTCAGACCTGGAGGTTCCTGCCTATTCGCAGGCCGAAGCGCATGTGCCGGACACAGATCCGGACTACCTTTTCGATCCGCCGACGACGCTCGCGATCCTGGCCGGCTTTGCCCGCAATCGGCGGGTGATCGTCACGGGCTATCACGGCACCGGGAAGTCGACCCATATCGAGCAGGTCGCGGCCAGGCTGAACTGGCCGTGCGTGCGCATCAACCTCGACAGCCACGTCTCGCGCATCGATCTCGTCGGCAAGGACGCGATCGTTCTGAAGGACGGCAAGCAGGTCACCGAGTTCAAGGACGGCATCCTGCCCTGGGCATATCAGAACAACGTCGCGCTCGTGTTCGACGAGTACGATGCCGGTCGGCCCGACGTCATGTTCGTGATTCAGCGCGTGCTTGAGGCGTCTGGTCGGCTGACGCTGCTCGACCAGAGTCGGGTCATCCGCCCCCACCCTGCGTTCCGGCTCTTCGCGACGGCGAACACGATTGGGCTCGGGGATACGACCGGCCTTTACCACGGGACGCAGCAGATCAATCAGGCGCAGATGGATCGCTGGTCTATCGTGACGACGCTGAACTACCTGCCGCATGACGAGGAGGTCGACATCGTGCTCTCGAAGGCGTCGCATTATCGCTCGCCCGAGGGCCGCGACGTGGTCGGCCGCATGGTCCGGGTGGCGGACCTCACCCGGAACGCCTTCATCAACGGCGACCTCTCGACCGTGATGTCGCCCCGCACCGTGATCACCTGGGCCGAGAATGCCGAGATCTTCGGCGATGTCGGCTTCGCGTTCCGGCTGACCTTCCTCAACAAGTGCGATGAACTCGAGCGCACCCTGGTCGCCGAGTTCTACCAGCGCTCGTTCGGCAAGGAACTGCCCGAGAGCGCGGTCAACGTCGCGCTAACCTGAGCGTTCGCCTGCCATGGCGAGCATCCACCGGGAGGTCGATGTCGCCGAGACGAGAGAGGCGGTGCTGCGCGGCCTCAGCAGCTACAATGCCGCCAGGGTCGGTCCGCGGAACAGCGTCCCCCTTGCGCTCAGCTTGCGCGACGAGACCGGGGCGATCGTCGGGGGCTTGTTGGGCGAGCTGAAGTGGGAGTGGCTCTACGTTGAGCTGCTTTGGATTGACGAACGCCATCGTGGGGCGGGTTACGGCGAGGAGCTGATAACGGCCGCCGAGGCGGCGGCGCGGGAGCACGGGGCCCGGGGTGTCTACGTCAGCACAATGAGCCTTCAGGCACCGGACTTCTACCCGCGATTGGGCTATCGCGAATGCGGTCGGATGGAGGATTATCCCGTTGCCGGTCATCGCATCCACCACTTCATGAAAACGCTGTGAGCATCTCCAACCGCAAGCCCGGGGATAAGCGGGAAGCCCCGAACGAACCCCTGAAACGCTCGATCGCCGGCGCGATGCGGGCGCTTGCCCGCCAGCCTGACCTCGAGGTGACCTACGCGTCCGACCGCCCGATCCTGACGAGCGGTAAGGCCCGGCTGCCCGAGCCGCCGCGCAAGCTCTCGCCCGAGGATATCGCCATCGTGCGCGGGCATGCGGACTCGATGGCGCTGCGCCTCGCCTGCCACGACGCGGCCATCCACCGCCGCAACGCGCCTCAGGGCCAGGCCGCGCGCGCGATGTTCGACGCGGTCGAACAGGCGCGCGTGGAGGCAATTGGATCGCGCCGGATGACCGGTGTCGCCGACAACATCTCGGCGATGATCGAGGACCGCTACCACCGCGGCGGCAAGTACGAGGACATCACCGACCGCGCGGACGCGCCGCTGGAAGACGCAGTCGCGCTCATGGTGCGGGAACGGCTGACCGGGCTGAAGCCTCCGGAGGCGGCAGCCAAGATCGTCGACCTGTGGCGCGACCACATCGAGGACAAGGCGGGCCGCGATCTCGACGGGCTGACGAAAAACATCGAAAACCAGCGCAGCTTCGCGCGCTCGGTGCGCGACCTTCTCTCGTCGCTCGACATGTCGGACGAGAGCGCTCTCGATCGCGACGAGCAGGAGGACGAGGACGACAACGAGTCCCAGAGCGAGGAGCAGGGCGGCGAGGGCGAGGCCGAGGAGCAGCGCCAGGGCGAGCGCGCCGAAGTCGACCTGCAGGACGAGGCCGCGGACGAACTCGAGGACGGCGCCATGGAGGCGGCGGATGCCCCCTCGGGCGAACTGCCGGAGGAATCGGAGGACACCGATTCCGAGGCTGCTTCCGAGTCGGCCCGTCCGCCGCAGAACCGGCAGAACGAGGCGCGCGGCCCCGAATACAAGGCGTTTTCGACGAAATTCGACGAGGTCGTGGATGCCGACGAGCTCTGTGATGCGGACGAGCTTTCCCGGCTGCGAGCCTATCTCGACAAGCAGCTCTCGCACCTTCAGGGCGTGGTCGGCCGGCTCGCGAACCGGCTGCAGCGGCGGCTTTTGGCGCAGCAGAACCGCTCGTGGGACTTCGACCTGGAGGAAGGGATCCTAGATCCGGCGCGGCTCGTCCGTGTCGTCCTCGACCCACACCAGCCGCTCTCGTTCAAGCACGAGAAGGACACGCAATTCCGCGATACCGCGGTCTCTCTCCTCATCGACAATTCGGGATCGATGCGGGGGCGCCCGATCACGGTCGCGGCGACCTGCGCCGATATCCTCGCCCGAACGCTCGAGCGCTGCGGCGTGAAGGTCGAGATCCTGGGCTTCACCACCCGCGCCTGGAAGGGCGGGCAGTCGCGCGAGTCTTGGCTGCAGGCCGGCAAACCGGCCAATCCCGGCCGCCTGAACGACCTTCGTCACATCATCTACAAGTCCGCCGATGCACCATGGCGCCGGGCGCGGAAAAATCTCGGGCTGATGATGCGCGAAGGCCTCCTCAAGGAGAATATCGATGGCGAGGCGCTGGACTGGGCGCATAAGCGCCTGCTTGCCCGCCCCGAGCAACGCCGAATCCTCATGGTGATCTCGGACGGCGCCCCGGTCGACGATTCGACCCTCTCCGTAAACCCGGGCAACTATCTCGAGCGGCACCTGCGCTTCATCATCGAGGATATCGAGACGCGCTCACCGGTCGAGCTGATCGCGATCGGCATCGGCCACGACGTGACCCGCTACTATCGGCGCGCCGTCACGATCGTCGATGCCGAGGAGCTCGGCGGCGTTATGACGGAGAAGCTCGCCGAATTGTTCGACGAGACGAGCCCGCCGACGATCGATGGCCGCTTCGGCCGCACGCGGCGCGCAGCTTGAGGCTGACCCGACGGGCGGCGCTGCGCCTCGGCGGGGCAGGTGCGCTGGGGCTCCTCACGCCTCGCTCGGGCTTTGCCGAGAAGGACGAGGGTGCGGGGCGAACTGCAATCACAGTGGAAGCGAAGCCGATCGCGGCATTCTATTCCCGTGAGCCGGAGCGGCGGCAATTCGGGCGGCTGACCTTTCGGTCGGGGCTCGTGCTCTCAGCAGAGCCCGCGAGTTTCGGCGGCTGGTCCGGCGTATGGCGCTCACCCGAGGGCCAGCAACTCGTCGCGATCTCGGACCGTCCGAAGTGGCTGACGGCTTCGGTCCGGTACGAGTCCGGGCGGCTGGCGGGCCTATCGGATGCGTACATGGCGCCCATGCTCGGTGAAAGTGGCAATGCGCTCACTCGATCGGGCGGCTACGACACGGAATCGCTCGCGATCGTGGACGGCGTGGCCTATGTCGGGCTCGAGCGGGCGAACGAGGTCCGGCGCTTCGATTGGGGCCGGGACGGGGTCAAGGCCTTTGGCGTTCCGATCCAAGTGCCTCCCGAGCTGAAGCAGTTGCCGCGGAACGAGGGCCTGGAGGCGCTCGCGGTCGCGCCGGCCAATCACCCCCTCGCTGGAAGCGTGATCGCGATCGCGGAGCGGTCGCGGGAAGGAGACGACGCGCCGACCCGCGGCTGGGTGCTGACGGGAGCCCGCCCTTTCGTGTTCGACCTAGTTCGGTCGGAGGGGTTCGACATCACCGACCTGACCTTCCTGCCCTCCGGCGAGGCCCTGCTGCTGGAGCGGCGGTTCCGCCTCGTGAGTGGCGGGGCGTGCCGGATCCGCCGCATCGCCCCAGACGCCTTCACGCCTGATGCCGCCGTGAACGGAGAGGTGATCTTCGAGGCGGATCGCGGCTACGAGATCGATAACATGGAGGGCATCGTAACCCACCGCGACCCTGGCTCGGGCGAGACGATCGTAACACTCATGTCCGACAACAACTTCTCGTTCCTTCAACGAACGCTGCTGCTCGAATTCTCGCTGTCCGAGCGGAGGCTCGATTAGCTGGCGAGGATGTCCGTCGCACGATGATCGTCCGACACGGTGTCGATGAATATCACGTCGCAGGACGAGTTGTTCGTCCTGAGAGGCAGGATCGCCTGGTACGCGGCGGAGGCGTACCATTCTCGTGCGGCTCCACGGTCCGGGAACTCGAGGACGACCACGTCTCCTGACCAATTGCCCTCGACCACTTCGTAGGGGCCGCCATGCACGCGGAAACGCCCTCGGAACGGGGCAAGCGTGGCATCGATCCGTTTGAGATATTCCACGATCTCGGGCCCCATCGTCACGTCCACGAGGCGAGCTATTGCAAAGGTGGTCATCGTTCTCTTCCCTCAATGCGAAGAGACGATAAGCCTGGGTCTGGAGCAGGGTCGATTACAGCCGAGGTAATGCCGTCGCATCGGCGGTCACGCCCCGAAGCGGAATGCCTTGTCGAGCTGCCAGGGGCCGCCGAGATAGCGCCAAAGGTTGAGGCCTTCCGCGCGGGCCGTGAAGGGGCGAAAGCCTGCTTCGAGCTCCCGCAGGGTCGCCTGCGCGACGTCGGCCCCGACCTTGTTCTGGACCGTCACGTGCGGGGCGATCTTCGCCGAATCCTGGGCCGTCAGCCAGTCGCGCCATTCGTGGGCCAGCATCTGCCTGAGGCGCACAAGCTCGGCCGACGAGAAGGCGATCGCGACGCCGTGGCCGAGCGACCGCAGCCCGGTCGCCTCGATTGGAAACGGCTTCTGGCGGCGGCAGATCTCGGCAAGCTCGCGCCGGACCTGGGCCGCCTTCTCGCCGGGCAACGCGTGAAAGAGCGTGAGGTGGGCCGGGACCTGATTGCGCTCGGGCGGAAAGTATTGCCGGCGTAGCGCGTCAAGCCGGGCGAAGGTCGCGCCGTCGAAGGCGAGGGTCAGGATAAGCGGCCGGTCGGCGTCGCTCATCTGGGTGCGCGGGGCGGCGTGAGCCGCCGCGCCTCACAATCTCAGCGCGGCGCGCGCTTCCTCGAGCTGGCCGATCGTCTCATCGTACGAGCGGCGGCTTGCCTCGTCGTCGCTGCCGTCACGCCGCGTCTGCAGCTCGGTGATCTCGCGGTCGATCTTCTCGGGCGTCAGCTCCTCGACCGGCGTGGCGCGCTCGGCAAGCACGATCACGCCCGACGCGTTGACCTCGGCAAAACCGCCCCGCACCAGCACGCGCGTGCCGTGGTTCTTCGCGTCGCTCGTTACGACGAAGCCAGCCTTCAGCGTCGTCACCGACGGCGCGTGACCCGGCATCACGGTCATCTCGCCCTCGGTGGCGGGCAGGAGCACCGCGTCCACCTCGCCCGAAAAAAGAATGCGCTCGGGCGAGACGAGCTCGAAATGCATGGTGGCCATCAGGTCGCCTTCATCATCCCGGCCGACGCGAGACCGAGCCGGGATCGTTGTGACATCAGAGCGGTCCCGGAGCGCGGTTGCGCCGCGCCCGAGAACAGGAGGTCGCGCTTACGCGCTGGCCGCGAGGCGCTGGGCCTTCTCGATCGCCTCTTCGATGGTGCCGACCATGTAGAAGGCGGCCTCGGGGAGGTGGTCGTACTTGCCCTCGACCAGGCCCTTGAAGCCCTTGATCGTATCTTCGAGCGCCACGAGCTTGCCGGGCGAGCCCGTGAAGACCTCGGCGACGAAGAAGGGCTGCGACAGGAAGCGCTCGATCTTGCGCGCGCGGGCCACGCTCAGCTTGTCCTCTTCGGACAGCTCGTCCATGCCCAGGATCGCGATGATGTCCTGGAGGGCCTTGTAGCGCTGCAGCACCTGCTGCACCTGGCGAGCGACGTTGTAATGCTCCTCGCCCAGGATATTCGCCGACAGCATGCGCGAGGTCGAGTCGAGCGGATCCACCGCCGGGTAGATGCCCTTCTCGGCGATCGAGCGCGACAGCACGGTGGTGGCGTCGAGGTGAGCGAAGGAGGTCGCAGGCGCCGGGTCGGTCAGGTCGTCCGCGGGCACGTAGATCGCCTGCACGGACGTGATCGAGCCCTTGGTCGTCGTCGTGATCCGCTCCTGCAGGTTACCCATGTCCGTCGCGAGCGTCGGCTGATAGCCGACCGCCGACGGGATGCGGCCGAGAAGCGCCGACACCTCGGAGCCCGCCTGCGTGAAGCGGAAGATGTTGTCGACGAAGAAGAGCACGTCCTGGCCCTGGTCGCGGAAATGCTCGGCGACGGTCAGGCCGGTCAGCGCGACGCGGGCGCGGGCCCCCGGGGGCTCGTTCATCTGGCCGTAGACGAGGGCGCATTTGGAGCCTTCGCCGCCGCCATGCTTGTTCACGCCGGACTCGATCATCTCGTGGTAGAGATCGTTGCCCTCGCGGGTGCGCTCGCCGACGCCGGCGAAGACGGAATAGCCGCCGTGCGCCTTCGCGACGTTGTTGATCAGCTCCATGATGAGCACGGTCTTGCCGACGCCCGCGCCGCCGAAGAGGCCGATCTTGCCGCCCTTCGCATAAGGGGCGAGAAGGTCCACGACCTTGATGCCCGTGACGAGGATCTCGGCTTCCGTCGCCTGGTCGGCATAGGAGGGAGCCGGTTGGTGGATGGCGCGAAGGTCCTCGGCCGGGACCGGGCCCGCCTCGTCCACCGGCTCGCCGATGACGTTCATGATGCGGCCGAGCGTGCCGGCGCCGACCGGGACGCGGATCGGGGCGCCCGTGTCACGCACCCGCTGGCCGCGAACGAGACCCTCCGACGTGTCCATGGCGATGCAGCGCACCGTGTTCTCGCCGAGCTGCTGAGCCACCTCGAGGACGAGCCGGTTGCCCTGGTTCTCGGTCTCGAGCGCGTTCAGGATCTCGGGCAGGTGACCGTCGAACTGGACGTCGACGACGGCGCCGATCACCTGGGAGATGCGGCCCTCGGCGGTGGTGAAGGTGGTGTCCGGCATGGCCAAAGCGGCTGACATGATGCTTCCCTCTAGTCCTGCTTTTGGTGCTCAGAGCGCCTCGGCGCCCGAGATGATTTCGATGAGTTCTTTCGTGATCATGGCCTGACGGGACCGGTTGTAGGTCTGCGTCTGCTTCTTGATCATGTCCCCTGCGTTCCGGGTCGCGTTGTCCATGGCGCTCATCCGCGCGCCCTGCTCGGAGGCGGCGTTCTCGAGCAGCGCCCGGAAGACCTGGATCGTCACGTTGCGGGGCAGGATGCTGGCGAGGATCTCGCCCTCATCCGGCTCGTATTCGTAGACCGCGTCGGTGCCGGCCGGGGCGCCGGCTTCGAACTGGGCCGGGATGATCTGCTGCGCGGTCGGGATCTGCTGGATGACCGAACGGAAGCGCGAATAGAACAGCGTCGCGACGTCGAACTGGCCGTCATCGAAGAGCCGCAGCACCTTGCCGGCGACCATGTCGGCATGTTCGTAGCCGATCTGCTTGGCCGAGCGCAGGTCGACGAGCTCGATGATCTGGCGCTCGAACTGCCGGCGCAGGATGTCGAAACCCTTCTTGCCGACGCAGAGGATCTTGACGGTTTTCCCCTCGTTCATGAGGCGGACCGCGTGATCGCGAGCAAGGCGCGCGATCGAGGAGTTGAAGGCGCCGCAGAGGCCCCGTTCCGCCGTGCAGACGACGAGCAGGTGCACCTGCTGCGAGCCGGTCCCGGCGAGAAGGCGAGGGGTGTCCGGCCCGATCGTGATGCCGCCCGCGAGGTTGGTCATGACAGCCGTCATCCGCTCGGCGAAGGGACGCGCAGCCTCGGCGGCCATCTGCGCGCGGCGCAGCTTCGCGGCCGCGACCATCTGCATGGCCTTGGTGATCTTCTGCGTCGCCTTCACGGAGGCGATGCGGTTGCGAAGGTCTTTTAGGCTCGGCATGGCCTGCTCTGCACCCCTGACCCGTCATGCCCGGGCTAGGCCCGGGCACCCACGCGAGGTCGCGCCGGGCCAAGGCAACGTGGATGGCCGGGCTAAGCCGGCCATGACTGCGTGTCGGTTAGGTGAAGGACTTGGCGAAAGCCTCGACCACGCCCTTCAGCTTGGCCTCGTTGTCTGAGCTGAGGTCCTTCGAGTCGCGTATCGCGTTCAGAAGCTCGACGTGCTTGCCGCGGAGCGTGGCGAGCAGGCCGTCCTCGAAAGCGCGGACCCGGTTCACCGGGAGCGCGTCGAGATAGCCGTTCACGCCGGCATAGATCACGGCGACCTGCTCCTCCATCTTCAGCGGCGAGAATTGCGGCTGCTTGAGGAGCTCGGTGAGCCGCGAGCCGCGGTTCAGGAGCTTCTGGGTGGTCGCGTCGAGGTCGGAGCCGAACTGCGCAAAGGCGGCCATCTCGCGATACTGCGCGAGCTCGCCCTTGATCTTGCCGGCGACCTTCTTCATCGCCTTCGTCTGCGCGGCCGAGCCGACGCGCGAGACCGAGAGGCCGACGTTCACGGCCGGGCGGATGCCCTGGTAGAACAGATCCGTCTCGAGGAAGATCTGGCCGTCCGTGATCGAGATGACGTTCGTCGGGATATAGGCCGACACGTCGTTCGCCTGCGTCTCGATGATCGGCAGCGCCGTCAGCGAGCCCGCGCCCATCGCGTCCGACATCTTGGCGGCGCGCTCGAGCAGGCGGGAGTGGAGGTAGAACACGTCGCCCGGATAGGCTTCGCGGCCCGGCGGGCGGCGGAGCAGGAGCGACATCTGGCGATAAGCGACGGCCTGCTTGGACAGGTCGTCATAGGTGATCACGGCATGCATGCCGTTGTCGCGGAAGAACTCGCCCATGGCACAGCCCGAGAAGGGCGCCAGGAACTGCATCGGGGCGGGATCGGAGGCGGTCGCGGCGACGACGATCGAGTATTCGAGCGCGCCGTTCTCCTCGAGCGTCTTCACGAACTGCGCCACCGTCGAGCGCTTCTGCCCGATGGCCACGTAGACGCAGTAGAGCTTCCCGCTCTCCGGGGCGCCCTCGACGTTGAGCGGCCTCTGGTTGAGGATCGTGTCGAGCACGATCGCCGACTTGCCCGTCTGCCGATCGCCGATGATGAGCTCGCGCTGGCCGCGGCCAATCGGGATCAGCGCGTCGACCGACTTCAGGCCGGTCGCCATCGGCTCGTGCACGGACTTCCGCGGGATGATGCCCGGCGCCTTGACGTCCACGCGGCGGCGCTCGGTCGAGACGATCGGGCCCTTGCCGTCGATCGGATTGCCGAGGGCGTCGACGACGCGTCCGAGGAGGCCCTTGCCGACGGGCACTTCGACGATGGCGCCGGTGCGCTTCACCGTCTGGCCTTCGGCGATCTCGCGATCGGAGCCGAACACGACGACGCCCACGTTGTCGGCCTCGAGGTTCAGCGCCATGCCGCGCACGCCCGACTCGAACTCGACCATCTCGCCCGCCTGGACGTTGTCGAGCCCATAGCAACGCGCAATGCCGTCGCCGACCGAGAGGACCTGGCCGACTTCCGAGACCTCGGCCTCGGTGCCGAAACTCTTGATCTGGTCCTTGAGAATCGCCGAGATTTCGGCGGCGCGGATATCCATTACCGGGCCTCTTTCATCGCAATGCGCATAGAGTTGAGCTTGGTCCTGAGCGACGCATCGACCATGCGGGAACCGATCTTCACGACCAGCCCGCCGATCAGCGCCGGATCGACCTTGACGTCGACATCGACCTCGGAGCCCGCCATCTCGCGAAGCGTCGATTTGATGTCGTTCAGCATCCGGGGCGAGGGTTCCTCGGCCACCGTGACGCTGGCCGGCACGATCCCGCGCGACTTGGCGACGAGCGCCCGGTAACCGCGGATCATGTCGGGAAGAACGAAGAGGCGGCGATTGGACGCCGCGAGCCGGATGAGATTGCCGGCGAGTCCGCGGATGCCCGCGCGATCAAGGATCGTGCCGATCGCCTTGGATTGCTCCTCAGCCGAGAAGATGGGGCTTCTGACGAGCCGGACAAGGTCTGGGCTCTCGGCCAGCATTCGGTCGAACTGGTCCAAGTCGCGTGAGACCTGGTCAATCGAGTTCTCTTCGCGCGCAAGCTCGAACAGGGCGGAAGCGTAACGGCCGGCGACGCCCGATACGCCATGAGCTTCAGCTTTGCCTTTGTCCGCCACCTGTCACTCGTCGCTGTTCGCCAAACCCGCTGCTACGCTTCGGAGCAGCGCGCCCAGCCTGGCACGTCTGGAAGTTGGACGCCCGGATCCGCCCGCCCGAAAGGGGCGCTCGCAAGGCACATTGGTGCCCTAGCATGCACATCCGGGTGCCGCAAGGCGACGCGACCGCCTCAAGACTGGCCGCTACGCCATGATCCGGCGCGCTTCGTCCCAGATGCGACGGACGACCTCGCCGGCCGGTTCGGCTCGGGCCAGCGCGGCGGATTGGCCGGCCCAGGCCTGCATGCGCTGGACGTCGCCGAGCTTGCCGGCTTCGGCCCGCATCGGCGCCGTGAGCCCCCGCTGGACCGGGTAGGGAGCGGGCTCGGGCGCATCGGGCCCCAGGGCGGCGAGGGCGTAGTCCGTCGTGATCGACCGCCCGGCACGGCCGCTGAAAGCCCGGGAGATGACTGTATCCTCGGGTCGGGTGGTCGCAAGCTTGTCCGCCCAGGCCGGATGGGTCTTGGCTTCCGGGCAGCGCAGGAACGCCGTGCCGACCTGGACGGCGCTCGCTCCGAGCGCGAGGGCTGCCGCCACGCCTCTTCCGTCCGCGATCCCGCCGGTCGCGACGACCGGGACCTGGACGGCGTCGGCTACGGCCGGCAGGAGCGAGAAGAGGCCGACCGCGCGCCTCTCAGCGTCCTTCGCCTCGAAGGCAGCGCGGTGCCCGCCGGCCTCGCTGCCCTGGGCGACGATCACGTCGGCTCCGGCCTCTTCCGCCGCGAGCGCCTCAGCCACGGTGCTGACGACCGCAAACCAGGTCACCCCGCGCGCCCTCAGCTTCGCCACGTAGTCTGGCGGGTAGACCCCCATGACGGAAGACACGGCCGGTGTGCCAGCCGCAAGAAGGGCCTCGCACTGCGCGGAAAAGTCCTGCAGCGGACCGTCTCCGGCCGAGGGCGGGACGGGCGGGCCCCACTTGCCCAGGAACTCCCGCACCTCTGCCTCGTGCACGGCGTCGCGCTCCGGCGGCGGATCAGGGATCCAGAGGTTGAGCTGGACGGCGCCGTTGCTTCCTTCGCGGAACTCGCGCATCCACGCCGCGATATCGTCCGGAGACATGAGCAGGGCGCCGGCCGACCCCATGCCCCCGGCATTCGCGACCGCGACGGCCAAGGATGGCGGACACGCTCCGGCCATTGGGGCGAGCAGGATCGGCACCTCGAGGCCGAACCGCTCGCAGAAGGCGCTCGCCCGCGACAGAGGAGAGGTCATGGTCGTTTCGTCCCGTCCCTACGGCGCACACACCCGATTATCAGCCGGCGAGCAATCCGGAAGAGGCGAGGGGAGTGTTCGCGGCTCGCGAAGGGTCGCACTCCTCGCGATCGGATCCGCCTGTCTGCTCGCAACGTCCTCAATCTCGCCGGCTCAGGCGCAGCGCGCGGACGGCACCTATCCGGCGACTCTCGCCTGCGACGCGGGCGGGGGCTCGGGCCCCATCCGGGCGAGCGGCACTGCCACGATCGGGGGCGGACGGGGGACTTACGAGGTGCGGATCGGCTCTGGTCGTGAGACGGGAACAGGTGTCCTTTCGGGCGGCCGGCTGAATGTCTCGGGCAAGGGCCCTGGCTACGAGGCGCGGTATGCGGGTGATGTGAGCGGGCGCGGCGGTTTCCTCACCGGCTACCAGGCGGGAACCGGCGGAAAGAGCTTCCGCCGGGCGTGCCAGCTCATCCTCGGGGACGGGTAGCGCGGCGGCTCGGCCGCGCACCGGATCACACGAGGAGCTTGCCTTCCTCTGTGATGATCGAGCCCAGATCCTCCGCGCCGGTCTCGCCGAGATAGTCGTTGAGTATCATCTCGTTATGCGCCTTGCCCGAGGGGATCATCGGGAAGCAATTCTCGGTCTTGTCGACGAGGCAATCGAAGATCACCGGGCGGTCCTTCACCGCGAGCATCTCGCCGATCGCGTCGTCGAGCTTCGCCGGGTCCTGGCAGCGCATCCCGACCCCGCCATAGGCATCGGCGAGCTTCACGAAATCGGGGAGCGATTCCGAGTAGCTCTGCGAGTAACGACCGCCATGCAGGAGCTCCTGCCACTGTCGGACCATGCCCATGTACTCGTTGTTCAGGATGAAGATCTTGACCGGGAGACGGTACTGCACGGCCGTCGACATCTCCTGGATGTTCATGAGGATGGAGGCCTCGCCAGCGATGTCGATGACGAGGGCGCCCGGATGGGCGAGCTGCGTGCCGATCGCAGCCGGCAGGCCGTAGCCCATCGTGCCGAGTCCCCCTGAGGTCATCCAGCGGTTCGGCTCGTCGAACTTAAAGTATTGCGCAGCCCACATCTGGTGCTGGCCCACCTCCGTCGTGACGTAGGTCTCCCGACCCTTCGTGAGCTCATAGAGCCGCTGGATCGCGTATTGCGGCTTGATGACCTCGGAGGAGGGCCGATAGGCGAGGCAATCGCGGGCGCGCCAGCCCTCGATCGAGCGCCACCATTCCTTGAGCGCCGGCCGGTCCACCTCGGGTGAGGTCGACTTCCAAACGCGCAGCATCTCCTCGAGCACGTGGGCGCAATCGCCCACGATCCCGATGTCAGCCTTTACGTTTTTCGAGACCGAAGACGGGTCGATGTCGACATGGATCTTCTTGGAACCGGGCGAGAAGGCGTCGAGCCGGCCTGTGATGCGGTCGTCGAAACGGGCGCCGATTGCGATCATGACGTCGCAATCGTGCATGGCATGGTTCGCCTCGTAGGTCCCGTGCATCCCGAGCATGCCGAGGAAGGCCGGATCGGAGGCCGGGAAGGCGCCGAGCCCCATCAAGGTCGAGGTGACCGGGAATCCGGTCAGCCGCGCAAGTTCGCGCAAGGCCGCCGAGGCGCGCGGGCCGGCATTGATGACTCCGCCCCCCGTATAGAAGATTGGCCGCTTGGCGCGGGCCATCATCTCGATCGCGGCGCGGATTTTGAGCGCATCGCCTTCGACGGCGGGCCGATAGGTTTTGTGCTGGTTGTCTCCTGGACGCTCGTAGAGCCCGGACTTGAACTGGATGTCCTTCGGCAGGTCTATCACCACTGGACCCGGCCGACCGTGGGACGCGACAAAAAATGCTTCGTGCAGGATGCGCGGCAGGTCCTCGATCGATTTCACGAGGTAGTTGTGCTTCGTGCAGTGGCGCGTGATCCCGACCGTGTCGCATTCCTGGAAGGCGTCGGTGCCGATCAGGTGCGTGGGCACTTGCCCGGTGATGCAGACGAGCGGGATCGAATCCATCATCGCATCAGCGAGGCCGGTTACGGCGTTGGTGGCCCCCGGCCCGGATGTCACGAGCACGCAGCCGACCTTGCCGGATGAGCGGGCATAGCCCTCGGCCGCGTGCACCGCACCCTGCTCATGCCGCACGAGCACATGCGTGAGGGCCGACTCATGAAAGAGCGCATCGTAAATCGGAAGTACCGCGCCGCCCGGATACCCGAAGACGTGATCCACGCCCTGGTCACGGAGGGCACGGACGACCATTTCGGCGCCGGTCATGAACTCGCTCATCTGCCGCTCCTCTTTCCTTCCTCGCGATCGCATCGGAGCAATAAAAAAGGGCCCCGAGGGACCCTGCATGCGCCACCAACCGGATAAAGCGGGTCAGACCCGCTCCGTCGATGGCGCCTCCGATACAATAAGGATTGCGGGCACGTGCCCCTCCAGTCGAACTCGAGGGGGCGTACGCCCTCGGGTTCAACTGGTCAAGCGGATTTGCGGCACTTCGGCTCGGATCATCGAGACGTGAGGTTGGTCCCGATCCGGGTGAAGCTGGTGTTCAGGTTCGACCCGATCGTTGTGAGCGCACCGATGATCACGACCGCAATCAAGGCTGCGATGAGCCCATACTCGATGGCGGTGGCGCCGGTTTCGTCGCCGATGAATTCCTTGAAAATGTTCAACTGTGACTCCTCAAGGGTTGCTGTCCTTGCGCTAAGGCTCGACCCCCGAGGGCGGTTTCGCGGCCACGGCGCCCCTGGTGAACGAAACCTTGCCCGATTGCCTCCGTTCACCCGACCGGCGCACTGGGGATTGAGCGCGCGCCGCGGGGGGTGCCAATGGTCCAGGCCTTCGCGATCCTTCTGCTCTGCCAACTCGTGGGGGAGGGGATCGTCCACCTCACCGCCGCCCCGGTACCTGGGCCGGTGATCGGGCTCGTAGTTTTGGCGGCCGGACTCGCCTGGCGCGAGCGGTACAGGGGAGAGGCCTCGCTCGGGGACACGCCGCTGGGGCGAGCCGCCAATGGGCTGCTCGGCCATCTCTCGTTGCTCTTTGTCCCGGCCGCGGTTGGGATCGTGCAGCAGGGGGGCGCGCTCGCTGCCAACGGCCTCTCCATCATCGTCGCGCTGGTCGTGTCGACGATACTCACCCTCGCGGTGACGGCTGCCGTCTTCGTCTGGGCTGCCCGCCGGTACACGCGGGAGCCGCGCCCGTGAGCCGGCCGATCGATTTCGTCGAACTCTGGGTCTACCTTTCCGGGGAGCCGCTGCTCTGGTTGTCCGTGACCGTCTGCGCCTATGCGGCGGCGGATCGGATCTCGGCCGCGAGCGGCCGAAGTCCCTTCGCCAATCCGGTCGTGATCGCGGTGGCCTTCATCGCGGTGGTCCTGCTCGCGACGGGCACGGCCTATCGCACCTATTTCGAGGGTGCCCAGTTCGTGCACTTCCTGCTCGGGCCGGCGACGGTCGCCTTGGCGGTCCCGCTCATCCGCAATCTTGGCGCGGTCAAACGGATGGTGGTGCCGATGGTCTTCGGGCTCGTCGCGGGGTCGGTGACGGCGGTCGTGTCCGCGGTCGGGATCGCCGCGCTGCTCGGGGCGCCGAAGTCGATCCTCGCAGCGCTCGCGCCGAAGTCGGTCACGACTGCGATCGCGATGGCGATCTCCAGCCAGCTCGGGGGAGAGGCGTCGCTCACGGCGGTCGTGGTGATCGCGACAGGCGTGCTCGGGGCAGTGATCGTCACGCCCTTCTTCAATGCCCTCCGGATCGGCTCGCGTGAAGCGCGCGGTTTCGCGGTCGGGCTCGCCGCCCACGGGATCGGGACGGCGCGAGCCTTTCAGGTGAGCGAAACGGCGGGGCTCTTCGCCGGCCTCGCGATGGCCCTGAATGCGGTGATCACAGCGCTGATCGTGCCGGCCATCCTGAAGCTGCTCAGCCCGTGAGCATGGCCCTGAGTTGCTCGGCCGCTCGGTCGGGGGCTGCCCAGGTCCAGCCCTCCATCTGATGCCGCGCCCAGGTGAACTGGCGCCTGGCATAGGCGCGCGTGTCGGCCTGGCCCCGCACGACGGCGTCGTACCGGGACAACTCGCCGCGGACATGCGCGAGGAGGCCCGGCACGCCGTGAGCCCGCATGACCGGCAGGGCCGGATCGAGCCGTCGGTCCGCCAGAGCCGCGACCTCCTCCAGCGCCCCGGCTTTCATCATCGCCTCGAACCGCTCGTCGATACGGGCGCGAAGCTCGACCCGGTCCGGGGCGAGGAAGACGCGGGCGATCCTGCGTCCGGCGAGCGGGCCGGGAATGCGGCCGTCCTGGAAGGAGGAAAGCGGACGGCCTGTCGCCGCCAGCACCTCTAGCGCGCGCAGGATGCGCTGCCGGTCGTTGGCCTTGAGACGGACGGCGGTTTCGGAATCCCGCTGAAGCAATTCCGCGTGCAGTTCCGCTGTCGCCCGTCCCTCCGCTCCTGCGCGGATACGGTCGCGCATCGCTTCAGGAACAGCCGGGATGTTGGAGAGGCCATCCGTCAAAGCCTTGAAGTAGAGGCCTGTGCCGCCGACGAAAATCGGTGTCGAGCCAAGCCGGTCCAGATCGTTGATGAGCGCAGATGCCGCCTCGACATAGCGTCCGGCCGAGAAGTTCACCGCCCCGTCGACCGCCCCGAACAGCCGGTGCGGAGCCTGGCTCTCCTCTTCTGGCACCGGCCGATTCGTGATGATGCGGAGGTCCCGGTAGACCTGCATCGAATCCGCGTTGACAACCGTCCCGCCGATCTCGCGTGCAACCTGGAGCGCCAGGGCCGACTTGCCTGACGCGGTCGGCCCTGCGATGAGGATTGCCTCAACCTTCGACGTCATCTGCATCCAAGGGCGGGCTTCCTGGCCGCGCCGTTCACGGGGCCTTGCGTGGCCGAATTCCCAACGTACGCCGCAACGCTGATATCAGACCCGAAGAAACCGTCCATCACGCCGGCGCTGCTGACGGAGGCGGGCCGCATCCTGCCCGGCGCAAAGGCGCGGGTGCTTCACGAGGGCGTCGCGGCCGAGCTCGTTTTCGCGGACCAAGACCCGGCCGAGGTCGAGCTGGCGCTGCGGAAGGCCGTGGGGGAGATGCCGGTCGATGTTGTGGTCCAGCCTGCGCAGGGCCGCCGGAAGCGTCTGTTCCTGGCCGACATGGATTCGACCATGATCGAGCAGGAATGCATCGACGAACTCGCCGATCTCGTCGGCCTGAAGGCTGAAGTGGCGGCAATTACCGAGCGTGCCATGCGTGGCGAGATCGCCTTCGAGCCGGCACTCCGGGAGCGCGTTGCGCTCCTCAAGGGGTTGCCGGTCGAGGTTGTGGATCAACTCCTCCGCGACCGCATCACACTGACATCGGGCGGCCTGACGCTGGTCGCGACCATGCGGGCGAACGGAGCCTACGCGTGCCTCGTGTCCGGCGGCTTCACGCTGTTCACGGGTCCGATCGGTCGCCGTATCGGCTTCGACGAGGACCGGGCCAACCTGCTCCTGCTCGAGGACGGTCGCTTCACCGGTGCGGTTCAGGAGCCAATCCTGGGCCGCGAGGCGAAGCTCGCCACCCTGGTCGGACTCCGCGAGCGGCTTGGATTGCGACAAGCCGAAACGCTCGCGGTCGGTGATGGCGCCAACGATCTCGCGATGCTCGGAGAGGCCGGACTTGGCGTCGCCTTTCACGCGAAGCCTGCAGTGGCAGCGGCCGCGCGTGCGCGGATCGCACACGGCGACCTCACCGCACTCCTCTACATGCAGGGCTACGCGGCCAGCGACTTCGTTCCCGCTGGAAGCTAGGCTCCCTTCCGGCGCTGCGGCGGAGACTCATCCTCGCCGCCACGCGCGCGGATCACGCTGATATTGCCGTCCGGCTCGAGGCAGGCGCGCTTTACCTCCGCCAGGCGCTCGATGCCGTGCTGGCGGAGGTGGCTCATGAGCTCGTCTTCCGTCAGCAACTCGCGATCCATGTTGCGGCGGTTCATCTGCCCGTCGCGGACGAGCGGAATCGGATCTCCGCCGCCAAGGGTGCGCAGGAACGGCACGCGATCGCTCAGCCAGTTGATCGCGTAGCTCCAGAACAGGATCGTTCCGACCAGAATGGCCGCTTCCGAGACGGACTTCGCCTCGCCGACCATAGCGTTCTGAGCAGCTTCCGAAATCAGGACAATGACCAGGATGTCGGCGATCCCGACTTGGCCCGCATGCCGCTTCATGAGGTAGCGCAGCGCAAGGAACAGGAGCAGGTACATGATGCTGCCGCGGATCATGACCTCGAACACCGAGGTCTGCGGGATGAGCATCTCGCCCCAGTTCATTCGGTGCTCCGGAGGTGCGGCCGCCGAAGCGGCCGCGCACCCGTGATCCTACTCGATCGTCACCGCCACGAACCTGACCTCGCCCTGGGCATTCGAAACGAGAAGCAGGGCGGATTTCCGACCGTCCTTCTTCAGCGCCTCGACCCGGCGTGTCACATCAGCCGGGCTGTTGACCGGCTCCTGCCCGACCTCGACCACGACCTCGCCCGGCTGGATACGCTTGTCCGCGGCGGCCGAGTTCGGATCGACGCGAGTAACGACCACGCCCTTTACCGTCTCCTTGATGTTGTAGCGGCGGCGCAATTCTTCCGTGACCCCGGAAAGCTCGAGGCCGAGCGCGCGGCGGGTGGCGGAGGGGGTGTCGGTCGGCGGTTGATTCAGACCGGCCTGCTGAGCGCGCTCTCCATCCTCGAGCCGGCCGAGCGTCACCTGCTTGGTGAACTCCTTGCCCTTACGCATCACCGTCACGTCGACCGCCTTGCCGACCGGAGTGGACGCGACGATGCGGGGAAGATCGCGGGATTCTTTCACGTCGCGACCGTCGAACTTTGTGATCACATCGCCGACCTCCAGGCCGGCCGGCTTCGCCGGGCCTTTGTCGTCCACTCCGGCGATGAGCGCGCCGCGTGCGCCGCCGAGGCCTAGGGCTTCGGCGGTCGCGTCGTCGACATTCTGGATTCGGACGCCGAGCCACCCGCGGCGGGTCTCGCCGAACTCACGAAGCTGGTTGATGATCGGCAGCGCGTTCGCGGACGGGACCGCGAATCCGATCCCGACCGAGCCGCCTGTCGGCGACAGGATGGCCGTGTTGATGCCGATCACCTCGCCCTTCATGTTGAACAGCGGTCCGCCGGAATTGCCCTTGTTGATGGCGGCGTCCGTCTGAATGTAATTGTCATACGGGCCGGACTCGATGTTCCGCCCCCGGGCGGACACGATGCCCGCCGAGACGGAGCCGCCGAGCCCGAACGGGTTGCCGATCGCCATCACCCAGTCGCCGGGCCGCATCACCTCCGAATCGCCGAACGGCACGGCCTTGAGAGGCTTCTCCGGCTTCAGCCTCAGCACGGCCAGGTCGATTTTCGTGTCCTTGCCGACAATCTCCGCCTTGAGCTTGGAGCCATCGTTGAAGCCAACGAAGATCTCGTTGGCATCCCCGATGACGTGAGCGTTCGTAATCACGATCCCCGAAGCATCGATCACGAAGCCGGAGCCAAGCGAGCTGGAGCGGCGCTGTTGCGGCCGCGGAGTGCTGTTCTCCTCACCACCGCCGCGATTGCCCTGGCCACGCCGGTTGAAGAACTCCTCGAACAAATCCTCGAACGGCGTGCCGGGCGGCAGCTGCGGCATCGTCCGGCCGCGGGTTTCGACCGTGGTCGAGGCCGAGATGTTGACCACCGCGTCCGTTACCTGCGCGGCTAGGTCGGCGAGCGACTCGGGGCCTTTTGCTAGGGCTGAAAAGGGCGCGGCAACGCTCAGTGACGCCACAACGGCCAGAGCGGCTGCGCGTCCGCGCGCCGAGCCGAGGCCGCTCCGCCAGGCGAACCTACCGCGCCGCACTGTCTCGATGGTCGAAACCATGTTCATCCTCTCGAATCGCGCACGGCGATGCCGACGCATCTCATGGGACTGCATACGCGGGCGGAGGTCGTGCCGCTCATGAGGCGAGCCGTCGCGCCACCCAGATCGCGACGACCCCGATCACGGCGGATACGATTCCGACGAGGCGCATCCGGTCACGCGGCGACCCAGCCGCTTCCATCATGGCGCGTTTCATAGCGTCCGGAAAGGACGCCAGGAGGATACCCTCCACGGCGAGGGCCAGACCAAGAGCTGCGATAAGGTCCCGCACGCCCGCCCTCAGGGTCGGGCAGGCTGGCTTGTCGCGTTCTGGCCGGGATCCGCGTTGCCGCGTCCGCTCGGGTCGTTGAAGAAGCGGAAGAAGTCGGAGGTCGGAGAAAGCACCATCCGGGTGTCGCCGGACCGGAGACCGGCCTCGTAGGCCTGCATCGAACGGAAGAATGAGAAGAAGCCCGGGTCACGACCATAGGCTTCCGCTAATATCCGGTTGCGCTCGGCATCACCGTTACCGCGCAATTCTTCGGCGCGCCGCTGCGCATTCGCGAGGATCACGGTCACGTCACGGTCGGCACGCGCCCGAATCCCCTGCGCAGCCTGGCTGCCCTGGGCGCGCAGGTCCGTTGCCTCGCGCTGGCGCTCGGTCTGCATGCGCTGGAACACGGCCTGACTGTTCTGCTCCGGAAGGTCGACTCGGCGTAGCCGGACGTCGACGATCTCGACACCGATCCCGCGTGCGGCCGCGTTCACGTCGTCCGAGATCTTCTTCATCAACGCCTGGCGCTCGCTGCGCACGACGGCCTCGAAGGTCGAGTCGCCGAGGACGCTCCGCACGGTCGAGTTGATGATGGACCCGAGACGGTTGTTTGCCGCCGGAATATTGGCGACGGCCTGGTAGAACCGAAGCGGGTCCAGGATGCGGTAGCGCGCATAAGAATCGACGACGAGCCGCTTCTGGTCGGATGCGATCACCTCCTGCACGGGCAGATCGAGATCAAGCACGCGCCGATCGAAATAGACGACGTTGTCGACCAGCGGCAGCTTGAAGTGCAGCCCGGGGGCGAGCCCGGACGGAAGCCCGGCACCTGGGGAGCGGACCTGCTGGACGGCGCCGAAGCGGAGCACGAGCGCGGTCTGCGTCTGCTGGACCACGAACATGGAGGCGATCAGGGCGATCGCGACGATCGCCGCCAGCGCGAGGAGCCCGGTTCTCAGGGTCGAACTCATCGGCTGGCTCCCGGCTGAACGACGGTCCCGGAGGATTGGCCCGTCTGTCCGGCAGCCGCCGGGGATGCCCGACGATTCAGCTCCCCGAGGGGAAGATAGGGCACCACGCCCTGGCCCTTCTGGTCGAGGATGATCTTGTCGGTCCCGCTCAGGACGCGCTCCATTGTTTCGAGGAAGATGCGCTCGCGGATCACCTCGGGCGCCTTTCGATATTCGTCATAAACCTGGGCGAACCGTGAGGCCTGGCCGTTCGCCTCGGCGATGGAGCGCTCGCGATAGGCTTCCGCGCCCTGGTTGATCTTCGTCGCTTCGCCCCGGGCCTCCGGTACGACCCGGCTGGCATAGGTCTCCGCCTCGTTGCGCAGCCGATCCTGGTCCTGGCGCGCGGCCTGGACGTCGCGGAAGGCGTCGATGACCTGTGAGGGCGGATCGACCTTTTGCAGGTTGACGCGGATGACCGTCACGCCGGCGCCGTACTGGTTGAGAATGTTTTGGGACAGGCGCATCACCTCGGCCTCGATCGCAGCGCGGTCGGTGGTCAAGATGTTCTGGATGTTGCGACGGCCGACGACCTCGCGCATCGCGCTCTCTGCGACGACGCGGACGGTCCCGTCGGGATTCTGCAGGTTGAACACGAAGTCCGTGACGTTGGCGCTGTCGACCTGCCATTGCAGCGTGAAGTCGATGTCGACGATGTTCTCGTCGCCGGTCAGCATCAGGCTCTCGTCGTTTCCGCCGACCCGGGCGGGGCCCCGGCGGGCGGTCTCAACGGCACGGGCGCCGATCTCAATTGTGCGCAAAGCCGTCACGTTCGGCTTGGAATAGGAGCCGATCGGATAGGGCAGGTTGTAGCTAAGACCCTCGCGGCTCAGGCCGACAAAGCGGCCGAAAACCAGGTTCACGCCGACCTCGTCGGGGCGAACGGTGTAGATGCCTGTCGCGGCCCAGACGCAAAGGGCGAGCAGGGCGATGAGCCCGATGCCGCGGCCGCCGATCTGGCCGCCGCCACCGCCGGGGATGATGCCCTTCAGCCGATCCTGGCCGCGACGGATGATGTCCTCGAGATCCGGCGGACGGTTGCCGCCGCCCCCGGACGGGCCCGAACCCCAAGGTCCGCCCGGCCCGCCGCGCTGGCCCCATGGACCGCCGCCGCCGCTCTGATTGCTCCAGGGCATTACGTCAAACCGTTCCCTTCTGCACGCTGTCGGGACCGGAGGGCCCGCGCGCTTGTCTTTGTGGCTGATCTAACAGTCAAGCCTCGCAGGTGGGAAGGAAAAGCCGTCGCGTCAACGGGATGCGGCGAAACGCGGTTAAGCTTCGGCGGTCCCCAACCTGCGTTCCAGGTCGATGAAAGTGAAGGGATGATCGTCACTCGGCCCGGCCGGATGGTCCTCCCGGAAGGTTTCGACGAACTCGGTCTCCTTGAGATCCGGGAACACGACATCCCCTTCCGGCGCGGCGTGCACCCGCGTGAGCCGGAGACGCTGCACGGCGGGAAGCGCGAGCCGGTAGATCTCGGCCCCTCCCGCCACGATGATTTCGTCTGCGCCCATCTCACGAGCAGATGCGGCTCCGGCGGACAGCGCCTCGTCCCACGAATGCACGAGTTCGGCACCGTCGGCCCTGAAGCGCGGATCTCTCGTCAGAACAATCGTGCGGCGGCCCGGAAGGGGGCGTCCGATCGAGTCCCAGTTCCGGCGGCCCATGATCATGGGCTTGCCCATCGTCAGGCGCTTGAAGCGGGCGAGATCGGTCCGCAGCCGCCAGGGCAGGCCGTTGTCGCGGCCCATCACGCCGTTATCTGCGACCGCGACTACGATCGTGAGCGGGAGGTCTTGCGTCAACAGTCTGCGCCGAGCGTGCGAAGGGACTCGCCGGCCAGGCGATACCGCGTCCAGCCCGCAACCGGCTCGGCCCCAAGAGAACGGTAAAAGGCGATCGAGGGCTCGTTCCAGTCGAGGACCGACCATTCAAGGCGCCCGAGCTTTTCCTCCCGGCTCCGGGCCGCGAGGGTCTCCAGCAGCGCCTTCCCGAGTCCGCGACCCCTGTGTGCCGGCCGCACGAACAGGTCCTCCAGGTAGATCCCGTGCCGGCCTTGGAAGGTCGAGAAGGTGTAGTACCAGAGCGCGAAGCCGGCCGGCTCACCCTTCCATTCGGCGATGTCGCAGAAGACGCGCGGCTGCTGTCCGAAGAGCGCGTCGCCGATCGCTTCGGCGTTCGCCTCGACTTCGTGCAAGAGCCGCTCGTATTCGGCGAGCTCTCGGATGAAGCTCAGGACGAGCGGCGCGTCCGCGTGGATCGCGGCTCGGATCGTGGCACCCACTGAGGGTCAGACCGCAACCGGGGCGCGGATGGCCGGAGCAGGATCGTAGTCCTCCACCGAAACGTCCGCGTAGGCGAAGTCGAAGATGGAGCGCACGGCCGGATTGAGCCGTAGTCGGGGCAGCGGACGCGGCTCACGCTCGAGCTGCAGATGCGCCTGGTCGAGGTGGTTGAGATACAGGTGGGTGTCGCCGAACGAATAAACGAAGTCGCCCACCCCGAGCCCGGTCGCCTGCGCCATCATGTGCGTGAGGAGCGCGTAGGAGGCGATGTTGAACGGTACGCCGAGGAAGACGTCCGCCGAACGTTGGTAAAGCTGGCACGAGAGGCGCCCATCCGCGACGTAGAACTGGAACAGGCAATGGCACGGGGCCAAGGCCATGCGGTCCAGATCGGCCGGGTTCCAGGCCGATACGACAAGTCGGCGGGAATCGGGATTGCGTTGGATCTCCTGCTCGACCCACGCGATCTGGTCGACCACGCGGCCGTCCGCTCCCTCCCAGGAGCGCCACTGTTTGCCGTAGACGGGCCCGAGATCGCCGTTCTCGTCCGCCCATTCATCCCAGATCGTGACGCCGTTGTCCTGGAGGTAGCCGACGTTCGTGTCGCCCTGCAGGAACCAGATCAATTCATGCACGATCGACTTCAGATGCACGCGCTTGGTGGTGACGAGGGGAAAGCCTTCCCGCAGGTCGAAGCGCATCTGGTGCCCGAAGACGGACAGCGTCCCGGTCCCGGTCCGGTCGGTCTTGCGCACGCCATCCAACAGGATGCGCCGCAGGAGGTCGTGATAGGCCCGCATGTCCAAGCTCCCCGGCCGGGTTATCGGAGCCATCACCACCGGCTTCAACCCGCCTTGGGACTGATATCCGGGAACATCCCCCGGATTCACGGGCGCGGCTGCGCGCCGCAGCCGGCCCGATCTCGGCGCCTTGTTCGGCATTCCCGGCCACTGTGCCGTCGAGCCACTTGACTGCGATCCCCCCCGCTGGGCAACTCATGCGAGGCTTCCCATTGCTGTGGGGGCGAGGGTTCAGGACAGTCTATGTCGACGGATCTCATCCGGTACGACCTTCTCGTGCAGGAGGCGCTCAAGGGCGTCGTGCGGCGAGTGCTCGCGGATGCCGCGCGTGACGGCCTTCCGGGCGAGCATCATTTCTACGTGTCGTTCCGCACGGACCACGCCGGAGTGCGGCTCTCGCAACGTTTGCGGGAGAAGTACCCGCAGGACATGACTATCGTCCTGCAGCATCAGTTCGACGCGCTCACCGTCAACGATCAGGGTTTCGAGGTCGGGCTGTCCTTCTCGGGCATTGCGGAGCGGCTCCGCGTGCCGTTCGACGCCCTCTCGGGCTTCTTCGATCCGTCCGTGCAGTTCGGGTTGAAATTCGAGACGAGCGAAGCGGCCGAGTCGGAGGAGGAAAGCGCCGAGCCGAAAGGCGAGGGCGCGCAGCCCATCCCGCTCGCGCCGCCGAAGTCGGGTGGCAAGTCAGGTCCCGTGCCGAAGCTGGCGAGCCGCAAGTCCGATTCGGCCGAGAAGGGCGCTGGGCGCGAGAAGCCGTCCAAGAAGGATCCGGAGCCAGCGGCCGAGCCTGCCGGCAGCGCCGAGGTCGTGAGCCTCGATTCGTTCCGGAAGAAGAACTGATCAGCAGCTGCGGGGCCTGACCCGCATCGGGACTCCGCCGCCCGGACGTAACGTCACGCGCTGGACTGGGGCGACGCGGTGCCCCTCTGCGAGTTCGAAGCGGAGCCCCTGGATGAAGCGGGCCAGGACGATCACCGTTTCCTGGAGCGAAAAGGACGCGCCGATGCAGACGCGCGGCCCGGCTCCGAAAGGCAGATAGGCGTACCGGTCGATCGTCTCCCGCCGCCCGGGCATGAAGCGGTCAGGGTCGAAGCTTTCCGGCTCGTTCCAGAGCGTCCGGTGGCGATGCAGCACATAGGGTGCAATCATCACGAGCGATCCGGCCGGGATCTTCATGCCCCCCAGCCGGTCTTCGCGGATGGCGGCCCGGCTCATGAACGGCACCGGCGGGTAGAGGCGCATTGCCTCGTCCACCACGGCCCGCGTGAAGACCAGCTTGTCGAGAGGCGGGGGAGCATCTGGACTGATGGCCAGCGCCTCCTCAACCTCTCGCTCGATCCGGGCCCGCACCTCCGGTGCCTGCGAGAGAAGATACAGCGACCAGGACAGCGCGTTCGCCGTGGTCTCGTGACCGGCGCCGATGAAAGTCACGATGTTGGCGCGGACCTCCATGTCCGTGAGACCCTGGCCGGTCTCCGGGTCGGTCGCCTTGAGCAGGAGCGTCAACAGATCGTCGGGAGCCGGTCGGCCTGAGGCGAGCAACTCCTTTCGGGTTGTCATCAACTCCGTGACGATCTCGTCGAAGAAGCGAAGCGCCGGCCGCGCCCTGATCCGGCCGAGCCGCGGCAGCCATTCCGGCAGCCCCAACACGTCGAGCGGATCGACGGGGCCGATCGCATCGAAATAGCGGGTGATCGCCCGCCCCAGCGCGTCCGGATCGCGCGACACGCCATGGGTAAAGATGGTCCGCTCGAGCACGTCCAGCGTGACGCGCGTCATCTCGACAGCGACATCCACGACGCGACTATCGCCCCTCCGGCGCAGCCTGCGCACGAGGCGAAGAGCCGCCTCATCCATCGCCCGGGCGAAACCCACCACATGGCGCGCGGCGAAGAGCGGCGCGAGGGCGCGACGCTGTCCCCGCCACTCTTCGCCTTCGGCGGTCAGAAGCCCGTTGGCCAAGCCGGGCGCGAGGACACGCCGCTGAAGGTCGTCCTTCCGGTAGTTGCGCGCATTATCGACCAGCACGTGCCGGATTGCGGCTGGATCGCTAAGGACGGTCACCCGCCCGAGCACGCCCTGCGCGGCGAGGATCGGCCTTTCGAAATGCTCCTCGGTCCAACTGGCGAGCGGGTTTTCGCGCGCCGCCTTGAAGAAGGTGAAAAGGTCCGGGGGGCGCCGGAGCGGCCGGGGTGCTGGCGGCCGGAAGAGCCGCGTTCCGGAGTCCATTGCGTCCGGACGCGCTGTGGGGGATGAAGCGGCCATTACGCCATAGTTAGGCCGAAGGCCGGCCATCAGAAGAGGCCATGATGTCACCTGCAGGAAAGACCCGCACCGAGTCCGACACCTTCGGGCCGATCGAGGTGGCGGCGGATCGGTATTGGGGCGCACAATCGCAGCGCTCGATTGCCAACTTCAAGATCGGCTGGGAGAAGCAGCCCAAAGCCGTCGTGCGAGCTCTCGGTATCGTCAAGCGCGCCGCCGCGGAAGCGAACATGGATCTCGGCCGCCTTGACCGGAAGCTAGGGGAGACGATCGTCAAGGCCGCCCAGGAGGTGATCGAAGGCAAGCTCGACGACCATTTCCCGCTGGTCGTGTGGCAGACGGGTTCGGGTACCCAGTCGAACATGAACGCGAACGAGGTGATCTCGAACCGCGCCATCGAGATGCTGGGCGGCGAGATGGGCTCCAAGAAGCCCGTTCATCCGAACGACCATGTCAACATGAGCCAGTCGTCGAACGACACCTTTCCGACCGCGATGCACATCGCCTGCGCGGAGGAGGTCGTGCATCGGCTTCTGCCGGCGCTCCAGAAGCTGCGCAACGCCCTGAACGACAAGGCCCGGGCCTGGCAGCACATCATCAAGATCGGACGTACGCACACGCAAGACGCGACACCGCTGACCCTCGGCCAGGAATTTTCCGGCTACACACAGCAGGTCGAGAACGGCATCAAGCGGATCGAACTGACCCTGCCGGCCTTGATGGAGCTGGCTCAGGGCGGGACGGCGGTGGGCACGGGCCTGAACGCCCCGGTCGGCTTCGCGGAGGCCGTCGCCGACCGGATCGCGCAGATCACGCAGCTGCCCTTCACGTCGGCGCCGAACAAGTTCGAGGCGCTAGCAGCGCATGACGCGATGGTCTTCAGCCATGGCGCTATCAACACCGTGGCGACGAGCCTGTTCAAGATCGCCAACGACATCCGCTTCCTGGGCTCCGGGCCCCGCTCTGGCCTCGGCGAACTCGCATTGCCCGAAAACGAGCCGGGCTCCTCCATCATGCCCGGGAAGGTGAACCCGACGCAGGCCGAGGCCCTGACCATGGTCTGCGCCCAGGTCTTCGGAAACCAGACCACCATGACGGTCGCCGGCAGCCAAGGTCATTTCGAGCTGAACGTCTTCAACCCCGTCATGGCCTACAACTTCCTGCAATCGGTCACGCTGCTCGCCGACGCCTCGGTGTCATTCACGGACAACCTCGTCGTCGGGATCCAGCCCCGCGAGGACAACATCAAGGCCGCGCTCGATCGCTCCCTGATGCTGGTGACGGCGCTTGCGCCCACCATCGGCTACGACAACGCCGCCAAGATCGCGAAGACCGCGCACAAGAACGGCACCACGCTGAAAGAGGAGGCGATCAACCTCGGCCTCGTCACGGCTGAGGAGTTCGACCGCGTCGTGCGTCCGGAGGACATGATCGCGCCGCGTTAGGCCGAGGCGCATCGGCCCCAGTTAAGGCGCAGTCCGGCGGGTTGCGGCCGGTCTGCCTCCCTCTACGCCGCGCGGCGCCCGCCGGCGCGCTGCTCCCGGGCGACGACACGCTCGCGATGCGCCGTGTAGATCCCGCTTGCGATGATGATCGCGGTCCCGAGAAGCGTCCAAAGATCCGGGATGTTGCCGAAGACGAAGAAGCCGAGGAGGCCGGACCAGACGAGCTGGCTGTAGGAGACGGGCGCCAGAACGGACGCGCGAGCGAGCCGATAGGCGCTGACGACCAGGAACTGCGCCGCCGTGGAGGCGACGGCCATTCCGGCCGCGATTCCGATCTGCGCTGTGCTTGGGGTCTCCCACTCGAAAGGGACGATGACGGTGAGCACCGCGAGCCCGACGAGCGCCGAGTAGCTCATCGTCGTCGAGGCGCGGTCGATCCCGCCGAGCTTGCGGGTACAGATCATCCCGAAGGCCCATGCGACGGCCGACAGCAGCGGGAGAAGTGCGGCAAGGCCGAATGTGCCGCTGCCCGGCCGGATGACGACCATCACTCCGAGAAGGCCAACGGCAACGGCTGCCCAGCGCCGCGCGCCCACCTTTTCGCCGAGTAGCGGGATCGAGAGCGCCGTCACGATGAGCGGCGCCACGAAGGCGATGGCAGCGGCGCTGGCAAGCGGCAGGTAGGCGAGCCCGGCAATGAAGAAAGCCGCCGACCCGAGGAGGCCGAGCGTACGCATGACCTGGAGCCAGGGTGCGCGGGAGCGCAGGACCCGTCTGGGCGAGCGCAGGATGATCGGCGCCATGATGGCCACGAAGCCGACCCAGCGCAGCCACACGATCTCGATCGCCGGGAGAGACGCCGCAAGGAACTTGGCGCTGGCGTCCGATACCGAAAACAGCGCCATTGCGGCGACCACGAGCAGGATGCCGCGGAGCGGCTCGTCGCTGAAGCTCGGCTGCTCGGTCGGGACCGGGGAGGCCTGATTGATCGGAAGGGAGGCGGACACGGCACCGAATCGGGGGAGCGACCTGTATAGCAGCCGCGGGCGGCCGGATGATCGGCCGGAGCACAGGCCCGCCATGCGCGGCGTGATGGCCGCTTGGCTCCTCCCGCTGGCGGCTTTACCAACCCGCTCGCCGCTGCAAGCGGCACGAGCCGGAGCAGACCCTTGGACACGGATGCGTTTCGCCGCTGGTCGCACCAGGCTGCGGATTGGTCGGCGGATTACCTCGACACGATCGGCGAGCGACCCGTGCGGGCGCAGGTCGAGCCCGGGGAGATTTTCCGCCAGATCCCCGACACCCCGCCGGATGCGGGCGAACCGATGGAGGCGATCTTCGCCGACCTCGACCGCATCATGCTGCCCGGCATGACGCATTGGCAGCACCCGCGCTTCTTCGCCTATTTCCCGGCCAACGCCTCGCCGCCCTCCATCGTCGCCGAGCAGGTGACGGCCGCGATCGCGGCGCAATGCATGCTATGGCAGACCTCGCCGGCCGCAACCGAGCTCGAGACCCGCATGCTCGACTGGCTCCGCGGCATGATCGGGCTCCCCGACACCTTTTCAGGCGTGATCCAGGATTCCGCCTCGACCGCGACGCTCGCGGCGCTCCTCACGGCCCGGGAGAAGGCGATCGGCCACGAGGGGAACTCCGAGGGCCTGTTCGGCCAGAAGCCCCTCCGGGTCTACGCCTCGGCGCAGGTCCATTCCTCTGTCGATAAGGCGGTGCGCATTGCGGGCTTCGGCGACAGGAATCTGGTCCGCATCCCGACCGCCGGTCCGCTCTTCGGCATGGATGCCGCCGCTCTCAGCCAGGCGGTCGAGGCCGACATCGCCGCGGGCTTGAAGCCGGCCGCGATCGTGGCGGCGCTCGGCGGAACCTCGATCGGCGCCTGCGACGACATCGCGGCTGTAGCGAAGATCGCCCGCGAGCACGACATCTTCCTCCATGTCGATGCCGCCTGGGCGGGCTCGGCCATGATCTGCCCCGAGCACCGCAACCTGATGCGCGGGGCGGAGCTGGCGGACTCGTTTGTGTTCAACCCGCACAAGTGGCTGTTCACGAATTTCGACTGCTCGGCCCATTTCATCCGTGACCCGAAGGCCCTCACGGACACCCTCGGCATCCGGCCGCCCTTCCTTCGGACGCTGGGACAGGAGGGGTTCGTCGACTACAACGAATGGTCGGTGCCGCTCGGCCGGCGCTTCCGCGCGCTGAAGCTCTGGTTCGTGATCCGCTCCTACGGGGTCGAGGCGCTGAGGAGCATGATCCGGAACCACATCGCCTGGTCGCGGGAGCTGGCGGAGGCGATCGGACGCGAGCCTGGTTTCGAGATCGTGACGCAGCCGATCCTGTCGCTCTTCACCTTCCGCTACGCGCCCGCGGGGACGGGCGAGGAGGAGCGGGACCGGCTCAATGCCCGGCTTGTCGAGGCGATCAACGCCGACGGGCGGATCTACCTCACGCAGACGACCCACGCAGGCCGCTTCGTGATCCGCTTCCAGGCCGGCGCGACCGCCACGACCCGGGACGACGTCCTGTCCACGCTCGCCGTCATCCGCGAGCTCGCCCCGCGGACCCGCGAGGCGGACAGCCGGGCCGTCTGAGCGGCCCGGCCATGAGCCGCTAGTCGATGATCTCGACGATGCGGTGGGTGCGCGGCTCGACGAGAACCGTGCGGTTGTTCACCACCGTGTAGCGGTAGTCGCGCACGCCGTACTCGGCCGGCACCTCGTAATAGGTCACGCCGGAGGAGGGCAGCACGGCGCCGACCCGGACCTCATCCGTGTAGCGGTAGGACGGGACGTTGCGGGTCTCGACGTAGGAGCGGAAGCGCGGGCGCGTATCGACGCCCAGGATGCCGCCGACCGTGCCAGTCGCCGCGCCGACCGCGCCGCCCACCACGCCGCCGACAACGCCGCCGACCGGCCCGCCGACCGCAGCACCCGTATCGGCGCCGCTACGCGCGCCCGAGGCTGCGCCCGGAATCGTGCCCTGCGCCAGCGCGCCCGTTGAAATGCCGGCCACGAGAGCCGCGGCCAGGAATATGGTCTTCTTCATCGGAGAATCTCCTCGGTGCCGCTTGACCTGCGGCGATCGGGCCCTCAACGGGGCGGATACGGCCGAGGTTCCCGTGTAGCCGGGGACGTCAGGCGGCGTGCGCGTCGGCCCTCGCCGGAAGCGGGAACGCGAAGATCTGCGTCACGAGGCCGTCCGGGCCGAATTCCATGCAGGCCTCGAGCCGCTCGCCTTTCGCATCCTCGACGAGGACGCCGACGGACAGGCCGCCGCCCGGCACCACGTCGATCACGCGCAGCGTGCCGTGCCGCTCGAATCCCATCAGGAGGTAGTCGCGGAATCCCGCCCTGCCGCGGCCCCATTCGCCGGCCGCGTCATGCGGGCCGTTGAGCATCGGCACGGCGAAGCGCACGTCCGCGGCGTGTCTGTCGAGGCATCCCTCGAGGTCCCGCGCGTTGAACAGGGCGAAGATCTCCGCCACGGCGGCCTTCATGCCCTCGATCTCGGCCAGATGGTCCTGCACGGCGGTCTCTCCCGCTCGGGACCATGCGGGCGGGCCGGCAAAAACTCCCTTAACGGTTGCGTCCGCCGGCCGCTGCCGCCTGCGGTTGGTCGCCGCGCCTATCACGGCCGTGCGAGCGCCTCTCGACACCAGAACAAAACGTGAACAGAAGCGGTGCCGCCGAGAGTGAGAGGATTCGGATGCCGTCGCTGCTTCGCCTGTCGGATTACCCCTATGCACGCCTGACGATCGCCTGCGGGCCGTGCGGCAGGCGCGGGCGCTGGAGCGTGGCGCGGCTGGCGGAGCGGCACGGGGCCGACATCACCCTGCACGACCTCCTGCCGATCCTGACCGCGACGTGCAAATGGCAGAGGAAGCCCGGCGACCCGCCGCCCCGCGCCTACGAACCGCGCTGCTGCGCCCGCTTCCCGGACCTCGCGCCGGGGCCGGAGGAGGAGCCCGCGCCCGAGCGGCTCAGGGTGATCGACGGGGGGAGGGGGTAGCGCGCCCCTGTCCTCCCCGCCGCGAGCGGAGAGGGAGCGATCGCTTCGCTCAGCCATCGGGCACGCGCCGTCCGTCCCCGGTCCGGGGTCTGGTGTGTCGGTGGTTCAAAGAGCGAAGAGGGTAGGAAGAAGGACGCCGGGTCCCAGCTTCTAGTTTGAAAGTATGCCGGAACCCGGCGTCCTTTCTGGCAGTCTTTTCGCTCGGCCGCAGACGCAAGACACCGAACGTCGGGGCGCCGGTCACCGGACCGACCTCCGAACCCGCCGCTCCCGTCCGCCGAGTTTGATCCGGTGATCAAACGGGCCTTCCCGCCGGACGAGGCTGAGCGCCTTCTGGCATATCTAGGAATATATGTCAAGTTACGTCGGCCAGCCCCTCCGAGTTGCTGAGCTGTTTGTGCGCGTACCTTCTCCCCTGGAGGGAGAAGGTTTCCGGCACAGACCGTCGCGGCCTGCCTTCCACGGCGGGGGGTCAGAAGACGCTACCGCTCCGCGACGGCGAGCTTCGCCCCGAGCCCGACGAAGGCGGCCGCGAAGGCGCGGCGCATCCAGCGGAGCACCGCCGGGCGGGAGATGACGTGACTGCGGACGGCCGCCGCGAAGGCGCCGTAGAGGGCGAAGACCGCGAAGGTCATGGCCATGAAGACCGCGCTCATGCCGAGCATCGCCCCGAGCGCGCCCGGATCGCCGGGGCTGACGAATTGCGGCAGGAAGGCGAAGAAGAAGATCGACAGTTTGGGATTGAGCAGGTTCGCGAGGATGGCCGAGACGATCACGTCCCGGTCGGACCGGGCGGGCGAGGCCGGCTCGACCCGCAACGCGCCGCTCTCCTTGAGCGTCGCCCAGGCCATGTAGAGCAGGTAGGCGACGCCCAAATACTTGATGACCTGGAAGGCGAGCGCGCTCGTGTGCAGGAGCGCCGCGAGGCCGGTGACGGCCGCCAGCATGTGGGGCACGATCCCGAGCGTGCAGCCGAAGGCCGCCACGACGCTCGCCCGCACCCCGCGCGACAGCCCGGCCGCCAGCGTGATGAGCACGCCCGTGCCCGGCGAGGCGACGACCAGGAACGAGGTGAGAAGGAATTCGAGGGTCATGCTGCCGTCCGGACAACGCCGGCAGCTTGGCGCGGCGAGCCCGCCCGATCAAGGCGGTGGGAGTGGGGCGGCTGGATCGCCGGTCCGACAGTGAGCCTCCTTGTCATCCCCGGCGGGCGCGCAGCGCCCGGGAAGGGGATCCAGAGAACCTGAACTCTCGTGGCACACCCACCGGTGGCGAACTCGCGCAGCCTCGCTCAGGCTCGGACAGGATCAAGAGAAGAAAGAAGGGGATCGCTCAAGTGAAGCTCCGTCGCGCGGCAACGAGTACCCACAAGGCCTCGGTCAGCTGCTCTCCGAACATGGCCCACCAACGGCGGGTCCGTATGTGGTCCTTCAGTCCGGAACACAATTCATTCGATGCCAGAATCTGGCTCGGAACCGACTGCCCATACCCTAAGAGCGGACCGACGCTCAAAGTCCGCTTCCCAAGCTTAAGCCTGCTTTCAATCCAAGCTCGATCGGCATGAGAAACAGACGTCAGCTGCGATTCCGAAACCCCCTCCTTTAGATCGAAGTGGTAGATATATCGTTCCTGGAGCGGGATACCAGCATGATCCTCTTCCATTTCGATGCGCAGTAGTATGTCCGTCGTTTCTACGCGCTGCACCGCGCTAGGTATCTTCGACAGTATGTCAAGGGGGATCATGTTCTCGATCTCTCTACAATTTGGCACGAAAACGTAGAGAAATGGCCAAGACTGCCTATGCGCAGCGTCACGCAACGCGATTTGCTTCGGCGATATCTGATCACTTGGAGCGTCCCGATCTGAGTCAAGGATACCGAGAACAATACGACGATCCTCAATTGCTCGTGAAATTACAACTCTAAGTCTGTCCCCTCCGCCGTGGAGTAGCTCCCAGTTAAGCGGAGGCAGGCGGGCGTAAATGCCCGCGTTTCGAAGATTAGAGCATAGATGCCACCATCCGACACTGAATCTTCAACGGCGAGAACTGCTCGATCGAGGAAGTATGGCCGCGCGACCTCGGCCAACGGCACAAACACCGCGTTGTGCCTCCGAGAATGACGTCCAACGGAATCGCAGGTTATTGAAACGAAGACCGACGCGCGGCGAACGAGGTCTGCAGTCTGAGTGTACTCACTCGCGATCCGAGTGAGAGACGCAGCTTCGGGATCACTCAGTGTGACATTCTTAAGTATCCAGCTCGCGACCTTCCGGTCCACGACGACAAGATGATGGCCGAGGCGATGACTGCGCAGCAACTCATGCACGGCATTTTCAAGCACATCGGCGGGTACTTGCTGAAGCTCGTTGATCGTTGGCCCAAGGTATAGGATCATCCCTAAATGCTCGGCTGGAAGAATCCATACGGCCAGTTTATCAACTCTCCGTCGGCCCCAAAGCGTGCGATGCGCACATCCGTTTTCCGGGCACCCTCAGCATCCGGCTCAAACAAGACAATCTGAACGTCTTCCGCAGAGAGACGCTTACTCGCGATGAGCTCGCCGAGACGGTTAATGAGCGTCTCGCTGTGGGTTTCGACAACAAAATGTGTGCGACCTGTTGAAGTCAACCTAGAACTTCGTGCAGGATTGTTAACCAGCGCATCTGCCAAAAGAGCCTGATGCGCTGGGTGTAGGTGTAGTTCGGGTTGTTCGATTGCCAAAATCGAGACTTGACGCTTCCGCTGACTGCGTGGAGTTGTCCTGTCTCTGTTTCCGGACCACCATATTTGTCCCAGGACAGGCAATATCTGAGAGACGCCATATCCAGTGTCGACCAAATTAGTCTCGCTGCTGCCTTCGACTATGTTAATGCTGATATGGCCTGAACTCTTTGACGTCATTACCCTGTACCCGAACAAGCGCTCGACCCAGTCCGATAGATCGTTCACCTGCCACTCAGGTAACGAATTAAGGAACATAGGGAAGTTGTTACCGTTCGGGTCGATCTCAGATACGGATAGATCCTGGTACCGGTAATATCTCTCGCTACCAGCCCTGGCAGGACCGATATAGAGGATATCCGACACGATCGACCTAAGCGTTTCGGTAACACCGCGCATCAGAGGAAGCAGGCGGTGCCCAAGAAACAGGTGCCGAATCGCCGGGTAGAGATCATTTCGGTCCTTTGTGGCGATTTCCGTCAGTAATTTCCGCCAGGACCTTACATGGGTTTCCTGTGCGTAAGATAGTAGGGTTTCCTTACTGAGGTGTTCCTGCGACAGCAGGGCCAGCGCCAGAGACTCAACGGCGGGGCGTTTCATTCTTTTATCAAGGTGGGGCGCGATAAGGTCCGATAATGATTTGTAAAATGTAGCTTCTTGTCGCCCGAAATAGACCTCGTTCGGCCCAGGCGCGGTTTCAGCCGCAAGGGCGATCTCGGGAAAGATCGAAGTTTGCTGCACAAGAAGCTTAGAAGGACTATAGAACCTCAGTATGTCCGAGCCGTTTAACTCAATCGAGCGGACCAGCCCGGTAGGATCGACCTTCAGGACGAACGTTGACTCGCCACCCTCCACACTCAGCACAATTTGGTCGATCTTAGCCGTATCGTCTGGTCCAGAAATCGACGCTTCGAACGAAACAGAGCGATAGGAGCCAGTCGGACTCGAATAGTAGCCGCCCTGTGTCCAAACAAGACCCGTGAGCCAAACGCTACGTCATCTAAATGAAAGGAGAACGTCAATGAGAGACTAGGGTCGTTGTCGGATATGACGCCGAGGAAGGATCCGAAGTCGACCAAATCACCATACCACAAGATAGGCGAGCTTGTTCGTGTCATTACCGATTGGCGTAACAATGGTAAGGACCTGAGAAATGAACTCTTTCCGCTACTGTTGCGGCCGACGAGGATGGTGATGGGCCGTATCTCATCGGGGAGGCGTCACGTAGCCGCCGGAGATTGCGCACGCCGAATTTGAACATCTACGTCTCAGCGATCAAAGGTGGCTAACGCCTGCGTTTCAGGTACCACATTGTGAGATGTTGGTATCGGGAAAACGTACCGGGCGAAACTTGGTAGTCTCGGACGCGCCCACTCGAATGAGTTCACGTCGGTTGTGCGTAGGCGCCTGCTTATGCCGTTGTTATCGTGCTGCCAGCGTTTGCCCCTAGTGATTATCCCGTGGCACCCCAAAGGTCTGCGCGACCTTCTGGAACTTTACGGCCGGCTTCAGCACCATGCCCTCCGAGAGCTGGTCGACCATGCTCCGCTGGATCTCCTGCCAGGGCGTCTGCGAGGCCGGGTAGGCATAGCCGCCGCGTGACGCGAGGTCCTTGCGCCGCCGCGCCAGCTCCTCGTCCGAGACCAGGATGTCGGCCGAGCGCTTGTTGAGGTCGATGCGGATGCGGTCGCCCGTCTGAAGCAGCGCCAGGCCGCCGCCCGCGGCCGCCTCCGGCGAGGCGTTGAGGATCGAGGGCGTGCCGGAGGTGCCGCTCTGGCGCCCGTCGCCGATGCAGGGGAGGGAGGTGACGTTGCGCTTCAGCAGCGCGCCCGGCGGCTGCATGTTCACCACCTCGGCCGCGCCCGGATAGCCGATCGGCCCCGCGCCGCGCATGATCAGGATGGTGCATTCGTCGATCTCGAGCGCCGGATCGTCGATGCGGTGGTGGTAATCCTCCGGCCCGTCGAAGACGACGACGCGGCCCTCGAAGGCGTTCGGGTCCTTCGGGTTGTTGAGGTAGCGCTCCTGGAACTCCTCCGAGATGACGGCCGTCTTCATGATGGCCGAGTCGAAGAGCGTGCCCTTGAGGTTGAGGAAGCCCGCCTTCTCCTTCAGGGGCTCGGCGTAGGGCCGGATGAGCTCGCGGTTCCAGGTGAATTTCTCGCGGCAGTTCTCGCCGATCGTCCGGCCGTTGCAGGTAAGGGCGTTCTCGTGGATCTTCCCGGCCGCGATCAGCTCGGCCATGACGGCCGGGAGCCCGCCCGCGCGATGGTATTCCTCGCCCAGCCATTCGCCGGCCGGCTGCATGTTGACGAGGAGCGGGATCTCGAAGCCGATCCTTTCCCAGTCGTCGTTGTTCAGCTCGACGCCGATATGCTTGGCGATCGCGTTGATGTGGATCGGCGCGTTGGTCGAGCCGCCGATCGCCGCGTTTGCCACGATGACGTTCTCGAACGCCTCCCGGGTCATGATGTCGGAGGGCTTCAGATCCTCCCAGACCATGTCGACGATGCGCCGGCCGGTCTCGTAGGCGGCCTGCCCGCGCTCGCGATAGGGCGCCGGGATGGCGGCCGAGTCGGGCAGCGCCATGCCGAGCGCTTCGGCGAGCGCGTTCATGGTCGAGGCCGTGCCCATCGTGTTGCAATGGCCGACGGAGGGGGCGGAGGAGCCTACGATGTCCATGAACTGCTGGTAGTCGATGTCGCCCTTGGCGTGGCGCTCGCGCGCCTTCCAGACGATGGTGCCGGACCCCGACAGCTCCTTGTGCAGGTAGCCGTTGAGCATCGGCCCGACATTCAAGGAGATCGCCGGGATGTTCACGGTCGCGGCCGCCATGAGGCAGGCCGGCATGGTCTTGTCGCAGCCGGTGAGCAGCACGACGCCGTCGAGCGGATAGCCGTAGAGCACCTCGACGAGGGAGAGGTAGGAGAGGTTGCGGTCGAGGCAGGCGGTCGGGCGCTTGCCGGTTTCCTGGATCGGGTGGCACGGGAACTCGAAGGCGACACCGCCCGCCGCCGTGATGCCGTCGCGCACGCGCTTCGCGAGTTCGAGATGGTGGCGGTTGCAGGGGGAGAGGTCGCTTCCCGTCTGCGCGATGCCGATGAGGGGCCGGCCGGAGCGGAGCTCGGCCGAGGTGAGGCCGAAATTCAGGTAGCGCTCGAGATAGAGCGCCGTCATGCCCGGGTTGTCGGGATTGTCGAACCACTGCTTGGAGCGCAGCTGGTCGGGCGTGATCTTGCGCGGGCGTTCCGCCATCTCGGGTCTTCCTCGGATCGTGCGTCGGCACCCTCTTCAGGGGCGTTCCAAGGTGGCTTTGTGGACCCTCCCCGGGGCGAGATCAATGCGGAGAATGGAGGGTGGCGGCGGGGCTTGCGCATGGGGCCGGGACGCGCGACAGCCCGCGGCAACGACCTTCGGGAGGTTCCATGCTGCACACGGTGGGTAACTTCGAGCGCATCGGCGAGGAGAACGCCTTCGCGGTCCTCGCCCGCGCGACCGAGCTCGCGTCCCAGGGCCGCGACATCATCAATCTCGGCATCGGGCAGCCGGACTTCCCGACCCCGCCGCATATCGTCGAGGCGGCCATCAAGGCGCTCCGCGACGGCCAGCACGGCTACACGCCCGCGACCGGCATCCTGCCCCTGCGCGAGGCGGTGGCGGGCGACCTCAACCGTCGCTACGGGGTCGAGGTCTCGCCCGACAGCGTCATGATCGTGCCAGGCGGCAAGGTGACGATGTTCGCCGCGATCCTGATGTTCGGCGAGCCGGGCGCCGAGATCCTGTACCCGGACCCCGGGTTTCCGATCTACCGCTCGATGATCGAGTATACGGGCGCGACGCCGATCCCCGTGCCGATCCGCGAGGAGAACGGTTTTGCCTTCTCGGCCGAGGAGACGCTCGGGCTGATCACGCCGAAGACGCGGCTCCTCATCCTCAACTCGCCCGCGAACCCGACCGGCGGCGTGACCCCGAAGGCCGAGATCGAAAAGCTCGTCGCCGGCCTCGCCCGGCACCCGGACGTCGCGATCATGTCGGACGAGATCTACGGCGCCATGACCTATGACGGCGAGGAGCACGTCTCCCTCCTCTCCTATCCGGAGCTGCGCGACCGCCTCATCCATCTCGACGGGGCGTCGAAGACCTATGCCATGACCGGCTGGCGCCTCGGCTGGTCCATCTGGCCGAAGAAGCTCTACGACATGGCCAGAAAACTCGCCGTGAACTCGTTCTCCTGCGTGAACGCGCCGACGCAATGGGCGGGCGTCGCGGCGCTCACGGGATCACAGGATGCCGTGACGGCCATGGTCGCCGAGTTCGACCGCCGCCGCGCGCTCGTCGTCGAGGGGCTGAACCGGCTGCCGGGCGTCTCCTGCATCAGGCCGAAGGGCGCCTTCTACGCCTTCCCGAACATCGCGAAGACCGGCTGGAAGGCGAAGCCGCTCGGCGCGGCGCTGCTGGAGCAGGCCGGCGTCGCCACCATTGGCGGGCCCGATTTCGGCGTACACGGCGAGGGCTATATCCGCGTCTCCTACGCGAACTCCGCCGAGAACATCTCGCGGGCGCTGGAGCGGATGGGCGCGTTCCTCGCGGAGCGGAAGGTGGCGTGAGGGCCGTCTAGCCTCACCGCACGAGGCCCGCCGTCTCCAGCACCGCATCGGCCATCACAGTGAGGCCCGCAGCCGCCCAGGCTGGCGTGATCTCTTCGGCCTCGTTGTGGCTGAGGCCGCCCACGCAGGGCACGAAGAGGAGCGCGGACGGGACCTTGCGCGCCATATAGACCGCGTCGTGCCCGATCACGGTCGGCATGTCCCGGTGCGGCAGGCCGCGGTTGCGGGCCGCCTCTCGCATGCGCTCGACCAGCACGGGATCGAAGGGCGTCACCGGCGAGAACCAGAAGGGCTCGACCGCCACGGCGAGGTCGCGCTCTGCCGCGAGGCCGGCCCCGTCCTGCCGCAGCGCCGCTTCCATCCGGGCCAAGGTGTCATGGTCGTCGGCGCGGAACTCGACGCTGAGCCAGACGTGGCCTGGCACGACGTTCCGGCTATCCGGTGATACCAGGAGCCGGCCGACGGTGCCGCGGGCGCCTTCCGCCGTTGCGATCCGCTCGACCGCCTGGACGATCCGGGACGCGCCGACGAGGGCGTCGCGCCGCCCCGCCATGCGGCTGCCGCCATGCGCCTCCGCGCCCGTGACCGTCACCTCGAACCAGGCCTGGGCGGAGGCGTGGGTCACGATCCCGACATCGAGCCCCTCGTCCTCGAGGATCGGGCCTTGCTCGATATGCAGTTCGAAATAGGCGCCGAGCCGCTGCAGGTCCTGCGGCTCCGCCTCGCCCTTCCAACCGATCCGGCGCAGCTCTTCGTCGAACACCGCGCCCGCCAGATCCGTCTTCGCCAGGATCTCCGCCTCGGAGAACAGTCCCATCGCGGCGCCGCTCCCCATCATGGGCGGGCTGAATCGGGCACCTTCCTCGTTGGTCCAGTTGATCAGCATCAGCGGCGCCTCGGTCTCGGCTCCCGCCTCGTGCAGCGCCCGCATGATCTCGAGCCCGGCCAGAACCCCGAGCGGGCCGTCGAACTTGCCCCCGCTCGGCTGGGTATCGAGATGGCTGCCGATCGCGACGGGAGCCCGGTTCGGGTCGCGCCCTGGGCGGAGGCAGCGCATGTTGCCAACACGGTCCACCTCGACAGTCAGGCCGACCTCCTCTGCCCAGCGGGCCAGGAAGTGCCGTCCCTGGCCGTCCAGGTCGGTCAGGGTCTGGCGGTCGCAGCCGCCCTTCGGCGTTGCGCCGATCTCGGCCATCGTCATGAGGCTCCGCCACAGGCGGTCGGAGGACAGGGGAACGTTGTGGGCAATGCGGCTGGTCATGCCCCCAGTTAGCCGACCCACGGCGTTCGCCTCAATGCGCGGGCGCGGTTGCCGCTCCCGCTCGGTCGTTCGCTCGGTTGAGGCTTGTCCCGTGGCGAAGCTGGCCTAAGGAGGGGGCGAGCGCGGGCGACAGACTGCGCCGCTGGGAGGAAACAGACTTGGTCCTGACACGACGTGACCTGCTTGCGGCCGGCGCTGCGGCGGCGGCTCTTTCGCCCGGCGTTGTCGGCGCGCAGGACTGGCCGACGCGACCGATCTCGCTCGTCATAGGCTTTGCGGCGGGATCCTCGACCGACGTCGCCTCCCGGATCGTGGCCGAGCAAGTCGGGACCATCCTTGGCCAACGGGTGGTCGTCGAAACGAAACCCGGAGCAGCAAGCCGGATCGCGGCGGAAGCCGTCGCCCGCGCGCCGAAGGACGGCTACACGCTGTTCGTCGGCACGGTTGCGAACGTCATCAACGACAGCCTGAACCCGGGGTCCGCGACCTTCTCGCGTGACCTCGCACCCGTCGCCCTCTTCGGCTCGACGCCGACCATCCTGGCAGTTCCGGCCTCAATCCCGGTCAAGAGCGTGCCTGAACTGATCGCCTATGCGCGCTCCCGGCCGGACGGGATCACCTTTGGCTCCCCCGGCAACGGCACCGCACCGCATCTCGCGGGCGAGATGTTCGCGCAGCTTGCGGGCGTGAAGCTGACTCACGTGCCCTATAGCGGGAGTGCCCAGGCCGTGACGGATCTCCTCGGCGGACGGATCGACATGATGTTCGTCCCCGCTTCCTCCGCGCTGGCCCAGGTTCAGTCCGGAGCATTGCGAGCGCTCGCCTCGACGGGGCGCGAGCGGACTTCAGCGGCACCCGATCTGCCGACCGTGGCGGAGGCGGGCCTGCCTGGCTTCGACACGAACATCTGGTTCGGCATCATGGCGCCGGCCGGCACGCCGGACGACGTCATCGAGAAACTCGCGGGGGCAACCAGGAATGCCGTCGCGTCAGAGGCGGTGAAGACCGCCTTCGCGGCCCAGATGGTCGATCCACTGACGGGCGGCCCGAAGGAGTTCCGCGATTGGGTCGCGTCCGAGACCCGGAAATGGGAGGGCGTCATTGCCCGTGCTGGCCTCGCCAGGAAATAGTCCGCGAAATCATCAGGGAGAAAGACTTGGCCAAGATCCGCGCCCGCGAGTGCCGCCCCTTCTTCGATGCGGTCGTCGAGAAGGCGACCGAGATGGGGGCGCCCGTCTCCATCGCCGTGGTCGGCCCCGAGGGGAACCTGATCGCGCTCGAGCGCATGGACGACGCGGGCTTCATCACCCCCGAGACAGCCTGGAGCAAGGCCTACACGGCGGCCGCCTTCCGCTCGATGAGCCCGCGCTTCCCGGACGGGCTCACGATCCAGCACTGGTTCAAGGAGCGCAATCCGCAGCTCATGGTCAATGCTGCGATCTTCTCGGGCGGCCGAGTACAGGCGTCCGGCGGCTGCGCACCGATCTTTATCGGCGACGAGATGGTCGGCGCCTACGGAGTGAGCGGCGCAACCTCCGACCAGGACGAGGTCATGTCGGAATATGCGCGGCAGAAGGTGGGCTGGTCCAAGATCGCCGCGAACGACACAACGAGCGACGAGGTCAAGGCCCACATCAACGAGATCTACTCGAAGATCGGCATCAAGGGGAAAACCCTCTAGCCGATCATCCGCGCCGTCAATGCGCAGGCGCTGCTGTCGCGGCGGCGTCCTTGTCGTGGGTGGCGAAGCGCTCGACCATCGTGGCGCTTGCCTCGTTGAGGCCGATCACCTCCACCTCGCGCCCATGCCGGCGGGCTTTCAGGACAATGCGGTCGAGGGCGCCCACGGCCGAGATGTCCCAGAAATGCGCCTCGTGCACGTCGATCACGATGCGCCGCACAGGCTCGAGCACGTCGATGGAATCCGCAAAGGTGCCCGCAGAGGCGAAGAAGACTTGGCCTGTCACCTGGTAGGTCCGGGTCTGCGCGTCGGACGAAAGCTCCGACGTTACGCTGCTCAGACGGGACACCTTGCCCGCGAAGAACACGCCCGAGAGCAGCACGCCGACGAGGACGCCGATCGCGAGGTCCTTCGTCGCCACCACGACGCCGACGGTCGCCAGCATGACGAGCGACGAGGAGAGCGGGTTCGACCTGAGCTGCGCGAGCGAGCGCCAGGAGAAGGTGTTCAGGGACACCATGATCATCACGGCCGTGAGCGCCGCGACCGGCACGACCGCCAGCAGGTCCTGCAGGGCGACCAGAAGCACCAGCAGGAACGCGCCCGCGACGAGCGTCGAGAGCCGGCCGCGCGCACCCGAGGAGACGTTGATCACGGACTGACCGATCATGGCGCAGCCGCCCATCCCGCCGAAGACCGCGGACGCCATGTTGGCGACGCCCTGGCCCATGCATTCCCGGTTCTTGCTCGACGGCGTGTCGGTCATGTCGTCGACGATCTGCGCCGTGAGGAGCGACTCGAGGAGACCGACAGCGGCGAGGGTGAGCGAGTAGGGCAGGATGATGCGCAGCGTCTCGAGCGTGAACGGCACGTCGGGAAGGACGAAGCTCGGCAGCGCGGAAGGCAACTCGCCGAGATGCGCCACCGTCCTGACATCCAGCTTGAGCATCGCCGTGACGAGCGTCAGCGCGACGATCGCGACGAGCGGGGAGGGGATCGCCCGGGTGATACGTGGAAAGCCGTAGATGATGGCGAGGCCGAGCGCGATCAGCCCGTAGGTGGCGGGCGTCACGCCCGTGAGCTCCGGCAGCTGCGCGAGGAAGATCAGGATCGCGAGCGCGTTGACGAAACCCGTCATCACGGATTGCGAGACGAAGCGCATGACGCGCCCGAGTTTCAGGAGCCCGGCGGCGATCTGGATCACGCCCATCAGGATCGTCGCTGCGAAGAGATACTGGACGCCGTGATCCCGCACGAGGTTCACCATCACGACGGCGGTTGCGGCGGTCGCGGCCGAGATCATCGCGGGGCGTCCGCCCGCGAAGGCGATCACGCAGGCGATGACCACCGATGCATAGAGCCCGACCTTCGGGTCGACGCCGGCGATCACCGAGAAGCCGATCGCCTCCGGGATGAGGGCGAGCGCGACGACGATGCCGGACAGGACATCGGCGCGGATGTTGGAAAACCAGTCGCGATGGATGCGAGAGGAGCGCTGCATTGAGGGTGTCTTCCGCAAAAGGACGGCAACCCGGCTGTCAAACCAGGGGGCGGGTGTCGTCGGGTCAGTTGCGTGGTCCGGCGGATCGGCGGCCGGAAGAGCCACCCGGGATTTCACCGGGTCCAGTCGAATAGAGCGACGCTATCGCACATCGATGCTGCAGCGCAACACTACGAATTCGCGAGCCTGCCGGGCGTTGGTCGATGTTTTTGGCGCCAAGTGGCGGAGCCGTCCTCCGTATGACATAGGGCGGGGATGACGGACGATATTGTCGCGCGGCTGCGGCACGCGACGGGCGAGGCGCATGAGCGGCTCGAAACGAGGCTCGACATCATTCGGCGGGTCTGCCGCCCCGGTGAGCGGCGGGCCATCGTCGAGCGCTTCTGGGGCTTGCACGAAGGTGCGGAGCGCGCGCTCGCGCCGATGCTTGACGATGTGGATGGGCTCGACCTGCCGGCGCGCCGGCGCGCCGGGCTGATCGAGGCGGATCTGGCGGACTTGGGCCGGAACGAACGAGAGCCCATTCCCGTTTGTCCGGTCGAACACGCGAAGTCGAGAGCGGAAGCCCTCGGCTTTTTCTATGTCCTCGAGGGCTCCACGCTGGGCGGCAAGGTCATCCGGCGCGAACTCGCTGCCCTCGGGCAGGATACAACCGGCCTTTCCTTCCTCGACCCCTACGGGGCGGATTCAGGCGATCGGTGGCGCTCCTTTCTCGCCGTGCTGAGGCGGGAATGTCCGAGTGGGCAGGACGATCTGGCTGACGAGACGGTCCGCGGCGCCGTGTCGGCCTTCAAGCACGCGGAGGGCTGGCTTTGCTCGGTGACAGTGACGGCATAGCCGACATCGACCTGACCGGGTGCGATCGCGAGCCGATCCATATCCCGGGCTCGATCCAGCCGCACGGCATGCTGATCGTGCTCGAGCGGGGGACGCTGTCCGCAGTTCAGGCGGCCGGCGACATCGAGGGCCGGCTCGGGCTTTCGGAATGGGTGGGCCGCTCGGCCGGCCTGATCCTCGGTGACACGCTGGCCTCCAGGATCGCCCGCACGGCGGATTCGCTCGGGGCCGGCGGCTTCGTGGGACAGCTGACGACCCCGATGGGCGAGCGGCTCGACGTGAGCGCGCATCAATCGGGCGATTACGTCTGCGTCGAGCTCGAGCCGGCGCCGGGCGACGACGTCCCTGCCTCGATTGTCCTCGGCGGCCTTGAATCCGCCGTCGGCGCCTTCGAGCGCGCGTCGGGCCTGAAACCCCTCTGCGACCGGGCCGCCGTCGAGTTCCGGAGGCTCACCGGCTACGACCGGGTCATGGTCTATCGCTTCAACGATGACGGCTCCGGGGAGGTGCTGGGCGAGGACCGCGACACGGGGCTCGGCAGCTTCCTCAACCATCACTTTCCGAGCACGGACGTACCGCTTCAGGCGCGCGCGCTCTATATCCGTAATCTCGTGCGGGTCATCCCGGATATCCGCTACACGCCGGCGCCGCTCCGCCCGAGCCTCGCCGGAGCGGATCCCCTCGACATGAGTGACTGCGTGCTGCGCAGCGTCTCACCCGTCCACCTGCAATATATGCGCAACATGCAGGTCGGGGCTTCGGCGTCCGTGTCCATCGTGAAGGACGGCGCGCTCTGGGGATTGATCGCCTGCCACAATGCGGCACCCCGGCTCGTGCCCTACGATGTCCGGGCGGCCTGCCGTGCGCTGGCCGGGGCGCTCGCGCGGCAAATCAAGAACCGCGAGGAGGCGGCGCTCTACCGCGAACGCATCCGCTCCCGCGGCTACGAGGACGAATTCGCGGCGCGGCTCGCACGGGCGCGAAGCCTCGACGAGGCGTTCGCGGACAGCAAGGCCGAGCTCCGGGACATGATGCGGGCTGATGGCGTCGCTATCCTGATGGGTGAGCGCGTGGTCACGGCAGGCGTCTGTCCGGACGAGAGCTCGATCCGCGCGCTTGGGAGCTGGGTGCTGCCGGATGCGCTCTCGGAGCCCTTCGCCACCGCCGAACTCGGTACGCACCGGCCCCCCGGGATCGGCGAGCTCACGAACGCGAGCGGGCTGCTCGTCGCCGGCGTCTCCGTCGAGGAGAACCTGGGCCTGCTGTGGTTTCGGGCCGAGCAGGTCGAAACCGTCAACTGGGCCGGCAACCCGCACAAGGCCATCCAGCTCGCGCCAGGCGAGAAGCTCAGCCCGCGTGCGTCATTCGAGGCCTGGAGCGAGTCCGTCCGGGGCCGCGCAAAGCCCTGGAGCTCCGTCGAGATCGAAGGCGCGGCACGACTTCGCCAGGCGTTGCTGGACGCGCGCCAGAGCCGCCGGCTCAAGGACCTGAACCTCCAGCTCAGCCAGACCCTGGCCGACAAGGACCTGCTGCTCGAGCAGACCGAGGTGCTCCTAAAAGAGGTCAACCACCGGGTCCAAAACAGCCTCGCGCTGGTATCGAGCTTCCTCGCGCTGCAGGGGCGGGCCTCGGACGATCCAAACCTGCGCGGCCACCTCGACGAGGCGCAGCGCCGGCTCGCCGCGGTCGCTCTCGTGCACCGCCGGCTCTACCGCTCGGACCAGGTCGAGGCGATCGACCTGTCGCGCTACCTCGAAGAGCTGTGCACCGAGATGTTGGACTCGATGGGGGCTGAATGGTCCGAGCATCTTTCGCTCGACCTCGCGCCCGTCTCCGTGCCGACGGACCGAGCGGTGCCGCTCGGCCTCGTCCTCACCGAGCTCGTCATCAACGCCAACAAATATGCCTATGACGGGAAGGCCGGCCCGATCGAGATCGCGCTGGAGCAGGACCGCTCCGACTTCCGGCTCATCGTCGCCGATCGGGGCCGGGGCAAGCATGGCAACGGCCAGGGCTTTGGCACCCGGATGATGCGCTCCCTCGTGGCCCAGCTCTCGGGCGCGCTCGAATACCGGGACAACCGCCCGGGGCTGCGGGCGGTCCTCACCGCGCCGATCGCCGCCTGAGCGGCTCCGCGGCCCCGACTTCGCCGAGGAGGAAGCCCGTCATCTCGGCAAGGACCGGCGCCTTGCCCCGGAACAGCCGGGACAGGGCGAGGAGCGTGTCCGTGTGGTCGAGGCCGGGATAGACGCGCTCCTGCACCCGCGCCCCGACCCGCCTCAGCCGTTCGGCGAGCGAGGCCGTGTTCCGGGGCCGGACGGTGGTGTCCGTGTCGCCGGTGGCCAGGAACGCCGCGATACCCCGCCGCGCGAAACTCACGGGCTGCGTCGCCGGGACGTCGGATGCCTGGCCGAAGACCTTGATCGTGGTCTCGCTGTCCAGGGGAAGGAAATCATAAGGTCCCGAGAGGCCCGCGAAGGCTCGCACCGAGCGGGGATCGACGCCGGCCCGGCGGAGATGGCGCGTGTCGAGCGCCAGCATGGCGGCGTTGTAGGCTCCGGCCGAGTGCCCGACGAGCACGATCCGCCCCGGATCGCCACCATGCCGAGCGATGTTGTCCGCGACCCAGCGGATCGCGGCCGCGCCGTCCTCCAGGAAGGCCGGAAAGCGCACCTGCGGGTAGAGCCGGTAATCGGGCAGCACCGCCACGAAGCCGCGGGACGCGAGCGCCTGCCCCACGAAGGCGTATTCCGTCCGCGATCCGCTTTCCCAGGACCCGCCATAGAAGAAGACCGCGACCGGTCGGGCCGATGACGCGGCCGTTTCGGCCGGCGCATAGACGTCGAGCGCCTGCCTTGCGTCCGGACCGAAGGAGGCGGTCGCGACCTTTTCCGCTCCGGCATCCGCCGGGTTCAGGGCATCGAAGACCTGGAGCGGCGAGCAGGCTGAGGCGCCAAGCGCGGCGGCACCGGTCGCGAATACGCGTCGTGTCGGTTTCATCCATGATCCTGTCGGGCCACCAGCTAACGCCGTCGGAGGGCGAGCGCCCAGATCGGAACACGCGGGTGTGATGAGCGTCTTTTCCTGACGGGGAGCGACGCATGACGAACCGCATCGTGGGCTGGAAGCTCGACCGCGCAGACCGCGCGGCCCTGCTCGGGCGCTTTCCGCCGGCCTATCCCGATGCGGTCGCGGACCATGTGACCTTGACGCGCTCGGCCGATCGCGACCCGCCGGCGCCCCCCGAACGGGCCGAGCTGATCGGGCGGGCGGATGACGGCAACGGCGTCGAGTGTTTCGTCGTCCGGATGGACGGCACGACCGACCGGCCGGGCGGCGGCACCTACCACATCACCTGGTCCCTCGATCGCCAGAAGGGCCGGAAGGCCAAGGAGAGCAACGACGTCATTCGCGAGCGCGGCTGGACCGACCTTCCGGAGCCCGTACCGGTGCGGCTGGAGCCGGCGACCTGGGAATCGTGAGAGCGCTTGCTCCGGGCTGGCCCTAGGGTTGCCATCGCATTAGCGTCGGGCCCAACCTGCATACGACGCGAGGTGCCATGCCGCCCGACCCTTTGCTCGACGAGTCTCCGGCCGGGCCGGACTCTGCGTGCCGGGTCGTCCAGGCCGGGGCGGGATTCCGGGGCAGGCAGGGGCTGACGTACAAACCCGCCGTCTCAGCGGAGAGTGTCGGGGCACGCTCGCTGCACATGCAGGTGGTCACGATCCCGCCCGGCGCGCGCGGAAAGGCGCACAAGCACGAGGACCACGAGACCGCGATCCACGTGCTGAGCGGGCTCTCGGGCACGTGGTTCGGAGAGCGCCTGGAGAGCCATCTGATCGCCGGTCCGGGGGACTTCCTCTACATCCCGGCCGGGGTTCCGCATCTGCCCTACAACCTGAGCGACACCGAGCCTTGCGTTGCGATCGTGGCGCGGACCGATCCGAACGAGCAGGAGAGCGTGGTCCTGCTCCCCGAGCTGGACGAGATCCACGCTCGGGGCGATGGCGCGCCGTCCACGGGCAGCTGAGGGGTAGGCCGAGGTGAGGGTTCGGTTGGGTCTTCACCTGCCTGACCGAGAAGACGCCCGCCCGCACGAAGGAGCTCGAGAGCCGCCCGCACTGAGGATACGCGACGAAGCGGCTGTGGAAGGCCGCAGGAGTCCCGCCCCGGGAGCGGGCTCGGGATGATAGGTCCTGCGCCATGAGTGCTGGTATCGAACTGGGCGACGCGGCGGGGGCACCTGCCCTCATGGATCTGACGGAGCTTCTGGCCACACGTCTCCTCGTCCAGGGCAATTCGGGGTCGGGTAAGTCGCACCTTCTGCGCCGCCTGCTCGAGCAGAGCGCCGGCTTGGTGCAGCAGGTCGTAATCGATCCCGAGGGCGACTTCGTCACGCTCGGCGACGCCTTCGGGCACGTGGTGGTGGATGCCGAAGCGAGCGAGGCCGAGTTGCAGCGCATCGCGGCCCGTGTGCGCCAGCATCGCGTCTCCGTCGTCCTCTCCCTCGAGAGCCTCGACGCGGAGGACCAGATGCGGGCCGCCGCCTCTTTCCTCGGCGGGCTCTTCGATGCGGATCGCGAGTTCTGGTATCCGGCGCTCGTCGTCGTTGACGAGGCGCAGCTCTTCGCCCCGGCCGGCGCGGGCGAGGTCTCGGACGAGGCGCGCCGCCTTTCGCTTGGCGCGATGACGAACCTCATGTGCCGCGGCCGCAAGCGCGGCCTTGCCGGGATCATCGCGACGCAGCGCCTCGCCAAGCTCGCGAAGAACGTCGCCGCGGAAGCCTCCAACTTCCTGATGGGCCGCACCTTCCTCGACATCGACATGGCCCGCGCGGCCGACCTCCTCGGCATGGACCGGCGTCAGGCGGAGATGTTCCGGGATCTCGACCGCGGGCATTTCGTGGCGCTCGGGCCGGCGGTGTCGAAGCGCCCGCTGCCCATTCGCATCGGATCGGTCCAGACCTCGACCCGTTCCGGCTCGCCGATGCTCCTGCCGCTGCCTGAGCCGGGTGCGGATACGCGCGAGCTCATCTTCACGCGAGGGGAGGGGGAGCCGGTTGATTTCGTGCCGCGCGCGGCGCCGCGCCCGCGCCCGACCGCACCGACCGACGTGCTCGTCCAGCTCGCGAATTATCGTCCCGCGCCGCGGCCGGATCTGTCCGACGAGGCGGCGATGCCGCCCGAGGAGCGGGATGCCGCGATGGCCGGGATACTGGCTGAGATCCTCGCCGACTCGGACGCCGCGATCTGCACGACCGCGACGCTCTACCAGGACTTTACCGTCCGCTGCCGCATCCGCCGGGTTGGCGGGTCGCTGCCGAGCTTGTCGGAGTTCAAGCGCCGCCTCGCAGTGGCGCGGGCCGGCGTGGGCCCGGAGGCATCGTGCATGCCCGGGTGGGAGGAGGCGGAAGCGCTCGCGGCCGGATTGCCGGAGGACCTCGCGGGATTGTTCCTCCTCGTTGCGCGGGCGGCTCTGGAAGAGGCACCCTGTCCTAGCGACCGTGAGCTCGCCGCGGCCTACGGCACGAGTTCGGCCGGGCGGGCACGGCGCATGCTGACCTATCTGGAGGAGCGCGGCGCGATCGTGCTCCGCCGCGACCTCCGCGGCGCACCGATCATCGCCATCCCGGCGCTCGGCGCCGAGACGCGGCCAGGCGAGCCGGAGCTCGGGGCGGGATTGCGGGCACGGAGGTAGGGTGTCCAGACGCGGGTAAGACCAATCCTGCCGCTGTTGGTTGCTAAAGCGTTGCTTGGTAAGCCATTCTTGAGTGTTTTGTGGGCAATTGTGCGGAATCTCACTCGGGGAGTTTCCGTGAAACTAGCGCCCAAGATACTCGCCCCCATCATCGGGCTGGCCGTTGTTATGATCTCGATCGTGGGGCTGGCGCTATGGCTCCAGAACGAGATGGCCGGGTTCGACGACCAAGAGGCAAGTGTTAGGCAGCAGGTCTTCGATGCTGCTGAGGTTCGAAGCCTCAGCAGGGCAATCCAGCGCGACGTGCTGAAGAGCGCAACGGATACTTGGGATGGCAGCCGCGCGGGGCTTGAGAAGTCGATCGCGTCGCGCTCCGAGGCGCTGCTCTCGCGTGCAAAGAAGCTGAGCAAGACGTTCGGCCCGAGCGAGGCCGAGATGGGCCAGTTCCTGCCGCTCCAGGAGAGGTTCCTCGAAGAGATCGCGGCCGTCCGAGCTCTGGTGAGCGGCGGCAACACCACGCAGGCCCGCGCCGAAATTCTCCGGAGGGTGGAGCCCGCCGAGAAAGCCGCGTCACACTTGCTCGACGGCTACATCGAGCGCGGCGAAAAGAACGTCGCGATCTACTCGGAGAAATCCAGCCGCTTCCATGCGACCGCTCCCATCCTGCTCCTCACCCTTGCAGGCCTATCGCTGGTTGTTGCCCTCGGCGGCGCGGCGGCCTTCGTAAGCCGCGGCATCATCCGGCCCTTGCGAGATGTCGAGGGCGCGGTCGGCAAGATGGCGGCCGGCGACTACGAGATCGTGCTGCGCGGCCTGGACCGGAAGGACGAGCTCGGCTCGATCAGCCGGGCGATTGGGGGCTTCCGGGACGGTCTCGCCAGTGGTGCGCAACTCAGGCTGGAGCAGGCGCGGCTACAGCAGCAGACAGACGAGGAGCGCGCCCGCAACGAGGCGGCACGCGACGCGGCTGCCAAGGAGCAGGCCTTTGTCGTCAGCTCGATCGGCGAGGGCCTCGAGCAGCTCGCCAAGGGCGACCTGACCTTCCGCCTCTCGGAGGCTTTCCCGACCGATTACCGGAAGCTCCAGGACGACTTCAACGCTGCGATGGGCACGCTCCAGGAGACGATGAAGACGATCTCCGGCGCGACGGAAGGCATCCGGTCCGGCACCGGCGAGGTCAGCCAGG